>JAABVA010001848.1_pt1 | contig 21911 bp, 24 predicted proteins | sample 5560331 | NCBI WGS metagenome assembly JAABVA01 (sample SAMN12812661, study PRJNA571458) | rock metagenome | isolation source: Antarctica rocks | place: Antarctica: Victoria Land, Mt New Zealand sud | collected 2016-01-07
CCGCCACCGTCACCGCCCAGGACCTCAGCTCGGAGCAGACACGACGGACGCGAGGATGGGACTTTCCCTGGCCACCAGTGGGGACTTTCGTTGGCCACCACTGGGGACTTTCACATGGCCACGGACATCGGCCAGCGGCATCGAGCGCGGTACGAGCAAGCAGTGGTGACCCTGCGACCTGAGGATGCACGGCGGCTCTATAAGCGCGCGCATCGGGCGCATCTTGCCGTGCTCGCGGCCGGCTCTGTTCGCGTCCAGTGCGATCCCAGCGAGACGCCGACGACCCGTGGGAGTGTCCTGCTCAGCCAGTTCCTGTCGCACAAGGCGTACTACGAGATGATCAGCCGCACCCAAGAGGTGGACCACTCCGTCGATCGAGCGATCTCTTGGCTGGCCACGCCCCCCGGCGTGAGCGGGAGGGGAGACCCTCATTGCGTACCCTCGCTGTGCTTTGCGGGCGCTCAGCCAATCGATGATCTCGTCCAGTCGTCGCCTAAGCGCTTCCGGGAACACTACGGACGACCTTGGACCGATCCGTCGGGACGCACTTGGCAGGAGGGGGCGTACCACACCTTCGACTGCTTGCACGTGGCCGGGACCACGCTGCCGATCGGCTTCCACTGGGATTTGCAGGCGTCCGGCTCCAGCTTCCTGGCGAACGGGTGGGAGCGTTGGGAGATCGGGAACGGTGGATACCTGAACGTCCACCCAGATGCCCACGTGCGGGGACAAGCAGCACGACGGACCTTTCCAATCACCGATGCGCCGGCGAACACCACCAGTCGTCTCCGCACACCTCGCCAACGACGGAAGCCGCGTCGGTAACATCGCTTGTTCAATGAGGTATGCCCCGGAGCCCTCTACTTGGGAGGGTCCGGGGCATCGGGTATCGGGGCTTTTACCTAAGGGATGGTGTCTCGACGGTGCGTACAGGAGATCGCCTGGGGACCCAAAAGTTTGAGGGTCACGGTCGATGTAGTCCCTGCCCGATCCGGCTCTCCAGCAGTCGTCGCCATCCCTTCGGCGAGGGTCGGCCTGTCTAGCCCAGTCCGATCCCTCCTATCCACGGGGCCTTCTAGCCCGGCAGACAAGGTGACGGTACACCGTACGATCCACACGCGCCAGTGGCCGAGCGTGTTCTAACGGGTGAACTGTGATAGGGAGCGTCAGGCTCGTGCCGCGAGGGCGCCATAGTATTTCTTCAAGCTCGCTGTGCTAATCACGACGTTGCTGCCCTGCCCGGGTGCGAGTGCCCCACGAGCCTCGGACCAAGGCACCTCACGGTGGGTTAGCTCACTGAGCCACTGCGCCGATCGAGGAGCGTACGTCGCCACGACCGACTTAACCGTAGCCAGCTCACGCTGGCTGAGCCGGTTAGAACTGCCGCTCGGCCACTTGTCGAGCTCGTACTGGCCACGGTGCATCCGGTACAGGTCCACGATGACCGGGCCCATCGCCCAAGCTTCGATCCGCTCTGGAAACATAGGGGTTCCCTCCCAGGCCAGATGCCACGCTTGGCAGTAGTACACGAGCTTCTGCAGCTTCATGGCGCTCATGGGTCGCGCGTAGACCTGGAGGACTGCTGCTGCCACGTCACCCGCAGTAGCCACGCGCTCTCCTCTTCGCGGACGGCAACGTTTCGCTGAACGTATCGGTAGGGCTTGCCCTTGGTGAGCACTTCCCGTACGAAGCCGCCGGACACGAGAAGAAACGCCTCATGTGGTGCTCACGGTTGAGGCGACAAGCGCTGCCACGCGCTCTGCCGCCTCGGCCTGCATGGCAGGCGTGACGCGGCTGTAGGTGTCGAGCGTGATGCTGATGTTGGCGGCCCGGTGCAGCACGCCGAGCCCGTTCCCCAGCGAGCAGACGGCACGGCCGCTCCCGCAGCAGGGGCCACCAGCTGGCAGGCGGCCGCGATCAGCATTGACGAGGAGGGGGCAGAGGTAGCCGCCGCGGGCGGCGAGCGCCTACCTGGCAACCGGGGTCGGGTTGCTGAGCCCACGGGCCCGAACCCCTGTCATCAGGGCGGCGAGGGCGCAGTCGGGCAGGGCGGTTCGCACCGACCTTGTCCTGCGGGGGTGTTGCCGAGGCGGCTAGGTCGCGCATGCGCTTTTGTTAGTGGTACGAGCCACTCAACCACCAGTCCCCATCGGCGCGCTGGCCCAGGGATTGCTAGCGAGAGCCCGATGCTGGCTGTGGGCGGGCCGTTGATCAGGGGTCGGGAGCAACACGCCCAGTGGTCTCGGCCCAGCGCCGCACGTCGTCTGCGTGCCACACCTTGCCCATCGAGAGCACCACGGTTGGGGCCGGGAAACCGGGCTTGTCGGCGAGCTGCTGCACACGCTGCCTGCTAATGCCCAGCATTACGCCGATCTCGGCCGCGCCAACGAGGTGGTGCACCTCTGAAGTATCTCTCTCTTGCGGCTTGACTAGTGGCACCGGCATGAGTCACACTCTAGTCAAGCCGCAAGAGCGGCACAAGTGCACAAAAGGAGTGAGCCTCAGTGGATACCACCAAGCGCCTGGGCCGACGCGCCGGAACCGGCATCGACACGCAGTCATCCGGTGAGGAGTTCGGACTGCTCCGCCGATTCATCGACGCCGGACGGGTCGAAGACCTCGCGGGGACGCGGCGGCAGGCGCAGATCGCCTTGCACACCCTCGGCGAGGCTCTGTTACAGGAGCGGCTCGCAGCAATGACCCCCAAGCAGCGGTACAAGCTGGCGTGCATCAACGCAGGCGAGCACATCCCGCTGCGGGGTGACCCGGAGCCAACGCCGTGCCCGGAGTGGTGCGACGAGGACGCCCACCTGCCAGAGCGGGCGGGCATCCAGCACAACGGGGCCAGCACGGACGTCATAGGCGTCTTCAGCACTGCGGAGAACCGGCGCACCGCCTCGACCTTCGCCTACGGCGAGAAGGGCCAAGGCTTCGTGTACGCCGGGGACGAGGACCTGACACCCGCCCAGGCGAGGGAGTACGCCGATGCGATCGTCCGTGCCGCGGATCTGGCCGAGCGGATCGGAGCAGACGCATGAGCGCGCAGCCACACTTCGACGCCATCACGTCCTGCCCGAGCTGGTGCACCGAGGTAACGCACCGGCTCGACCGCAGAGGCGAGTCATGCTCGCACACGGGGGCCGGGCTGGACCTCTCACCCGACCTCGGCTGCTGGACGTGGAAGCCGGAGGACGGCCCCGCGGTCGTCTACGTCGCCGACGGGGACCACACGCCCGCTCAGGCACGGCGTCTCGCAGCAGGACTGCTCAAGGCCGCGGATCTGGCCGAGCGGATCGGGTCGGGTCAGTGACCTCCCCGCTGCGGCTCGTCGACGACGAGAACGAGGCCCAAGTCCGTAGCACGGCGCTCGTACTGGCGCATCTCGAGTGGTTGCGTGTCAGGGGCCTGCGGCCCTTGACCATCAAGGCTCGCAGGAACTGCCTCACCCGGACCGCGAGAAGACTGCCGTGCCCACTCATCGAAGTAACTGCTGACCAGCTTCGCCAGTGGCAAGAAGGACTGCACCTCGGCCGTCACGCCCTGTCCACCGAAACGGCCCAAGTTGCCGAGTTTTACAAGTGGGCGATGCGTCACGGTCACCGGCCTGACAACCCGGCCGACCTGCTACCCCGGGTGAAAATCCCGCCGTCCTTGCCCCGGCCGATCTCTGAGGCTGACCTGCGGATGGCGCTCGCCTGCGCCCCTGACCGCATCCGGCCGTGGCTGGTGCTCGCCGGATGGTGCGGCCTGCGAGCCGCCGAGATTGCCAAGCTGGAACGGGCCGACATTCGGGATCAGGACGACCCGCCGACCCTGTTCGTCCGTGACGGCAAAGGAGGCAAGCAGCGAGTCGTGCCGCTCCCGGCGAGCGTCGCCGCCGAGTTGCACCGTTGCCGGCTTCCCACCCGCGGCCCGATGTTCCGCCGCGCTGACGGCTACCCCGCGGTGACCTCCCCCGCCCGGGTCAGCAAGGTCACGTCGGACTACCTGCACTCCATCGGGATCGACGCGACGCTGCACCAGCTCAGGCATCGCTACGCGACCGTCGCCTACGCCGCGACGCATGACCTGTTGCTGGTCGGGGACTATCTCGGTCACAGCAGCATGAGGACGACGGCCGGGTACGCAAAGATCAACCCGGTCGCGCCGGAGGCGCTGCTGGCCGCGCTCAACGGCTCCCTCGGGGTGACGAAGTGACCACCCTCCAAGCCGCGCACAACCATGTCCACGCCGACCGCGGCAAGGCCCTGACGGACCGCGAGGTAGAGGTGCTGCAGCTCGTCGCGGACGGCCTGTCCAACCGGGATGCCGGGTTCCGACTCGGGCTGTCCGCGGGAACTGTCAAGAGCCACCTCGCCCGCATCGCCCACAAGCTCGGCACGGGCGACCGGACGCACATGGTGGTGCTGGCCATCCGGGCGGGACGCATCAGGTGACCGCCCTCGGCTTCGCTCCTGCGCCCAGCTTGAACAACCCTAGCCGCGCACGAGCTGGAGGAGGCCGGGGTACTGCGACCAGGCTGCCGTCCGGCAGGTGGCAGGCGCGCTACCGCGACGCTGCGGGCAAGCGGTACAGCCACAGCTTCACGACGAGAGCCGCAGCGGTCCGGTGGAAGGCTGCGGGTGAGGCCGCCGTTCGCCGCGGGACCCACACCGAGCCGCCTGTCGTCATCGACGAGCCTGCACCCTGCCTGCCTCCGCTGGCACGGGTCCCTGGCAGCCGCACCCGGCGCGTCAAGAAGGTGTCTGGCGACTGGTACCAGGCCATCGAGGCGCACATCGTCCACGTGCGGGCTGGCGGGGGTAGCAGCGGCTCGGTGCGGCTGCGACGGCACTGCCTGTACGACCTCGCCGACCAGGTTGCGCCCGCCGGCCCGTGGGACGTCAAGCCCGCCCAGCTCGCCGGGTTCCTGTCCCGGCAGGACTGGTCACCCGAGACACGCAAGAGCGCCCGCACCACGCTGCGCCGGTTCTACGCGTGGGCCGAGGACGCCGAGCACGTCGAGCTGTCCCCGGCCCGCAAGCTGCCCACTGTCCGCATCCCTGCCGGACGGCCACGACCGACGCCTGACCGGGTGCTCGCCGAGGCTCTTGCGGCTGCCGACCCGCGCCAGCGGCTCATGCTGCTGCTTGCGGCCCACGCCGGTCTGCGCCGCGCCGAGGTCGCGCAGGTCCACACCCGTGACCTGGTCGAGCGTGAGCTGCGGGTGACAGGCAAAGGCGGTGTGGTGCGCGTCGTGCCCATCGGCGGGGAGCTGGCCGACCTGCTCGAGGCAGCACCTGCCGGGTTCCTGTTCCCGGGGAGAGTCGACGGGCATGTCAGTCCCGGCTACGTCGGGTTCCTGCTCAAGCGGCTGCTGGGGGACGAATGGTCGGGGCACACTTTGCGGCACCGCTTCGCATCCCGGGCGTACGCCGGCACCAGGGACCTGCGAGCGGTTCAGGAGCTGCTGGGGCACTCCAAGCCGGAGACGACCATGCGGTACACGGCGATCCCCGACGGGGCATTGAGAGCCGCCGCCGCGGCTGCCTACGAATGAGCAGTGCGACCAGCGTCAACGCCCTCAGATGAAGCCGCCGGGCCACTCGGGTACCGCCGTACACAAGCAACGTCCATAGCGGATGGGAGTATGAGCGCATGACGAGCCCTCAAGGTGGACCGACTGGGCAGCGCGCACTCGCGGTCTGGCGGGACGAGTTCCGTCGCTACGCTCAAGGAGGCGCCGCGGAGGCCGGCTCGGCGCCGCACTCGACGGCAACTACCCAAGATGTCGCCGACGCGCTCTTGCACGCGGCGTTGGCCTTCGACGGCTTCATCAACACGCAAGGCGGGATGCAGCCAGGTCGGGCGGAGCAGTCCATGCTGCTGCTGCTGCTCGTCCGTGACTATCTGCTGCCCCTGGGAGACAGTGAGGGCGCGCTGCTCGATCCCGTTTTCGAGGAGACTCTCGACGCGATTCGGCAGGGACGACTGTCCTAGTCATCAGCTCCGTCGCCACTAGAACCCCCCGGAACGCTGCCGAAACTCGGACTCGCGGAGCACCACCTCAAGGTCGAGCCCGCTTTCGATGTGCTGGTGCTCGACGTGCTGCACCGGGCCGCTCCGATGTGTCTGCCGTGCGGCTCGGAGCTCGCGGACCACCTCGCCGAGGTGCAGACCGTCGTCGGTCTGCTGCCGGCGTTGCACGACCATCTGGCGGACGTCGCCCCACTGCTCACCGGTGAGGACCGCTTCAGGTTGGCGGGTCGCGTTGACGTAGCCGCCGACGCCGGGAGGCATCCAGCCACCCGAGTCGTAGCCGATCCGCGGCAGCAGCGAGTCAGCCTGCCCCTGCCACTTGGCGTAGGCCAACGGGTAGGCGGAGCGCTGCACGGCCTGCGCCGCATAGGTCGGTGCCATCGTCTGCCACTGCCGGACACCCTCAAGGCCCTCGAGGAATTTGCGCGCTGCGTAGGCCGGGTCCAGGATCTGCGCGGGGGTGCCCCAGCCCTGCGACGGCCGCTGCTGGAACAGGCCGAGCGAGTCGCGGTCGCCGTAGTTGATGTTCTTCAGGCCGGACTCTTGCAGGGAGGTCATCAGCGCGATCTCGACCGCGTTCCGGCCGAGGCCCATCGACCGGGCCACGTCGGCGATGACCCGGGCGTTGCCCAGCTGGGAGCCGTCAGTCGCCCCACCGCCAGCAGCGGCGAACGGCTTGAACCCTTGATGGCCGCGGGCAATCGAATCGGGGCTGATCGCGACGTGAACGTGGTTGTGGTGGCCGGCCATCGTCGCGGCCCCGTACATGCCCATTCCGTCGCCGACGTCGCGACCGTCTTGGATGTTGAGGCTGCCGGCGTGGATCAGTTCGGCGAGGCTCGAACCGTACTTCGCTGCCCACGCCCGGGCGAAGATCGCCTCGGCGGGGGTGTCGGTGCCGTCCGAGAAGTCGACAGCTTCACTCCGAGCGTGGTAACTGCCTCCGCCGGGCCGGAACGTCGACGTGACCTGCATCTGGTTTCCGCCGGGCAGGCCACGGGCGAGGGACTCGATCAACCCGATGGTGTTGGCCCCGCCGTTCCAGGAGATCGAGCTGCCGCCGAGCATCCCGGACTGGGCGGCGTTGTAGGCGTCGTCTTTGCCTTGGATGAATGCCAGCAGCTGGTCGCCGAGCTTGTGAACCCCGAGCGACGCCAGGTGGCCCATGCCGCCCATGCGGCCGAGGGTTGCGTCGGCGCCGGATTCAAGGGCACGGATCGCCGGACCGGCGACGGCTGCGAGGGCGCCCTGGACGAGATTCTTGAGGTCGCCGATGATCTGTGACGGGTGGGCGATGGCATGGACGATGGTGCCGAGGACGCCTGTGTCGGGCCGGGCCCCGGAGGCTTGCAGCGCCGTCCGCTGCTGCGCGTACTGGCCGGCGGCCGCCACTCCCGGGCCGCCGATGATCGGCGTATGGCCGAGTCCTGACAGTCCGGCGAGGTTGCCGAAGCTGAGCGGGCCACCGGCCGCGTAGTGCCCAGGGCCAGAACCGGCGCCGTTGCCTAGCGGGTTGAACCCGAGCATGCCCATGAACGCGTCGGGGCCGCCGTGCCGGTTGACGACCGGCTTGGGCACGACGACCTCGCCGGGGGTGCCGTAGAAGGGCACGGTGTCCCGGTCGTGGTTTCCGGGGATGGGCCGCATCGGCAGCACGCCACCCTGAGCGAAGTGCAGGTCGGGCAGCCCGCGCGCTCCGACGAAGCCGGCGACCGCGTTGACGACCTTGCGGATGCCGTCCTCGTACACGGTGTTGACGACGAACTTGATCGGGTCAGCGACGAGATTCTTGATCCGGTCCCATTCGCGACCAATTCCGGTGGCGGCGTCCTTGAAGGCACCAATGACATCGTCACGCATCCGGCCGAAGAAACCGGAGACGGAACGCCAGACGGAGCTGGCCGTTTTCTTGACCCCGTCCCAGAGCGGCCCCCATATCTTGCCAATGTCATTGCCAAGGTCTCGGATCAGGTTCCGAATGGTGTGGGACGCGTCATCAACAATTACTTTCATGTCGTGCCACACGTCGGACACCAGCTTTTTTACACTACCCCAGGCTCGGCCCCAATGCCCCGTAATAAGGTCGAGCGCAACTCCGATAATATCCGTTATTAGATGTAGGCTGAGTGTAATCACATCTTTGATGATATGCAAGGCGCCGCCGACAATGTCCCGGATGTAGGGCCACGCCCATTTGAACTCCTCGACTATTCCGCCGACATCGGACTTGACTAAGCCCCAGATATAAGACAAGACCTGCTTGATCTCGTCGCCGTGACGGTGCCAGAAGTCGCTCAGGATGTGGAGCTGGTCGCCGACCCAACGGGCTACGTCGTGAACTACGTCGCCGAGGTGCTGGATGATCGGCACGAGATGGTCGCCGATGAAGCGGGCGATCTCCGGGCCGTGCTGGCGGGCGAATGCGACTACCCGGTCAGCGAACCGCTCGACCGCCGGGACGACCTCAGTCATGATCCAGTGACCGAGGTCCCGCAGCTTGGGCAGCAGGCTGTGGTCGACGAAATCGTGGAACGTCTTCGAGTGGTTGTACAAGTAGATAAACCCGAGGACGAGCGCACCCAGGGCGACCACGTCGAGCGAAATAGAAAGCCACTTCATTACAGCGATTAGCGCCTTGAATCCGCCCGTTACAAGCCCGAGCAGCGGCGACAGCCGGCCGGCGACTAGGGCCACCGCGGCGAACGTGCCCGCGAGGCGCACCAACCCGGGGTGCTCGGCAGCGAACTCACGGACCGCGCTCACCATCGCCCGCACCACCGGAACCAGCGGCGACAAGATCCGCCACAGCTCCTGGAAGCCGCGCCACAGGTGCTCCACCGCATCACCGGCGAGGTTCACCGCCGCGTAGACAGCGTGGAACACCTCGGCGACGACGTGCTGCCCCTGGGCGCTGGCCGTCCACTCCCGCATCGAGCGGGTGATGTCAACCAGCCGGGACAGAAACCCCTGGCCGGCGGAGACGACGGCATGGCCGGCGAACACGTTGATGATCGCCCCGGTGAGGTTGCCAAGGACTAGGAACACGCCGCGGACCGACACCTCGGTGGCGGTGAACAGGCGGGCCAGCCCGCCTGAAGCGGTTGCGCTACGGGTCCACGAGTCGAACAGGACCATCGTCTTGTCGAAGGCTCGGCCGAGCCACATGACCAGCGGGGCAGCCGCCGCGCCGATCCGGCCCATCGCCGAGATCAGATGCACGATCCCGTCGCCGACCGAGCGGAACGCCGTGACGTTGCCGGCGAGGATGGTGTGCAAGTCGGAGCGGAACCCGGCGCTACCGACCAGACGACCAACTGATGAGGCGAAGTCGCCCATCGCGTGGGCGGTGGAGCCGATCGCTTCCCGCAGGATGGGGAAGGCGGGCAGCATCCGCCGCAGCCCCTCCTCGACCCCGGGCAGCAGCCCCGCCTGGGCTGTTGCCTTCAGGTCGGTGAGCTGCGGCTTCAGGCTGCTCAGGAACATCACAAAGCTTCGTCCGGCGGGGCTCAGGGCCGCCATCGCCTTCGCGACATTCCGCATCGATGTCGACGCCTGGTCGCCGGTGTTGCGGCTGGCTATGGCGAGGGCACGCATCGCGTCCGATACCTGCGTCTGCGCCTGCGCGACCGACCGGGCAGACTGCTCCTGCGATTGCTGACCGGCCCGGACGGCGGTGACGATCCCCGCCTGGGCGTCGGCAATGTGCCGCAGACCGTCCTGGTGGGCCCGGACCCCGTCCTGCACCGCTTTGGTCACAGCCTCCTGGGCGTGAGCGACACGGACCGCGCCCTGCTCCTGCGCGCGGGTCAACGCGGCCTGCGCGGTCCCGATCGCCTCCCGTGCCTTGCCGACCGACTCGTGAGCGTGCCGCACCCGGTCAAGGGCGGACACGTAGGACCGTTCCCCGATGATCCCCGCCTTCTGCTGCTCGGCAAGGTCTTCGGAGTTGCGCCGGTTCCGCAGCCGCACATCGTCGAGGTCCGACAGTGCCTGCAGCACCCCGAGCCGGGCCGATTCGCGCTGCAGCTCGGTGGCCTTAGACCCGGCTGCGGTGGCCTGGGCGTAGCGCTGGCGGGCTTCCGCGACCCGAAGCACCGACTCCTGCTCAGAGAGCGAGCCGTGCTCGACCGTCCGAGTCAGATCCTCCATCTTCTGGAGGGCGTCCTCACGGGCTTGGGTCAGGTCTTCCTGCGCCTGCTGCTCGTTGTGCTGGGCGTCAGCGAGGGACCGTTCGGCGTCGCCGACCCGGCCTTGCGCGGCGACGATCGACTCGGCGACCGACTGCTGCGTGTCAGCGAGGGCCTGACGGGCGTCCTTCACCCGCTGCGCGGAGTCGGCATCCGAGCGGGACGCAGCCTGCTCGGCGGTAGCGACCGCTTCCCGGGCTTTGCGGATCCGCTCGTCCGCGCTGACAGCAGCGTCGGCAGCGGCCTCCTGAGCGGCCTTCAGCGAATCCTGGGCGTTTTTCACCCGCTGCGTTGCGGCAATCCGTGCGTCCGCAGCGGCCTGGTGCCGCTTGGCGGCGGCGACCACGTCCGTGCCAGCGTTGGCGTCGGCTGCGCTCAGCGCCTTCATCGCAGCGCCGATACCGGAGAACCCGAGGATCGCTACACCGGCGACCTGGCCGACGCCGACGAGCAGTCCAGGCAGGGTGCCAAGCAGGCCGACGACCGGGGCGACCGCCGGGCCTAGCAGGAGAACGGCCGCGGTGACCCCGGCCACCATCGGACTGAGGCCGCCGAGAGCCCCGGACGCGCCCGACGCCGATGACATGAGACCGGACAGCGCCGAAGAGTCGACCTGCACCCCGACCTTGGCGTTCTGCCCGGCGGATGCCTGCCGCAGATGCTCGGCGATGCGTTCCCGCAGACCAGTCGGGTCGACATCGATACCGACTTTGATCCGCATACCGGCACCGGCTGCTGCGAGTGCCCGCTCTAGCTGCTCCCGCAGGCCAGTCGAGTCGATGTCGACACCGATCTTGATCCGCATGGCGCGGTCCGCGTCGAACAGGTTCCCGGCAGTGGCACGACGAATCGCCTGCCGGATATCCTCACGGAGCCCGGTCGCGTCCACTCCGACCTTGACGTCTGCCCGCATCCCGGTGACAGCAGCAGTGACACGGCTCCGCAGATCGTCGCGGAAGCCGGTGTCGTCCAACCCCAGCTTGATGTCGGCACGCAAGCCGGTGACGGCGGTGGCTGCGAGGCGGCGGACGTCTTCCCGTAGGCCGGTGCCGTCAGCGCGGAGCACGATCGTCGGGGCCAGCCCGGCGACCGCTTCCCGTGCCGCCGTCTCAGCCTGCCGGCGGAGATCCCTGGCCTCCAGAACCATGGTCGCGACGAACGGGCGTGCCGTGACCCGATGCACCTCGGCCACCAACTCGTGCAAGTCGCGCTGGAAAGGAGACCGATCCAAGGTCATCTCGGCCGAGATATTGCCGGCGTCAAAGGCCATCAGGTCGCCTGCCCATCGCTGAACAGACCGAACAAGCGGAGATGGTCGTCGAGGTTGAAGCTGGGGTCAGCGGCCTTCCAACCGTGCGCGAAGTACAGGGCTCGGTGCACCAAGGTCCCGATGAGACGGCCAAGAAGCACCGACGACACCTGACCGCGTTCCCGTTGCAGCAGGCCCAACACGCGAGTCAGCTCCACAGCGACGCAATCCGGGTCGCTGTGACCCGCCACCAACAGGTCCAGCGCCATTCGCCGCCCGGTAGCGCCAGCCTCGTCACTTGCCGGGTCATCGCGCTTAGCCGCCACTGACCCGCCTCCCTAAGTCCTAAACTTATTGTACCGGGAATGAGCTGTCAGGTGGCGCAGGGACGCGCGTAAACATTGCCCGGAGGAGGTATTTCTTCACTGGTGCGGGAAGCCAAACGACGACGCGACTTCCGCGGCCCGCCATGCATCAGCGAACGGGCCGCCAGGCACCGTCACATAGGGCACGGCGGCGTCTCTCGTGTCGCCGGGCACCGCCCCCAGGGCACCGCGGGGCCGCCGCGGCACCACCGCCGATCCGGCCTGGGTTCACCGCAGGATGCTGCTCGCCGCCGCCTTTCGCCCCGCCAGCTACGCCGCCTCAGCGGGTCCTGGCCGCAGACGAACCCACCAACGAGATCTCGCCGCCGCCTCGGGGCGCCGCTCGAATGGAAGGAGGACCCATCTCGGCAGAGCGGCCGGTCCGGCTACGACAGGTTCAGTAGCCCTGTCCACGCAGTCAGGAGAAACTGGCGCTGCCAGGGCACTGTTTGCGTTCGCCTCACCCGGCTCACCACGTGCTGAGGCACCCATACGAGCAACGTCACGAGCAGCAGCACGGTGGCAAGCACCGGTAGCGCGGCGGCTTGCGTCAACCGGACGCCGACCATGTGCCGCTTCGCCGCCTGCCGTTCGCGCTCCAACCGGTCAAGCTCAGCAGCAGCGGCGCGCTGCTGCTCTACATAGGCCCGGTAGGTGGGGTCAGTGGCGTAGCGGTACGCCAGCTCCTCCTGATGGCGACGCTCGTCCGCCGCGGCATTGGCGTCTGCTGCAGCCGCGATCGCGGCCGCGTGACGCGCCGTATCAGCGCCAGTACGCGCTGTGGCCTTCGTATTCCGGGCGGTAGCGCCAGTGTTGCGCATGGTCTGCCGGGCGACCCGCTGCTTCTTACTACTGCCGCTGACCAGCCCGAGGCTACCGACGGCGAGGCTTTTGCGGATCAGTCCCACGGCGACCTTCCTCAATGACGTCGACTCTCCGCGACTATTCACTCGAGGAGGGGCCTTGTCACCCAACGCCTGCGCAACATCGCTGCCCTATGGAGCAGCAGGGTCCGACCCTCCCCTGGTCCCTGCCGCTTACCAGTGGGTCCAGCCGAAAGGTAAAGCGGACTGCGCAGCGGGCCACTCGTCGGCGAACAACCCCGACGAACTGTAGGAGTCGTAGGGGACCGCAGCCTCGGACGGGTTCAGCGGCACCGTCCCGTACGGGACGGCGAAGTCGGACTCCGAGGTCATGCCGCTGCTCGACGGCAGCCAGAGGGACTGCACCACCGCATCCCCGGTGTCGGTGCTGCGGCCCAGCCTCTTGCGGATGTCGTCTTTGCTCTCCACCTGGATCTGACTGCGACTGTTGACCGTCCACCGCGGCGCCGTCAGGTCCCCGAGCAGCAGGTCATCGGGTGGCAGCGCCACCGTCGCGCCCGACGCCGGGTCGAGTAACTCGCGCACGCGCCACCAGGCGGCGGCCCGCGCGTTGAGGAACCCCAGCTCACCGGATCGGTCGCTGCCGGCCGCACGCTCGGAGGCGTGGAAGCCCAGGACGTGCTGCCCTTGCTCGCGCAGCCGGTCCACCACGCCGGCGCCCACCCCGATCACGTCCACAACCGCCAGATCGGTGCTGTTCGTCAGCGCGGCCTTCACCCGCCCGACAGTCGCCATCGTGTCCGCGTAGCTGTAGCGGAACACCTCCTGCACGACGTCCCCCTGCCGGATGGCCAGCACCGTGCTGTCCGCACCGCTGCGGGCGACGTCCACCCCGACGATGCGCTGCCCTGGCTGTACCGGGCGGCCGGCGATGGTCCAGGTCCGCCACCGCTCGTTCGCGGCCTCCACCCACGCCAGCGGGACGATCCCGGCCTCGTCGTCGGCGTGGAACTCGCCCAACACCCGGTTGGCGTACAACGCCGAGTCGGCGCCCCACTGGGCGGCCCGCCGCTCAGCCCAGCCTGCTGCCACACGCCCAGCGGTCACCGCCTCGGTCAGCGTCACCGGACGCACCGCCCAGTCGGTCAGCCCCGGCTTGCGGGCGTGCAGATCGTAGAAACGGCCGACCGGCTCCCCTGGAGTGCTCATCGCCAGCGCGAAGGCTTCCCGACCACTGGTGGCCCCGGAGAAGGCACCCTCCGCGGCGTCGAAGACGCCGGCCGAAATGCTCTTGGCCTCGTCGAAGACGAACAGCACCTCGTCGGCGTGCGCTCCCTCGATCAGCGCCGGGTTGTCGGAGGCGACCGCGAACGCGCTGCCGTGTCGCAGCTTGAGGTTTAGCGTCTGCAGCTCGGTGCGCTCATCGAAAGCCGGCCGACCGAGCATGTTCCAACGCAACCGGTGCGCCCACTTGTGGATCTCCGGCCACAGGTACTGCTCTAGCTGGCGCCACGCACCTGCGGTCGTCGGCGCCTTCCAGTCCACCCCTGCCGCGTCCCGGGTCAACCCGAACCACAAGACGGCGAGAGCTGAGATCGTGGTCTTTCCCAGCCCGTGCGGGCCGCGTGCGGTCATGCGGTGGTTGGCAACCAGCCCGGCCAAGATCTCCACCTGGTAGTCGGTGAGCGCTTCACCCTCGGGCCAGTCAACACATTCACGGGCGAAGCCGGCCGGATCATGCCGGTACCGGGCTAGCGGATGCGTCGGCGGCGGCTCGTAGCGGCGCGCGGCGGCAGCGAAGGCGTTGCTCGTCATGCCGCACGCCCGTCGGGGACGGGCGGCCCTGGTTCCCCGCCAGGGTTCGGCCCGGCGGCCATGAGGTCAGGACACCGCAGCGGGCTCCCGCAGTGCGACGTTGCGCACCGACATGCTCGACCACCGCTCAGCCCGGCGGGGACGCAGGCCCTCGCTGTCCAGAGCGGCCGCGATCGCTCGGTACGAGGCGCCAGCGCCCCGAAGCTCGCAGATGCGCTGGACGGCTCGCTGCTCGACGTCCACCGGCGCAGCGTCGCGCTCACGGCCGCGGCCCGAGCCGGCGTAACCGAAGGCGTACGCACCGACGGCATGCCGCCCCGAGTCGGCCTTGGCCCGTCGACCGTCCCGCAAGCGCTTGACGACCTGCGCCCGCTCGAGCTGGGCGAACACGCCGGCCATCTGCCGCATCGCCGTGCGCATCGGGTCCTCGTCGTCGTCCTGGTGGACCTGGCCACCGTCGGGCCCGTCGACGGTGAAGACGTCCGCCCCGACCCGCCATACCTGCAGCAGGACGGCTTCCTGCACGGTGAGATGGCGAGCGAGCCGGTCGAGTCGAGCGACGACGAGCCCGCGGGCGCGGACGGGCAGCGCACCGAGGGCGTCGGTGAGGCCGGCCCGCTGATCAACGGGCAGGGTGCCGCTGCGCCCCTCGTCGCGGTGAACCGCCACGATCCGGTGCTGCTGGGTGCGTGCCCACTGCCGGATCGCCCGCTCCTGCACGACGAGCCCGAAGCCGTCGAGCTGGGTCTCGCTACTGACTCGCACGTACGCCACCAGGTCCACGTCTTGACGCTAATGCCTCTGACCTGCGGTGTAAACAATACCTTGGAAATGTTTGCGCTACCCGTCCTCCATGGGTGCCAAGGCCGCCCGGCCAAGCTCGTCGCGGCACGGCCGGCACAGCCACCAGTCGGGCTCCGCCACCAGGACGACGTCCTGCGAGCCGGCGCAGCGACAGCACCTGTCGGGGTTGCCGTCCACGGGCCCTCCCTCGTCTCATCTACGGCCGCCTGCTCAAGTTTCATGGGGACCATCCCCCGCTGCCGCGAGCTCCCCGTGAATGACCAGCCGCACAGCCTCGTCGCGGGGGTTCACCCCCACCTTGCGAGCACCCGATCAAGTACCTCGACCAGGACAACAGCCTGCGCCTCAGTCAGCCGGGCCATCCGCTCGTCGATCCCAAGACGCACGTAGTCGGCGAGGAACTTGCCGCTCCTGTCCATGGCCCGCTCGTACAAGCCGACCACCTCGCGGAGCTGCTCGGTGCCCTTGGCGTCGTGGCCGGTGAGCCGCCCCTCCAGCTCCGCCACATGCGCCGCGGCGAAGTCCTTGAGCGCGATCGCCTGCCCCGCGAGGTCCCGAAAGGCGACCAGTGGATCGCCAAGTGGTTGCACACCCTGCGCGGCGAGTGATCGCGTCGCCCGTTCCTCAGCCAGCCGCTGCTGCCGGCGTCGCGCCGCCGCCTTCCGTACCTGCGGCGCGGCGCCGCCGTGGGAGACGCAGACGGTCGTGCCAACCACCGCGAAAGCGCGGCAAGGCTCGCCGCTGCGCGATGACTTCGCACTGCACGGCACCGCCGGCCGGTATGCGTGGCTAGCCATCAGCCGGCGGCCCTCACTGCGAAGGGTCCTTCCACGGGGCGCGCGGACAGGGGTCTTAGGCCGGTCAAGCGCTCCCGTCGGGTTCCTTCGGCTGACACGTTTTCTCTCCGTCTGACAGGTTCGACACGTCTCCCGGGCTTTTTCCCTATATGCGTTTTCATAGGACTTCCTCCGGAGACCTGTCGGACCTGTCGGACGTGTCGGTGGTGAGGGCGATCCCTCGCCAGATCCGGGCGCCGGAGCTCCCGGTTCGGCCGGGGGTGAATCCACGCTCGGTGAGTCTGCGGCCCAGCGCGGTGCTGCTGCCGGGCTGCTCGCCTCGTCCGTCGGCCCATTGGCGCCAGGCGGAGTAGAGGAGGCTGGCAGGTGCATGGAAGTGCTCTCCGACGAGGCAACAGTCGGTGAGGAACTCGCCGAGGGGATCGCTGTCGGCACGGTAGGAGCCGGTGGCGGCGTCGACCGCCGCAGCTTGCCCAAGACCGCCTTCTTGCCAGGCGAGGCATCCGCGGACGGCCCAGGCGAGGACTCCGGGTAGTTCGGCTCGGAGTCGCTCGGGCAGTTTGGGGTCGCGTTCCGCTGGGGGCACGGTGACCTCGAAGGGGATGAGCCGGACCCGGCGCCAGATGCTTTCGGTGGAGTCGCGGATGACGGGCTTGTGGTTGGTGGACAGCACGAACTTGGCGACCGGGCGGAAGTCGAAGAACTCGCCGTAGAGCCGGCGGGCGGTGATCGTGTCACCGCCGGTGAGCTGTTTGACGAGAGCGACTGACAGCCGTGCTCCGTCTTCAGTTTCGGTGGCAGCGACGAGACGCGCCCCGCGGAGCCGGACGAGGCCGTGAGGCTGCGGCGCTCCATCACGACGTTGCACGAGCAGGTCCGGCGGCATCGTAGTGGCGTAGTCACCGAGCAGGTCACGCAGCAGCTCGACGAGGGTGCTCTTGCCGTTGGCTCCTCGGCCGTGCAGGACGACGAGGATCTGTTCTGCTGTGGAGCCGGTGAGGCAGTAGCCGACGAGCCGTTGCAGGAAGCCGATGAGCTGCTGGTCGCCGGCGAACACGCGGTACAGAAAGCTCTCGAAGGTGGGTGCTGTCGCGGCGGGGTCGTAAGCGATGTCCGCGATGCGGGTAGCCAGAGCGTTGCGGTTGTGCGGCTCTAACCGACCGTTACGCAGGTCCAGTAGCCCGTTGGCGACGTTGAGGTGCCACAGGCTGGGGTCGAGGTCGCCTACTTGGACCGGGATGCCGGGTTCGCTCTGCGCAAGCGACAGCATTGCCCGCAGTGGCGCAGCGTTCATTGAGTGCAGTGCGTGCTTCGCAAAGCGCCGCCGTTCGTCGTCGGACCGCTGGCCCCCTGCCTCAAGGAGCAGTCCTGACGCGACATCCTTCGCGTGCCGCTCCGCGGCACCGGACTCGTCGTACGCCCAGCGGCGGCCGTCCCAGACCAGCCACCGGCCAGCCGCGTACTCGAAGCGAAGGTCGCGCCCGTGCGTTTCGACGAGCCGCTTGGCGTTGCCCAGGTCGGATAGGTCTTGGACTGCGTGCAGACGGGTGACGGCAGTGTTGTGCTGCGGTTCGGGTAGGGCGTTCAACGGTCGATCACGTTGACTTCTACCGGGCGGTGGCGGTGCTCGTAGTAAGCGACCACGTCAGGCACTCGAGCTGCCGGGAAAGCCCAGCACCCTTTCTCGCGGACCCTCTTGATCCCGAGTACGTCCAGCGCGGTCAGCAACCTTGGGGCTTCGGCCCAGGCTGTGTGTCCGGGGCCTACTTCGATCACGACGGGCTTCATGCGGTGACACGGGGTGGTGCGGTCGCGGGTTGCCGTAGTGCGTTGCGACGCGCGCTGGCCAAGGTTGCCGCGATCTCCGCTTCGGGTAGTCCGCATAGGCGCCCCGCTTCGGTGAGGGCGTCCGTCACGGAGGCGAGCGGGAGTTCGCCACCGGCGGCGAGTTGGTAGCCGCGGAACGCTTTGGCGTTGAGCGTGTGGTTACGCCCGCCCTCGGATGCGGTGGCCACCTCCTGAGCCAGCGCGGTGAGTGCTGCCAGGCCGTACGCCGAACCCTCGCGGGACAAGCGAAGCACCGTCGCGCCGCCGGGGGCCGCGACGGGGGGACGCTGCAGTCGGCCGAGCAACAGCGGCGGTAGTTCGGCCGGTTGCTGGACTCCGGGCAGCCAGCGGTACTGTTCGCCGCTGGCGTGCGGCGACGGGGGAGCGACGATGTATCCGAGGGCTTTGACGTCGACGCCGGGGCCGAGCGCGTTTGCTCCGTTGCGGAGGCTGCCACCGGGGTGCTGGTAGAGCATGTGCCACCCGCCGCCGCCGGTCCGGGACGTAAGGGTGGTGCCGGCGAGGCGCCCGACGTGCTCAGCCAGAAGCTGCATGGTTTCGAGGCCGCCCGAGCGCGGGTCGACGTCGACAGCGAGCAGTCCTGACTCCTTGCTGGTGACAAGTCCGACTCCGGCTTCGGGGTGGAACCGCCACCAGGTATCGACGAGCTGCGGGTCGCAGCTCGCGTGGTTGAGCCCGAGACCACCGGCAGGTCGCTTGGACCTTGCCTCGATGGGAAGCGTCAACCAACCACGGCGGGCGTACTCAAGCGCGGCATCGCGACATGGCCGATTCATGCGGCGACTTCGATCGCATGCCAGGAGACGGCCGCCAGGTAGCCGTCGACAGCGCCCGCCAGGCGATCCGACAGCCAGTTGCGGTATGCCTTCAGCTCTTCCTCTACGTCAGCCGGGGCCGCGCCAGCGGCCAGCTGCTGAGCAGCGAGAGAGAGGCAGTCAATAGAGATCACCGCTCCGAGCTCAGCGAACCAGGCGAGTCGCTCGCCGCCTTCCGGGGGCGGTAGTGGAATAAGCGGCCGAGGCTCGGGAGTGACCTGCTCATGAGCGTTGTGTAGGTGAGGCATGATGGGGCTGCTCCAAAGCTCTGGGTGAGGGCGTGGGCGTGAGGTTGGCGAAAGCCGAGCCTGTGGCGGGCTCGGCTTCGCTATTTGCGGAACTGTCTTCAAGGCCAAGCAGAGCCTTGAGGGGCGCAGTCGGGACTCGGTAGCTGCTCCCCAGTCGAAGGACTGGCACCGGGAACTGGCCCAAGCGCGCGAGTTCGTGCGTCTTGGTTCTCCCGAGAGAGAGCACCGAGCCCGCGGTGACGAGATCGATGACGGCTGGAAGCGCCAGGACCTCGGCTGGTAACCACTCGCGGCGCGTCACGCGGCAGCGTCCTCAAGCTGTTCCAGCAGCTGCCGGTAGGCGACCGCATGCGTGAGCCGCGGCGTAGCCCGCCCCTGTTCCCACCGCAAGACCGTCATCGGTGCGACTCCGAGAGCAAGAGCCATGTCGCGGAGGCTGACGCCGGACGTCTTGCGAATGCGCCGTCGGGATGCCGGGGATGGAACCGACCGGCGCGGACTCTTGCCGCGAGGTCGAGCGGTGCAGGCTTAGACGTCGTCATACCTCGAAGAGTAGGTACGGAAAAGTGGTAGGTCAAACCCGGCACGGCTAGACGGCTATGTCTGCACACGCGGACAGCCGCGGCACGCGGACGTTACTGTGCGCTGGTGAGCGAAGAACATCGCCCAGGGCCGCTGGTCACAGACCTCGTCGAGAACGTGCTCGACGAGGAGTTGCCTCCGTATGTCGTGCCGCTGAGTGAGGACGGCACAGAAGCACTGGTCTTCGCTCCGGTCAGATACTCGGGTTGGGCCTCCTACCACTCGCCGGCACTTGGAAAGACGCTTGTTTGGCTGCGGTTTAGTCGAGACGGTGCCCCCGGACTCCGGGACCACAAGCCCATCGTGATTCGGGAGCTACAGGTGGTGAGCGACTATGAGAAGAGCGGGGACCTCGATGGACGCCTGCTGCGCGAACTCCCCCTCGGCCGCATGTCTGCGGCGGTGACCCAGCAGAGCCGCGAGGATCCTAATATTGATCAGTTGGTCTCGTTCTCACTTCTAGTCCACACTTCTCCGCCCGGCGGAGAAGCATGGAGGGTCCGCCCCAATCCAAAGCGTCAACGGCGCCCGAACCTGAGGATCAAGGTTCCTGAAGGACGAGCCCGACGGCCTGACAACTTCTACGCCCTCGTCGCAGACCGCTACTTGTGGCTGAAGGCTCACGGCTACGCGCCGGCGCCGGAGCTCGCCAAGGCAAACGGCGTTCCTCTAACCACAGTGCATCGCTGGGTGAAGGAAGCCCGCAGCAGAGGCCAACTTCCACCTCCGGCTAGAGGCGGACAGCGGTGAGAGGTTCCACGTTCAAACGCTGCGCCTGCCGCGACCACCAGGGCAAGCAGCTCGGTGCGAAGTGCCCGCGGTTGAAGACCCCCCGCCACGGCACCTGGTATCTGCTAGCCGAGCTCGCGGCGGCTCCGGGCGGGAAGCGCCGTCAGCACCGCCGAGGCGGCTTCGCAACGCAGCGCGAGGCCCAGGCCGCCCTCGACTCGCTTCGCGGCCGGCTCATTCAAGGACAGACAGTCGATGACCGTCAGACCACTGGCACTTACCTCGAGGAGTGGCTGGCCGGCAAGCGCCGCCTACGCCCGACAACCGCACGCTCGTACGAAGCGCACCTACGCCTGTACCTGATGCCTCATCTGGGTCACCTGCCGCTCGAGCGACTGCGTCCGGCGCACATCTCGGCGATGTTCGATGCGATCACGGCCGGTAACGAAGGGCGGGAGCGAGTGGTAGGGCCTGCTACCGTCCGGAGGATTCACGCGACGCTGCGGTCAGCACTGAACGCCGCTGTGAAGGCGCAGCGGTTGGCGATGAACCCCGCGCTCCACGTCGAACTGCCGGAAGCCAGACGACCGCGAGTCCTGCCGTGGTCTGCCGCCGAACTTGGGCAGTTCCTCGACGCCGCCGCTGGCGACCGGCTGTCCGCGCTCTACGAGCTCCTAGCCATGAGCGGGTTACGCCGCGGCGAGGCGGTCGGACTCCGTTGGTGCGATGTCGACCTTGAACGCCAGGTGCTAACCGTCGTGCAACAGATCGTTCAGCTCGGCCATCTGACAGCAGTCGGACCGCCCAAGACGGCAAGCGGGGAGCAGCGCAACGTCGACATAGACGGCGGCACCGTCGCAGCACTGCTGACACACCAGCTGCGCCAGGAGATGGACCGCGGCGAGTGGGACGAGGCGTGGCAGGACTGGCGAGCACCCTTCATCGACGACTCGCGGGTCGCCTTCCAGGGCGGCCGACTCCCCGCCGCGTGCCACCGGCGTGGCTGCTCCCACGGCCTCGTCTTCACACGCGAGGACGGTCAGCATCTGCACCCCGAGTACGTCACCCGGCACATGCAGCTGCTGGCGAAGAAGGCTGGCCTGCCGGCGGCGCGGCTACACGACCTGCGGCACGGCTCGGCCTCATTGCAGCTCGCAGCGGGGGTCCCGATGGCCATTGTCTCCAAGCGACTTGGTCACAGCTCGATCGCCATCACTAGCGACACCTACAGCCACCTCCTAGCGGGTGTTGGCAGGGAGGCGGCGGAACGTACGGCAGCGATGGTCCCGAGGGCGACACGCAGCGGCGTTCCCACATCGAGCCCACCGGAGCTAGTGGAGGGTGACTGGCGGGAATCTGTTGACAGCGTTCGTGCAGGTCAAAGCGGGTGGGCCGTCGGGGGATCGAACCCCGAACCCGCGGATTAAAAGTCCGCTGCTCTGCCAATTGAGCTAACGGCCCGGCTCGTCGACGCTACTAGCCGCTCAACCCTCACCCGGCAGACCGGAGGCCACTACCGCCAGGCCCCTCCTCGTCGTCCACTGTCCCGTGCTGGAATCGGAACTGGAACTGCAGCCGCGCGTAGCTGGCGAACCCGATGGGAATAGGCAGCCAGAAGTTGGCCAGGCGG
>JAABVA010001849.1_pt1 | contig 21902 bp, 26 predicted proteins | sample 5560331 | NCBI WGS metagenome assembly JAABVA01 (sample SAMN12812661, study PRJNA571458) | rock metagenome | isolation source: Antarctica rocks | place: Antarctica: Victoria Land, Mt New Zealand sud | collected 2016-01-07
TGGAAGGTTTTTGTCACGAGCCAGGAGGGGTGGGGTGGCGCGTTGGGGGTGGGTGAGGGTTGTGTACGGTTCTTGATTGGGGAGGACGGGTTGCTGAGAATATTCGCGGATATGTGGAGAGGGTTCTTAGGGAGAATGGGGCCGGTTGATAGGATGATGTTGCGCGAGCTGGACTTGAGGGCACAGGTCATTGATACTCTGACCTTGAGAGCTCACGCCAGGGTAAGTCCTTGTCTAGATATAACTTCTTGCGCTCGTGGTATGCTGCGTCTCGAACTTACGTCTGCTAGGTTTCATTGGGCAGCCCTACAAATTCGATCAGAGTCGTCTATCCGGCATCCGGAAAGCGCTTCGATCTGTTCCTAGTGATATAAGGGGAATAGGTAGTTGGCAGCGCTCTGAAAAGGCTAACGCTGCAAGAGCTGGCCCGGACGCGATTGGCGACGCGGCCATTAGCCCTGCTCACAGCTGCTCAAACACCTCTGAGTGCGGGGGTTTGGGGCATACGTTGGCGATGTTGGACAGGCCTGACGTGGATGGGGAAATGGTGAAAATTAGTAGAGAGGAGGTTCCGGATGCGGGAGCGATTGAAGAGTGCTGTACGGGTCTCATCGCCATCAATCTAGGAAGTGGGCTTGTTACGATTGCGCGAGTTGATATATCGCAGCAGATGCGCAAATAATGGAACGACTTATTCGGCCCGGAAGAGACGGTCAGGGTTGCGAGGATGTGCATGGCTTATCTGTCACTCAGTGTTTTCTCAACCGGTCCTTGTCCTGATAGAGAGACCTTTTGCAGCCAGCTTGAAGAGTACCATTCCCTGAATCACGCATCACAGGTCTGGGGCCGTCATGCACGGGAGGCGTTGTTGCTTACGAGAAACAATGCCGATGTTGTTGGAGATGTCAATCATCTGCTAGGAAAGCGAAAGCAACCTCGAACCGGCTCTTCAGGTTTCTGACATCGATCCTGAGATCCGCGAGGCGTTACTTCGGGGCAAACGGCGAGGGCTCGTCCTGCGTGCTGAGGGGTACCAGAGCGTGTCCTCGCTGCAAGTGGTTGCTCGGCATCGACTCACCGCAATTGTGCAGGAACTCATAACGAAAAGCCCAGAGACGATCTCCATGCAGAACTCGCACGGCATGTCGGCATTGCATGAAGCTGCGCAGGTTGGATGAGGGGATCTGGTGGGATTGTTGCTGAAAGACGGAGCACAGCCCTCTTGGACAAATTATGAAGAGACACCACCTCTCCTCCTGGCAGCACTTAATGGCCACACTCACATTGTTTCCATTCTCAGAAGCGACAGCAAACCCTCAGAGCTCGAAGAAGCACTTTGCGACGCCGCCGGGGCTAGCCAAGCAGGCGTTGTAGAACACCTACTACAGGTCGGCATCAGCACAAATTCTTCAAAAACTCAACACCAGCACCGCTCCTCGCGGTTGGCAAAGACCACGAGGCGATTGTCCGCTTACTGTTGAACGCCAATGAGAGCCACAGCTGTCCTGATCATTCATCGAACGATTTTACTCCTCTTCATCATGCTGTTAGGCTCGGTCAAGTGGATATCGCGGCCCTCTTGCTCGACTACGGCCTCAATATCCAAACCCGCGACGCTCTCAAGCGGACAGCGCTTTTTGAAACACTCAGCACGCCTGCTCTCAGCGACGCAAACTTGTTGTTTGTGCATGAAATTGACATCTTTGTGTGTAATTACATGGGAAACTTCGTTTTTGCACCAAGCAGCAAGGAGAGGTTTTGTTAAGCACGCTTCACTCTTCCTTGATCAAGGCATCAAGTCTAACGTCTGGAATGCAGGGGGCATGACGCCTCTGCATCTTGCGACGAAATGCGGACATTATGAAGTTGCGGACCTTCTCCTTCGAAAGAATGCTGCTGTCGATGTGTGTGGTAAAGCCGACTAAATCTCACTGATGTATGCTGCATCAGCTGGAACACAAAACTATCTCAAATGCTGCTTCGCTTGCGGGCATCCGTAGATGCGGCGGGGCCTCAGCAGGACACACCGCTCATGCTTGCAGCGTCAGCTGGCCATGCTCCAACGCCGGAGTTACCGCTCGAGCGGGGAGCAGATGCTAATGCAGTAGGGACTGAAGGGAAAATGCCGCTCGTGGCTGCGGCAGAGGCTGGTCACGTTGCCGTTGTTCGAGAACTCTTGTACCACGATGAGACTCTGGATTTAAACAGCAAGGATCGAAGTGCTATAACCATATTAGTTGAAGAGCCTGGTCATGGAGAGACTGTAAGATTACTGAGGGCGAGAAATGTAAGTGAAGGACCAATCTGACTTGATAGAACCAGCTGTTGAATATGGACCTTGATACGGATAGGTGTCTACTGCTTGCCTCGAGTACAGGTACCTTGTGCCTGTATGAATATAGCGTGAGTCCAGAATAGTAAATGATGCACCATGCTCCATTCAACCCAGATGTTAATCACAGAAACCCAGCATAACGGTAGAAAGTCGAGTTTTCACTCCTCAACCTCATCTCTCCTCAGATCATTAACAGCCCTCCAGGTCCCCCACCAGACTGTCAGACCGCAACGCTGTTCTCAAACAAGCAACCACCACATCGCCGCCTTGCGCGTTTCTTGCATATCGTCCGCTGCGAAAAGGTACGAAGCTCGGATGAGTCCGTATCAGCTGCCATGGCGCGATCCAACGAAGAGCCACTACCCGAGAACTAGGTCCTTCGAGTCGTATGGGTCTTGCTATGACGGTTCGGTCTCCGAGACCGCATCCTGCTTCGCTATTGGTAGTCTGTCGTGAGTGCTATGTATATACTACGGCAATGATTGAGGACTCTGCGTCTTCCCCTTCAGATAAAATGCTGGATACAATTTCTGATGATTACTGCCTTGGTTTGTAGCATGCAGATATCGAAAATATCTTTCAAGCTCACTCTCGTAGTCGTGTTACGAAAATTATTAAGGCTTTTAGACGGTAGTAGGCTCGTTGGGGGTCATATAGACGCTTTAGTACATAGCCGAGTAAATTGTTGGGAGGTAAGTTAGTCGGTGGTAATCACATTGCGGTGATGCATCGTACGTCAAGTATGGTTTGGTGTGTATTCACCAATCTTTCAGTAGCAGAATTGCCCGGATTAATGGTCAATGACGCAGGTTGTAGCCTCCATCTGCGGTCTGTGGAGGGAGAAACCATTGGCGTTCAAGTTCTCGGTCCGCCTTGTGCATGAAGGAAATGGCGACTTCAATCTGTCCTGAAAAGACCTCTTGCTTCTGGTTCTCCAGTCTTAGAACCTAGTCTTTGCTCCAGCCTCCTCATCGTCAGTCACTGGAGTGTTTGTTTTATTCGAGTGCTTGAATCTTTCGACGTCGTTCTTTGTCTCATTTCCCCAGCAGATTTACTCCGGAATCATGGTCTTGCAATATAGAAATAAATATATCCTCTGAACTTGAAAACTGTCCTAGATTTGCCCCTTTCCTCTTTCAGTTTGTTAAGACATATTATCTCTTTCGAACCACCACGCATTACGCAAGGGTCTGCACTGTTGCGGTTATCATTGCGGATCTGACTTGCTCTTCCATCCTCTATGCTCTCTGATCTGGCGCTGGAGAAACTCATTAAGCAGATTATGACGTTATGGACTCCCATTGCTGACGAAACGCCGAGAAACACCCCTTCCGATCAAGAGCAATATTTCGACAAACCCCGTTTCGGAGGTTTGGTTTCATGCTGGTCCAATTCGCCCACGGCTATAAAAAGATAGTGCCATCATCAAGGCCGCTACATATTGTTGCGAGTAGGCGATCTTAATTCTCGACTAATTCATCCATGGTTCGTCCAGCCAGGATTGCCCGTGCACTTGACCAGATTGTCATCAATACAAGCCACCTAAACTCTGCTGATTCAGCTTCGCTGCTCTAGACGAGCTTGCCCGGCACACCGGCGTAGAACCAGCTGGCCCTATTGACTTTGACAAAGCGTCACATCAAGAAAGTCTTCTATGAAGTTGGGATAGAGGATAAGTCTAATCTTATCGCGCCGATAAACTTCGAGAGCGTTGGATCGCAAAGGTTTGCCTCTCGCTATAGTCGGTATCATGGCAATTGGTGGACTTGATGCGGTTCTAATCGCCATTGCAATAACTACCTTGTTGTTGCAGACTTGAAATGGGAAGAAGATGCAGCTTCTAATGACTCAAAGTGAAGATTTGGCCTGGAAAACATTTCAATGACAAGGTTCCAGTTAACGCAGATGCACTTAGTTGTCTTTCGGTGTTGACGGCAGGGTGGTAAAGATGATCGATAATACGGCGCGGAAGGTACAAGAGATGGGAATGGATGCTTTAAAAATGTCGAGTATTGTGCAACGAGTCAAACTTCAAGCCTGAAAATGGTTCTTTGAAGCTAAGTTAATTTAATGGCAATACTGGACGAAGACAGATAGGTGTGACGGAGCCTACGATCTCAATAGTTTTTGCTATAGAATGTAGAAATAACAAGGACAGGGTTGAACTCTTATGAAGTAATCAATACTTCGAAAGTCCATTCGAATACCTGAATTAAGACAAAGTAATACTCTAAGCCAGTGTTATACCAGTTGAATTAACCACAGCATTGAAGCAGAAAACCAGTCAAAGGCGAGGCGAAAAGTGAACGATTCGACGACTACTCCAGTTGACAGTATTCCGAGTTGCCAAAAGGGAGCACATCACCGATATGCCAAGCGCATCAGAAAGCCGAAAAAGGTAAATGGTTTAGCCGCGCAAATGAAAAAACCTCAAAATATCGATTCGAGTGATGAGCGGTGTAATGATTGGGCACTTAGCGAACATCGCGTACTGAAATAGAAAATAGTGTCATTGCCCCCCGGAAAATCAGCTATGCAAGGGTTAGGGTTAAGCCGCGGTGTGAAACAGAGGTTCCACCGAGGTTAAACGCCAGGAGATTCTTCCAGTGCCGTGATGATTTTGTATATATTCCGTTGTTGATACAACTAGAAATTAAGGCATTTCCTGTCATTCTAGTCTTCACAGACAGCTATTCAAAGCCAACTGTACAATAGTGTCCTTTCATCTCATCCTTTCTCGTCATGATGTACATATCGAGTCTTGCACTTTTCTTGCTTGCAGCTGCTCCGGGCCTCGCTTCAATCACGTGCCTCGATCCGTCGGCAACAGCGACGGCACAATGGACCAATGCAGACAGCCAGCTCTGTACCTGGACCGGGACTGTGGGAAGTAATTTTGGCACCAATGCTATGACTGGCGGAGAGTGCGTTATATATACCCCAGTGAGACCGAAGCACTTGGATCTTGCTGACCTTCATTCAGGTATAGCTGCAATGGCCGGTAATGAAGCCGCCTCTTCTCCTCGAAGAAGATGCCATTCTGACTCTACGATCTTCCAGATGTGGTGCCGGATGCACAGGAGCAGCGTTCGGGAATGTCTAGTGAATCTTCCTAGTATCTCTTTCGGTCTGTGTGAATTTGCTAAAGCTGCTTCATCAAGCACCCAAGATTGTTTCTCCCACGATGTTTGCTCCTGGTTCAACAATGCCAGTGGCGGAGCTAGGTACGGTGAATCGCTCTTTGATAGCTGAGGTCCAAAGTCTGAATCTTTGGGTTGGTACTGACCAGTTTCTGTTCGTAGTGACCCAAATTGTGGAGCGGCGTTTGATGCTGCGATTGATGACACCACCTTTGGCGCTGTGGCTGGATGTTCAGCGACAAACCCGACAGATGTCGCACCTATGGCACCTGACGTTCAGCCAGTGTGTACTTGAATATAACTCTGACATTTGGAGAGGATATATCCCCATTAGTAGGAGACCTTTAGCAGAATCTCCATTCCTACCGAGTTGGTTAGCATAGCCGGCGGGTCGTCAAGGTTCGACAAAATCGAAGGGCGCAGGATAGTTGACATTGCTCGGTCATAGCTGTCTCGAGACTGAAGCGATGTTAAAACAACTCTCTTGTGTTTCTTCTGCGCATAGTTCTAGTAAAGAGTGGTCTAATACCAAACTTTCTCTTCTCATGTTGTGGTGAAGCACAGCAAGTGTCAACGTTATTTGCATTTCAAGAATGTATATCATTGCGCTAGAAGACCTGAGGCACGCAAGTCGAGTCTGTTGGTACATGAAGGTCAGAAGGAGTATGTGCATGTGTATATATTGGTTGAACTATTCTAGAAAGTAGGAACTACGGAGGGAGGAAGGAGGTGAAAACTCTGACTCTCGCGCCCTATAGGGCTAAGCGAGATTGCCAACCACACGGGGGTAACAGTATGTTTCCAACAGAGTCGAATTAGACAACAAGCTCTATTGATGAAGGCATGAGAATACGACTCGGTCTGTCAGGCAAAAAATTGCCGTGTTGGTACCCAGGGCGCCATGGTAGTGAATAGCTCCTGACTTGGAAAGGAACAAGAGACATGTTGTAAAGGGCTTCAACTACCGGTATGCCCATCCGACTTACCGCACTCTCAACATGTTTTCGGGCTACCAGGTACGGAGTGATTTATGGTTCCGTCGAGTTTGCGCACTGTGCGATAGGCGCTGCATGTACGGACCGTTGCATGCATGCCCGATGGAAAAGCCGCCGCGCGGATAAGGTGGTGGTCACCGCATAAGTGGTGTAACCTTTATATCAATCGATACTCGAGATTCGCCATCTCAGGCCCGTCCCGAGTTAATGGTTCCAATCGCTCTCGACATCTTCACACGCTCTAATGGGACGCAAGCGGAGAAAGATGTCTGACGCACCACACATGTTCAGAGCTTCTACCTTATGAACTTGCCATCAAATCCCGTCCACGATACCGAGATTAAGCGGCTGCATTCGATATTGGTTGTTGTTACCTACCCGCGGAATGTCTGGGGTTTGGCCTAGCCTCATGGTATACCGTAGTCTATTGGAAGAGTGTTGACGGACGTTGTCGATCGAACTTCTGCGGAGTTTCAAAGCATGAGAACAAGGGTTCTTCCTCAACCGTCAGACTTGAGTGCTGACACCGGATTCGAGCAATAGTACGGTGATAAGAACAAGAGGATGTGTGCATAGAGACTGAAGGTCTACTCCACGATCCAATTACTGACGACGGCGCAATAGCGGCGACGACAAGACAACGTCATGGTTCATCATAGCCAATCCCCCCCCCCCCGCGGGATAGTTTGATTCAGGAAGGCCAGCATGCAGCCTATTTTCTCTCTTAGTACCTGCTGAAACCTTGGATGGTACATTGTGTCCCTCATAATGAAACGATACGTATATTCGTACCTCACTCTTGGATTGCTTTGAAACTTACCACGCCTCGTTGTTCGCTATTTGCGGAGATTATGACGTCATTCTAAGGAGTGGCTGATGGGGCTGATGTCCTATGTACCAAGGTCCAACGACCTTCGACACTGTACAGAAATGACGAGTTATTATTGTGAGCATGCTGAAACGAAGGATCAAGGAGGATTACAACGATAGTATCATCTCTACGGAATACGGCGTATCACATTGGTACATCAGATGGGAAAAAGACATGTTGTTAATTTAGGGATGTTCCGGGCAGAGATCCCCCGCCTATGAGCAGCGCCCCGCGGCTGACTCACCTTATCTCCTTCCGCCCCAAGATAGGAGTACGTAGACACGTAGAGTACTTACTGTACCTACTGTACCACGTAAGCCGTATACAGTACATACACCCTCACTTGCCACCTGTCTCTCCGTTTCAGCCTCGCTTCGTAATTCAGATTTGAAAGATGCTGCTTGGAAGAGTATTCCACCCTTCACAATCTATACGTGCGGTAATGAGGTTGGTTCCGTTCGCCTGATGAACATTGAGATTTAACGCTTGTGAGCGAAGGGATCCGTGTATGGAGTGGGGAGGTCGAGATTGCTTGTCTGTCCTTCCTAATTCAACCATGTGCCGTGTCTTTCACCCGTCTCGAGTCTCGAGTCTCGACAGCCATGCCGACTACAAGCCATGGTGCTGATATGTAGTGCCGTGGAAAGCAGCTCTAGATACCTCAATAGCTTCAGGTACATCGGTTTGCCGTTTCGAGAAGTGTTCTCCTTACGCGCTCCTTTCACATTGATCATCATCCACCACTAATCCACCGTTTGTATTTATTGTCGAAATGAAATGAAGAGTGTATTAGTAGCTTTCCAAGTCTGACATCCGCTACTTCCATGTTGCTGCCATCTTTTCTAGTACCTTTTCACTCCTTTAGGCACGATAAACCGCGGCCGTCACCGGAGTCATGGCTCTCATCACTGCCACCACTGTCTTTTCTGCACTGTTTTTCCTTTGCCGATTCTTCATTCACGCCGAAGCCTACGTTGTTGACAAATCATGCAAACCTTACCTGACAGACAACGTGGACAAAACCAGTATGATAAATGCCGCCATGGCCGAAGCCAATGAGATGATGACCCATGCGGCTTGGATGCTTGATTATAATCTCACAAGAGTAGCCGATAATTCACGGGATGCCCTCTTTCCAGGTGCTAGTACACAAGACCTGATCAATATTGCAGGTCAGTCGAACGCTTTGCGTTACAGATGTCGCAGCGACTTGCTTCTGGATTTAGCTGATTTTGTATCGGAACAACAATAGAGAGATTCACGTATGCTGCGAACCACGTGCCATGGTCAGTCACCGAGAGATCACCGATGAACCTCGATAGCCTTATCATTCACTGTGGCGATCATCACTTCAGCCCCGATCTGGTCAAGGCGCATAATTCATGGAGGGACATGACATCCGCTTACACCGTCTACGGCTTGCATCACAATGATAACGAGGGTGCAAGGCTATGTACAAGAAACACACTCGGGATGATGTTGGAGTCTGACGGCATAGCCGGCGGCGGCGATACTGTCAAAATCGTTCTGCTCTGTGACGGTAGCCTGGTTCGGGGCGTCGCCCCACACTCAACGGGCAGCCAATTCCGGGCGGCGGGTATAGCTGCACAGGCCGGAAAAGCAGGTTTGTATCCCGGGAAACAGATGGATGAGATCTTTTACACGACTTGTCTGTCGGCTGTCTTGCTTCACGAACTGATGCACGTCACTCAAATGGATCGCTGTCAGTTGACTTCTCTCTATATCACTTTTCCCGTTTCATGTGCATCAAACGACTGACGTGTATACGCGATAGTCTTCTCGGGTGATTCTGAAGTTTACGGCTGGGATAAGATCACTGATTTGTCAATTAACTGGGCCATGTCGAATATCGATAATTACGCCTATTATGCTCTTGGTATGTTACACCGATGAGCGATCCCCCTCGAACGGATTCATCAAGCTTAAGGACATGCGCCTGAATCTCGCTGACAACAGTCATAGCGATGTTTCTCCCATCGGAGTATTTCGTCTACGATGGAATCGTTGGCTCTCACACACAGCTACTATCCAACACCAACCCCTTCCGCTACTCCCAGTCTTAAGGATGGGTGAACTGCTCTTCGTTTCCGTTCCAATGTTCCTATTTCTACAACGTGCTCAACAGCAGGGATCTTTGACCCTTTTGTTCCACGTATGTTGACCGGTCTAGATAGGATTACCTATATTATCTCTAATACTACACAACTGAGCCAACCCGATCAGTCATTGACAACATCGCAGCTTCCTCTTGTGATCTTGTCGGAGATGGAGGAAGACGGCTCTTTCGTTGAATTCTGGAGGTGAACGAGGTTGACAGGAGATTGCTGCATATTGCGGAACAAAATGATGCTTTGTTGAAGACTTTGAAGCATCTTAATAATCCATCGTATCTGTTGCGCAAGGGGTCAATGATCGACATCGCAAGCGGATGAAAACCAGTCGGTTGAGCCTTACGGTGGCGCTGCTGAGGAAAATTTGCTCCGTATATTGTACCGCCTCGACCGAGTCCTCGGTATCTGTTGCCCTGGTTGAGGAAATTCTAACGGACTACCGTATGTGCTGTCTTCATTGCAGATGGTGAGTAAATGACTCCGTTCCGTCAGACGAAATGCTACTCAGCATTGAGAATGCCCATCTTGATAACATGTGTTGTTGGGAATAAGCTCGGGATCATTTGATCCCAATAAACAACAGTTTCTGTGAGTCAAGCTGAACATTCTTGATGCTTTACGTACATGTGCCCAAGGTAGGTTGGTATTACTTCTACACGATCGTTGTCCGCCTCTCGACTCTTATCCACATGTCTGTCCAAATCCCAATGCCTTCCATAACCGGAAATGTTCCAGGACTCCTCTTATCTACCAGTTGCGGCTCAAACGTCCGAAAGAACTAAAGGCTGGTCAGCTCATAACGTGTATCGGCAAAGGCAGACATCACCTGTAACGGGCCCTTGTACAACTCCATCATTGCGATATCCCTCCCCAGACATGTTCTCGTTCCATATTCAAACGCCAAGTTATACTTATCATAAATCTTTGCCTTATCGATATCCGGCCATCGCTCCGGTCTGGAAGCACATGCGTCTTCGCCATATATGTATCCATCTCTCTGCACCACCCACGAATTACATGTTACGTCCGTACCTTCAGGGACGAATCTCCTGATAAGCATTGTTTTAAGTTTGGCTACCAACCGTGGAAAGGTGGTTGGTGCGGCCGGACATAGATGCATTGTCTCCTTGACGCAAGCAATGTAACAAGGGCAGTGTTCGCGAACTTCATCATACTACGGCGTGAACGAGAGATGGCCGGCGCGGTCGGCATTATCGATCTCGGTCATAAGCTTCCCATGGACAGTGGAGTCGGCCATGATGAAATTTACCATGGCTTGGAAGGTTGTTCCGGACGTGTCAGCGGCCGCAAGGAGAAAAAGAAGAAGCTCGATGCTTTACCGTCTTCCGTGCGCGCTTCCAGGAGACTGGAAATTCATTAGCAATCCGCTGGTCCCCAGGCTGGAATATCAACCAAGCCACAGCCAGCACTCACGCCTGCAGCGAGTCCATCCTTCCACCGGCTTTTCCTGCCCAAATGTCCTGCGTTCGCTGATTGAGGAGCTTGTCTCGGAACCCCATCAACGTCCCAGTACCGGAGTCATCCTCCGGCTTTGCCACAAGATACCTCTCTCCGATCCAAGTCTCCTTGATTCAGGATGTGAACGGATGCAATCGCGCCATCATACCGAAGGCCGGGAGTCCATCATGGAAGCCTTTGATTAGACCGCCGACATCCGTGCCTGTCTCGACAAAGCCAGAGGGAGCGCCGAATCCAACCTCGGAGATAATGTCGTAGTCTAGGAATCTGATCCCATTGGTGTTAAAACTGATAATTATCTTGCTTAGGACAAAATTGGAAGCGTGAACTTACACCACCCAAGGTGCGAAATCAATTTTCCGGTCGTCTCGTTGAGCTTATCTGTCCAGGCACGCATCGTGCTATCGATCACCGGCTCCATTCTCTTGACGTTCGTGAAACTATACTTTGTCTTCCTACCAATCCGCCATCAAGGCCTCAGAGGGGAACTTTACAATCTCCATCTTTTCAATCCGAGTGCACAACGAAAGCAGTTATGATATACGTCCGCTCGATCGGAAGGAAACAACCATCTACAGGACCCGCAATCAACTTCCTCGCCGCCGCACGCTGCTGCCAATCCTTGAATATCAGACCCGCCCTCCGTCCTGCCAAAGCTCCCCCGTAATACAACGTTCCGGTCTATATCCACCTGTCCACGATAAACATCCCGCAGCTCCATCGCATCGCCCACAAGCAGCAACGTCGGGAGAACCCCTCATCACTGGCCCTTGCATACCCCCCAAAGATTTCAGCAAAAATCAATTTTTTTCCCCCTTTTGGCAAACCCCTGAAAACACGCATTTACCACATCGCTTAATGCAAGTCCCAGAGAAAAACGGGCGCTTTCCAGTCTTCTCGGAGATTTGTGAATATGCAATCCAGAGTCTCGTGACCACGGTATGCCCAGAACGGGGGCCGCGGAAATTGGGAAGAGAGGGGGGGTTGGAAGAAGCGGTGGTGGAGGATTTTTTGGGTATACTATGTACAGTACGCGGCGGAAGGGCGAGCGAGGATTTACGGTGATATGCCGGAATTTTGGGGATCATCATTGTGTTGGGAGAGAGGGTCTGTGGTGGGAGATATCTTGGTTACACGGTGGAGTTAATGATGGAGGAGTTGTTTCATACCGCAATTTGTTCTCGTGAGTTTAAAAAAAAGGAAAATGGGGGAATCTAACAGCCCTTACTCCGTACCCTCGTATGTAGATTCGCTTGAGTGTATGTACAGTCAACAAATATCCCGATTTTCCTCCATCATGTTTATCATACCACTGCCGTCCCATCATAACCACCACATCGATTATCGTCCCAATCACACGCAAGCATAACCATCCCATACCAAAAACAACAAAATTGCGTTTTTCACTCTCTTAGGAAATGATATCTGTTGTTTCGACAAAAGGTATGGTATTAGGCTACTTACCATTCCAAGGCGTGCGTTTTTCTTAAACAGTCGTTGGTTGAAAAAACACAGACAGGAACAGATCTTTGCCATTGAAGGACCGCGGTACTTGTTAATTGTACCCTCCTTCTTCTCCTTCTTCTCCTCCTTCTCCTCCTTCTCCTTCCTCTTCTTCTTCTTCTTCTCCTCCTTCTCATCAGCAGCCCAATAAAACCCAACCCAAAACCACATTTCGTATGCATTTTTACTCCCAAAAACCCCCCCCCAAGAATTGCCCGGGTGCAGCCACCAAATATGTATGCCCTTACTATGTACTGTATGTACTGTATGTACACAAGACCTACGTACGTACGTGCGTGACCGCTTAATAACCCAAGATGATGATATCAGGGCTTGTGCTGGGTGATGCGAATGGATAGCAGCGATGAATAGGGGTTGGTGTCTTGAGCGACTTGGCGAGGTGGTTGGAGGGTGGGTGGGGGTGTGAGGTGGTGAGGGTGGGGTGGTGGGGTGGTGTGGTGGTGAGGTGTTTGATGGATGGAATGTGTGTTAGAGGGGGGCTAGGGAGTGAGGGATATTTTTTTGGTATACGGAAATTGAGAAGGGGGTGGAGGTGTGGTGGGTTGTTTTGTGTAAAGTGATAACAGGTTTTCGATGGCCGTGTGGTCTTGTTAAGATATTACTTTAAGAAGGGGTGTATGATGTTCTACTAGTTGCGGATGTAATATTTTCCCCAATATCTCACTGATGGTGGGAAGAAAAGTCCCACCTCTGCAAGGTCCCTTTTGGAAAACATCTAGTGCACCAAACCCGCCTGAGCCATTTCTTTGACATATCGTTTGTACCGGCCAACACTCCTACGCCTCAACGTACGTCCGTGCTTGACAAAAATCAAGAAAGTCAAGACCTGAGCCAACCCCGCAAAGGCCGCGAGGATGAAAGCGTTCTGCAGCCCCATGTTCGTGACCCAAGGGGTAATGCTACCAAAAAAAATAAGCTCACAGGCTGTCAGAGATATTAAAAGACATGTGTACTGACCCATATCCTATAGCAAAACTCATGGTGTTCCGAACGATAATCACAGTCACCATAGCTTCTCCACTCAACTCGCGGTATGAGTCTATGCAATAGCTCACCGAAATCTGGATGCCGAGAGTATTGGTGAAGGCGATGACTCCCATGGCAAAGACAAGGCCAAACCAATGGATGCCCTTGGCGGCACCAACACCCCAGAGTAACAGCGCCCCTGGAATGCACAGAAGAGAGACGCTGAAGAGCCAAAGCCGGTGCTCTGATTCCATAATGCCCCGATTGCGCCGCGCCATCTTGATGACTAGCCAGTCCCCAAGGCGACCTGTGTAGATGAAGCCGAAAATCACCCCAATGAGCGGCGACAAGTACGCTAGGCCGACCATTGAAGATGAAAAGCGATAGGGTGAGCCAGAGAGTATCAGGGAAGCCGTAGCGTTCAAAACATTGAACCACACGAGGTTGGAACCGTATGAGAAACCGGCGTAGCAGATCACAGGGAAGGTCAGAAATATGAGTGGTCGTAGCATCATGCCTCCTAGTCGATTTGGGCGCTGCCACGCAGTGGATTCAAATAGCTTCAGCTTATGCCAATAGGTTTTCTGCTGATACTTCTTAGAGTAGCCATTTTCAACACTACCCACTGACAGATCCATCGCCGCTTTCTTCTCTCCTGCCGGGTCTACAGAGCTTTCAGGTGACATCTTTACACCACTCTCAACATCCGCCGTATCCATGGGCCTTGATCCGCGATGGTAGTTCGTTTCTTCCATGCAGAAAAAGAGAAAAACAAAGCCGATCGCACAGAATATGGAGCACCAATAGAGGACCCATTTCCAACCTTGGCCATCGTTGATAAAGCCCGCTAAAATTGGCGCGAGGAAATTACTTCCGGCTAGGAACAGAGCGTACAAAGCCATATAAGTGCCTCTTTCGTGCGTGAAGTATATATCCGTCACAGATATCTCGCACAAAGATTCGATTGGGGCTCCAAAGAACCCTTGCAGGACCTTACTCGCAATCCACTGACCATTGGACGTTGTGTACGGCACCCAAATCATTATCGCCATTGTTGCTAGTATCGACAACAGGTATACAGGGCGCTTTCCATATTGCAAAGCAAGCGGCTGCCAGACCAGGCAGCCCCATCCGAATAGCAGAAACATGTATCCAGTGCCGGCGTTCAGGTCGTTCAAAGTAAGGCCTGTATCTTTGGCGATTGGTTCTAGAACAGAATAGATGGCCACGGAGGCAATCCCAATCATCAACGTGTAGACGCACATGCATGTTGTCGAAAGCAATTTTCGTTTTGGTGACCAGTTCAGAGGGTCATCGGGGTCATCTGAAGGAGCTGGGACCAGAACGATATCGCGCTGGCCACTCGAGCTATGTTTTGCGAGTATTGTTCCTTCGAGGTCGACCAGGTGGACTGTTCCAGGAATCTGTTCCGCGTTTTCCATGGCTTTATGGTTTTCCCAACTTATCGATTCACGGCGTATCTTAGTCTTTGCGTTTGGGTGGTTCTACTATCTGGATAGGAGGATTGTATGTATCTCAGATAACTTTGCGATGGACTCTACCGATAGAGAAGTTTATAGTTGTCGATATGCAGCTAAACTGCATGAGCATGCATGTTGCATTGCGTCGAAGGCCTTACCTCAGCGACACCACGATAACAAAGATAGCGAATCCACTCGCAGTCAGGCATTCGGATATTGCTCAAGGTGTTGTAGCGACTATTAGCCCCCAACGCTAGGAATTCAAATGCATATCCTGTCATCAATTGAGAAAGCCCAGCAGAATGGTCAGACTCGATTGAATTTTGAACATGAACAATGCCATGATTGTGGTCTCGAAATTAGCAATGCCATGATCGTGGCATCAAGAATTTCGATACTCGCATGCACACGATTGGCTGAAGGCGGTGGCTAATGGCAACCTGCACCGTGCTGCCAGCTACCGTCTTCGTATGCTCAGCAATATTATTCAACGACTTCTCACGATTTCAACGCCTTGCGCAGTATCAAGTCACTCACTTGAGCGTTGTCTTGGTGTTGAACTTCAGAATAGAAGATCCGCTTAGCATCATTACGGCAGTAGCCGGTCTTATGGGCCTCGTCGAGCAAGCGATCCAATCCATTATCACTCTACCAAAAATTTTGTGTCGACTTTCAAAACGCCCCAAGAGAGATTATCGAGCTCTCTCTTGATCTACAGTTGTTGAAGGAACTGCTAGCATGTGTTCAGTCATTGCCTCCACCAGAAATTAGTAACGTTGACCAAGAACGAGGTATTACAATTCTGACCTGTAACGAACGGCTCGTGCTCCGGCTTGGTTGTCATACTATCATCACTTCCATTGCAGTACAGTATGCAAAAATGTCAAATACATCTTGCGGGTTTATAACCGTCCCAAGACCACGTTTACCGTTCCGCTGAAAAGGCAAACGATTCAGCTTCGAATGACTCGTTAATTACCTCTGATTATTAGCAAATCGAAGACCACAAAGACCGCTTGTACGTCGTCCGCGGAATTTTATCGATCGACCCAAAATTCAATATCCCAAGCCGGCATTGTAGTGTTGGACATTTGGAACGTATTACTCCCTTCAGTTCAGTGCCACGTGGCTAGGGTAAGGCTGTTGCAAAGATATGGACATTCCTCAATCTTCAAGCTTAGAGCTCGCTCTGAACTGGTACCGGCCAATTAGGAATATCCTGTTCCTTTGTCTTCACAATCCAGTCTGGGCTTCTATCGTTACCTAGGAGTTGCAAAAGCCAGGCTTGTTCCCTTGGTGATGCACCGGAGATCATAGCTGACGCTTTTTCCGCCTGTTCTTGTTGGTATTCGAATCGCTGGTACATCTGACATTGGCTTCTGCTATTTCACACAGGAATAGGATTTCCAATCTAGATAGCAGTATTCCAGCAAAAGGTTATAAGTTCTCGCGATTTATACTTCTCTTTTTCAGCTTCTTCCCTGCCTCCACTCTTTCCTTCCTCAGCATCCCAGACGTCTACGTTCCCCCAATCCTATTCGTTCTGAATCGCCTTCTTCCATTTCCTCTCTCCAAGCCAGTCTGATCACAATGACCGTCGAAGAAAGTGTGAGCTTTCTCACAATTCCGAGACCTGAGTATATGGCCATCGCTATGGGAGTGAATGCCTTTGGGTGCTTGACCTGAGCGGCGAGCAGTGAGGTCGTTTTGGGATTTGGGAGAGAATTGAAGTAGAAGAAGAACATGGATTGAAAGTACAGGTAGAGGAGAAGTTTAACATTTGCGTATTCGAATGAATCAGCACTGAAACCTCTCGCGGCTAAATTGGTAATTGGCGTTGTATCTGTGCCTCTTTCATTTTATGTATCTTGCCGTTCCTTAGCTTCTCACTATCCGCTAGCGCTTTCCATCTATCAAGATCAACATCTAGATCAATTCTCGGGATTCTTATGAATATAGCCCAGCTTCGGGAATCCAAGCGTTCTTGGTTCGAAGTCGTATAGAAAGAAGGAATTGGATTGCCCTTGGACTTGAACACTGATATGGATGAAAATGCAATAGACGGCAGTGAAGTGTGAGATCTATCTTTGAATAGAACGTGAAACGGCAAACCACCAGTACTATACACACATGTACACGTATAGGATACACCTCATCTATGCTGCCGACCTCATGCTCAACGGCATAGCCATGTTCGCCAAAGATCTCGAGACTACGACTCTCTTCTTCAGCGTAGATGCCCTTGCTGTACTGACCGATTCTTTATTTTCGGTATGCTATTCTGTCTGATCCGCCATTTTCATCGTCAAGTACGCTTCTAGGTCGAATTTCGAATCCATGGGATCCGTTATCACTAGAGTTTCCGGAATATTAGCCATAATACCAAACCCCTAGATACACCCTCAAAAGGCTCCCATAGCCCTCTACCCATCCTCCACCGCCTCTCCCAAATACCAACCCTCCTCACATACATCCCACCCATCTTCATCACCAACCCCCAGCCACCAACATGCCCAATGAAAAACCTCTCAACTTACCTCCCTCCCCTTCAGTCTTACTCTCTCTCGGCATCGTCTTCTTCACGTACTCCGCCTTAGCCTTCGCAATCAAGTCCTCCTTGCTCTTGTACTCCCGATCGATTTGCGCGATTTTCGACTTTGCGGATATTGCTGATTGCCGGTATAGGCCGTAGGCGACGCCGGTGATGAGGGCAGTGTAACGGAGGACCTTTCGGCGGGCACGGAGATTAGCTTTATTTTAGGTGGTGATATGTAGGGGAGGGGAGGAGAGGGGGACAGGGAAGGAGGATGTTACATTGACGCCGGAGCTGGCCATTGTTGGTGAGGTGGGAGAGGTGGGCGCAAAGGAATGGGGATGGTGGGGAGCCAATTGCAACGCGAAAGGATCGTAGAGGTTTAGGAAATAGATGGGGAGGTTCGTACGGTGGTAGGCTTATTCAGAGGAGCTCCGGTGCCCTTAGTGTTACACTTTGCGGTCGGCGGGATGCTGGATTTTGTGCGGAGGAGCTTGGGCCACATTTTGTGCATAAATGTTTCATGCATAAAACTTCCATTATCTCCGTTTACCTGCACAGAAGGGGTTTGATACTAGAACAAAGTCACAGTCCCAAGTTCAAGCTACTAGCTTTGAGCAAATTGTCGTAATCTACGCTCCAGTCTGGCTCAGCTACGCGAAATTTTGAAGGCCAATGCCATGAGAATTAGAGCCCACGGCGCATCTTTCAGGACCACCACCCAGGGCCATAGGATAGCTCCTTTCTCCACCAAGACAAAATGATGCAACGCAAAGATGAGATCCTGGCCAAAAGGGCAAAACTTGTAGAACTCAAGCGGCAGCGAGAGGAACGCGAGCAGAGGCTGAAGGCTACTACACAACAAGCCCCAGCTACGGAAAATCCATCAGAAGTAATATGCCCCTAGTGATCTCTTAGGATCTCTAACACTAACTTCAGCTTCTTAGGTAGCAGCGCCCAGCCCCCGGGGCTCGAAAGATCGAAAGCATGTCGAGAGCCTGGTCAATGAAGTGCTGGGAGAGAGTAGAAGTCCTCGAACTTCCTCTCCCGCTGCTCGTACAAGCCGGCCAAGCTCCACACTGAGTGCTGCACAAAGTGCTACAGAGCTGGCTCAAGGTGGTTCCAGCACGCCTCCAAAGCCTGCCCAAGCCCAGACCGTGTCAATAGCAACGCAGACCCTGGAAACAGTGCCCGTGGCAGTGAATTATGAAATTGAGCCAGCTCCTAAAGTCGAAGTATTGTCCTACAGTAAAGGCATACAGACCGCAGAGCCATGGTCTCCTCAAAGGAGAAAACATCCAGGAAGCTTCTCGAGTTCGGAATCGGACTCAGATCAATCGCCTTCACGGATGCTCTCGCCCAGGAAATTAAAGCGTCTTAGCCGGAGGGAGCGTGAAAAGGAAGAGGAAGTCCGACAGAACCTCCGGCGGGAGATAGAAGAAGAGCTGAAGGCTGTGAAGGACCCAGTTGCTGATGGACTACTTACAACGTCGCAGCCGAAATATCCTGCAAGGCCTTTGACGGATGAGGAGCTGAATGCCGTAACCTCATCCGAAGACTTCCTTGATTTTGTGGAAAGATCAAGTAAAGTTATAGAACGGGCATTAGATCAAGACTATGATGTGCTGGCCGACTATGCCATGGATGGTTTAGAGGGCATTGACGAGGATGAAGATGAAGGGTACGGAAGCCTGAGAGAAAAGAAGGGGAGAAGAATAAAGGAGGTTGCGCAATTCTATGATGAGCGATGGAGCAAGAAGCGAATGATCAGCGGTCTTGATTTCTCTCCAAAAGTAAGCCTCTGCATCTCCCTCCAAACCCCTAGACTAACTCCGGGCATCAGTTCCCTGAATTGCTTTTAGCATCGTATACGAAAAATCCTTCCGCACCTCAAGATCCCTCTGGTCTCCTCCAAATCTGGAATATGCACCTCCACTCCCGCCCCGAGTACACATTTCATAGCACTTCCGACATCCTAACCGCCAGATTCTCCCCATTCCACCCTTCCCTCATCCTAGGCGGCTCCTACAGTGGCCAAGTCCTTCTATGGGACACACGCTCTAAATCCCCCCTTCCAGTGCAGAAAACCCCTTTGACAGGCGCCTCTACAGGGGGTCATACTCACCCTATCTACGCCCTTTCAGTAGTTGGCACCCAAAACGCAAACAATATAATCTCATGCTCCACCGATGGCGTCGTCTGCGGCTGGACTGTTGATATGCTTTCCCAACCCCAGGAATACCTCGAACTTACCGCCCCGCCCCCGAGCAAGACCGAAGATCTAAGTCCAACATGTATGTCCTTTCCCTCTGCAGACCCAACTTCGTTCCTCGTCGGCACTGAAGAAGGAACCATCTATCCGTGCCACCGGTACGACCGCGCCGGCGCAAAAGCAGGCGTCGACACCCGCATACGTTACAAAGGCCACACTGCCCCTGTCATGTCCCTGGACTCCCACCCCGCGCGCGGTCCGGTAGATCTAGGCGATCTCGTCCTCTCCACCTCTCTGGACTGGACCGTCAAACTCTGGAAAACCCGCGCATCGTCTTCCACTTCCGTCGCTCCGGCACACTCCTCAACCTCCACCATCGCCGATCCCCCACCCAGCACCGAGCAAGCCATCAAACCCCTCCTTGACCTCCCCCGTGAAGACGTCGTCTACTGCGCCCGCTGGTCCCCACACCGCCCCGGCGTCTTCGCCCTCGTCGATGGCGGCGGCAATGTCGAAGTCTGGGATCTGACTGTCGACACCGAAATCCCCGTCTGTCGTGCGCAGCCGGAAGTTAATAAGAAGGCGGTGCAGGGCGGCGGATATTTTGCAAGGGGGTTGAACCAGGTTACGTGGGAGGAGAAGGAGGGGAAAAGGGTGGGGGTAGGTGGGGCAAGCGGAGTGGTGAGTGTGTTTGAGGTTGGAGGAGAGTTGGGCGGGGAAGGCAGAGGGGAGGAGTGGGCGGGGATGAAGAGAGTTGTGGGTAGGTTGGGAGTAAGGGGGTAGGTTGGGAGTAAGGGGGTAGATGGTACGGATAGGATCTCCGGTAGATGCCCATTTAGTCGGCCACGGGCCCATGCAAAGATTAACACTGTGAGTACCGTCATACTCGAAATGTACCTCATTATCTCATGCTCCTGCTCCTGCTCCTGCTCCTTCGCGCTATACCCTTAGCATCCTTCCTCCCACAGATCGTCTTCCAACTCTCTTCACAATTTCCTTCCATCTCATCGCTATCTGAACCGTAATACCCTCCACCATGACGCACCCTCGCTCCGCTCCCCCAAGGATTCCATCTCGCATCCCAGCGTGCCTTCATCTCGCATTCCGCAGCCTTCAACTCGCAATCAAGAAGCCAATCCCAGATCGAAACCAAACACACTTCCACGAATCCAAACCTCCTCGGCCCAGTCTCAGCCAGAATATCGACGATCTCGAACACCCCTTCGTTGGACCTCTCTGCCGACTGAGGAACCACTACCACCCGGACTAGAAAACCAAGTCGGGATAGCTCTTATAAAATACTACCACCACTATAGAAAAGATGTCATCGCCCGCAGCGAAAACCCAGATTCTGCTGGATGTGCGAAGCGGCGGAAACGAGCATGCGTTTCCTCGGGTAAGTTCGAGGGGCGTATAAGGCGCTAGTGTTAATATATCCTGTGTCTGACAATAACACAGCCAACGATTTTACACAAGTGTAATAGTTTCAAGATCTCCAAAATATCGAGGAGGCGCAATTTGGTCTCCATAATCCTCATAGCTCCAGCACATACCATAGAAACCGACACGTAACCAGCTTGTCTCAGACGCATCAATGGGTCGGACCACAAGTCCGTAGCTTTCTTTATACTCAGTGGTTACGAATTGCAAGATCGAAAGCTCCCAACTCTCGTCCGGTACAATGTCTGGATTCCATCGGCCATCGGAGTACCTTTCATGCATTTTACGACCGTCCTGAAGCCTGAATTTGTACTCCTTTTTCCCGCTGCCAGAATGTGCCATACGCGAAGTAAGCCGTAGTAGACGTCCTCGTATGGAAAGCTTTTTGGACTGATACAAACTGTTGGTTGAAGTTTTGTTGGATGGTGGAATAGAAACCGTGGCCGCTTGCCGGAAATCCCTGTTGTAGTTGTAGCGCTGTTCATGAACACCCACATCAACGGAAAGCCACGACCAGGACGGAGCGTCAAAGTCCACTCTTCTGCCAGGCTCAAGTACTTTCCAGAGCAGCTCGTCGAAGAGATTAGACTCCCAAAGCCCATGGTACAATCGCGTCCGAGTATGCTGCTCGACTGCTTTCGCCAATCCCGAAAACGCCGTCCACTTATCGTTATCAAACGTCAGTTTGCTCGCCGTATACTCCTTGACCATCTTCCACCAGAAACACTCCCATTCCGCCCAGTCACCACTCCGGCACAGTTCCTCCATCGTATGCAGCGCCGTCTTCAGCCCCA
>JAABVA010001851.1_pt1 | contig 21877 bp, 21 predicted proteins | sample 5560331 | NCBI WGS metagenome assembly JAABVA01 (sample SAMN12812661, study PRJNA571458) | rock metagenome | isolation source: Antarctica rocks | place: Antarctica: Victoria Land, Mt New Zealand sud | collected 2016-01-07
GGGCGCACGTGTCGCGGCCGCGGGTACGAACCAAAGTCGGCGTTGGCCGGGACCTTGCGACCCTCTTGAGGCAGGTTGGGGCCCTACCGCCGACGCTGACGCCGAGCGGGAACGTGCGGTGCGCACGCTGCCGGTCCCAGCCCAGGTCGCTGCTCGACAGGTGGAGGCGGTCGCCGCATCTGGGGCTACCTGAGTGATCCCGACGCTGGCCAGACAGGGAGATCAGGCTCGGTGCGCCGGCGGGTCCTCGGGCGCGAGGCGGCCCGGCGGGGTGGGGGGCGTCGCGGCGGCGACGTGGGCGCGCCGGCCGTGGACACCGACGAGGATGAGCAGCTCGGCCCGGCGGTCGTCGGCGCTCCTACAGGCCGACTCTGGTGGCGCCTGCTGGGGTGCGATGCGTTGACGCTAGTGGCGCCTGCTGGGGTGCGATGCGTTGGCGTAGCAACCGGTTGACGTTCGTTTATCGGGACCGCGATGTCGTCCTGCCGTCACTGTTGTTGGGTGACCTTCAGCTGCGAGGTTGCGTGGCACGTCGACGGCGCGCGACCGGTGTCATGACTGTGATGTCGGCAAGTGCCGCCAGCTACCGCACCGGCCCCGGTATGCCGCTCACTTGGGTTCGTGCTGTTCACGGCCGAGGGCTTGAGGAGCCAATACGACGAAGTCGAGTCCGCTCGAGCGCGCCGCCAGCACCAGGGCTGCTGCGGGGTCGTCGAGACCGACGGTCCGGACGGTGATCTGGTTCAGGTTGATGGCTCCTGAGCGCACCAGGCGCCACACGGCCGACACCGTTTCGGGGCGGGCCATCCAGGACCCGCGGACGGTCTGACGACGCCGCATGAGGTGTCCGTAGGGCAGGGACAGGTCGTGGCGGACCCCGCCGAGGAGCACGAGCGTGCCACCGGGGCGCAGGCTGTCGTAACCGGTCAAGGTCGGCTCGGCGCTGGAGGTCGCCCCGAGAGCGTCAAGGACGAGGTCGGGTTCCCCCGCGGCCCGGATGGCGGCCGCGTCTTGAGCCCGGTCGCCGGTGAGGGGGACGGTCGCCACGCGGGTGTCCAGTGCGGCGAGACGGTCTAGCGCGACGCGGTTGCGACCGACCGCCACCACCTGTGAGGCACCACGAGCCAGGCCGACCAGGACCGCCGATCCGCCCAGCTGCCCGGTCGCGCCCAGGACCGCGACGACGTCACCGGGCTGCTGCTCCCCGCGGATCAGGCCCTCGGCGGCGATGGACAGCCACGGCAGGACGCTGAGCAGTTCCGGGCGCGGGTGGTCCTGCGCGCCGGGAAGCCGGACCAGGACCTGCACCGGGAGGACGGCACGCTCGGCGAACGTGCCGTCACGCCACTGCGCCTGCATCCTGGCGATGTCGGCAGTGCGCTCCCCCCGGCCGCCGATCCCCGTCCAAGAAAGGATGAACTCCTCGGGGACGGTGACGTCGCCGGAGCGCAGCAGCCCGGCGTTGACGACCACGTCACCCGCCCGCAGCCCGAAGACGTCGTCGGCCACCGACCTCACCCGCGCAACACCGCCGGTCCCGAGCACCAGCGGCGTCGGGACGCTGCCGCGCAGACCGGTGGTCAGCACCGACGTGTAGGCCGGGACGTGCACGGCCAGCACGTCCACCAGCGCCGCGCCGGCACGCACTTGTGGATCCGGGACCTCCACCAGTCGAAGATCGGCATCTGTCTCGTCGAGTTCCCAGGCGCGCATGGCATCAGGTTCGGCCAGCCTTAGCCTGATATCCAGAAGCGCCTTATCCTGGTACCAGGAGTGTCACCATGACCACCAACCTTCCCGCTGGCAGCACCGGCACGCAACGGCGCCGCGAGCTCGGCGCGTTCCTGCGCAACCGCCGGGAACGGCTCACCTGCGCTGACGTCGGCCTGCCCGTGGCGGGGCGGCGGCGCACGCCGGGGCTGCGACGCGAGGAGCTGGCCATGCTCACCGGTATCAGCACCACCTGGTTGACCTACCTGGAACAAGGCCGCGACGTGCGGGCGTCGCGTCAGGTGCTCGAGGCGTTGGCGAGGACCCTGCGACTCAGCGGCACCGAACGCACCCACGTCTTCGACCTGGCTGCGCAGGCACCTTCTCCGGCCGCGGTGCCCGTCCTGGCGCAAACGGTGTCTGCCATCACGCAGGCACTGGATCCGAACCCCGCCTACGTGACGGCTGGTGACTTCGAGGTGCTGGCCTGGAACGACGCCGCCGCGCGACTGTTCCCGAGCCTGATGGCCCGGTGGGACGGTGAGCGGCCCAACGTGGCGAGGTGGCTGTTCCGCGACCCCAACGCCCGGGAGGTGCTTCCGGAGTGGGAGCTCGTCGCCCAGGACGTCCTGGCCCGCCTGCGGGCCGCAGCAGGTCGCCACCCCAACGACCCTCGGTACAACGAGCTGGTCCAGGAACTGCAGGCGGTGAGTGTGGAAGCGCAGTCATGGTGGCCCCGGCACGACGTGCGGGCCAGCACGGTCGGGAGGAAGCGGGTGCGCCACCCGGAGCGGGGTGTGCTCGACCTGGCCCACGCCGCCTTTGCGGTAGCCGACCACCCGGAACAGACCCTCGTGGTCTACCTCGACGAAGGCGCAGCCGCGTGAAGTGGACCCGCGAGCGGCGCTCGGCTGACAGTCTGTCGCGGTAGCCCTTCGACTATCGGGACGTCCGCGTCTGCTGCTGAGTGCTCACTCGCCAGGATGGGCCTGGTTGTTGCTCCCTGGGCCGCGGTCAAGCGCGGACTTGGTCAGGCACGAGACCGTGCTTCGCCCCACGTCCGATCCCAGGGTCACTGCTTCTGCGTCCCCAGACGGGCCTGACGGCGGCGGACGGCTCCAATCGTCCCGCGGCGCCCTTTTGGCGTGGGATGGCAGCGCTGCTGCACGCGGTGATGCTGCGGCCGCCGTGCAGCTAGCGCTCGCTCCAGAGCAGGTGGTCCAGTGGCCCGTGACCGCCGCCGAGCCGCCAGCCGGCCCCGCCGGCGAGCGCCCGGCAGACGTACGCCTTGGCCCGGTCGACCGCCTCGCCGACGCCGAGCCCTTGGGCCAGCCCGGCGGCGGTGGCCGCCGCAAAGGTGCAGCCGGTCCCGTGGGTGTTGCCCGTCGCCATCCGGGGCGCCCGCAGCTCGCGCAGCCTGCTGCCGTCCCAGACGACGTCCACCGCCTCGTCCTGGGTGTCGGCTGTGGCGTGGCCGCCCTTAACGACGACGACGCGGGGTCCGAGCGCGCCGAGCGCCCGCGCCGCCTCGCGCTGTTCGGCGAGGCTGCCGATCCCCGTCCCCAGCAGCACCTCGGCCTCCTGCAGGTTGGGCGTGAGGACCGCCGCGTGCGGCAGCAGGAGCTCGACGTACGCCCTCTCCGCAGCCGGCTCGAGGAGCCGGTCGCCGGAGCTGGCCACCATCACGGGATCGACGACCAGGTGCGGCAGCCGGCCGGCGGCTGCGAGCCCAGCGACGGCGACGACGACCTCGGCGGTACCGAGCATGCCGGTCTTGACGGCCCGCACGTCGAGGTCGCCCAGCACCGCCTCGACCTGCGCCACGACAAAGGCGCCGGGCACCGCGTGCACACCGCTGACGCCGCGGGTGTTCTGTGCGGTCAGGGCGGTGATCGCGCTGGTGCCGAAGACCCCGAGGGCGGCGAACGTCTTGAGGTCGGCCTGCACCCCCGCCCCGCCGCCGGAGTCCGAACCGGCGATGGTCAGGGCGACGCGCGGGGTGGGGCCGGCCGGCGGGGTCACGGGTGCTCCTCGCGGGCGGACAACAGGGCGGCGACGGTGCGGTCGGGGCGGTCAGGGCGGTCGATCCGCATGACGGCGCCAAGGACGGCCACGCCGCGCACTCGACGCCCGGCAGGTGCGGGCCCGGTCCGGGCCATCGCTGCCGTCGAACGCGTAGACCGCAGGCGCCCTCGGCAGCAGGGCCCGGCCCGCCAGGCCAGGGCGAGCCCGATGACGCCGACGTCGGCGTTGAGGACGTGCAACCGGCCGATCATGCGCGCCGCCGCAACGCGACCGGCAGCAAAACCAGCGCGGTGAGCACCGTGGCAGCGGTCAGCGACACCAGCGAGGCGGACAGCCCGTTGGTCGCAGAGATGCCGAGGTCGGACTGGCGGGCCGACCACCAGGTCGTCCAGCCGGCGCCGGTGCCGTTGAAGTACGTAGGCAGCGTCAGCTGGTAGGCGACGAACCCGACCGCCCACGGCAGCAGCAGCAGCGGGCGGGCAGGCGCCGTGTCGGAGGTGTCCCACGCGCCCCGCGGCACCAGGTAATAGGCGACGACGAGCACCCCGGCGAGGGGTACGAAGACTGCGCCGAGCAGGAACAGGAACGCCTCGTACGACGCGATGTCGAACACCAGCGCGAGCAGCGTCGCGGCCGTGCCGACGCCGACCGCCAGCGCCCGGCGGTCCAGTCGGGAGGCCAGGTTCTGCGTCGAGACGGCGGTCGAGTAGATGTTGGCGAACACCTCGTCGAGCTCTAAGACGACGAGCAGCAGTACCGCGAGCAGGCCGAGCGGTACGGCCAGCAGCGCATCGATGACGTCGAGTCCGCGTGCGCCGTACGCCGACAGCGCCAGCACGCCCAGGGTGAAGAAGACCACCGTGGCCAGGCCGTAGCCGACCGCGCTGCCGACCAGCGCGGTGCGCGGGGTGCGGGCGTGCCGCGTGTAGTCGCCAGCCAGCGGGAACCACGACACCGGCAGCGCGACGACGACGTCGACGGCGGCCCAGAACGACGGCGCGCCAGCGCTCGTGATCTCGGGCAGTGGCTGCCCGAGCACCCGGACGAACAGGTACGCGGTGGCGGCGAGCGCGACCCAGACCGCGTAGCGGGCCAGGACGCGGACGGCCCCGAGCGGCCGCACCGCCATGGCCGTGGCGAGCACGCCGGCGCCGAGCACGAACGGCCAGCGCGGCGTGTGAAGCGCCCGGGAGGCCGCCTCGGCGATGACGACGATCTCGAAGGTCGCCCAGCCCACGCACTGCACGACGTTGAGCACCGTCGGCAGGGCCGAGGCGCGGCGGCCCAGCAACCCGCGCAGCAGCACCATCGCCGGCACCCGCTCGCGTGCCGAGGGGGCCGCGGTAAGCCCCAGCAGCGCGCTGCCGAGCACGGCGCCGACGACCACCGCGAGGATGCTCGCGGCCAGCGGCCGGCCGGGCAGGACCACGAACGCCGCGGCGACCGGCAGCAGCAGGCTGATGCCCAGGTTGCCCCACAGCCCGGCGGTGTCGCGCAACCCCAGCCGGGCGACCGGGGCGTCGGCCAGGGTCAGCGGCGCCTCGACGCGGGCACGACGGGGGGCGAGGACAGGGATGCTCACGGTGGTCTCCCTACGCCGGCATTACCCGGTCAGGTTCCAGCGGTCGGCGGCGCGTCAGCCGCCCTCTCAGCCCGATCGGTCCCGAGCTCCCGCACGCAGGCCCGGCCTGCGCTGGCTCAGGGTACGGCCCCCGTACCGTCGCCGAGGACTGTTCCTACTGCTCCCAGCGGCTCGGTCGGACTCCGGCATCGTGAAGTACCCGTGGATCACGCCGCAGGACGCTACGGACACTGCCGGCAGGGCGGTCGCAGGGGTCACTCGTGTCTGCCTGGTTGCCAACGGCCGCGACCCAACGTGCCGGACATCACCCGGGTGGTCGACACCATCAGGGCCGTAAAGGAACGCCAACCGAGTGCCAAGGTCTGTGTCTATCTGCGTCTGCTGAAAGCCCGGCCGGGCGAGCGGCTACGCGACGGGGGCCTTCGCCTACCTGAATACGACCTCGTCGTGCTCCGCCGCCGCAGACCCGGGCCCGCACTTACCGCCTACTCCTGAAGACTGTGACGTAGGCCGGCAACTGCCCTAGCAAGGGATCGTCTGCGGGGCGGGGTGTCCCGATAGCCCTTCCTCTAGCGGGACTCTGTCCGGGCACCATAATTGGGGTCATGCCGATCGCCCAGTTGACTCGTCTGGGCAGTGTGCGGGAGATCGTGCGGTGGGGAGCGCCTGTCCTGCACCACCCGGCCCGTCCCGTCACCAAATTCAGCGACGACCTCCAGTACCTACTCGTCGACATGTTCGCGACCAATGCCGCGGCCCACGGTGCGGGATTGGCCGCTCCCCAGATTGGATTCGGCCTGGCCGCGTTCGTCTACGACTGCCTAGACGCCGAGCTGCGGCGGCGCATCGGGGTGGTGTGCAACCCTGTCGTCGAGCTGGCTCGAGGCCGCGACCGCCACCTCGAGAGCTGGGACGAGGGCTGCCTGTCTCTGCCCGGGGGTTTCGCCGAGTTCGCGCGGCCGGATGTCGCAGTTTGTCGCGGGCAGGACCAGTACGGCCACGACATCGAGCTGGCCGGCACTGGGCAGCTGGCCCGCTGCTTTCGACACGAGACCGACCACCTCGACGGCATCGTCTTCGGCGACCGACTCTCCAGCCGACGTCGTCGGAGCCTCTACGAAAGTCACCGTCAGGTCGCCAACCAATACCCCGTCGACTGGCCCGTCACCCCGGCCAGCCGTGCCTGAACCCGCAGGCACGGCCGGCGGAGATCCCCTGCGACTACCTCGTCCCAGTTGACATTCCTCGGTCGGTCTCAGAGGACGCCGTAGCCGCCTCCGTCGGCAGAAGCCGCGGCGGCCGGCCTCGTGTGCCGCTTGGTGTTCGGCTACCGGACGGGCGAGCAGAATGTCGGCGGCACCACAAGCGCTTCCGAGTCCCGTCCAGCGGCACGCACGGGTGAAGAGATGCGCGGCATGCTGCACGTGTCGAAGGAGGGACCTTGCGCGTCGCGATCATCGGAGCGGGGCTGGGCGGCCTGATCCTGGCTCGGGTGCTGCACCTGCACTCCATCGACGCCGTCGTGTACGAGAAGGACGCGGCCGGCGACGCGCGCACCCAGGGCGGCACGCTGGACTTGCACGCGCCCAGCGGGCAGCGGGCGCTGCGCGAGGCCGGCCTGCTTGAGCGCTTCCAGGCTGTCGCGCGCCCCGAGGGGCAGGACCTGCACCTGCTTGAGCCGGACGGCACCTTGCTGCTGGAGCAGCTCACACCGGAGGACGCATCGGCTGAGCGGCCCGAGGTGGACCGGAGCGACCTGCGCCGGCTGTTGCTGGATTCCTTGCCAGCGGAGGCGGTGCGCTGGGGGTACGCCTGCGAAGGCCTGGTCGACGGGCTGGTGCGCTTCAGCGCCGGCAGGAGCGCGCACTGCGACCTGCTGGTCGGGGCGGACGGCGCGAGCTCACGGGTCCGGTCGTTGCTGACCGGCGCGCAGCCACAGCGAACCGGTCAGCACACCGTCGAGCTCGGCATCCCCGACATCGACCGCAGGCACCCCGTGCTCGCCGCGGTCGTGGGACGCGGCAACTACTGGGTGATCGGGGATCGGCAGTCACTAGCGGCGCAGCGCTGCGGCGACGGCCGCGTGCGCGTCTACCTCAACTTCTACCTCGATCCCGGTGTCGAGGACTGGTTCGCGGGCGTCGGCATCGCGCTCGACAAGCCGGCCGTGGCCCGGCAGCGCTTGCTCGAGCTGTTCGCGGGGTGGCGTGCTTGCGTCCCGGAGCTGATCGCCGCGTGCGACGACGTGGTACGCCCGTGGGTCATCTCGACTCTGCCTGTCGGGCTGACCTGGCCGTCGCGGCCGGACGTCACGCTGCTCGGCGACGCAGCGCACCTGATGCCGCCCGTGGGGCAGGGCGCTAATGCGGCGCTGCTCGACGGGGCCCAGCTCGCCCTGGCGCTCGCGGAGCACGGCGACGACCAGGCGGCCGCCGTGACGGCCTACGAGCGCGAGATGCTCGCGCGCACCCGTGGCGTCGCGCAGATGAGCGCGCAGATGCAGGAGCTGCTGGCCTCGTCGGGTGCCAGCCGCCGGCTCCTGGCCTTCTTCCAGGCCGAGTGACCGCACCGGATGCGCGCTGGTGAACTCCTGCTGCGGTGGCGCGAGGACGACGCCGACGCCTACTGGACGGCGCTCGAGTCGCCCGGTGGCCGGCTCTGACACGGCTCGACCTTCGCAACTCAGGATGACGTTGTCGCTGCGCTAGCTCGCCGCCGTGACTGGGGTATCGGCAAACACGCCTCCTGGGCGCTCTTCGACGGCGCTGACCTTCGTCATCCACGCCGACGACGATCTGCTGCCTCGGTTGGCTGCGGAGTACGAGGCAAGGGGCCAGCAGGTCGCCCTGCTGGGGACCAGGACGCGCGCCGGTGACGTCGTACTGTTCGAGAACGACCTTCCCGACCACTACCCGTGAGGTTCCCCTGTGGCTGACGGTTCCGTCGCGGTCGTGTTCGGTGGTCCGTCGCCCGAGCACGACATCTCGATCCTGACCGGCCTACTGGCGGAGCGGGTGCTTCGCGACGCGGGGGTCGACGTCTCGGTGCTGTACTGGACGCGGACCGGCGACTGGGTGCTGTGCCCGCCGGGTCAGGAGGGCAAGGACTTCCTGGACGGTGCGCCCAAGGGCGGTCGGGAGCTGATGCTGCAGATGGGCGCCGGCATCCTGGCGAAGAAGGGCCTGGGCGGGGCGAAGCCGCTGGCGCTGGCCGCCGCCCTGAACTGCTGTCACGGGGGCGCCGGGGAGAACGGCGGCCTCAACGCCGTCTTCGACCAGCTCGGCATCCCGCTCACCGGTGGCCCGGCGCCACTGGCCGCCCTGGGCATGGACAAGCTCGCCTTCGGCGCCGTCCTGGCCGCCGGCGGTGTCCCGACCCTCGCGCGGGCGGTCGTGACCGGTGCGGACCCGGGCTTCCCGGGCCCATACATCGTCAAGCCCCGCTTCGGCGGCTCCTCCATCGGCATCGAGGTCGTGGAGGACCTCGCGACGGCGCGCGCGCTGGCTACCAGCAGCCCGCTGATGCGATCGGGCGCTGTCGTCGAACCGTTCCACGCCGGCGCGCAGGATCTCACCCTGGCCTTCCGCACCCACCCGGCGCTGGAGGTGTCGCTGCTGGAGAAGACGCTGTCGCCCGCCGGCGGCGAGGGCATCTACTCCTACGAGCAGAAGTACCTCTCGAGCCAGGGACTCGCCTCGGCGCCGCGCGAGCTGCCGGCGCAGGTGCCGGCCGAGGTCACCGCGGAGGCCGAGCGGCTCGCCGGGCTCGTCGTCGCCGCGACCGGGATCCGGGGCCTGTGCCGGCTGGACTTCCTGCTGGTGGACGGCGTGCTGTACGTCAACGAGATCAACACCATCCCGGGGTCGATGGGCCTTTATCTATGGCCGGCCGAGGTCAAGCCCGCTGACCTGCTGCTCGGCGCGGTCGAGGAGGCGCGACGGGCGCCGCGCGACGCCAGCGGCACCCTCGAGCCGGGTGCGGCCCTGCGCGCGGCCGGTGGGATCGCCGGCAAGCTCGGCCAACTCGGCTCGGGACGGTAGAGGCCCCACCGCGACCGTCCGGGGTCTGGCTGGAGGACCCCGTCGGGTGGCTATGCCAACTGCCACAAAGCCTCTGCGGGCTGCTCGACGTCTACGTCCTGCTAGGTCACAGCGTCGGCGAGATAGACCCGCCGTCCGGCGTGGGGGTCGCGAGCATGCACGACGTGGAACATCGGGGCGTGCGGTCCGGCCAGGTCCACGACGGTCGCCGCGGGCCCTCGCAAAACCCAGTCCAGGCCGTCCGGCGCCGACAGGTCCAGCCGGGTGTAGACGGCCGGTCCGATCCAGACCGGCACCGTCCCCAGCCGCCCACTGATCTGAGCGTGGAAGTGTCCGCACAGCACGACCTGCACGTCCGAGCCGTCCAGGGCCGCGCTCAGCGCCTCGGGGTTCTGGAGTCCGGCCGCCCGCTGCCCGGTGCGCTCCAGGGCGATCGGGGGGTGGTGCACGACCACGACGGACCCGCGGGGCGCCGGCTCGGCCAGCAGGTCGCGCAGCCAGCCCAACTGCTCGTCACTGATCCAGCCGGAGATCTGGCCCGGTATCAGGCTGTCCAGCGTGATGACGCGGACGCCCGACACCACGCTGACCGCCGCGCGCTCACCGGTGCTGCAGCCGAGCCGGCCCACGTCGCCGCCGTCCGCGTCGAGGTGCCCGCTGCCTAGCGTGCCGGCGAACGCCGCCCGGTCGTCGTGGTTGCCGGGGCAGTACACCTGCCCGGCCCGGCGCTCGTGCGCGAAACCGCCGACCAGAGCCTTCACGGTGTCATAACCCTCCGGCGATCCATCGTCCGTGACGTCACCGCTGACGACGACGAGCTCGATGCCGCTCAGGTGCCGGCAGTCCTGGAGGAACTGGGCGAGCGCGGCTCGCGCGTCGCCACCGTCCTCGTCCGGACCAAGGTGACGCGGGACGTGGGTGTCGGACAGATGCAGGATCCGCATGCAGAGCGCCCTTGCTTGTCGGGAGGCCCAGGCACGCGACACGTGCCGGCCGCAGCCGGGGCCGCTCCGCGGTGTTGCTTACCTGGTAGCGCCAGTCACGGCCCACGGACATCTTGGCACCACGAACACCCCGCGCGCCGAAGACAGCTTGGGGCAGGCCCAGCGGCGGCAGCGCCGGACCGCAGGGCGCATCGCTGGGCCACACGCCGTCGCGGAGGTCTAGCCAACGGCCCTGCGAGACGAGACGGCCAGCGGCGGCAGCGCCTCCAGACCGGCATCGCCCGCGTCCCGGTCGCCAGTGAACGGTCAGCGGGACGCCGCTGCAGCCGACGGTTGGCATCTAGACCTGCGTCGTCAGGTCGAGGTGCCCGGGCTCCAGACGTAAGGGGTGGTGGTCGTTACCGCTCTGAAGCCCAGACGAAGCAGGATGGGCTTGCTGGCGTCCGAGGCGTCCACCTGCAGGTAGCGGACGCCACGGGCCACGGCCAGTTGAGCCCGCCTGGCCACCAAGGCCCGGTAGAGACCGCGTCGCCGCCAGCCCGGCAGGGTCGAGCCACCCCACAGCCCGGCGAACTCGATCCCGGGCTTGAACACCAGCCACCCGGCGGACACCACCTCGCCGCCTGCCTCGGCGACCAGAACCGCGGTGTCTTCTGGAGCGGCCCGGACCCGAACCTCGAGGTCGTCCGCCATCCAACTGAAGTCGGCGTCCCACACCTCAGACTCCATGGCTGCGATCCGATCGAAGTCCGCCCGGCCAAGGACCTGTCGCAGCGTTACCCCGCCGGGCAGGACCGGCTCGACAGCCATCTGCTCCGCCAGCCCGATCACCACCGTCTCCCGGTCCTCGGTCTGGAATCCGGCAGCCGTCAAGTGCTCCCGCAGTTCCGAGGGCAGGGCATGCCCGCGCGTCTTCCACTCGACTGCCTCTGATCGCTTGGCGAAGAAGTCACGGTGTTCGCCGATCAGCGCGTCCAACGCGTTCCCGGTGACGCCTACGTCGCGGTCCGGGTCGATGAAACCACGGCGCTGGCCCAGCACCCGCATCACCGGTCCGAGCTGCTCATACCGATGATCGGCCCGAGGATGCGGCGGCACCCACCGGCGCATCTGAGCGTCGTACGCGGCCAGCAGATCCTGGTCTTGGTCCACCGCGCGCAGGCTAGCCAAACCTCCGCACGATAACGAGCGATCCGTCCCGGCAGCCGATGGGTTATCGGGATGCTCCTTCTCGCGGGAAGTCCAGCCCGAGGTAGATCCTTAGCTGGCGTGCTAAGCGGTCGAGTTCGGGCATCGCGAGGAGCCCCCGACGCACGAGCAGCCGACTCCGAGCGACCGGCTGTAGCCCGGTCACGTCGGCGAAGGACTCTGGGTAGCGCGTCAGCCCCGCGTCAGGGTCCAGCGGTACGTGGGTCTGGTCCGGTCCTCGGGTGCCGGTAACTGGGATCACTGCGACGTGTCCAAGGCGAGTGTTCAGCGCGTTGATGCTCAACACGACGGCCGGGTGCAGCCCGAAGTCGTCGAAGTCGACATCCCAGACCTCTCCACGAAACGGCTCAGGCAGGGACATCGGCATCAACGTCGCGGCGGCCGGGCCGGACACCGATCGGCAGAGCTGGTTCGCGGCCTGCGTAGAAGGAGTCCACGCTTCTGGCCATCCGCTCCTCAGCCGCCCGCTTGTGCAGCAGTTCGAGCGCGGCCTTGACGATCTCGGTGCGACCGTCGAGTCCCAGTAGTTCGGCATCGTCCCGCAGCTGAGCGGCCAGTTCGTGGGTGATGCGAGCCTGCCAGGTCTCGGAGGCTCCGGTGGTGGTCGTCATGCGTATACGGTCTGCCGTACACTGCGCCTTTGTCAACCGCGGGTCGGGCAGGCGGCAGCGCGAGGGGCGTCCCGGTAGCCCCTTCCTGCTACGGCACTGGCTGCCAGAGTGCTCGGAGGTGGTCGAGGACGAGGCGGATGGCGGTGCTGGGGGTGCGGTGCGGGTAGGTGGTGAGGTGGACGACGGGCTGGGGTACCAGCGGACCGGGCAGTGCTGTGAGGATGCCTGCGCGCAGCTCGGCTGCGGCGGTGACGCCGGGCAGGACGGTCCAGCCGAGGCCGGCCGCGGTGCAGCGCTTGACGGCCTCGACGCTGCCGAAACGGGTGCGCTTGGAGTCCGGTTGCCCGGTGGCGAGCAGTTGGCGGACGACGTCGTCGCTGTAGCTGCAGCCGTCTTCGAGCAGCAGGACGTCTTGCTGCGCCAGCTGCGCCCAGGTCAATTCCTGCCCGGACTGCCCGGGCTTGCGGAGGTCAGCGGCGTCGGGCGCGGCGAGCAGGGTCATTTCCTCGGTCCCGAGGTGTTCGAGGTGCAGGTCGGCGGCCGTGATGGTGGGCTCAAGAAGCAACGCGGCTTCGACGGCGCCGGCTCGTACCGCGGCCAGCGCCGGCGCGGTGCCAGCGGGGGCGAGCGCAAGTCGGACGTCGGGCGCGGTGGCGCGCAGTCGGACAAGCAGGTCCGGCAGGCGGTAGGCGCGTCTCGTTGCCGCCGGTGGTGTCGACGACCACACCCATTGCCGGGACTGTAGAGGTCCGCGCCGGGCTGGTCGTGCCGTCGGGTGCACGGCAACCGCCGGCAGGCATGCTGGGTCGGGTGAGCCTCCACGTGCGACCGGCGGAGCCCCGAGACCTCGACGAGTTCGTGCAGCTCCGGTGACGGCCGAGGACGTCGCGGGCGTCGAGGGGATTGCGGGTGCGCCGCCTGCGGCGGTCCTGGCGGCCTTTGAACTTGAGGGTCAGCCGGTGCCGCTCCCCGGGGGGCAGGGCAGGTCGTGGCTCGTCGACCAGGCGGTGCTCAAGCCGCTGGACATGCCAGTGTCGGCCCTGCGGTGGCAGGCCCAGCTACTGGCGCGGCTCGACGGCCGGGACGACCTGCGCGTGTCGGCGCCACTGTCGGCGGCCGACGGTGCCTGGACTAGCTCGGGCTGGACGGCGTGGCAGCACCAGCCCGGCGTCCGCCTGTCCGGTCGCTGGCACGAGATCATCGCGGTCGGTCAGCGGCTGCACGCCGCCCTGCAAGATGAACCTGAGCCTGCCTTCCTCGCGGAGCGCACGGACAACTGGGCCGTTGCGGACCGGGTCGCCTGGGGCGAGATGCCCGCCGAGGAGCATGCCGGCACCAAGCACCTGGACATGTTGCTCGGGGCGCTGCAGCCGGTGACCGGCATCGCCCAGCTCGTCCACGGTGACCTCACCGGCAACGTCCTGTTCCACCCTGACCTGCCGCCCCTCGTCATCGACCTCAGCCCCTACTGGCGGCCGCCGGCGTTCGCGACCGCCGTCGTGATCGCCGACGCCCTCGTGTTCGAGGGAGCGCGCTCGGATGTCGTCCAGCCCCTGCTGGCGGACCGAGCCTTCCCCCAGTACCTGCTCAGGGCGTTGGTCTTCCGGGCGGTCACCGACCACCTAGCTCGACCCCACCTGCACCGGCCCGAGGCCGACGACCCGTACCGCCTGGCCGTAGCGCTGGCCGTCACCGTGGCGCAGAGGTCCCAATAGCCGATCGACAAGCGAGATGCTCCATGCACCTGTTGTTGCAAGGGCCGAAGGAGCAGGCTCGACCCGTGATGGACGACGAACGTCTCGATGCGATCGCGCAGGCCACCCGCCGGCGCGACGGTGACTGCGCAGCTACGTTCGTCGGTCTGATGCTTGCCGAGGAAGTCGGAGAGGCGATCCAACAGTTGAGACGGGTCCTCGGCCACGCCCGGCAGCCGGCCGGCCCCGAGGATGTGGGTGCGGAGCTGGCTGATGTCGTCATCTCCGCAGCTGTCCTGGCCCGTCTCCTGGATGTGGACCTCTCATCGCACATCGAGCAAAAGCTCGCCGAAGGTGTCCGCTAGGCATCGCCTACTGGGACAGTCCCGGAGCCGACGATGGCAGCCGCAGGTCCGCAGGAGAGCCGGGTTCGGAGTGGCTACTGGGCCGGGTCGCGGCGACCACCCCCTCGGGTAGTGACACGAGCGATCTGTACCGTCCAAGAGGAGCTGCAACGTGATGGAACTACAGGAGCGCCTGCACTACCGGAGTAAGACGTTCGCGGTACTCGGTCGTGTTGCGGAGTAGGGCGGCACTGATCAGGATGTGGTCTGGCTGAAGTTGCCAGAGGTGCTGTCCCGCGACCGGAATCTCACTGATTCGCAGGCTAAACGGCCGGGCACGACGGCCCGAACTCCGTTCCAGGTCGGCGACGAGCGTCGGCTCGACCAGCGCATGGCCAGGGCTGAGGACCATGTCGATGTGCTCCTGCTTCCGGGCCTGGGCCCAGGCAGCCGCCTCGGTGAAGTGCTTGGCCACCACTGCTCGTAGCGCGGGGGCGTCAGCGACCGAGTCGAAAGCTGGCGGTGCCCACCAGGACGCTGCAAGGACCGCCCAATCCTGGCTGTCCCAGGCCAGGTCTCCAGACACGGCTCGCGTCCACCAAGCGTCCCACTGCCTGCCGGCCTCCTCGGGTCGCTCAGGGACACTGCCGGTCACGGCGGGAGAGGCCGGCGGCAGCCAGGTGAGGTCGGAGTGCAGGGCGGCTGCGTCACGCACATACAGGCCGATGGCCAAGTTCTCCGACTGGTCCACGCTGATCCGCCAGTTAACGACGCCCGCTGCATGCATGGTGACCACCTCCACGACTTGGGCGTCCACGGCGCTGACCAGTACACCACCCACACCAACTACGCGTGAACGCGACCAAATACCTACCTGGCCGAGGCCGAGGACGACAAGGGCGTCCCGGGAGCTGCTCGAGCGGCATCCGCCGATCGTCCCAATCACCGAACGTCAAGCGGCACAGTGGAACCGGGGAGGGCGTGCCGTAGGCGATCGACAAGCCGTGGGCCTGAACTAGCTGAGGTGGCTGACAGTCGGCTGAAGCTGGCGAGGTCGCCCCGACAGGTAGACGCTAGGTACGGCCCGGCGGGACAGTGGGCGCGTGACTGATCTGCGCGGTGAGGAGAAGGTGGTTGCGGCCACAATTTCGACGACGCTGGGCTTGAAGGTCGAGCAGCACGACGACGGCAGGCAACCCGGCATGCACGACCTCAATATCTTGGCCGCTGACGGAACCGTGGCTGCCGTGGAGGTCACGGCCGCGGCCGACGCCGACAGCATCCAACTCTGGAAGCTGGTGAACGGGCGGGACGAGCGGTGGACCGTTCCGGATCTGGCGGGTGGCTGGATGCTGCACCTGGAGCCCACTGCCCGGGCCAAGCGCCTCGTGAAGGAGCTGCCTGCCTTCCTCGGGGAGTTGGAGGGCCTGGGGATCACCGAGATCCCGAGCCAGCGGCGACAGCAGGAGGTGCCGGAGTCCGTCGAGGAGCGGGCTCGCACCCTCGGCATTGTCGGCGGGAACCAGTCCGGCACGGACTTCCCCGGATCGATCTACCTGACCATCGAGCGAGCACCCGAGCGGGCTGGCGGCGCAGTCGACAGCACCGGCAGTGCCGTACCGGGCTGGGTCCGCGACTTCTTGTTGGACCCGCACCAGAGCGACGTCCTGGGCAAGCTGGCGCGGTCCGGCGCAAGCGAGCGACACGCGTTCATCCTGGTGCCAGGTCTCTCGATCGCGCCCTTCGGCGTGGTGGACATGCTGTGGCGGGACCAGGACGACGTGGTACCGACGACGTCGCCTGACCTGCCGGACGAGGTGACGCACGTCTGGCTCATGGCGTTCTGGACTGTGGGAAGCGGGCTGCGCTGGTCAACTGACGGGGGTTGGGAGCGCTTCGAGCGCCAGTTCCGCGTCGGGGACTAGCCGGTCACTCAGCGCGTCAGGCGCCGGGCGATGAACACGAGTTCGCGGCCCGGTCGGTCCGGTGCGCCGCGCACCTCCTCCACTTCGAAGCCGTGCTCTTCCAGCTGCGCGTGGACCTCATCGCGCCCGCGGAAGCGCAGGGTCGACTCGGAGGTCAGCGTCTCGCCGTCGGAGGCGAACACACACGTCCCGCGGAACGTGACCAGCGGCCCGCGCGCCTCGATCAGGTCGAACCAGCTCTCCACAACCCCGACGCCGGGGAGCTCGACGGTGCTCCAGCTCGCCGATCGGTTCCACTCCTCCCACTGGCGACGAGCGGGATCGCGCGTCTCGAACAGCAGCCGGCCCCCGGGCCGCAGCGCGTCGTGGGCGCCGGTGAGGGTGGCGTCCCAGTCGGCTGGGTCAACGATCGCCTGCGCCACGTTGCCCGTCATGATGGCCAGGTCCACCTGCAGGGGCGGCAGCTGCGCGGCAGAGCTGTGCAGCCACCTGACTCGGTCTGCGCCCGGTTTGGCGCGCGCCACGTCAAGCATCCCGGCGGCCACGTCGACGGCGGTCACCTGGAGGCCGCGGTCGGCCAGCAGCAGAGCGAGGGTCCCGGTGCCGCAACCGACGTCCAGGACCGTGCTAGCGCCGAACTCGTCGACAAGGGCCGAGTACACCGCCAGGTCGCTCCGGTCCGGGTCCATCCCGTCGTAGATGGCTGTCAACCGCGGGTGTTCGTACGCAGCGTCGACCACACCCCACACTCCGACGAACAGCAGCGACGCGCAACCGGCGTGATCAAGCCGCCCCAGGCACCGCTCTGGCACCAGTCCCGGTAGCCGACCGTTCTACGGGAACGATCCTGGTCTTCTTCAGCGGCACCAGGAGCAGCGGTAAGGGCACTGGTCGTCGTTGCCGTACGACCCGCCCGCACAAATGCCCGGTGCGGGGGGGCTGACCGGCGACACGGACCAGGTGACCGGACTCAAGATCGGGTACGCGCGGGTGTCGACGAACGCCCAGGACCTCACCGCCCAGCGCGACGCCCTCGGCGTCGAGGCCGAGCCGGTCTACATCCGACCACGGCCTCACCGGCACCAACCGCGCCCGGCCCGGCCTTCGCGAGGCGCTGGCGGCCTGTCGCACCGGCGACACCCTCGTGGTCAGCAAGCTCGACCGGCTGGCCCGATCCGTGCCGACGCCCGGGACATCGCCGACGAGCTGACCTCGCGGGGCGTGCGGCTCAACCTCGGCGGCTCCGTCCACGACCCCACGACCGGATCGGCCGGCTCCTGTTCACCGTGCTCAGCATGATCGCCGAGTTCGAGGCTGACCTGGCGCGGTCTCGGGCTCGCGAGGGATGGCCGTGGCAAAGGCCAAGGGCCGGCTACGCGGCAAGCAACCCAAGCTCAACCGCAAGCAGGAAGCCCTGCTGGTCGAGCTGTGGCGCGGCGGCAAGCACACCACCCTCCATCTTGCCGAGCTGTTCGAGGTCGCGCGCTCGACGGTCTACCGCGCCATCCAGCGCGCTGGTGCGCCAGCGGAGGAGCAGGAGCCACTGACCTCGCCGCGCTGCTGACCGGGCCACATAACGCTATGAGAACCGCGCCACTTGCCGCTGAAGGTCACATCCAGGTCAAGGCAAGGAGTGCAGAGGCGTCCAGGACGATCAAAATGAGGGAGTGCGGCTGTCTTCGGCTCGGGCTTCGGCTCGGCGCTCGCTGATCAGCTCGTCCCCGAGCCTGGCGTCGCGGCCGGGGGCCGCAGCGAAGGTGGCCCACAGCCGCTCGTGCGGGTCCTCTCGCCGAGGCACACAGTGACGGTCTTCCCGTCGGTATGGACGTCCTCGGTGTTTAGGGCACAGATCCGGACGAGGGGGTCGGCGTAGAGCACGACGAGGGCGCCGGCGCCGCGGTCGACTGTGTCAACGGTGGCGTTGTGGACGAGCCGGCGGGCGATGATCCACCGCTGTCTGGGTCGGTGTCAGCTGTCGGCTCCGGCCGGCTGGGGTCGGCCGTCGTGCAGGACGAGCTCGTCGTCGGCGATGTCGGCGACGGAGCGGTCGTGGGTGGCCAGCACGACCACGGCGCCGCGCTCGGCCTGGGCGGCGAGCACGCCGAGGATCCGGTCCCGGGTGCGGGCATCGAGCTCCGCGGTGGGTTCGTCGGCCAGGACCAGCTCGGGCCGGGCCACGACCGCGCGGGCGACCGCGACCCGCTGCTGCTGTCCGCCGGAGAGCTGTTCCACGAGGTGGTCGGCGGCCTCGGCCAGGCCGACCTGGCTCAGCGCCTCCTCGGCGCGGTCGGCGACCTCAGCCGGCGGCAGCCCGCGGGCCTGCAGGACAAGCTCGACGTTCTCGGCGGCCGTCAGCAGCGACACCAGCCCGTAGCCCTGCAGCACCAGGCCGCAGCGGTCGCGCAGGCCGCGTCGGCGCGGACCCACCAGGTCCGCGTCCCAGTGCACCGTGCCGGTGGTCGCCGGCTCCAGGCCGGCCAGGACGGCGAGCAGGGTGGACTTGCCCGAGCCGGAGGGGCCGGTCAAGGCCAGGGTGCCTCCCGCCGGCACCAGGAGCGAGACGTCCTGCAGCACCTGGCGTCCGGCCCGGACCACGCCGAGCCGCTGCGCCCGCAGCTCCCGCATCGCCTCAGCTCCCGGCCTGGTCGGCGCTGACCCGGCCGTCACGCAGAACCACCGTGCGGTGCAGCTGCCCGGCGACGTCCTCGTCGTGGGTGACGACCACGATCGTCGTGCCCTGCTCGGCGGCATCCTGCAGCAGGGCCAGGACCGCCTGCCGGCTGCCGGTGTCCAGCTGGCTGGTGGGTTCGTCGGCGAGCAGCAGACGTGGTGCTCCGGCCAGCCCGACGGCGAGGGAGAGCCGCTGCTGCTCGCCGCCGGACAGCGCGGCCAGCGACGACGACCGGACGTGCCCGAGCCCGAGTGCCTCCAGCAGCTGCTGCGGGTTCGGCAGCGGCCGGTCCCGCCGGCGCGGGACGGCCCGCTGCGCGAAGCCGATGTTGGCCGGCGCATCGGCGTACGGGAGCAGGTTGCGAGCCGGCCCCTGCATGACGACGCCGATCTCGGCCGCCCGCAGGGCCAGCAGCTCCCGCTCGGTCATCCCGCCGACGTCCTGCCCGCCGACCAGGACCCGGCCCCGGGTGGGGCGGTGCAGACCCGCGAGCAGGGTCAGCAGGGTCGACTTGCCCGACCCGGACGGCCCGAGCAGGGCCACGCTCTCACCAGGTTCGACCTGCAGGTCAACCCCGGCCAGGGCGGTCACGTCCTGCCCGTCCACCCGGTAGACCATCGCCACGTCCTGCACGCTGACCGCGAGGCCGGTCACGGTGCCGCCTCCCTGAGCACACCGGGCCTGGCCTGCCTGAGCAGCCCGAGCGCAGCGCTGACAGCCGAGAGCAGCACCACGACGGCCAGCCCGGCCAGGAACAGCACCAGGCCGCCGACGTGCGGTGCGTATCGCAGGTCCGGCGGCGCCGGGTCGGGCAGCTCCGGCACCGCGGGCAGCACCAGCGTCGCGGCGGCCAGTCCCCCCACCACGCCGAGCACCAGGGCGGTACCCAGCACCAGCAGCTGCTCGGTGGCGGCCGCGGCCAGCAGGCTCCGACGGGGGACCCCGACAGCGAGCATCGCGGCCATCTCGAACGCCCGCCTGCGGCCGGACAGGTACAGCGCGACCGCGGTCGCAGCCGCCGCCAGCAGCGCCGCGAGCACCCCGGCGTAGGCGAACAGCTCCAGGCCCAGGGCCGGCGCGGTCCGGTCCAGCAGGGACCGTCGGGCCGCGGTAGTACGGACCTCGACGACCTGGAGCCCGGCGGCGCGCAGCCGCTCCGCCGCGTCCACCGGAGCACCGTCGGACAGCCACACCTGCTGCTCGGCGAACTCCTCGAACCGGGGCAGCGCCAGCCGGGCGGCGTCGAGGTCCACCAACGTCGCCTCCCGCCCCTGCTGCGGCACGACCCGCAGGGCCGGTTCGGCGGTCACCGGCACCGGCGGCCCGGTGAAGTTCGACACCGACGGTTGCTCCGGGTGCTCGAACACGTCCTGCCCGGGCGCCACGTGCAACGGCCAGGCCAGCGCACTGCGCAGCAGCACGGCACTGTCACCGCCACCCACCGTGAACTGCCAGTCCACGGCGCTGACCTGCGCGCCGACGCTGGAACTCGTCACGCCTATCGCCTGCTGCTGGTGCCAGCCGCCGGCGACGGCGAGATCGAGCGGCACCACTCGCCAGGCCGCACCGGAGCGCTCGACCACGCCGGTCAGCCGCAGGTGACCGCTGAGGTCGCGCCCCGATGAGGGGGCGGCGGCCCCGACGACGACGCCGGCCAGGGCGCACCCGCCGGAGCAGCCGCTGATCCGCGCGGCGTACCGGTGCGCACCCGTCCGCACCGGACCCAGCGGCAGGTCGACCTGTGCGCCCGCCCGGGTGAGGAACACGTGCAGCTCGGACGGCACCGTCGGTGGCTGCACCGTCGTCACGTCCAGGCCGATCTCCCGCCCGGTGATCCGGACCGGTGGCGGGGCGCTGCGCCCGATCCCGGCCGCGACCTGCTCCAGCGGCTGGTCGGCGAAGTCCGCACGCCAGTGCGCAACCCGCGGCAGGGCGGCGCTGTCGACCGCCAGCACCGTGCCGCGCAGTCCGCCGAACGGCAGCCACCGTTCGGCCGCCATCGCCCACCGGCCCTGCGGGTCGACCTGGCGAACCACCCGGCGCAGGTCCGCGGTCCCCCCCGTGCGGACCACCAGCACGGTCGGCGCCCCGACGTCGGTCGCGGCCCGCTCGGCCCGGTTGCCGCCCGCTACCAAAGACCCGTCCACCGCGAACGTCGCCAACCCCACCGCCACGGCGAGCAGCGCCGTCAGCCGCAGTCCGGCCGGACGCCGGGCCACCGTACGCACCGCCAGGAACGCGCCCAGGCGCCGGCTACCACGCGTGCGGCGCACCAGCGCCCGGCACGCCGCCGGCAGCAGCGGCACCCCGAGCAGGGCGATGACGACGACCATCAGCAGCGGTACGAACAGGGTCAACGCGGAACCTCGCCCACCGGCGTGCAGGCCGCCCCTGGCGACCAGGACCACCAGCCCGAGCGCGGCCAGCGCCCCGGTCACGACCTCGATGGCGGCGGTCGCCCGGGCCGGCCCCACCTCACCGGTGCGCCGCCACTGCTCCAGGACCGACCGGGTCAGGACGCGGCGGCCGGCGAGCAGCGCGGCCAGGACTCCCCCAGCGAAGGCCGCGGCTGCGCTCAGCACCGACGGGAGCCGCACGACGACAGGGGTGCCGGGGACCAGGACCGTGGCGCTGAGCAGGTGGACCGCGGCGTCGGCGAGGAGCAGCCCCACGGGGACGGCGAGCAGGAGCAGCAGCAGCGGCTCGAGCACCCCGAGCGCGAGGGTCGGACCTGCCCGGTAGCCGCGCAGCTTCGCCAGGGCCACCTCGCCGGCGCGCGCCTCGCTGGCATCAGCCACGACCAGCCGAAGGACGACAAAGGCGAGCGCGACCAGCTGCAACGTGACGACCAGGACCGACCTGGACAGGTCGGCACGGTCCCGGTCAGCCCGGTCCAGGACGTGCGGCAGGCCAGTCAGCAGCTCGGGCGGACCGCCCTGCCGCGCCAACGCCGACCGGAAGCGGGCAAGCTCAGCGCGCAACCGCCCCTCGCCGTCCTGACGCACCAGCGTCGGGTCCAGCGGGAGCTGCACGTCGGCCTGCACCTGACCACCGACCACGACGACGCCCAGCCCGGCCCGTGAGACGAAGCTGGTGTCCAACGAGTCCGGTCCATCACCCAG
>JAABVA010001853.1_pt1 | contig 21871 bp, 27 predicted proteins | sample 5560331 | NCBI WGS metagenome assembly JAABVA01 (sample SAMN12812661, study PRJNA571458) | rock metagenome | isolation source: Antarctica rocks | place: Antarctica: Victoria Land, Mt New Zealand sud | collected 2016-01-07
ACGGCGACATCGACCTCGACGTCGAAGGCGACCGGGCCATGGTGAGCATTGAGGGCGGCGCGGACCTGCAGAAGCTCGTGGGCCACCAAGGCGAGGTGCTGGACGCACTGCAGGAGCTCAGCCGCTTAGCCGTCCAGCAGACGACCGGTGAGCGTAGTCGGTTGATGCTCGACGTGGCTGGCTGGCGGGCGAGCCGGCGTGCGGAGCTCAGCAGACTGGGGGCAATCATCGCCGAGCGTGTGCAGCGGTCGGGACAGCGCGAGGAGCTGGAGCCCATGACTCCCTTCGAGCGCAAGATCGTGCACGACGCGGTGGCCGCCATCGACGGCGTGGTCAGCGAAAGCGAAGGCGCCGAGCCCGCGCGACGGGTGGTCGTGCTACCGAAGGACTGAGCCGGACCTTGCTCCTTGCCTGCGGCCCCTGACCTGACGGTCGGGGGTCGCGGCGCATGCAGGGGTAGCCATGTTTCACGTGAAACGTAGGGATAACGAGTGCGGACAGCAGAAGCGGCACAGCGCGCGTTCGGGGCGCACCTCGACCGTGCAACCCAATACGCCGGGCTCTTGTCTACGGCCGGGGTGGAACGCGGCTTAATCGGACCCCGCGAAGTCTCCCGACTCTGGGATCGCCACCTGCTCAACTGCGTGGTCGTGCAGGAGATGATTGCGGACGGTGTCCGGGTGATCGATGTGGGGAGCGGCGCCGGCCTGCCCGGGATACCACTGGCCATCGCCCGACCCGACCTGCAGGTGACCCTGGTTGAACCGCTACTGCGCCGGGCCACCTTCCTCACCGAGGTGGTTTCCGCACTAGAGCTGGATGTGGTGGTGCACCGGGGACGGGCAGAGGAGGCGGCCACCCGTAGCGCGGTCGCCGATGCCGACGTGGTGGTGTCCCGGGCGGTGGCTCCGCTGGGAAAGCTGATGGCGTGGTGTCTGCCCCTGGCTCGGGTCGGTGGCCGGGTGCTGGCGATGAAGGGCGAGTCGGTGGCCGAGGAGATCGCTCGCGATCGCTCCGACATCCTTCGCGCCGGCGGAAGCGATCCGGTCGTACGCGAATGTGGTGCGGAATTGCTGTCCCAGCGCACCCGGGTGGTGGAGACGACCCGAATGCGGACCAGCAGAAGCGGCCGGTAGCAGCGGCCTCCCGTGGTTGCCGGGTACTGTCCAGTCTCGGTAACCGCGGCAGGTCGTTCGCGTTGCGACCGGCGTGTGTCCCCCGCTTGCCCGGCCGATCCGCGTTGAATATCCAACTGTGCCGGCTGACCAAAGCTGTGTCGAATGCAGTGTCGCGCTGCCAGGTGCTTGCTCAGCGGGGGACGAGGAAAAAGTGTGATTGACAGAGGAGCGTTGATGCCACGGCAGACCGAGGACGGCCCCATTGAGTACGGCGGTGTTTCACGTGAAACACCCGTCCAGACTCCCCGATCGGCGGTAGCCACCTTCGGAGCCGGGGTGGTCCTGCGGCCCACCGCGGGGTACGAGGACACCCCGATACGCGCGGCCGCGGCCCGCGCTACCCGGATCCGGCACCCCGACGGAGCCTCTCTGCCTCGGCCCGCGCAGCGTCGCGTCATCACCGTGGCCAACCAGAAGGGTGGCGTCGGAAAGACCACGACTGCGGTGAATCTGGCCGCCGCGCTCGCCCTGCACCAGCTAACGGTGCTGGTCGTCGACCTCGATCCGCAGGGGAACGCGAGCACGGCACTCGGCGTTCCGCACGAATCGGGTACCCCCTCCATCTATGAAGTACTCCTGGGCGAGGTACCCCTCCGGTCGGCGATTCAGGAAAGTACGCACTCCGACAAGCTGCTCTGCGTCCCCGCGACGATCGACCTCGCCGGGGCGGAGATCGAGCTGGTGTCGCTGGTCGCCCGGGAAGCGCGGCTCAAGCGCGCGCTGGACGACAAGATCCTCGACGAACTCGGAGTCGACCTGGTCCTCATCGACTGTCCCCCCTCGCTCGGGCTGCTGACGGTGAACGCGCTGGTGGCGGCCGAGGAGGTGCTGATCCCGATCCAGTGCGAGTACTACGCACTCGAAGGCCTGGGACAGCTGCTGCGCAACATCGAGCTGGTCCAGGCGCATCTGAACCCGGAGCTGCACGTGTCCACCATCCTGCTGACGATGTACGACGGGCGCACGAAGCTCGCTGACCAGGTGGCCGAGGAGGTGCGGAGCCACTTCGGCGAGGTGGTGTTGCGGACCATGATCCCGCGCAGCGTGAAGGTCTCCGAGGCGCCGGGTTACGGACAGACGGTCCTGGCCTACGACCCGGGCTCTCGTGGCGCGATGAGCTACCTGGACGCCGGGCGGGAATTCGCGTTACGGGGAGACATCACGGTGAAGCGTTCGATGAGCGAGCAGGGAGTGCAGCGATGAACCAGCAGCGACGAGGTGGGCTGGGCCGCGGCTTGGCGGCGCTCATTCCCAGTGGCCCGACCGAGGGCCACCGGTTGGGTGCCGCTGCCGCGGACGTGATGTTCGGGGTTCGGGCGGATGTGCCCTTCCTCGAAGAGGTGACGACGGAGGCTGAGGGATCCGGTCCCGCAGAACCCGGTGAACAGGACATCGACCCGGAGCGCCCGAGCACCAACGGGTCCTCCAATGCACAGCGAGATGCTTCCGAGGACCCGAGTGCGGTGGCGGGTACCACCGATACCGGGGGTCCGGTCTACCGTGAGCTCCGGACGGCTGACATCAGCACCAACCCACGGCAGCCGCGCCAGGTGTTCGACGAGGAAGCCCTCGCGGAGCTAGTGCATTCGATCCGTGAGTTCGGTCTCATGCAGCCGATCGTGGTGCGCGAGGATGCGCCCGGTCACTACGAGCTGGTGATGGGTGAGCGCCGCTTGCGGGCGACGCAGGCCGCGGGTCTGGATACCATCCCGGCGATCGTCCGCAACACCGCGGACGAGGCGATGCTGCGCGATGCCCTGCTGGAGAACATCCATCGCGTGCAGCTGAACCCCCTTGAGGAAGCGGCTGCCTACCAGCAGCTGCTCGAGGAGTTCGACGTGACCCACGACGAGTTGGCGGTCCGCATTGGACGGTCTCGTCCCGTGGTGACCAATACGATCCGCCTGCTTCGGCTGCCGGTCCCGGTACAGCGCAGGGTTGCCGCTGGGGTGCTCTCGGCCGGGCACGCCCGCGCCCTGCTGTCGATAGAAGGACACCCCTCGGCGCAGGAAGAGCTGGCCATGCGCATCGTGGCTGAGGGATTGTCCGTCCGAGCCACCGAAGAAGCCGTCACCCTCGCTCGTCGGGACGGTGGGCCGAGCTCCGAGTCCCCCACCGCTGCGGCAAGGCGGGCACCGCAGACGCCCGGCTTGCAGGATGTCGCGGAACGGCTCTCGGACAGTTTCGACACCAAGGTCACCGTGAGCCTGGGCAAACGGAAAGGAAAGATTGTGGTCGAGTTTGGCTCGGTCGAGGATCTCGAACGAATTGTCACCCTGATGGGGACCGCGGCACCGGGATAACGGCCGGCGGCGCCCATCCGGTCACCCACGGTTAATTCGTCACTGTGACGTAGCAGGTGACGGGTTCGGTTTCCCTTGCCGAACCTTTCTGAGGGGCTGCATGTTTCACGTGAAACGTCACGGGTGCCCTTGAGGGCCCGTGAAGTGGGCGGTGAATGCGCCGCGCTAGCCTATTCTGGAGATCGACCAAACCATCGAGGCCGTATCCGCCTCGCTTCGCGTCCACAGTGGAGGCTGACCAAACGCCGTGTCGCGACGTGTTGCAAGTCTGACCCTTGACTCGCTCGACCACCTGCCGCGCGAGTGCCGGCGGTGCGTCTTCTGGGAGCTCGCGCCGCGTGCGGTGGCGCAGGCCGAGGAGTTCGGCCAGACCGACCTGGAGAAAGAAGCCTGGGTCTCCAACGTCCTGCTGGAGTGGGGATCGTGCGGCAAGACGATCTCTGTCGACGGATTGCCCGCGGGGTACGCCATGTACGCGCCGCCCAAGGTCGTGCCCCGGGCGGCGGCGTTCCCGACGTCGCCGGTCAGCCCCGACGCGGTGTTGCTCACGGCGCTACGGGTGATCGACGGGTTCGACCAGGGTGGGCTTGGCCGCGTGTTGGTCCAGTCGGTGGCCAAGGACTTGACCAAGCGCGGCGTGCGGGCCATCGAGGCCTTCGGTGATGCCCGTCCGCCGGACGCCGAGGGGCGCGGTCAGCGCTCCTGTGTCATCCCGGCGGACTTCCTGCTCAGTGTGGGGTTCAAGACCGTCCGCCACCATGAGCGCTGGCCACGCCTGCGGTTGGAGTTGCGGTCGGCGATCAGCTGGAAGGAAGACGTCGAGGCCGCGCTGGATCGCCTGCTCGGCAGTGTCAGCATCGGCAGCGTGACCACCGCGGCGGGGCATGCCCTCTCCAGAGAACGCTAGGACAACCTGACGCGCCTCCGGGCCCAAGCCCGCGTGGGAACGCTCAGCCGGTCATCTCGTCGGCGAGGAGGTCCTCGAAGGTGAACGTACCCGTCGGCTGGTCGTCGATGCCCAGCATGTACAGCCGCTTGATGGCCACCACGAAGGCATCGGCGATCGTGTCGCGCATCTGTGGGTCCGACAGCAGCGCGCTGTCGCCGGAGTTGGACAGGTAGCCCAGCTCGATGTGTACCGCCGGCATCTTGGTCAGCCGTAACAGATCCCAGGTCCGGCTGTGGTTGCGGCAGTTCTGCATGCCGGTCCGGGCAACGATCTCCCGCAGGGCAAACCCGCCGAGCATCTCACCGATGGTCGAGCTGGCGCCGTGGGCGCTGCCGAAGTGGAAGCTGGCCACGCCCCGAGCTTGCGGCGAGGCGTTGGCATCGGTGTGCAGGGAGATGAGCAGGTCGGCCCCGCAGGAGTTGGCGAAGGCGGCGCGCTCACTCGCCGGCGGGTTGGCGTGCCGGGGGCGGGAGAGGAAGGTTTCCACCCCGGTCGCGACCAAGCGGCCTTCGAGCAGGCAAGCCAGGTCCCAGACCACATCGGCCTCGAACAGATCGGCTCCCGGCCCGCGGACGCCGTAACGCGCGGCGACAACCCCGTGATCGTCGCCACCGTGACCGGGGTCGATGACCACCCGTTTGCCCCGCAGCTGGGGTCCGGACAGCCGCACGGCTTCCTCCTCGCGGATCCGGTGCGGTGAGCCACCGGACGCCATCCGGGCGAGGTAGCCCAGCGCACGCAGCGTCGCCGGACCGCAGATGCCGTCACTGGTGATGCCACATTCGCGCTGGAAGCTGCGCAGGGCCTGATCGGTCTGGGGGCCGAAGATCCCGTCGGGGCGCCCGGAATTGTAGCCAAGTTCCAGCAAGCGGGTCTGCAGGGTCGCGACGTCGTCACCGGCCATGGGTGCGGCGAGTTGGTAGATGAGGGTCCGGGCGCCGAGCTTGTAGGAGGCCTCCTTGAGCGCGCGGTAGGTGGCGCTGCCCACGATGCCGTCGACGATCAGCCCACGGTGCTGCTGGAACGCACGGACCGCGTGGTCCACGGCGCGGTCGAACACGGGCTCACTGTCGCGGGTAGGCAGATGGCCGAGATCCGCGAGCGCCGCGCGCACCTCGGCCACCGCGGCACCGCGGTCGCCGAGCCGGAGGAGCTGCATGCAGAGCCTTCCCAGAGATGATCGATGACGTCGAGGATCTCATGCGAGGGTGCCACAGTACGGCAGAAATTCGCACCTTGTGGGTGGTCACACGCTCACACGCGTCGGCACCACGCGCGGGTCACCACACATGGTGCCGACAGTGGGGCTTAGATGACGCCGGAGAGATCCTGCAGCAGTGCCGCCTTGGGCTTGGCTCCGACGATCTGCTTCACCGGCTTACCGTCCTGGAACAGGATCAGCGTGGGAATCGACATGATCTGGTAGTCCCGCGGGATGGACGGGTTCGCGTCGATGTCCATCTTGGCGATGGTGAGCTTCTCCCCGTGCTCGTTGGCGATCTCCTCGAGGACGGGTGCCACCATCTTGCACGGCCCGCACCAGGTGGCCCAGAAGTCGACGAGCACCGGCTTGCTGCTGCCGAGGACATCATCAGCAAACGTGGCATCGGTGACGGTGATGGGTGCGGACATGGGTGCTCCTTCTGGTGGGGTGATCGGGACGATGGGGGTGGGGTCAGGCGTCGGTCGACGTGCTGCTGGGCCCGTAGCCGCCGCCGACGAGCTCGGGCGTGCGGGCGGCGTGCTCGGGGTCGAGTTCATGCTCGGCGAGCCAGCGCTCGGTGTCGATCGCGGCGGAGCAGCCGGTTCCCGCGGCGGTGATGGCCTGCCGGTAGGTGCGGTCGACGAGGTCGCCGGCGGCAAACACACCATCCACGGACGTGGCCGTGCTGCCGTCCCGCACCTGCACGTATCCCTCGTCGTCCAGGGTGACGTGGTCGCGGACCAGCTCGCTACGGGGATCGTGGCCCACGGCGACGAACATCGCCGACACATCGAGCGTGTTGTCTTCGCCGGTCACGGTGTCGCGCAGGCGGAGCCCGGTGACGTTGCCCTCACCCAGCACCTCGGTGACCACGGCATTGGTACGGAAGCGGATCTTGTCGTTCTGCTGGGCACGCTCGAGCATGATGCGGGAGGAGCGGAACTCCTCTCGTCGGTGGATCAGGGTCACCGAGCGGGCAAAGCGGGTGAGAAAGGCCGCCTCTTCCATGGCGGAGTCGCCGCCACCGATGACGGCGATGTCGTGGTCGCGGAAGAAGAAGCCGTCACAGGTGGCGCAGGAACTGACCCCGCGGCCCAGCAGGGTCTGCTCCCCTGGCACGTCCAGGTAGCGCGGCGCAGCCCCCATGGCGAGAATGACCGCCCGGGACCGATACGTCTTGCCGTTGGCCGAGACGGTCTTCACCGGGCCGAGTAGGTCGACGGCTTCCACATCTTCGGCGCGCAGCTCGGCACCGAAGTGCTTAGCCTGCGCCCGCATCTCCTCCATCAATGCCGGTCCCATGATGCCGTCGCGGAAGCCGGGGAAGTTCTCCACCTCGGTGGTGGTCATCAGGGCGCCACCAAACTGGGAGCCTTCGAACACCAGAGGACTCAGTTGGGCACGCGCGGTGTAAACGGCTGCGGTGTAGCCGGCCGGGCCGGACCCGATGATGATCACATCCCGTACCGCGTCGTCGGTTGCGGTAGCGGAATCAGACACATCGTATTCGGGTGAAACTGACATCGGCCCCTCCTGGAGGTGTGGTCGCGTGCTCACGATTCAACACCAGGGCACCGACGGTTGTTCCGGGCGCCGTCCCGACTCAGCGACCGCCGATCTGCATCCGCTGGCGGGTGGCGGGATTACCGACCGCGCATTCCGGTCCGACCACGAGGGCAGTGAACACGGCAGGCCGTCCGGTCGGCAGCAGCAGCAAAACGCCTGGTCGCCCGTCGAGAACCACCTCCGAAGCGCCGATCGGCGTGATCGTGGGCGGCAGGCCGTTGGCTTGCAGACACCCGGCGAGGGTGGGTTTGTCGCTCAGCGGGCCAAGATCCTGCTTACCCACCGCGGCGAGCGCCTGCGGACCCAACGCACCGGAACCGAGGTCCAGTGGAGTCGGGCGGGCCGGCGGTGCCTGTTCCGCGGGAGGGCCGGCCTGGGGCGTCCCGACGATGTCCGGGACCCGAGGCCGGTGCCGATGGCGAAGACAGCCGCTGCCGCGGCGGCCGCGGTGAGCACACCGATGCCGAGGTAGGTGCCGCGTCGGGCGCGGGGGGTCCGCGCAGCCCCGAGCTTGGTGACCGACGCCAGGGTCGGGGTGGTCTGGGCGGCGAGGAGCTCGTCGATGCGCGCGGCGAGCTCGGCCGGCATGGGCACCGACGGCGGCAGGGCCGCCATGCCGTGCAACTGCTCGACGGTGTCGTCCAGTGCCACCAGGACGGCGGCGGCATCCGGATCGGCCACCACCCGGGGCCAGAGCTGCTCGGCCAAGTCGTCCTCGACGAGGGCACCGGCGTGTAGGTCGGCCAGCAGCTCGAGTGAGTAGGGCGGATCGAGCAGCGAACGCATGGCACCGATCGCCTGTGCGTTGTCGTCACTCATCACGCCTCCTCACCGGGGTAGCTGCTCGTTGGTGTGACGCGCCACGGACCCGATCGGTTCCGTCGTTCCGTCGCGAGGCGGGGGCTTCCGATCTCGCTGCGCCGGGCGGGAAAGCGACCTCCGCACGCAGATGTCCCAGAATCAGGGCCAGCTTGGTCCGGCCCCGCGCGCAGCGGCTCTTGATCGTGCCTTCTGCCACCCCCAGGGCACGGGCGGCGTCGACCACCGAATATCCCTCGACATCGACGGCGACCACAGCGGCGCGCTGGTCCGCGGGTATCTGCAGGAGGGCCTCGTGCACCAACAGGTGCAGCTCCCGGTCGAACATCGCGTCGCCGGGTACGGCTGGCTCGTGGTGATCGTCCTGGTGCAGGGGCACGGTGGGCCGGCTCTGCCGTCGCCGCAGCCGGTCCAGACAGGCGTTGACGACGATGCGGTTTCCAGGCGTTTGCTGTCGTTGGCCAGTATGGGCGCGGTTGCTCTACCAGCAGAAACACCGTTGGTAGCCGTTGGCCGTCATGGGGGGTAAACGGACCTCTTGCGGACTCCGTGCGGACTGCAGAATCCACTGTGGACCAGTTACGGCCGGGCAGATTCCGAGCTGTCAGTCGTCCGCATGTATCAACTCGTAGACGTTTGACGGCAGCGGGAGTGACTCGTGGTTGTTTGGCAGCGAAGAAATTCGCGGTGGTGCGACAACGCCTTGATGCTGAATGAGCAAGAAAGTCATCCACGCGGGCATGAGCTCGGCCGCCCTGATTGTTCGCGCTTCGGCTTGCTCCGCGGGTGTCAGGCGGTGCCAAAATGCTTCAAAGTCCCGTGTCTCCATGCAACCAGCGTGCCGCAGATGGGTTGCAAAGCATAGAGTCGCTTCGTGACCACATAGGGGTGCTCCTGCCGCCGACAACCGGGGGGAGGACACTGCGGCAGGAGCGCGACGAGGCTTGGAGCCCGCCGCGCCCAGGCTGGGAATGCCAACACGCCCAGCCTGGGTGCAGAGACGATAGCGCCGAACCGTGGGCCGCACGTAGCGTCTCAGACGGTCCCCCGAGAAACCTCGTCGGTCTCGGGGGACCACCCTTACGCAGAGAGCGCCCCGCCGGCGCAGCCACACCACACAGTTTTTATGCAGCCGCTGCGAAAGAATCAGCGCTAGCGGCTCACCTGCTCCAGCCGGTCGTCTGCGGTGAGGATGAACGAGTCGTCGGCGCTGCCGGGTGGGAGCGGTACCGAGTCCAGCTCGTAGCGGTGCAGGTACAGGACGCCACCACCGAGGATGTGCTGCCGGTAGCGGTCGTGTTCCTCGGGGTGCTGGTAGCGGTACCGGCCCATCAGCTCCTCTTGCTCGGCGGCGAGGGCTTCCCGTAGGCCGGTGAGTTGAGTTGGATGAATGCGCCGGGGCATCAGCTCGCCACCCCTCGAACACCCCACAGTGCCTGCGCGGCCCGTTGGTGGCGTGCGGACTTCACGGGTGTTTCATCGGTGGGCAGCGCAGCAACGTACTTGGCCACGGCCTGCCTGCTCAACCGCAGGTCGGCGGCCAGCTCCGCGACCGCCGGGGTCTGGCATTGTCCGAGGTGACCTCGGCGGCCATCAGGGCTTCCAGGGTGGCGACGGGTGTCCGCCTGCTTGCGGAGCAGCTCCAGGGAGACCTGCTCGGCCTCGATCCACTCCAAACCGGGCCGATGAGCACACCGGAACTCCAGCCCCGTTCCATGACGACCACAAGCTCTACTCGTTCCTTGCCGAATCCGGGGAATTCGGCAGACGCCATCGAGACCAAGCGCCAGCCCTCCTGGGCGTAGGCGTTGATGGCCAACTGAAGCTTCTCGGGGGTTGAACTTCCCGCGGAAATATCCATCCTTCTGCGTGATCACTTTGTACTCAGGCATCAAACCTCCCGTGCCAGTCCCGTTCGTGCTCATCGCCCGGTACGGGCTCTAGTACCGAGGGGCGTCGTTCCTGGGCGTTCGCACGATAATGACCGAAGTGTTCGAGCGGCACTTTGACGCCGAGCGTAACGGGTAGTCGTGCTACCTGTTCGTGAGGACGTACTGACCGCGCACAGTGTCGAGCGCGGCCCGGTGCAGATCGTGGCGGAGACCCCCGCCGACGGCGCTACGCCTGCAGAGGCGCCAGCGATGACAGCGGGCACTGCAGGCGACTGCCAATGCGGCAGAGACGATCTGAGCGCCGACTAAAAGGCCCGTAAACGGCCGAACGGCCTTGCCCTGGTATGACGGGATGGGGGCCGTTCGCTGTCACCTAAGTATGCGAGGGGTTTCAAGGGAGCCGTGACCACATCGTGACTGTCAATCATGACCGATCGCGTGCAGGGTGACGCTTACCACCAAAAGGGGGCAGTCAGTGTCTCACCAGCCAGAGGTGCCGAACGGACCGGATCTAGGGGGTATGCCGCATGGGGTTGAGCATCGGGTTTGGCCTAGGTCCAATTAGGTTCCGAGCGCGCATGCCGCGCTCAAGGTGGCGGCGTCGGCGGCGGCGGCCAGCGCGGCGGCGACCCGTTGCTCGGCGCCGTTCGTCTCAGCGTCCAGCGGGCCGGTCGACCTCGTCGAGCGCTCGGGCCGGGGGTGTACCGACGTGGGTGAAAGTTATCGGCGTATTGGTAATTCTCGGCCTGGTGGTGCAGTACTGGTATGTCTTCGTCGCCCTGGAGGTGCTGGGCGGCGTCGGCTACCTAATTTGGCGTTCTCAGAGCATGAAGGCCGCTCAGGCTGAGGCGAACCGGACGGCGCAGCGGATCGCCGAGCTGCAGGCGCGGCAGCAGGCCTACTCCTACTTGACCCCGGAAGACGTAGCTTGGTTGCGGGCGCACCTCTGAGGCGATGCTGTTGATGTCCAGTGCGACCGCCGGGCCGGTGACAGGCTGAGCACGCCGAACAGCGACGAATGGCCCTGCCCTGGTGTGACCCCGGGAGGGGCGCGTCAGTTCCGCGCGCGGGCGCGAGCTTGCCCCGCCTGCGCAGCCACACCATCGTGTCGTCACCACACAGATTCCGACGGGTCGCCGGGGACGTCGACGTGCTCGGCGGACTTCCACGATTCGCCAGCAGAGGTGCTGTCGATGTGGAGGTGCATGTTCCCTGGAGAGCGAGTCGCCACACTGCCCGCTCCCCTTCGATCAGTGCGCCGTGCGTCGCCGTCAACACCGGGGAGGGCGGCGCCGGGTCGACACCGTTCTGACTCGGTGCGAACGCGATGCCGTGTGCATCAAAAATGGCAACAGCAATGAAACTGAGCGGCTGGGACCTCATGAGACGAAGCGAGAGTGCGGTGTCGGCCTGTTCCAGTGTTGGCACCCAGACAGGGGTGCGTTGCGTTCGGTGTGGTGGCGTTGAGTGTCGGTGGCAACGAGTGCCTGTGAGGCGATCGCCTGCCGCTCGGCGGCCACGGCCTGCCGTCGCACGTACCAGAACGTCACCACGGATATTGCGATGGCCAGTATGGAGACGACGAGCGCCACGGTTTGCCACAGCGACACCTTAGATACGAATAGCTGTGACGGTTGGCCTCGACCCTCAGTATCCGCGTTCCCAGCCATCGCGGTCTATCATCGAACGCGTGTTCGGTCCGTTGGTGGAGGTTGCTCCCGAGCAGTGCCCGAACGGACACCCGTGGGGGCCGAATAGGGTGCTCGTCGGTTGGATGCCCTGCCACTGCCACCCGCCTGCGCACGGGCATCGGACGTACATCTGCCGGGCGTGCGACGCGATCATCTACCGGCCCGGGCACCGAGGGCGAGACACCTGAAGTCGACTAGTTTCGCTGCATGGTGGCAACCGTGATCCTCTCGCCCACGGCACTCAAGCTCGTACCCGTGCCCGATACCGCGACCCTGCTTATCCATGCGGGCGTCCTCGCGGTGACCTACCCGGACGTGGACGGTGTAACCGCAAAAGCATGGGTGTTCAGGCGTGGGGAGTGGCGTGAGGCATGGCTGCAGCCCGAGGGATCGGGCGAACGCCTGCAATACGTCGCCGCAGAGGGCGGGCAAGTTGACTGACCGTCCAGGTTTCGACCCAGCCCGTTCACCGTGGAGCGAGTGACCGCCGGGATCACGGGAAACCGACTGTACGGCTGCACTATGGATTCGTTCCAAAAGATCTCACACCTGTGTACAAGCCTGTGGACAACGCCCGCATCTAAGAGGGCTCCCGCCACCGACCAACGGACGGGAAGAGCGGCGGCGGGAGCGCAACGAATTGTAGCGAACCGTCGCCAAATGTCCTTCTGAATGGAACTCTATCCATTCACGAATGCTGGCCAGCCGCATGCTGTCAAGCGGCGCGGTCGTCGTGCAGTAGCGGCGAACCCCGTGAGAGCTACGACGCGAGCGATTCCTTTGAGAGACCTTGCTTTAGCGTGTCGACGGTCGTCAGGTAACAAGCGGGCCCGAAGAAGACGTTGACACCTAGGGCGACAGTGATTACCGTCACTTTGGGATGTGTTCCCATCAAATGGAATACTGCTCCCCCTGGGGCACGCACGCAGTGCGGCCGGCCGGAGCCGCAACCCCTGCGCCACACGACGCGACCAGAAGGTGGAAACCCCGTGTCACACAATTCAGCCGTACAAACGCAGCGGGTTCCCCGCCCCACTCACGGCCCCGCGGTAGTGAAGACCCTGATGAGCCGGGTCCGGGGCAAGGTGTTGCTCCTGCTCTGCGCGATGTACTTCATCACCTACCTGGACCGGGTCAGCATCTCGACGGCGGCACCGTTCATGAAGTCCGACCTGCATCTGTCGAACACTCAGCTCGGCCTGGCCCTGTCCGCCTTCGCCATCCCCTACGCGTTCTTCCAGATCATCGGCGGACTGATCGGAGATCGCTTCGGACCGCGCAAGGTGCTCGGCATCGTCGGCCTGCTGTGGGCCCTGGCCACGGCCGCAACCGGGATGGCGACCGGTCTCGCGTCCCTGGTTGGCGCCCGGTTGGGGCTCGGCTTCGGGGAGGGGGCCTCATTCCCGACCGCGACCTCCGCGATGGCCAAGTGGATGCCCGAGGACCGCCGCGGACTTGCCCAAGGCGTCACCCACTCCGCATCACGGATCGGCAACGCCGTGGCGCCCATCGTGATCGCGGGGATCATCGCCTCGCTCGGTTGGCGCGCATCATTCCTGATCACTGGAGCGTTCAGCCTGTTGTGGGTCATCGCCTGGTACGCCTACTTCCGGGACGAGCCCCGAACACACTCGAAGATGACACCGGAGGAGTTGGCCGAACTCCCCGCATATGTTCAGGTTGAGGACCGACCGCCGGTCCCGTGGGGACCGATGCTTCGCCGGATCCTTCCGGTCACCTTCGTCGACTTCTGCTACGGCTGGACCCTCTGGGTGTTCCTCACCTGGATCCCGTCGTTCTTCAAGGACAACTACGGCCTGAACTTGACGAAGTTCGCCCTGTTCACCAGCCTCGTTCTCTTTGCGGGAGTCGTCGGCGACAGCGCGGGCGGGATCATCTCCGACCGGTTGTACCGCACGACAGGCAACCTCAAGATGGCGCGACGGGCGGTGCTGGTCACCGGGTTGCTCGGATCCTTCGCCTTCACCATGCCGACGCTGTTCATCCACAACCTGACCGTTGCCGCAATTTGTTTGGCGATGTCGTTTTTCTTCCTCGAGCTCACCAATCCCATCTTGTGGTCCATCCCCATGGACATCGCTCCCGCCCACGCCGGTACCGCATCAGGACTGATGAACACCGGGTTCGGCGTGGCGGGCATCCTGTCTCCATTCATCTTCGGCTTCTTGGTCGACCGGACAGGCAGCTGGGAGGTTCCGTTCGTACTGTCCTCGGCGCTGCTGTTCATCGGAGCCGGCGCCGCAATGTTCATCGACCCGACACGCCAAATCGGACTTACGCCCGGTGTCCCCGTCAAATCTGATAGCCCGTAGGCAGTGCGGCGACGACGGCTCGGGCGGTGCTGATCACCAACGAACCGAGTTCGGTGATACGTTCGTCCGGGATCCGGAACTCGGGGCCTTGCACCGCCACGCCGCGATTGCCACACCGCTCGGTCCGAGCAGCGGTGCGGCGACGCCGCAGACCCCGGGGATGCGTTCCCCCTTGTTCACACTGAACTGGCGATCGCGAACTGCAGTCAGTTCCTCGAGTAGCCGTCGGGGAGATGTGATCGTGCTGGACGTGAGCCGCTCGAGTTCACCCAGGCGGGCCACCTCTCGGTTGAGGTCGCCGCCGAACGCGAGCAGAACCTTTCCCGTACTAGTGCAGTAGAGCGGGATTCTGGCGCCGACTGACTGCATGAATCGCAACGGCTGCTGGGATTCGACCCTGAGCACCACCAGGCCTTGGTCGCCGTCGCGGACAACAAGGTTGACCGACTCCCCCGTCTCTTCGGCAAGGCGCTCAAGCATTGGCATCGCCGCGTCAAAGCCGAGAGTTTTGCCCGCCGCACGGCCCAGGAGAAACGCCTGTCGGCCCAGGCGATAGCGTTCAGTCTCACTGTTCTGCCGGCTGTCACCAACGTCCGCAGGATCCGATGGACCGTGCTCGAGGGCAACGCCGCGATCCGGGCAACGTCGGTCACGCCCACGTCCGTATCGGAGTCGCGGAGGGCCTGCAAGACCGACAACGCCCTCATGATCGTCTGCGAGGCCGCCCGCGATTTCGGCGCCGATCAATACGGACCCCGTTTCCCGTGACATCGACAAAAGGACGCTCCCAAACCAGATCAAAACCTTGAGAACCACGTGCGCTGCAGCGCAACGCTATTCGGCTAAGCACGTGTTGCTGACACTCAGCCTAGTAGGACTGCTCCCTGAAGTCTCGCGTCGTTGGATGTGACCGCCACCGACCATGCACTGGTCGCGCTCGGCTGCCAACGCCCCAGCACCGCTCGAAAGTCTCAGATGGGCCTGGCCGACGCGAACCACGCAGTTCACAGGTGATGGTCACTGCCTGCCGAAGCGTTTTCTCCATGCAGTCCGCGGCAATCAACACAGACCGTTGACATTCGGAGGACGTCCACTCTAACGTCCCATAGAGTCTTCCAACGCCGAGCTCCGAGTTGAGCACCGACACCGTGCTCACCGGCGACGACATCTGCGATCAGAGGCGCTCGCGTCCAACCCAAAACCGAGTCGTCCGACTGCCTCCGGATGACACCTCGTTAAAGGAACAGCATGTCAGTAACCAGCGCACTGGCGCCCCCATCGATGCGCAAGGTGGCGCTTGCCAGCAGCATCGGCGCAGCCATCGAGTGGTACGACTTCTTCATTTACGGTACGGCCGCGGCCCTGGTCTTCAACAAGCTCTTCTTTAGCAACCTCGATTCCGCGACAGGCACCGTCGTCGCGTTCGCCACCTTCGCCGTCGGCTTCCTGGCGCGGCCGCTCGGAAGCGTGGTCTTCGGCCACTTCGGCGACCGCGTGGGTCGTAAGCAAATGCTCATCGCCACGTTACTGATCATGGGCATCGGCACGATGATCATCGGTCTGCTACCGACCTACGGCAGTATCGGCATCTGGTCACCCATCCTGCTCGTGCTCATGCGCGTCGTACAGGGCATCGGCGTAGGAGGGGAGTACGGCGGAGCAGTGCTGATGGCGGTGGAGTACTCCCCCAAGGGACGACGTGGGTTCTACGGCAGTTGGCCGCAGGCCGGCGTGCCGGCCGGCCTGCTGATGGCGTCCGGCACGTTCGCCCTGCTTGCTCTCCTACCCGCCGACGCCTTTCTCGCCTGGGGATGGCGCATCGCCTTTCTCGCCAGCGCGCTGCTCGTCGCGGTGGGCCTGTATATCCGGCTCCAGGTCTTGGAGACGCCGGCGTTCGCGGCAGTGCGGGAGCGTCAGGACGCCGTGAAGGTGCCCTTCCTGACGATGATCAAGACCCAACCGAAGGAATTTTTCCTCGCAATGGGGACACGTTGGATCGAGGGACTGACCTTTAACGCATACGGGGTCCTCGCGGTGTCGTACATCGTGAACAATCTGGGTCTCCCTCGTTCCAGCGCACTCAACGGCATCGTCCTAGCCTCGGCCATCGGCATCGTGCTGATTCCCGTGTACGGCCGGTTGTCGGACCGCATCGGACGTAAGCCTGTCTACAACACTGGAGTGATTCTCACCGCGGTGTTGGCATTTCCGGTGTTCTGGCTCATCCAGACCGGCGAGAGATACTTGATCTGGGCTGCCATCGCGGTCGCGCTCGGAGTTGTTTACATGGCCGTGTATGCGCCCTTGGCCGCCTTCTGGGCGGAGCTGTTCGACACTCGGGTCCGCTACACCGGAGTCGGGTCGGTATACCAGTTCTCGGGAATTCTCGCGAGTGGTCTTACACCGCTCATCGGAGCATTGCTTATCAATGCCAACAATGGGAAGCCGTGGTATTTCGCAACGTACATGGTCGTCGCCGCGGGCGTCAGCCTGGTCTGCGCGAAGCTGTTGCCCGAGACGTACCGGCGCGACATCATGCCCTCCGGCGCACCGCCGTCGGCACGTGTTCTCGACGCCCCATAGCTGCTTCCAACGCTTCAGGAGGGTCCATGGGATCGCTCGTTGACCTCGAGGGAGTGCGGATGCTCGTGACGGGAGGCGCGTCCGGCATCGGTGCCGCCACCGTAGAGATGGCCCGCGAACTGGGGGCCCGCGTCGGAGTCGTAGACCTCAGCCCGTCCACGTCACCGTCCGCCGATATCAGCGTGAACGCTGATATCAGCTCGGTCGACGAGGCGACCGAGGCGGTCGGGCAGATCCATAACCGCCTCGGTGGTCTGGATGTCCTCGTCAATAATGCCGGGATCGCCCCCACAGGGGTGTTCGAGGAGCTCACCGAGCGGCAGTGGCACCAGACCCTCGCCGTCAACCTCGACGGTCTCTTCTACTGCACCCGTGCCGCGATCCCGCTTCTGCGGAAGGCGCCTGCTGGTGTGATAGTAAACATGGCGTCGATCGCAGGACGATCCCGCAGCAGGACTGCGAGCGTAGCCTATGCGACGTCGAAAGGCGGGGTGATCGCGCTGACCCGCCAGCTGGCCTTCGAGCTGGCCAGCGAGGGCATCCGAGTCAACTGTGTCTGTCCCGGGCTCGTAGATACCCAAATCATGAGCCAGAACGTGACCGCGAAGAGGTTACAGGAACTTGTCGCCACAATCCCGCTGGGTCGGCTCGGGTCTCCCTCGGAGGTGGCAGCGCTCGTGTGCTTCCTGTCCTCAGGGGCGTCGAGCTACCTCACCGGGACGATCGTCGATATCAACGGCGGACTGTCGTGACGCCGGCATCAACCAGCATCGGCTGCAGCCCATGGCCCGACGTCAGCCGTTCCCACGGCCACGCATTGCCGACTGTGGCCTGCTGTACCGGCGCGGCGCCAGCACGTTCGCCCGACCATCCGCAGCGAGCTACGACCTGCTCAGTCAGCTCGGTGAGGATCTTCTCGTGTTCGACGACCTAGAGCGTGTCTGCCAACTGCGGACGCGGTGGTGGATGACGATCGCGGCCGAGGTGACGCCGCCGAGGTAGGTCAGGGCAACGTCCTCCTCGGCGTTCTCGGTGATCTCATCGGCCAGCTCATCCAGGCTCTCCGCCACCTCCGCGTCAATCTTGCTCTTCAGCTCACCTGTGATCACAGCCGTTACGTTAGTGCCACGCGGCGAGCGCACGACCGGACGATGTCGAGACCTCCGCGGTGACTAGCCGGCCCTTCCAGCCAGACGCGACATCGGGGACGCCCAGCGCAGCCTCGGGGGTGAGCACTTTGCAGCGGCCGGCGATCACGCTCGACGGTGAGGCCATCACATGCACACCGCGCACGAGGGCTACTCGCTGCCGCCCGTCCGTGAGGTTCGAGCACCTGATCGCTCAGGTTCTTCCCCTGGCGCCCAACGCGGCAGAGCAGCCGATCAAGGTGTACGCGGAGCGATACAGCGACGCTACGGAAGGCGCGCTGCCGACCCGCGAGGTCCTCTTGGCAGGGGAAGGGCTCGATCTGAACATCACGCCCCGCGAGGCCCTCGCACTGGCCGACGCGATCCGGCGCGCGGCTGAGATGCTGCTGGCCGATGAAGATGCGGTCCAGCCGGTCTGAGCGCCCGCTGAGAGCGTCCGTAAGCCACGAGCAGCCCTGCCCCGGTGTAGATGGGGGTGGGGCCGTTCGCTGTCGCGGCTAGACGCGCCAAGGGGGTTACTCGATTTTGAGTAGCCAGCAATCATGGTCTTCGCCGTGAACTTGCCGGCAGGCCCACCTGGCGACGACCGGCAGATCGGCGTGCCTGTGATTTGACGCCACCTCGCGGTGGGGCCACTCTGCCTTGTACCGGACGTCGACGCTCGCATCGAACAGCGAGCGGTAGGCCTTTCCGATGCTGGGCACGAACTTCGTGACGACAACGGTGGTGCCCTCTTGGCCTCGAATGCGACCGCTGTGCGACTCAGGGTATTGCTGGGCGGTGGTCAAGCCGTCAACGAATGGCAGGCCAGCATGGACCATGTGCATGGCCAAGTAGAAGATTGCTACAACTGCCCATGCGTGGTACCCGCGGACCGAAAGTTGATCGCCAGCATCCAGATGCTTTGCGGCTAGGACAAGGTGCTGCTCGGGGTCGATCACGCCCGAGAACGTACCGCGCTAGGCCTCGGCAGCGGCCGCGTCGCGGAAAAAACACCTGATTTCGACATCGCGGTCGGCCTCAAACGCCATCGCGACGTCATACACGTCGTACCGGAGCTTCCAGTCCGACAAGTCAACAGCAAGCGTGATTTCGATGCACCGACGTGTGGGGACCACGCTGCTGTCCACGACCAAGATCGGACCGCTAAAACCCCCGCCCGACAGGTAGCCCAACAACTCGTGGGCCAGGTCTTGCAGGACAGACTCGGAGATGCTTACGTCCGTCAGCGTGCTCATCGACCTCCCCCTCTCGCGTCCGGTGACTGAGGACCTGCACTTGCGTGGGCGGGCCACTCGCGGCCACAGCATCAACCTACGTCCCAACCTGGCGGTCTGCTCTAATGGTACTCGGCGGTGGAGATTGGGAACAGTCGACAGGGCAAGACTTTTTTGCACAAGCGACCTGGCCAGGTCCAAGCGGTGGGGCGCGTAGGACTTTGCCCATGCCCCGCCCCTCGCACGTTCGCATGCCGGCCATCACCCGCGACCCGACGACGGGCGAGCATCATCCCGTGCCGGTTGACGACGAGCAGGTCATGCCAGAACCAGCAGGCTCTAGCTGATCGTCTGCGGTCAGCACGAAATCGTCGCCGGGGTCGCCCGGCGGCAGTGGCACAAGATCGGTCAGCTCGAACCGATGAAGGTGCCGCAGTCCGGCGTTCCTACACCATCGTGCCGTCTGGGCGGCGGTAACCCACCGTCGTGCGCACAGCGGCGTCCGGGTCGCGGTAGACAGGCTCAACCGCCGTGATCGTCCCGTCAGCTTCAAGGCAGAACGGTCCCGAATAGGGCGGTAAAAAGTCAATCTCGTACCCATTCCCAACGACCACCGGCTTGCCCGCCTTAAGTGCGGCGATCTGCGCGGCGAACGGATAGCCGAACTCCGGGCCGCCGTAGAGGTGCTCCAGACGCTCCAGCTCCACCAAGTACTCGGCTCGGATGCCGCCACCCCTCCCGCGGCGCCTCACACCACACCCCGCACGCCGTAAACCCCGCGGGCACCACCACGACGTTGCGGCCGTGACAGCTCGCCACCGTCCTCACCAGCAGGCAGGCGGAGCGCGGCGAGCAGGCGAGCGAACGTGATGCTCTGCTGCCTGCTCTCCGTCAACGCCGGGTGCGGCACCTGGTCACCCTTGTAATTCTCGACCGTTACGGGACCATTCTCGGCCTCAACGGCGAGCCGGTCGAGACGATCCGCACACCGGCACGCCTGCAGGAGCAGCAGCTCCTCGTGGGTGTCGAACTCGTACTCGGCCAAGGCATCCCGCCACAACCGGCGACCAGCGCCATTGAGGCCAGTTGGTGTCTTCGGTGCTCTCATGGGGTGGTCTCCTAGGGACGTTTCAGGGTGCTCAGCGGGGCAGGCGGTATACGGGACGGTCAAGGGCGAAACGGGGCAAGGGGTGGGTGCCACCCCTCCTGTGCTGTCGGCATCACGTCGCAGCCCGGATGAAGCCGAGGCCGTGTAGGCGTTCGACGTCTTCGGGTGCGCTGTCGGGTCGCAGCGGCTCGCCGTGGTATAGGTGGTGGGTCCGTCCTGCGGTGTCCCTGACCAGTGCCAACGGCACGGTCACCACCCATACGGTCGGCGGCGTGGTCGCCTTGGTGTCGCTCACCGCTGTGCCCTTCCGATGCCGCTGTACTTGCCTGTCTTCGCACGCTGGGCAGCGGAGGCGGCGGCGGCGGCGTTCATCGGTGCACGCTTGGCTGCGGTGGCTGCATCGGAGGCGGCGAACAGCTGGCTGTAGGTGCTGTCATCACCTAGCTGTTGGGCATCGTTCCTGCGTGCGAACGGTGAGCGGTTGGCGTTGCGGCCGCTGATCCAGTTGGCGACGCGCATCAGGTAGTCCGCGAGTCCGGGGCTGTCGGCGGTGGCGTCGGGGTCGCCTGCGTAGGTTTCGATCAGGTGCAGCACCTCACCGGCCGTGGTGGCGGTGGCAGCGAAGTGGCGCACACCGAACGGCAAGCGCATCAGGGTCTGCACGTCGACACCGGACGCGGCGACAAACGGTGGCAGGTCTCCGGACGCGAAGAGGGTCGGCGGTGGCCCGTCGGCTAGTGCGGCAGCGTAGGTCTGCGGGTTCTTGGCCTTGAGTCCGTCCACGATGGGGTTCGCAGCGTAGGGGTCGATCTGCACGGGGGTTGTGCCGAGACTGCCGATAGCGAGCCTGATGGTGGTGGTGAGTGGTGCGGTCATGGGGTGCCTTTCTGGGAGCGGTCTGCGAGGTGGGCGTCGATGGCGAGCCGGTCGTAGATGTAGACGCCGTTGCGGAGCTGTCGGGCTTCGAGGGTGCGGGCCAGGCGTCGGATCTGGCGGGTGCTGAGTCCCAGCAGGGTGGCTACTTCCGCGGTGGTGATCGTGTCCGTCGCATCCGAGGCTGCACCAGTCGGCAGTGCGGGGCCGTCCGCGTGTCCGTGGTCGGTCAGTGCAGCGCTGTCGGTCAGCGCTCGTAGGAGTAGGGCCACGCGGGGTGGGGCGGCGATCCCGTCCCGACTGGCGGCGCGGATGCCCAGCGTGACGAAGCGTCGAGCGTCGAGCAGCGCGGCACCTTGTAGCAGGACGGCGGCACCAATCTGCTGGACAGCAGGGACGGGCTGTGAGCTACCCATCACCGCACTCCCGCGGGCGTGGCACCGAGCAGGTCTTCGAGCGCGGCGACAAGCCGGGTCATCTCCGCGTCGGTGAGCGGTGCGGCACCCCGGCAGTGCGGGTGCGCATGAGTGCCGTCGTCGTACGACAACCGGGTGCGGCAGATGGTGCAGGTGACGGTGTTCACGCTGCGCTGCCCCCGTTCTTCTGCTCGGCTGCCTTGAGTGCGCATTGCCAGTGCACCGCGGTGTTGCCGGTGACCGGCTCCTGGCAGTGCTGGCAGAGCCTGGCTAGTTCGAGGGGTGGTGCTGTCGATGGCGACGGTTCCCAGTCGGGCCGTGTCTCCGTACCGTGGCCCGACTGTCCTGACTGTGAATCCGGCCGTGTCTCCACTTCCTGTTTATGCAGGTCAGCGCCAGTTGGGCCACGGTCCACAGTTGGGCCACGGTTTGAGAGACGGGGGCCTGTCAGGACGGGGGTGGCCTGACTGTCGGGTAGCCGCCAGATTGTCACTCTGGGGAATCCCTCGGGGGTGTAGATGACGCCAAGCTCGGCGGCAGCGCGCTTGAGGGTGCGCTCAGAGATCCGCACCTTGCTGGCGGCTGTCTTTA
>JAABVA010001856.1_pt1 | contig 21848 bp, 19 predicted proteins | sample 5560331 | NCBI WGS metagenome assembly JAABVA01 (sample SAMN12812661, study PRJNA571458) | rock metagenome | isolation source: Antarctica rocks | place: Antarctica: Victoria Land, Mt New Zealand sud | collected 2016-01-07
TCTGGGCGAGCTGCTCAGGACTGGCGGCCGGGTCAGCGCCGGGGCCGTACGGCGAGGCTGGACGCCCGCCGAAACGCCCGTCACGGAAGACGGGGTTGCTGGAGCGAAGAGCTGGCATGTGAGGTGGTGCTCCCTTCAAGTGCCGGTCCGCCCGGCCCGTTCAGTACAACGCATCCAATGCCGGAGCAGTTCCGGCGCAGGGGTGACGGGGCTCGCACCTGGTGTGCCCCCGGTGGGACTCGAACCCACACTGCAGCGGGTTTAAGCCGCTTCTCTCTGCCGGTTGGAGTACGGGGGCTGCAGCTACTGCCCGTCCGCCGGCGGCAGCGGCGTCGCGGCGGCGCGGAAGTCGGCCCGCGGGTCCTGGAAAGCCCCCAGCGACACGATCTCCCGCCGGAAGAACAGGGCGATCGTCCAGTCCGTGAGCACGCGCACCTTGCGGTTGAAGGTCGGCATCCGCGACAGATGGTAGGTCCGGTGCATGAACCACGCCGGGAACCCGCGCAGCTTGATCCCGTAGATCTCGGCCACGCCCTTGTAGAGCCCGAGTGAGGCGACCGACCCAGCGTACTTGTGCTCGTAAGGCAGGATCGGCTGCCCGCGCAGCGCCTTCAGCAGGTTGTCGGCGAGACGCCGCGCCTGCCGGACCGCGTGCTGCGCCGACGGGCCGGTGAAGCTGCCGTCGCTCTTGCTCAGGTCGGGCACCGCGCCGCAGTCGCCGGCGGTCCAGGCATCAGCCACGCCCTCGACCTGCAAGAACGCCGTTGCCTTGAGCCGCTTCTTGTCATCCACCGGCAGGTCGGTCGACTCCAGCAGCGGGTGCGGACGCACGCCCGCCGTCCACACGACGGTCTCGGCATCGAACTGCTCGCCGTTGTCCAGCACCACATGGCCCCCCTCGAGCGAGGTGACCCGGGTGTTGAGCTTGACCTCGATGCCGCGGTGGGCGAGCTGCTCGATGGTGTAGAGCCCCATCGACGCAGACACCTCCGGCAGGATCCGCCCCGACGCCTCGACCATCACCCAGCGCATGTCGCGCGGGGTGAGGTTGGGGTAGAAGCGGATGGCCGAACGGGCCATGTCCTCGAGCTCGGCGAGGGCCTCGATGCCGGCGTAGCCGCCGCCGACGAAAACGAACGTCAGCGCGCGGCGGCGCAGGTCCGGGTCCGGCGAGGACGCGGCGGAGTCGAGCCGGTTGAGCACCTGGTTGCGCAGGTAGATGGCCTCTGCGACGGTCCGGAACCCGATGCCCACCTCGGCCAGGCCGGGGATCGGCAGCGTCCGCGCGATCGACCCGGGGCACATGACGAGGATGTCGTAGTCCAGCTCGCGCGCCGGCCCCTCCTGCGGCTGCAGCAGCGCCCGCTTGCCGGCGTGGTCGACCTTCTCGATACGGCCGTTGATGATCTCGCACTTGTGCAGCACCCGCCGCAGCGGTGCGACCACGTGCCGCGGTTCCAGGTTGCCCGCCCCCGACTCCGGCAGGAACGGCTGGTAGGTCATGTAGGAGTTCGGGTCGACGACGGTGATCTGCAGCTCCCCGGTCCGCATCTTCTGCTGCATGCGGAGCGCGGCGTACATACCGACGTAGCCGCCACCGACGATCAGAACGCGCGGAGCTTTGTCCATGCGCTCTGGCCTACCCTGCCCGCTCGCCCCGTCACGCCGCGGCCGGGATGCGCCAGTCACACTCCGGCGCTACTGGTCAGCCGAGTGCACGCCGCCCAGCGTCGCCGCACGCCCGAGCACGGCATCCGTCATCTGCTCGGTCAGCAGCCCGGTGAAGGTGTTGCGCGGGCTCGGGTGGTACATCCCCAGCACGACGATGCCGCCGGCCGTCACCTCGGCGCCGTGCCCGAAGGCCGGGGTGCGAGGCGGGACGCCGGCGTAGCCCGCGTCGCGCAACGCGGGCCAGGTCGTCTGCCAGGCGAAGTGGCCGAGGGCGACAACGACCCGCAGTGTTGGCGCCAGCAGCTCCAGGCCGCGGACCAGCCACGGCCGGCAGGCGTCGCGCTCGGCCGCCGTCGGCTTGTTGGCCGGCGGCGCGCAGTGCACCCCGGCGAGGATGCGGGTGCCGACCAGCCGCTGGCCGTCGCCGAGCCGTACCGAGGTGGGCAACGCGGCAAGCCCCGCCCGGTACAGCGCGGCGTAGAGCCAGTCGCCGCTGCGGTCGCCGGTGAAGATGCGCCCGGTCCGGTTGCCGCCGTGCGCTGCGGGTGCCAGCCCGACCAGAGCGACGCGTGCGTCCCCCGGCCCCCACGCCGGCACCGGGCGCCCCCAGTACGGCTGGCGAAGGTAGGCGGCGCGGCGCTCGGTCGCCACCTGCTCTCGCCACGCGACCAGGCGGGGGCAGGCCCGGCAGACGCTGGTCCGCGCATCCAGCTCCGAGGCGGTCGACGAGGCGGCCGCCAGCCGGGCAACGTCAGGGGCGCCCGGTGCGACGGGCGTGGCGGCGGATGCGGGGTCGGCCGGCCACGCCCCGACCGCGGCTGGCCCGGCGGGTGCCCCGACGCCTATCCCCGGCCGGCTCACCCGAGCAGCGACGCGGCGACGCCGTCGAGGATGTCGCGCTCGCTCGCCACGACGCTGTCGACCCCGACCGCCCGCACCACCTCGCGCAGGACCAGGCTCCCGGCCGTGATGACGTCGACGCGCTCGGGGTGCATCGGACCCATCGCCGCCCGCTCGGCAGCGCTGGAGGCGACCAGCCGCTCGGCCACTGCCGCTACGTCGGCGGCGCTGACCCGGCTCAGGTGGATGCGCTCGGCGTCGTAGGCCGGCAGCTCCATCGCGAGCGCGGCGACAGTCGTGGCCGTCCCGGCGACGGCGACGAGCGTATGGGCGGCGTGGAGGTCGACGGACTCCGCGGCCCCCGCCAGCGCCCCCTGCACGTCGACGACGAGCGCCTCGACCAGCGCGTTCGGGTACGGCCCACCCTCTGCCGGCCCGAGATGCCGCTCGGTCAGCCGCACGCACCCGATATCGACCGATACCGCCGCTGCGATCGACGCTGCCGGAGCGCCGGCCAGCGACGCGCCACCGAGGACGAGCTCGGTCGACCCGCCCCCGATGTCGACGACCAGCAGCGGAGCCGGGGCATCGAAACCGCGCGCCACGAGGTCAGCCGCCGCCCCGCCGAAGGTCAGGGCAGCCTCCGCCTCGCCAGAGAGCACCTCGGGCGGCGCGCCGAGCAGGCCGGTCGCGCAGTCGAGGAACAGCTGCCGGTTGCGCGCATCGCGGGTCGCGCTGGTGGCGACCATCCGCACCCGCTCGGCCCCGAGCGACCGGATCTCGCCGGCGTAGTCGCGCAGCGCGGCAAGGGTCCGCTCCAGCGCGGCGGGTGCGATCTCGCCGGTGCTGTCGATGCCCTCCCCGAGCCGCACCACCTCCATCCGGCGCAGCACGTCGACGAGCCGCCCGTCCGGCCCGGGCTCGGCCACCAGCAGGCGCAACGAGTTGGTGCCGCAGTCGATCGCCGCGACCCTCACCCTCTCAGCCCTGACCCGGAAGGCCCCAACTCCAACGGCGCCGGATCGACGCACGGCCCGTCCGAGCCCCAGTCGGGCATCGCTGCGAGGGCCTCGTCCCCCAGCGGCTGCACCCCGGGCCCGGCCGCCAGCGCGTGCGCCACCAGCACGTGCAGGCACTTCACCCGCCCGGGCATGCCGCCGGCAGTGGGGTCGCCCGGCAGCCGACCGAGGGCATCGCGGCGTCGCAGGTAGTCCTCGTTGGCGCCGGCGTAGGCCGCGGCCAGCTCCGGCTCACGGGCGAGTCGCTCGGTCATCTCCCGCATCATCCCGCCGGACTCCAGCCGGCTGACCTCCTTGGCCGCGCGCGGGCAGGTCAGGTAGTACAGCGTCGGGAACGGGGTGCCGTCGGCGAGGCGCGGCGAGGTCTCGACGACGTCCGGCAGTGCACATCCGCAGATGTGCGCAACCCGCCGCACGGCCCGCGCAGGCCGGCCCAGCTGTGCGCTCACCACCGCGAGCAGCTCCCGGTCGACGGGAGGGCCAGCGACCGGCTCGGGCGCCTCCACCAGCTGGCTCAGTGGCTCGCGGCGACTGTGCTCTTCCACGCCTCGTCATACCAGGGCAGGTAGTCGTGGCCGGCGACGACCGGTGTCTGGACGCCGTCGTGCCTGGTCACCGGGGTACCCGCTGGCGCGGCCGGCAGGTAGAACACCTGATCGCCGGGCATCTTCAGCTGCAGCCGCTGACGCGCCTCGCTGATGATGTGGCTCGGTGCCTGCCCCTGGGCGATGGTCTGCCGCAGCGCCTGCACCGCACGCTCGTCGGTCCGCTCCTGATGGGCCAGCGCGGCGATCTTGGCCCGCTGCGCGAGGTACTGCCGCGCGGGGTAGGCGAGCGTGAGCACGACGGCGCACACGGCAAGGCCGAGCAGCGCCGCGCGGGTGGTGAACGCCAGCCGCGCCCCCGCCGGGGACCAGGACGAGGGGGGGCCGGCGGCTCGCGCCACATGCCGCTGGGGCTGCACCGGCAGGGCGCGCCGGGGCACCGCAGGCCGACGGGCCCGGACCTCGGAGCGCACGCGCGGCACCGGTCAGCCGGCCGCAGGGCGCTGCGCGCGCGGGAAGGCCGCCGCACCGGCGTAGCGGGCAGCGTCGGCGAGCTGCTCCTCGATGCGCAGCAGCTGGTTGTACTTGGCAACCCGCTCGCTGCGCGCCGGAGCGCCGGTCTTGATCTGCCCGCAGTCGGTCGCGACGGCGAGGTCCGCGATCGTGGTGTCCTCGGTCTCGCCGGAGCGGTGGCTCATCATGCAGCGGTAGCCGCTGCGGTGGGCGAGTGCGACCGCATCCAGCGTCTCGGTCAGCGTGCCGATCTGGTTGACCTTGACGAGGAGCGCGTTGGCGGATCCCTCGCGGACGCCGCGCTCGAGCCGCTCCGGGTTGGTGACGAACAGGTCGTCGCCCACCACCTGCACGCGGGAGCCGAGCTGCTGGGTGAGGCTCTGCCAGCCGGTCCAGTCGTCCTCCGACAGCGGGTCCTCGAGCGAGACGATGGGGTAGTCGTCGAGCAGCCCGGCGTAGTAGGCGGTCATCTGCTCGCTGTCGCGCTGCTGGCCCTCGAAGGTGTAGGCGCCGTCGTCGTGGAACTCGCTGGCGGCGACGTCGAGCGCCAGCGCGATGTCGGTGCCGGGCGTGAAGCCGGCGTCGGCGACGGCGGTGAGGATGAGGTCCAGGGCCTCGCGGTTGGCCGACAGGCTGGGGGCGAAGCCGCCCTCGTCACCGATGGCGGTGATCAGCCCGCGGCCCTTCAGCACGGCCTTGAGCGCGTGGTAGACCTCGACGCCCCAGCGCAGCGCCTCGGCAAAGGTCGACGCCCCGACCGGCGCGACCATGAACTCCTGGATGTCGACGTTGGTGTCGGCGTGCGCGCCGCCGTTGAGGATGTTCATCATCGGCACCGGCAGCAGGTGGGCATTGGGGCCGCCGAGGTAGCGGAACAGCGGCAGCTGCGTGCTGGCCGCCGCCGCCCGCGCCACGGCCAGCGAGACGCCGAGGATGGCGTTGGCCCCAAGAGAGGACTTGTTGGGCGTGCCGTCGAGGTCGAGCAGCGCCTGGTCGAGCAGCCGCTGCTCGGTGGCGTCGAAGCCGATGATCTCCTGCCCGATCGTGTCGTTGACGGCCGAGACGGCCTTGCGCACGCCCTTGCCGCCGTAGCGGGTGCCGCCGTCACGCAACTCGACCGCCTCGAACGCGCCGGTGCTGGCACCGCTCGGCACCGCTGCCCGGCCGACGACGCCGTCGTCGAGCTCGACCTCGACCTCGACCGTCGGGTTGCCGCGCGAGTCGAGGATTTCGCGAGCGCTGACGTCGTCGATGAAGGGCACTGTGCTCCTATGCGGGGGTCGGGACGGGGCTCACGATAGGACGGCCGGCCCAGCGCCGGGGGCTGCCCCGCCGTCACGCTCGGGTGACGTCTGCACTTCCCGCGCGGCGAGCCGGTCGCGGTGCCGGCGCGCTACGCCGCGCAAGGCTGCCTCGGGGTCCGCGCCCTCGCTGCGGCACACCGCGACTGCCGTCCAGAGCAGCTCGCCGGCCGCCTCGTCGGGGTCGGCGGCGCCTGTCGCGAGGGCCGTAGCTGCCGCGGCGAGCGCCTCAGCCGGTGACGCTGCGTCCAGCCCCGGCACGACCTCGCCGGCCGCGAGCCCCGCCTTCGTCGCCCGCTTCTGCACCTTGGCCGCGAGCCCCAGGGCCGGCAGGGCCAGCGGCACGCGCGCCACAGTCGAGCCGCCCGCTCCCTCGCTCGCCTTGATGGCATCCCAGTTGGTCTGGACCTGCTCGGCGCCGTCGACCGTCTCGACCCCGAACACGTGTGGATGGCGCCGCACGAGCTTGTCGACCAGGTTCGCGGCAACGTCGTCCACGTCCCATCCCGCCCCTTCGGCAGCGATGCGGGCGTGGAACAGGACCTGCAGCAGCACGTCGCCCAGCTCGTCGCGCAGAGCGTCGAAGTCGCCGTCCTCGAGGGTCTGATAGGCCTCGTACGCCTCCTCGAGCAGGTAGGGCATCAGCGAGGTGTGCGTCTGCTCGGCGTCCCAGGGGCATCCGCCGGGCGAGCGCAGCCGGTCCATGACGGCTACGGCGTCGAGCAGGCGGGCGCCGGGCAGGTCGGTGCCGCCCTGGAGCACGGCGACGCCGTCGCGGCCGGTCAGGGCCGCAGGCTGAAGGGTCGGGTCGTCGTCGGGGGCGGCGAGCCACGCGACTGGCGCCAGTGCCCACACCTCCTCGAGCGTTGCGGCGCCGAGCTCCCGCACCTGGATGCCCTCCGCCGCGAGCGCGCCGGCCTGGGGATGCCCGGGGGCGGCTGCGACCGGGCGACTGCGGAGCAGGTCCCACACGCCCGCCGGCAGCAACCCGGCCGCAACCCGGGGACTCGTGGTGACGACGACAACACGCGCAGCGGCCGGCTCCGGGGCCGTCACGGCGCGGTGGAAGGCACCGCTGCGTTGGCAGGACTGGCAGGGCTGGAAAGGTCGTCGGCTGGAGGCCTAACCCGCACATTGGCGGCATCCCACGTGCCGAAGCGAGGGTTCACCCGCACCCCGACCCGCTTGCTCTCCTGCACGATCAGCGGCACCACCGGATCGCTCTGCTGTTTAGGCGATGCGCCCAGCTTGGCGCCGATCCTGGTGTCGAGCAGCTGGACCCGGAACAGCAGTTTCTGGTCTGCCTGGCCGATCCCCTGCGAGGCCAGCTGCTGGGTGAGCGCCTCACCGTTGGCGGCCAGCTGCTGGCTCTGGAACGTCTGCACGTCGGTGTTGCTGACGGTGACCCCCTTGGCGGCGCCGACTCGTTGCAGCAGTTTGTCGGTGATCAGCAGGCTGAGGTCATTGCGCTGCACGGCCTCGGGGGTCGCCGCCTGCGCGCTTCCGGCTGCCGCAAGGGCCTGCTGGCTGCGCTGCGCCATCGCGGTCAGGTCGACCGTCGAGATCTTGTCCTTGCCGACGAAGGCGGCGCTACCGGCGTTCGTCTGGCAGCCGCTCATCAGCGGCACCACCACGGCAGCGGTGGCCGCAGCACCGACGAGACGAGCACGGGCGGTCCGGGGGCTGCGCACGCGGGTGAATCTACTGCGGGTTGCCGACCGCCCAGCACATCCAGGCTGAGGTGAACTTCGCCAAGGAGCCGCCTGGCCACCATTACGTGCCGCGGGCACCAGTTCCTGTTCTAGGATAAAATAGGACAGTTAGAGGAATGGGCCACGATGACCTACGCCGACGGGCACCTCGCGAGGGAACCAGCCGCCACTGCGTTGACCGACGGCCGTGCGATCGACTTGACGTCCGCCACCCAGCGGGTAGATGAGTTGCGCGCGGAGTACCAGGCAGCTCAGCCATGGCCGCATCTCGTCCTGCATGGGCTGTTCCCCGACAGCATGCTGACAGCTGCCAAGCGGGAGGCCATGCAGATGACCGCGTCAGAACTCAAGCGCGACGCCAACCGCGCCCAGGTCAAGGACGAGACCACCCACCTGCCTGGGCCGGTCAGCGAGGAACTGTTCCGCTTTCTCGACGGAGCGGAGTTCACGGGCCTGCTCGAGGGCGTCACCGGAGTCAAGGACCTACTGCCCGACCCCACGCACGTTTACGGCGGCCTGCACCGATTCCCAGCGGGCGGCTTCACCCTCGTCCACCGAGACTTTCGCCGTCATCCGGTGACCACGCTGCATCACCGCGTGAACGCCCTGCTGTACCTGAATGAGGACTGGAAGCCCGAGTACGGGGGCTACCTCGAGTTCTGGCCATCTGACATGTCGGCAGCAGCCAAGACCATAGCGCCGCAGAAGAACACGCTGGTGATGTGGGAGACGCACGACCAGACGCTTCACGGATTGCCGGACCCGCTAAAATGCCCGGAAGATGATGCCCGGGTCGCCCTGGCTGCGTACTACTACACCCGCGAGCCGCGGGCCGAGAAGGTCAAGCGACGCGGCCCGGTCGTGGTGCGTCGCCCGCAGGATCCGTGGACAGCGGGACGCCGCGGCCCTAAGCAGCTGCTCAGCACCCTGATCAAACCGAACAAGGCGTTCTAAAGGCGCCTGACCCAGAGAGCTCAGGCGGCGGCGACAGCGTCCCCGGCCACGGCAGTCAGCAGGTCTGACGCCCACCCCAGCAGCGCCCGGTCGCGCAACGGCGGCGAGCCCATCCGCCCGGTCGCCGTCGGCAGCGGCACCAGCACGGTCCCGACAGCCGGCTTGATGACAGTGTTCTTGTACAGCCGCTGCAGCCGCACCGTCTGGCTGTCGAGCAGCGACCACGGCGCGAAGCGCACGTTGCGCCCCTGCACGGACACCTCGGTCAGCCCGATCTGCCGGGCCAGTGCACGGAACGCGGCCACCGCCAGCAGGTTCTCCACGGTCTCGGGCAGCGGCCCGTACCGGTCGGTCAGCTCGGCGCGCACCTCGTCCAGATCGGCCTGGGCAGTGGCTGATGCAATCCGCCGGTAGGCCTCCAGCCGCAACCGCTCCCCCGGCACGTACTCGTGCGGGATATTCGCATTGACCGGCAGGTCGATCTTCACTTCCGGCAGCTCGTCCGAGGCGCTCTCACCCTTGAACGACGCCACCGCCTCGCCGACCATCCGCACGTACAGGTCGAATCCGACTGACGCGATCTGCCCCGACTGCTCCCCGCCCAGCAGGTTGCCCGCCCCGCGGATCTCCAGGTCCTTCAGCGCCACCGCCATCCCGGCGCCGAGCTCGGAGTTCTGCGCGATCGTCGCGAGCCGGTCGTGCGCGGTCTCGGTCAGCGGCTTGTCCGGCTGGTACATAAAGTAGGCGTACGCCCGCTCCCGCCCGCGCCCCACCCGCCCGCGCAGCTGGTGCAGCTGCGAGAGCCCGAACGCATCCGCTCGCTCCAGGATCAGGGTGTTGGCGTTGGGGATGTCGAGCCCGCTCTCCACGATCGTGGTACAGACGAGGACGTCGTACTCCTTCTCCCAGAACGACACCATGTGCTGCTCGAGCTCGTCCTCGTGCATCTGCCCGTGCGCAACCCCGATCCGCGCCTCGGGCACCAGATCGCGCAGCCGCGACGCCGCCCGGTCGATCGACTCGACCCGGTTGTGGATGTAGAAGACCTGCCCCTCGCGCAGCAGCTCGCGCCGCACTGCCGCCGCGACCTGCTTCTCCTCGTACGCCCCCACGAACGTCAGCACCGGGTGCCGCTCCTCCGGCGGGGTGTCGATCGTCGACAGCTCACGGATGCCGGTGATCGACATCTCCAGCGTCCGCGGGATGGGCGTCGCGCTCATCGTCAGCACGTCCACCGACGTCCGCATGGTCTTCAGGTACTCCTTGTGCTCGACCCCGAAGCGCTGCTCCTCGTCGACGATGACCAACCCGAGGTCCTTCCACACCACGTTCGGGTTGAACAGCCGGTGCGTGCCGATGACGACGTCGACCGACCCGTCCGCCAGCCCCGCAAGCACGGCAGCCTGCTCCTTCGCGGTGTTGAAGCGCGAGATGCCCCGCACCGTCACCGGGAACGAGGCGTACCGCTCGGAGAACGTCGAGAAGTGCTGCTGCACCAGCAGCGTCGTCGGCACCAGGATGGCGACCTGCTTGCCCTCCATCACCGCCTTGAACGCTGCGCGCACGGCGATCTCGGTTTTCCCGTAGCCGACGTCGCCGCAGACCACGCGGTCCATCGGCACGCGCGACTCCATGTCGGCCTTGACCTCCTCGACCACCCGCAGCTGGTCGGGCGTCTCCCGGTAGGGGAAGGCGTCCTCCAGCTCGCGCTGCCAGGGCGTGTCGGGCCCGAAGGCGTGCCCGGGTGAGGCCATCCGCGCGCTGTAGAGCCGGATGAGTTCGCCGGCGATCTCCTTGACCGCCTTGCGCGCCCGCCCCTTGCGCTTGGCCCAGTCGGCGCCGCCGATGCGGTCGAGGGTGGGCGCCTCGCCGCCGACGTAGCGCGTGACCTGCTCGAGCTGGTCGGTCGGCACGTACAGCCGGTCGCCGCGCGCGTACTCGAGGACGAGGTAGTCGCGCGTCGCCCCGGCGACGGTGCGCTGCACCATCTCGACGTAGCGCCCGACCCCGTGCTGCTCGTGCACGACGGTGTCGCCATGCTGCAACTGCAGCGGGTCGACGCCCTTGCGCCGCTTGCTCGGCAGCCGCCGCATGTCCTTGGTGCTGCTGACGCCGCGGCTGCCGGCGAGGTCGGTCTCGGTGATGACGGCCAGCTTGAGCAGCTCGCTGGTCCAGCCGGTGCCGAGCGACCCAGTCGTCACGGTGGCGACCCCGTCGACCAGCTCGGCCTCCTCGGTCAGCCGCACGCCGAGGTCGGCCTCGCGCAGCACCTCGCCGATGCGCTGCGCCGGGCCGTGCCCCTCGGTGACGATGCAGACGCGCCAGCCCTCGGTCAGCATCCGCTTGATGTCGGCGAGCGCAGCCTCGGTGTCGCCCCGGTAGGACGGCGCGAGCCGGGCGGCGGCGACCAGGCTGTCGTCCTCGATCTCCTCATCCGCGGTGAACGGCGTGACCGACCACCACGGCACCCCGACCCCGGCCGCATGCGCGCGGACGGCGGCGAAGGTGTGGTAAGCCGCCGCGCCGAGGTCGACCGGGGCCTTGCCGCCGTACGCCGCCGCTCCCCACGCCGCGTCGAGAAACTCCGCGCTCGTGCGGGTGAGGTCGGCCGCGCGGGCCCGCACCTTCTCCGGGTCGGCGACGACGACGTGGGCGCCGGCGGGCAGCTCGTCGACCAGCAACACGAGCTCGTCGATGAGGACGGGCGCGAAGGCCTCCATCCCCTCCGCGGGCACACCGGCCGCCAGTTTGCCGAGGATGTCGGACAGCTCGGGACGCGCCTCGAGCAGCGCGGCCGCCCGGGCCTGCACGTCGGGGGTCAGCAGGATCTCGCGGCACGGCGGGGCGTCGAGGCCATGCCCGTCCGGCAGCGGGCCGATGGAGCGTTGGTCAGCGACGGCGAAACTGCGGATCTCGTCGACCTCGTCGCCGAAGAACTCCACCCGGACCGGGTGCTCGTCGGTCGGCGGGAACACGTCGAGGATGCCGCCGCGCACCGCAAACTGGCCGCGCCGCTCGACCATCTCGACCCGGGCGTAGGCGAGGTCGGTCAGGCGCCGGGTGACGGCGTCGAGGTCGGCCTCGTCCCCGGCCTTGAGCCGGACCGGCTCGAGGTCGCCAAGCCCCTTGGCCTGCGGCTGCAGCACCGACCGCACGGGGGCGACCACGACCTGCAACGGGCCGTCGGGGTGCTCACCGGGATGCGCCATCCGCCGCAGCACCGCGACACGGCGCCCGACGGTGTCCGCCCGCGGCGACAGGCGCTCGTGCGGCAGCGTCTCCCACGACGGGTACTCGGCAACCGCTCCCCGGCCGAGCAGGCAGCCAAGGGTCTCGACCAGGTCCTCGGCCTCACGAGTGGTGGCGGTGACGGCGAGGACGAATCGCTCACGGGCCAGCCCGGCGATAGCGAGCGGCCGCAGTCCGGGCGGGGCTGTGAGGTCAAGGGTCGGCGAACCGGCCGACCGCGTCCACCGGACGAGGGAGGGGTCGGCGAGGGCAGCGTCGAGCAGCGCAGAAAGAGACATGGCGGCAGCGCCAAGGATACGGGCGCGCTGGTCGCCGCGGCCGTCGTCCACAGCCCGGACATACGCCTGCCGGCGACCCGTTGGGTCACCGGCAGACGAAGCGGCAGTCGTGCTCGATCAGAGGCAACCGGCCCCACGACCGACGGCCCGCAGGCCGCTGAGGTCACCCTGCGCGTAGTAGGTCGGGCTCGTCGTCATGATCGACGGGTACATGACCTCGCTCTGCAGGGCGGCGTGGTTCAGACCCACGGCGTGCCCGAGCTCGTGCAGCAGGGCCGAGGTGCGCTGGCCGCTCGTGCTGCGGTTGTAGACGTCGGTGTCGATCACCACATAGCCTTGGTTGATCTTGTAGATGACCGAGCTACCGTTCCAGGTGCCGGTCGCGCGCCAGCCACCCTCGCCGATCTGCCCGGCGCCGCTGAGGTAGTTCGAGCCCATGGGAAGCCCCGAGTGCCGCCCGAAGCTCACCACCACCGAGTCGGGCAGGTTCCACGTGCCCACCTGCGGCGTGTAAGCAGTGGTGCCGTCGTAGACGAACGTCATGCCGGTCGCACTTGACAGAGAGCCGAGCGCGGCATTGACCTGATTCAGTGCCCCGGCCGGAGCGATGGTTGAGTCAAGCCGCCAGTGAATGGGAGCGCAGGGATTCCAGCGCATCACCTGGCCGGCAGTACGGTTGAGCGCGAAGTCGCTGCTGACCCCGGACACCACGGGTGCTCCGCAAGCGGGACCAAGAATTGATGCTGCATTGACGTAGCGGACATCCGTCGACGCGCTGATCGCGGCCGGAGGCCGGGCGGTCGACTGCAGATATCCTGAGCCTTCACAGCCTGTGATCCGGCGAGGAGCGTGCGTGACCGATGTAGTGACGCGCGCCGCCGCTCGGCCTTCGGCGGGTGGGCCGGTCGACCAAGCCTCAGATGCCGTTCTCGCGCCGGACGAAGGGGCCAGGCGTGTGCGGCTCTGGCTCGAGCTGCTGCTGGTCGGCGTCGGCTACTACGTTTACAGCCTCATCGCCGACCGCGCCCCGCGGACGGTAGATGCCGCCTTCGCCCGAACCCGTGGCCTGCGCCGGATGGAGGGGTGGCTGCACTTCGGCGTCGAGCACACGCTCAACACCTGGTGGGCCGCCGACCACTTGCGCATGCTGCTCGGCAACCTCTACTACGACGGGGCCCACTTCCTCGCCCCGACCTGCGTGCTGGTATGGCTCGGCTGGAAGCACCGCGAGGCGTACCGGCCGCTGCGCAATGTCCTACTCGTGACCTCGCTCATCGGGCTCGCTGTGTTCTGGCTCTACCCCGTCGCTCCCCCGCGGCTGCTGCCCGGAGCGGGCTTCATTGACACCGTGGCCACCGTCAAGACCTTCGGCGGCGGCGGCTCCCACGGGCTCACGTCCGCCGAGAACCCGTTCGCCGCTATGCCGTCGCTGCACGTCGCGTGGGCGGCGTGGAGCGCGCTGTGCGTCGCGCTCGTCGCCCGGCGGACGTGGGTGCGCCTGCTCGCCTGGCTGCATCCGATCGGCACGGTCTTCATCATCATGGCTACCGGCAACCACCTACTCGCGGACGCCGTCGGCGGGCTGGCTGCACTCGGGCTCGCCGTCGGCGTCGTCGCCAGGACCCGTCGAATGCGGAGTCACGCGGGGCTGCTGAGCGGGTAGGCGCTCTAGCCGCGGATGCCTCCCGACACCAGCTCGGCAAACTGCTGGTGGCCAGCTGGAGTCAGGTGAACGCCGTCCGGGAGGTATGGCAGCTGCCAGCCGAGGGCCGTGACGTAGTGCCGCCCCGCGCGCTGGCTGGCATCGCGCAGCGCGCCGTCGACCCGACGGACATCCGCCAGCCGCTTGCCAGGCACAGGTGGCGGGCCGACGAGGTTCACCACGGGCACTGACGTGAGGCTTGCCAGCGCCGCCGCAGCGGCGTGCCGCTCCACATCCGCAGAGGCCGCTGTGTCATTCAGCCCGACCTCGATGACGACCCGCTGCGGGCGGCGGGTGAGCACCTGTTGCACGCGGCTGCTGTAGGGCTGCTGACACAGCCCACCGTTGACCATGCCGGTGCCCGCGACACCATCGACGAACACCTGCCAGTGCTCACGGCGCCCGAGCTGTGTCGGCCAAGCCTCGCGCGGCTGCTTCAGGCCGAATCCGCTCGCGTAGCTGTCGCCGAGTACCACGACGACGGGCTGCCCCGACGTCACCGGGACCGTCGCCCCGCGCCCGTGTGGGCTCTTCGAGTGCTGGCAGAAGCGCTCATAGCGAGCCTGCGGCGAGTTGTAGTGCTGCAGGATCACGCCGAGGATGACCGCGGCGAACAGGGCAACGCCGGCAAGCAGGCGCACGGTGCCAGCACGCGGGCTCCTGGCGCGGAGGGCTATGAACCCTCACGTGACAAGACGGCCCGAACGGTGCGCAGCAAGATGGTGACATCGAGCCACAGAGACCAGTTCTCGATGTAGTAGTTGTCGAAAGCCGCCCGCTCCTCGATTGAGGTGTCGCCCCGAAGTCCGTGCACCTGTGCCCACCCGGTGACGCCTGCCGGCACCCGGTGGCGAGCCACGTAGCGCGGGAACTCGGCCGTGAACTGCTCGACGAAGTGTGGTCGCTCAGGACGCGGGCCGACGAGGGTCATGTCGCCGCGCAGGACGTTCCACAGCTGCGGAAGCTCGTCTAGCGACAGCCGCCGAATGAACTTGCCGACCGGGCCAACGCGGTGGTCCTTGGCGATCGACCAGAGCGTCGCGGACTCGCTGTCGTCGGCAGGGAGCAGCGAGCGGAACTTCAGCAGCTGGAAGGGCCGCCCATCGAGCCCGATCCGCAGCTGCCTGAACAGCACGCCGGCGTGCCGGCCGCGACCCTCCCAGCGGACGGCAAGGGCAAGCACCGCCAGCAAGGGCGCCAGCAACGCGATGAGGACGCCGGCGACAAAGACATCGAACATTCGCTTGACGTGCCAGCGCCACGTCCGGAAAGCCGCCCGGCGCAGTCTCATCAGGGGAAGGCCACGCACCTCGTCGGTCATGGCACTGCGGTCGTGCAGCTCGTAGAGCCGGGGGACGACGAAGATCTCGCACTGCATCCGGTCACACGTGCGAACTACATCGACAAGGCCGGACTCGGGGTGCTTGGCAAACGCGATGATGACGACGGTGGCGTCGTACGCGCGGATGGCTGTCGCCAGATCCTGCCCCGCTCCGACGACAGCGACGCCAAGGTCGGATTCGGCGAGCATCGGCTCGCGGTCCCAGACGGCCACCGGACGCAGACCGAACTCACGGCGCTCCTGCAGCACCTTGACCAGCCGTGCAGCCACCTGTCCCGCACCCAGAACGAGCACGCGGTGCTCGCTGACACCAGCGCGACGCATGGAGCGCAGTGCGGAAAACAACAGCAGGCGACCCACCACGATGACCAGGCTGGCTACAGCCGCGGTGCGTAGCAGCGCCTTCACCGAGTCGATGTCACCGGAGCGCAGGCCGATCGCGGCGCCCACGAGACCGCCAGCGAGGATGGGTCCGAGGACAAGGACCGGTGCCTGGTTCAGCACTGACAGGGTCAGCCGGGAGCGGTAAAGCTCGAACCAACCGAGGACGGCAAGAACTCCCAGGACCAGCAGTAGCGTGGGTTCGACGCCAAGGCCAACCAGAGCGCCGGCCGCGAGGACACCGAGCACGTCAGCCAGCCGAAGTAGCGGACCGACCCGAGCGGACAGCAATCGGCTCGGCTGGCGGCGAGCACCGACCGTCGGCAGCAGGGGTGCCAGTGTCGGATAGGTCATCTCAGTGCTGACGGGCTGTCCACCTGGCTGCCCTACGACGGGGGCCCGACGCGCCTCTTCAACGGACATCACGATGCGCCTCCCCAATAGCTGTGCCGATGCAGGTGGGCGTCCGGAACACGCCTTCGATAGCCACGATAGGCGCCACACTGGACAACGAGTAGAGCCACCTGGAGTAACGGGCAGTAACTTGTCCTGCGCGTGCCGTAGGTCGCAATGATGGCAGAACCGACAAAGTTCTCAAGATCGCGATTGCTTACAGGCGGGGTCCTTGAGAGTGCAGACTCTATGGGGCGAACGCGACGACGCTACTCACGATCATGGAAGCTGCTCGGACCCGCGGCCGCGGAGCTCGTGACTGCCGCGCGGAGGTCGCCTCAGCATGAACCCACCCCCGCAGGCCCGTCGCGCTCCGTCACATTTGCACGTGCTCTACCGGACTCACCCGGGCTCCAACAACAAGTCGCGCCCCCCCTGGTACACGCGTGGGGTCGCTCTCTCCTCGCTTCGTCTTGCCCTCGAGGCAGTTAGCACTCCAACGACTGTCACCTTCATCGGGGATGGCGGATTGCCGCCTGACCTCGAACCCCTCATCCGACCGAATGAGCGCGTCATCCACATCCACGCAGGCACGGTGGCTTCGAGCTACCGGAAGGCCGTCCGGGTCGCTCAGCGCCTTGCCAAGCGCGACGACGGCAACAGCCTCTACTGGATTGCTGAGGACGATTATCTCTATCGACCAACCGCGATGCTGAGCCTTGTAAAAGCAGCCTCACTAGCACCGGCTGGCACGTGCTTCACCCTTTACAAGCCCGATGACAGACAGTGGCACGCTTCTCATCCCAGTCAACCGCTGCGGTCGGTCCCGCAGCTGGAGCAACCGTTCGTGTGCGCCGATCTGACGTGGCAGCGCATCTCGAGCAGCACCTCAACGGTGGGCATGATGACCAGCGACGTACTGACCGACGCCCGAACATTGCGCCTCGTCAGCTTCACGGGAGCTCCGTTTGACGGCCCCTGCTACTTGGCCTGCCAGGGAATCTCTCCGTATGATCTGCGCCACTTGTTCGCGGACATCGAAGCCGGGTCGGGACCTCGGGCGCTGGCCAAGGCCGTGGTCAAACCCGCGATGCGGGTCACCTGTAACGCGCTCGCCGCGAGGCACCGCCGGTCGAACCGGGTCTTCCTTTCACCCGAGACCGATCTGGCCACGCACATGGAGATCGGTAACATGTCCGACGATTACGACTGGGCGGCACTCGCCGATTGGGTCGTCAAGGGCGGTCAGCCGACCGATGGCCCCCACATCATCAACTAGGCAGCTCACCTGACCCGGCGGTATCAGCTGTGTAGGCAGGAGTCTTCGTGCACAGCGTCGTCGTAGCCAAGTACGTCCCCTGGCCGCCCAACAGCGGTGACAAGCGCCGCACGCTCGGGGTTGTGCGCGCCTTGCTCGAACGCGGCCCCGTCACCATCTGCGCCTTCGCCGGCGACGACGAGGATGCCGGGCCCCTCGAGGCCGAGGGCTTCCATGTCGTCAGCGCTCCCCTCGCGCGGTCGGCGCGCTCCGCTGCCGTAGGCCTGGCCAGGACACGATCGCTCACAGCTGCCCGCTTCTGGTCCCCCGTGCTGGCCGGCCTGGTGCAGCGCGCGACCCGAGGCGCCGACATTCTGGTCATCGAGCACGTACAGCTGCAGGCCTACGCACGTGGCCTGGCGAGCGGCTGCCGGGTGCTCGACATGCACAACATCGAGTCGACTCTCACCGCCAGGCACGCCGTGAGCAGCAGCGGGCTCAGGGGCGCGGCCATGCGGGTCGAGACGCAGGCGCTGCGCGTCTTGGAGCGGGGCGCGAGGCGCTTTGACGTGGTGGCGGTAGCGAGTGAGGTGGACAGGCGGGGCCTGCGGGCCGTCGTCGACCACCCACGCGTTGTCGTGCTTCCCAATGCGTGGGACGCGCAGGCGCCACTACCGCGCGCGGAGGGCGCGATCGTGTCGTTTGTTGCGCTCATGTCGTGGTCGCCCAATGTGGAGGCAGCCTGCTGGTTCGTGGGCGAGGTCTGGCCTCGAGTGTCGGATGCCGTTCCCGGCGCGCGGCTACAGCTCGTTGGCCGTAACCCCACGTCGAAAGTTAATGCGCTTGCCGGCCCTAGTGTTGTGGTGACCGGGACAGTCGATGACCTGACTCCCTACTACGCGCGGACGCAGGTCGCGGTCGCCCCCCTGCTAGCTGGAAGCGGCTCACGGTTGAAGATCCTCGAAGCTTTGTCCTTCGGGCGCCCGGTTGTTTCGACCACAATCGGAGTTGAAGGGCTCGAGGACCTCGTTGGTCGCGGTGTCGTGGTGGCCGACTCGCCGCAGGACATGGCCCGCCAGATCATCTCGATGCTCATCGACCCTGGTGCAGCCATGGCGCTGGGGATGATTGGTGCCCAGACGGTCGAGGTCGACCACTCCTGGGCGGCGGCTACGCGACCGCTGCTCGAGGCCATCGACGCCCGGCTAGCGCGATGAGTGTCCGCCCTGAGGTGAGCGTCATCGTTCCGTGTCGGGACGAGATGACGAGGCTCCCCGCCTTCCTCGACGAACTCGAGGCCCAGACGCTGCCACCCGATGAGGTAGTCGTCGCGGACGGGATGTCCCAGGACGGCTCTGCGCAATGGCTACGGGAGCAGGCCCGAACTCGGCCGTGGCTGAAGGTCGTCGACAACCCGCACCAGGTCGTGCCGCACGCGCTGAACGCTGCACTAGCGCACGCCAGCAGCGACATCGTTGCCCGAATGGACACCCACGCTTACTACGCCCCGGACTACCTGGCGACGCTCGTGAAGTACTTGAGAGCACACCCTGACGTTGGTGCTGCGGGCGGCGCCATGGGGACGGCCGGACGTGGAGCTTGGGGTCGAGCCATCGCAGCAACCCTGCGCCGCCCCTTCGGGCTCGGCGGCGCCCGCCACCGAACTGGTGGCACGCCGGGTCCCATCGCACACGTCTTCTCCGGCTGCTACCGCAAGGAGGTGCTGCTCGGCGTCGGGGCCTGGGATGTCCGTCTCAATGCCAACGAGGACTTCGAGGCCGACATCCGGGTCAACGCCTCGGGCGCCCCCGTGCACCTCGTGCCGGCAGCCCGGACGACCTGGTTCGTCCGAGAGTCGATTCCCGCGCTGGCGAAGCAGATGTGGCGGTACGGCTACTACAAGGGCCTGACCCTGCACCTGCACCCGGGATCGCTGCAGACTCGGCAGCTGGCACCGCCAGCCGTCGTCCTTGGCCTACTTCTTGGGTGGAACATCCTTCCGCGAGCGACTGCAGTGGGCGCGACAGGCTACTTTCTAGGTACGGCGGCACTGGGGGCGCGGGCGTCGCGTGCGGATGGTGCCGATCCGGTGCGCGGGGCGCTCGTTCCCGCCGTGGTGCACCTGTGCTGGGGCTCGGGTGTCATTGCGGGCTACATCCGCTTTGCCGGTTCTGGGCGCGGAGGGGCACAGCGATGATCTCACTAGGAGTAAGGAGAAGGAGGCCCCGCACGATGGCCGCACCGACAACCTTTGATCCGATCAGAGCAATCAGGGCGTCCTGGATACCGATCCTGGTCCTTGCCTTGATCGGAGGCGCTCTGCTCGCAGAGCTGAGCGCTCGGCGGCCAATTGAGTACACCAGCCGCAGCACGCTGCTGTTCGCCCCGTCAGACCCCACCAACCCCAACGGCGGCGGCACGGTCTCGTCAACTGACATCGCAACCGCTCTCAACACCCAGGCCGGGGTCGTGCTTAGCGACGACGTCGTTCGTCCGGCAGCGGACCAACTTCATGTGACTCCGCTGAGCCTGCGTAAGCATCTTTCCGTGACGCCGTCGACGGACAGCAGCATCCTCACCGTCGCCGGGCGCAGCGGTACCGCCACCGGGGCTCAGGCACTGACGCTTGCGGTCGTCACGGCGTACACAGCTGCCGACAAGGCCCGTGCCGTCAAGCTGTTGCAGGCGCAGATCACCGCGGTGACGGCATCGGTCGACGCCACCACCAAGCGATTGAGGCAGGTCAACGGGCTTGGGGCCGGGGCCGAGGCAACTCGTGGCCAGCTCACCGGTCAACTGTCGACTCTGAGCACGCAGGAACAGCAGTTACAAACCGCCGCCGCCTTGTACTCTGGGCAGGTTACGGTACTCACTGCTGCCGTGCTGCCCACCAGCCCCAGCTCCAGCGGCCCGGTGAAGTCAGGCGTCGAGGGGGCCCTGCTCGGTGCGGCCATCGGGTTGCTTATCGGCCTCTACCGGCAGTGGGCCAAGATGAACCGGGCAATCCCCGAGCCGCAGCCAGTTCGCGCCGCCGCCATCCAACGGCGCCCTCCCATGGGGTACGAGCCGCAAGCAGTACGACGCCCCTGATGCCTCTGATGCCGGTGCCGACCGCACGTCCCGGCCGGGACGTGGCGCCTGCGATCGTCACCGCCCATGGCCGCTGAGACCGTCCTACCTGCAGCCGCGACGCGGGTGGCGTCGACGATGTCTCCTCCACCGTTCTCTGCCAGCCCGCGCGCCTACTCGCTGCTGCGCCTGCTCGTGCTCAGCCTGCTGCTGCTGCAGCGTCTGACGGTGCCGGGGACCGGGAAGATCCCGCTGCTGCTGCTCGTCACCCTTGTCCTGCTTGCCTTCGGCGTCGCCTCGGGGGTCTTGCGCGTCGACCCCATCCGAGGCCGGCTGTACGCGCTTGCTGTCGGGTTGCTGACTCTGCTCGCCTTTGTGGCCCTGTGCCGCGGGCGCTCCGTTTCATTGAATTCCCTGTTCTTCGTCCCGGCGCTGTATCTGATCGGCATTTTCACGGTGCACGCATTGGACCAGGAGACACGAGACCGCGTGCTGAGGCTGTTCGGCAATGTCATGTGCTTCTTCGCGGGGGTGAGCCTTGCCCAGCTGGGCATCCAGTACGCCGGTGTCAAATACCAGGACTACCTGGCGCTGTTTGTCCCCAAGTCGCTACTGATTCCGGGTTACAACACGGGCAACCCGATCACATACGGCTCGCCCATCTACCGCTCGAACGGTGTCTTATTTCTAGAGCCGTCTTTTGTCTCTTTGTTCCTGGGCCTCGCGCTTGTCATCTCGATCTACCAAGGGCGCCGCTCGCTTGTGCTGATCCTGCTTGCGGCGGGCATCGTCCCGACTCTTGCCGGCAACGGGCTGGTGGTAGCGATCCCCGGGATCGTCGCGATCGCCGGGACCGATCGCGCCCGCTACCTCGGGCGGCTGGTCGCCCCGCTGGTGGTAGCCCTCGCCGTCGCGGTTGTCACGCCCCTGGGCAGTCTGTTCGCCACCCGGTCTAGTGAGTTCCACGGCAACAACACCAGTTCGAGCCTGCGACTCATCCTCCCGTACGACCTACTTGTCCCCGCCATCCGAGCTGACATCAGCACTATGCTGCTCGGGCGTGGACCTGGAGAGGCAGATCGGCTCATCGCGGCCACGAGAATCGACGGCTTACTCACCCCGACGACAGCAAAGCTCGGGCTCGAGTACGGACTTGTCGGTGGAATCGTATTTCTGCTGTTCTTGCTCTACGTCTTTCTCAATGGCTCGACACGCCTGCCGTGGATGCCGGGCCTTCTGCTCGCATATTTCATCCTGAACGCCGCTCTGCTGCAGACGGTTCTTGCGTTGGCCCCACTGGTGTTTCTCTCGCTGCTGAAGGTGAATGAGGGACCGGACGGCTCGGGTCAGTCTGAACCGGCCGCGGTTGCACCGGGTGACCAGAGCAGCTCCTTTGCACGGTCGTCGTAGACGCTCGTCACGCTGCCGTATTGGGCTGGCTCGGCGCAGATCGCGCACACGAGCCGAGCGGGTAAGCCGGGATCAAGCAGCGCTCCGTCGGCCAGCCAGGCTCGGTGCCGGGCCGCCAGCGTCTCGCCGACCAAAGCCGTGTCGCGCAGTTGCTCCTGCATTCCGGTGTCTACCCGACCAGGCCGCACCGCCCGCACCGCGATGCCGCTCG
>JAABVA010001857.1_pt1 | contig 21845 bp, 22 predicted proteins | sample 5560331 | NCBI WGS metagenome assembly JAABVA01 (sample SAMN12812661, study PRJNA571458) | rock metagenome | isolation source: Antarctica rocks | place: Antarctica: Victoria Land, Mt New Zealand sud | collected 2016-01-07
CGAGAGCGGCGGGAAGTCGCCGCAGCAACTCTTCAAATTGATCCGCCGGGAGAGATGCTGTGTTTTGCATCTGCCCAGGATCATACCGACCCGCGCCGGATCAAGGACTATTTTAACGCCAATGCGGTGAACCCCCCTTGCGATCAGCCGCCTCACTTCGTCCCTCATAGGCGGCAGGGCAGGCTCAGTGCAGCCGATCCGGCAGCGTTGAACAGCCCTGGTCCTGATCCACAGCGCGCCAGAGCCAGTGCTTCTGGCCCGCGATCGTCAGCACGACTTCATCAATGCGGTAAGTTCTTGCTCAGGTCCGCTGTCGCAGGGCGGGCATTTACCTGTTTGCCGCCTTTCCTTTGTGGCAAGTCTGTCACAGAGGGACGGGTGAAATCGCACCGGTCCGTTGCAACGGTATCGGCCTGCAGGCCTTTGACATACGTTTTCGCCATACCGGGGGAAGCACGCATGGCATTCTGGAGAACGACGCTTGCCGTCGCAGGCGTGACCCTGCCGCTCGGTCTCGAGGCTGCGGCCCAGCCGGTAAGCGGCCTCTACGTCGGTGCCGGTGCTGGAGCGAACTGGCTTGTCGGCGCGAAGGGAGACGTGGTCGGCGAGAACCCGGCCAACCTCGTGGCTCGCGCGTTCGGCGCACCCAACCCAGCTGCGGTCCAGAACGCCGCCGCGACGGCGAGGCAAGCGGCGGCAGCGACCCAGGCCTTGGCGGCGCAGGCGACGGCCCGGGCTGGGGCGGCGCAGGCAGTTACGGCCAACCCCCTTCTGGCGCCGGCAGCGCGGGCAGCAGCGCAGCAGGCTGCGGCAGCGGCGCAGGCCACGGCGACGCAAGCAACGGCGCAGGCAGCGGCGGCGCAGGCCGTGGCGCAGCGGGCGCAGACGGCATCGGATGCCGTTGCTGCGAGCCAGGGGCTTGGCCGCACGGCCAAGATCTCGTTTGATGTCGGCTTTGTCGGCGTGGCCAGCCTGGGATGGGGCTTCGGCAACGGCCTGCGCGCCGAAATCGAAGGGAACTACCGGCAGAACGACGTCAGCAAGGTACGCCTCCTCGGCCTGCCGACGCAGACCGGCGGCACCGCCCGCAGCTACGGCGTGATGGCGAACCTGTTCTACGACTTCGACCCCAGCTTCTTCGGCATCGGGCCGAGCGTCGTGCAGCCCTATCTGGGCGTGGGCGTCGGTTACGTCTGGACACAGTACGACCGATTGAGGGCAAGCGCGGCAGGGCTGTCCGTGACCCTGAATGACACCAATGGTCAGTTCGCGGCACAGGGGGTCGCAGGCGTCGCGGTCCCGCTCACTTGGCTTGGCGTGCGCGGACTGAGCCTGACTGCAGAGTACCGGTTCCTGGGCACGCTGCAGCCCCGGGTCGGAGCTGACCTCAGGCTGGGTGGAAGCGATGGGCCGGTGATTCAGCACCGCACCTTCGATAGCGGGAACTTCAATCATTCGGCGTTGCTGGGCATCCGCTATGCCTTCAACCAGCCCGTTCCGCCGCCGTTCCTGGCCGAGGCGCCCGCACCAGCGGCGCCGTCGGTGCCGTCGCGCACCTACCTCGTGTTCTTCGATTGGGACCGTGCCGAGCTTACCGAGCGGGCGCGCCAAGTCGTCGCCGAGGCGGCGCAGGCCACAAGCCGGGTCCAAGTCACGCGGATCGAGGTTGCCGGGCATACCGACGCCTCGGGCACGCCGCACTACAACCAGGGGCTCTCGATCCGCCGCGCCCAGAACGTGGCGTCCGAACTCGTGCGCCTGGGCGTGCCGCGCCAAGCCATCACGGTTCAGGGCTTCGGCGAGAGCCGGCCCCTCGTACGGACCGCCGATGGCGTGCGGGAGCCGCAGAACCGGCGCGTCGAGATCGTGCTGAGATGAAAAGCGAACGGGCCATGGCAGGACGTGCAGGGTTCCGGTGGCAACGGCGTGCATCAGTCTGGGCTGGCCGCGCCAGCGTCCCTGTGGCGGCTTGCGCTCATCCATGGCTGGATGCGCAAGTGTGGGATTGACCTGGCTCAGGTCGGCAGGAGCTGGTCTGGCGCGGCTTTGAAGCAGGCACCAGAGATCGGCAATGAGTGGAACAAGACCGCGCGGCCGTCGCCGCCGACGCCGCGGCGTTCCAGCAGCGCACCCTGGAGGCGAGTGCCACGAACGAGGAGGTTGTGGCTGGCAAGGACGTCCGGGCCGTCAAGGAAATCGGAGGCGGCCGACCGGAGCGCATTGCGGTCAGCCGGAGGCCAGCCAGCCTGCTTGCCTCCCGTGATCGATCTCGCCCGTCTGGATGGAGCACCCTTGTGAGATACCTGACTGCCGCACTCGCGTTGCTGGCCGCCGGATGCGCGCTGGCTACCGCCACGCCGCCGACGGTCGAAGTGGCCGCCGTCGAGTTGCGCAGCCTGGGCCTGCTCGACCAGGCGCTCGGAGTGACGCTTTGCGTCAGCAATCCCAACCCCACGGAGCTCTCCTTTCGCAGGGTCACGGTGGCGTTGGAGGTCGCAAATGCACCGTTGGCGGAGAGCACGAGCGAGGCGCCGGTGCGCCTGCCGCCGCTGTCTTCGGCGCTGGTTCCGTTCACAGTAGACACGACGGTGCGCAACCTGGGTCCGCAGCTATGGGACGTGGTGCGCTCGGGCGGGGTGGAGTATCGGGTGCACGGCAGCGTGCAGCTCGACGGCGCGCTGGCGATCAGCTTGCCGTTCAGCCGCGTCGGCCATCTCGACCTGCTCGCGGCAGGAGCGCGGCTGCTCAGCTTCCACGGCCAGCTTGACCTGCTCGCCAAGGGCACCCGGCTGCTGGCGGACACAACGGCGACGGCATCCGACACGCGCTGCAGCAGGGCCGTGGCGTCTTGATGTGGTGCAGGCCACACACGCGCCACCCGGACGATGGCATCCCGGTCGGTCTGTTGTCCTCCGGACGGCGCGGCCCCGATGCATAGGACGATCGAGATCACTGTCCTGCCCGAAGCGGCGGACATGCTGACAGCGGCGTTGCAGGACATCGGACACGTCGTGGGCGTCGCCCGCCAGCGCGGCGCGTCCGTGCAGCCCGCAGGATGCGACGTGGTCGTCGTGCACGCCCTCAATCGTGGCACCGATGCCGTAATGCGCGCCGTGGCGGACGCGGCGGCACGGCATGGCGGCCCGTTCTCGGTCGCGACTGCTGAGCTCGCGAGCCTGTCCGATCCCGAGCACCAATCGGCGATCGACCGCGATGTGGACGAGGCCCTATGGGAGGAGATGGAGGCGGGGATGCGCCACCAAGGGCGGGTCTCTCCCAACTTCCTCGCCCTCATGACACTCGGCGGCGCCATCGCCGCCGCGGGCCTTGTCTCGCACGATCCCGTTCTGCAGAGCGTCGCCACGATCGCCGCAGCGGTGATCGCGCCCGGCTTCGAGCCGATCGCCAAAATTCCGCTCGGGCTGGTGTTGCGCCGCTTGGAGGTCGCGAAGCTTGGTCTCCTGTCCAGCCTGGCCGGCTATGCCGTGCTGGCCGCCGGTGCCGCGGCGGCGTTCTTTGCCTTATGGGCAAGCGGCGCAATCAGGCCCGACGACTTCTTCGCCGGCCCTGCCGCCGAGCACCTGGCCCACCCGTCCGCGCCGGACGTGCTGATCTCGTTTTGTGGCGCCTTGGCCGGCATCGTGATCCAGGCAGCCTACCGCCGTAGCGTCATTGCCGGCGCGCTGATCGCGATGCGCATGATCGACGCCGCTGCGGCGTTCGGCATCTCCGCTGCGGCAGGCCAGCCTGCGTTCGCGATGCAGGCACTGGAACGGCTTGGCCTCGACATCGCCTTCATTCTGGTCGCCGGGGCGGTGGTGTTCTGGGTCAAGCAGCAGATGGTCCACCGGCGTACCCCGTTGCACTAGGGCCTTTACACCGACGCGGCAAAGCCCTTCTCGGCGCGCTCATCACAGCCCTGGTCGTGTGACGTGCCCGCCACCACCCCGGAACCCAATAAGAGCCTCCCGAGTTTGGCTGAGCGGCACCGGAATCAGGCCTCGTCCCCGCTGCCACCAGCGTGGCCGAGGTCCTGGTCCCCGGAGATCTCTTCCCAATCGTAGCCGAGGAAATGGCTGATGCAGGCCAGTTTGCGTTCCCAGCGCTCCCGTGCCTGGATGTAGGCCCGGACCGCTATCCGCTCGTCCTGCGTCGTGATGCCTGAGGCCGCGAGGCGTCGGGTTGTGCGATGGAAGCAGCGTTCATGGCGGGCCCGGTCCTCGTCCGGCGATCCGATGGCGTTGCCGGCCGCCTTTTGTAGTTGCAGCACGACGACAAGCTCGTCCACCACGGCCAGGGCGTTCTCCTTCAGCGTCACCATGTCCGGATGATCGCAGATCTCGGCGTGGACAGTGGGATCGAGGCACGACTCGACGATGGTAGCGGTCTCGATCAGCAGGAAAACCATCCGTGGAAGGCTTTTGGCGCGCACCTCCGAGTGGAAATAGTGGATCACCGGATGCTCGATGTGCGACTCCAGCAGCATCTGCAGCTCGCGCGCGCCGTTGCGGATAATGTCGTCGAGGCCGATGAACTGCCCGCGCCGGAAATGGTGGGCGATGAAGCTGGCCACATCGGCGCCTTTGCCCGCCTGGTGATAGAACGCGAGCGCCGCCGTCCGCTTGCGTTCGACCGCCGCGTAGACGGTCAGCAGGTAGGCCGTTGCGAGTGACAGCACGGCGATGCCTGCCGCTCCCTCCAAGAGGGCAGCCAGGCGCAGCAGGGTGGTGTGCGGGGTGATGTCGCCATAGCCGATGGTTAGAAGCGTGACGCCGCTGAAGTAGATGGCATCGCGCCAGGAACGCGCATCGCCGGAAGCGAAGATGAAGCCGGTCGACAAGCGCGGCAAGTAGACCAGGCCGAAGCCGACAACCAGAGTCGAAACCAGGACGGCCCCCAGAAGGGGCAGCAGCATGGGACCCACCGCGCTCAGGACGGCGTGGCGCCGCTTGCGGTCCAAGCGGAACGCGACTGTGCTCGCCAGCCACCAGAGGCCGCGGTTGAGCCGCGTGCTCAAAGGGCCCGGCCGCTTGCGCGCGCGCAGGATGGTCGCATACACCTCGAAAGCGGACAGGGCGAGCAGGACGGTGCCCAAGGTTGTCCATGCCCAATCAAGCATCGGCTTTCCTGCACGGCCTGCCTGGGCGGATTTCGATCAGGTTGGTCCGAACACCTTGGATCGGGGGCCTGTGGCTTCGCTCGCTTCGCGGCCTTGCGGATTGCTGCTGTGCGGCCGACGTCATTGCGGATGCCCTATCCATTTTCCGGTCTCTCGATGTGTCTCGACCTGGAAGGGCCATACAGGGCCACGCGGCGCGCTTTCCCGGCCTGACCGAAGCGATGGCCGGCGGCCATGTCCCTGCCCGGTTCGCGAGGCTCGCCGTCCGCCGCTTGGCATCCCGCGCCGCCTGCGGCGCTTGCGCCCTGCATCGTGGCCCGCACTTCCGAAAACGTGTCGTCGCGAGACGCTTGTTGTCAGCCTCCGGCTCGGGACGACACGAGTTCGCTGGACCGTGCCGGGGCCGCAAGGTCCGCCCCTGCCTCGTCGCTGGCCCTGCCGGCGGCCTCGACGCAGGAGTTCACAGAGTTGCGGAGCGAAGTCGAATAGTAGTCGGCGCCGATCAGGGCGCGCACCCGGTCGTCCTTCAGCGCGTTGTCCTCGGACGGCCACAGGCCCACGAGGATCGGAACTCCCGGCAGCCTGCGGCGCAGCCGCTGCATCAGGTAGCGCAGGTGCGACGGGCTGCCGCTGATGTCGAGGTAGGAGATGCACACCATCGCGACGCCCGTCATGTCGAGCACGCCGATCTCCTCGCGGGAGGCCGCCTGGTAGGGCGTCACACGGGCACCCAACCCGTGCTTGCCCAGCAGCTGGGCCAGCATGGACGAGGCCGCCTCGTCGAGCGGCCCCTTGCCGGCCAGGCACAACATGGGTGCGTCCGTCTGCCAGGCCGGCGCCAGCCCGGCACGCCCATGCTTGGGGCTGTCCGGCGGAGCCTGCTTCGGCAGCTCGCGCTCGTCGCGCGGCGGTGCGGCTGCGCCGTCGTCGGCCTTCCCAGGTTCCGGCTCGCGGTCGTCGTGGCTTGCCAGCTCGGACACCAACCCCTTGATGGTGTTCTTGATCCGCTCCAGATGCTCCTGGTGCAGCACGCCCCGTTCCGCGTCGTTCGCGGCTAGCTGCAAGCCCTTCAAGGCGACCTCGTCATAGTAGGACGACAGGGAGCGGTCCTTCAGCAGCAGCTCGGCATGGTCCTGCGCCTCGTCCGCGTCGCCGGCCAGGATGCGCTGATAGAAGCTCTCGACGGGGGTCAGCGCCGGCCGGTCGCCGAGCAGCACGTCGAGGAACTCCAGCCGGTCCACGTAGCGCCCGAGCACGACCAGGCACAGCGTCAGCGGCATGGACAGAATCAGCCCGATCGGCCCCCACAGCCAGCTCCAGAAGATGGCCGACACGACGACCGCGAAGGGCGACAGGCCGGTGCTGTGGCCGTACAGCAGCGGCTCGACCGCTTGGCTGACCGTCAGCTCGACGACGGCGTAGAGTGCGGCCGTCCAGATCGCCAGGCTCCAGCCGGGATCGACCGCCGCCGCAAGGGCAAGGGGCAGCCCGGCCGAGATGAAGGAGCCGATGTAGGGCACGAAGCGCAGCAGTGCCGACAGCATGCCCCACAGCACCGGGTTCGGCACGCCGATGAAGTGCAGCCCGATGCCGATCACCAGGCCGAAGGTGGCGTTGATCGCGAGCTGGGTGAGGAAGTACTTGCCGAGCCGCCGGGCGGCGTCGTCCAGGGCGACCGTCGTGCGGTGCAGGTCGGTCGCGCCGAACAGCCGGATCAGCCGATCGCGCAGATCCTCCTGCTGCAGCAGGGCGAAGATCGCGACGACGAACACGATCCCCATGGTCGCCAGCGGCGACAGCACGGGCGACAGGTAGCGCTCGGCGAGGGCAAGCGGCGAAGTGGCAGGCGCCTCTGCCGCAGGCGCGGCGGACGAGGGGGCCGCGATCGGGTTCGTGCCAGGAATGCCAGGCGCGGTGGCCGCCGGCGTTGGCTCGGCAGCAGGGGGCTGGCCCGGGAGGCCGAGGCGGCCGGCAAAGTCGGCCATGCGCCCATCCATGTAGCTCCGCACCGTGCCGATCTTCGTCTCGACCGTGGCGGCATATTGCGGGATGCCGGCCGCAAGCTGCGCGACCTGCGTGCCGATGATGCCACCAAGGCCCAGAACAAGGCACAAGGCGACCACGACGGCCAGCAGCACGGCCGGCGCCCGGCCCAGCCCCGTCCGGCGCAGCAGCGCCACGACCGGCGCCAGGATGAACGCGAGGAGGATCGCCAGCGTGATCGGGATCAGCACCTCGCGGGCGAAGTAGAGCGCCACGACGACGACGACGCCGACCTGCAAGGCGAGCGCGCGGGCGAAATCCGGGGCCGCCGGCGGCGTGATCTGGGCCGCTGGCCGGGACGGCGGGGAGGAGGCGTCGGGCATGATCAGGCTTTCGGATAAGAATGCAGGGCAGGCGGCCTGGCCCGAGCGCAAGGCGGCCGCACGCCCGCATGCGCTGCCGCTTCTTGGTCGTCAGGACGTCGCGGACGCGTTGGGCGCGGTGGACGACCGCCGAAGTGAGGCAGGTATCGATATAGTATCATAACAAAAAAGCAAACTCCGGGCGAAAGATCATGCAGGGCGTCCGTGCTTGGAGGCGGCCCCGTTCACACCGGCAAGCGAGTTCCTGTGATGCTTGCCAGTCGATGGGCAGAGGCCTGGGGCCAATGTGCTCAGGTGCGGGCTCCCGCGGCGGACTGGCGCGGGGCGGCTGCGGCCGGAGCCGGGTTCTCGCTCCCGTCGCCGCTGGCCGGCGTCACGGCGCCGGCAGGCATGACCTCGGCACCCGCCGCTTCCAGTTGCTTGATCACCGAGGCGATCAGCTCGTCCCAGCTCTTGGCGAACGAGGCGATGCCTTGCGTCTCCAGCGTCTCGGCCACGTCCGCCAGGTCCACACCGAGCCGGGCGAGGTCGCTCAGGACCGTGCGGGCGGCCTCATAGCTGCCGCGGATGGTGTCGCCCCGCACCTTGCCATGGTCGGCCACCGCTTGCAGCGTCGCTTCCGGCATGGTGTTGACCGTGTCGGGTGCGGCCAGGCCGACCACGTAGCGGGTGTCGTCCAACGCCTTGTCCTTCACGCCCGTGGAGGCCCAGAGCAGCCGCTGCAACCGGGCGCCCTGCTCGGCCAGGAGCTTCCAGCGCGGTGACGCCAGCATGTCCTCGTAGAGCGCATAGGCGAGCCGCGCATTGGCGATGGCCGCCTGCCCATGCAGGCGCGCCACGTCCGCAGCGATGTCCTGCCGGTTGCTGCTTGCAGGAAGCGCTGCGAGGCGCCGGTCGACCTCGGTGTCCACCCGGCTGACGAAGAACGACGCCACGCTCTCGATGCCGTCCAGGCCTCCGCCCGCCGCCGCGCGCTGCTCCAGGCCGGCGAGGAAGGCGTCCAGCACCGCTTTGTAGCGCTCGGCCGAGAAGATCAGGGTGACGTTGACGCTGATCCCGTCGGCCAGGCAGGCGGTAATCGCGGGCAGTCCGGCCAGCGTGGCCGGGATCTTGATGAACAGGTTCGGCCGGTCCACCAGCCACCACAGGCCGCGCGCCTCGGCCGCCGTGCGCTCCGCGTCGCCGGAGATGCGTGGGTCCACCTCGATGGAGACACGGCCATCACGCCCGCCAGAGCGGTCGAACACCGGGCGCAGTACATCGCAAGCGGCGCGGACGTCCCAGGCCGTCAGCAGGCGCAGGGTTTCGCCGATGGCGGTGCCGCGCAGCGCCAGCTCGCGCAGCTGCGCCTCGTAGCCGGACCCGGCGCCGATGGCCTTGGCGAAGATCGTCGGGTTGGTCGTGATGCCGACGATGTCGCCCCGCTCGACCATGGCGGCCAGGCTGCCCGAACTCAGGCGCGGACGGCTGAGGTCATCGAGCCATACCGCCACGCCGAGGTCAGCGAGCTCTTGCAAGGATTTGGCCATCTTCGTTCTCCTGATCGTCCTGCTATCCGCAAATCTATGAAGGACTGGCGAATGGGGCAGGCAGTGCGGCCGGTTCCGGCCGGAGTTGGGCAAGGTGCCGCTTTGTGGCAGGTGTTGGAGCTGGACATGGCGTCTGCCCCGCTGCCGTGGTGACCGCCAGGTAGGTCAGGAACGTCGACGCGAACTGCCACAGGCTGCGCCCCGGAGCGACGGTATTTGAAACGGCCTGGTGGCGGCCAGCAGGGCGACGCCGTCATATTCGGACACGCCGCCCTGGCGCTGGGAGGGGTGGCGAGACGGCATGAAGTACTCCTCGGTTTTGCAACGGCAGCTGCGCCGGTCACGCCGGGGTGTCGCCTAGCCCGGCGAGCATCACATCGAGGTGGACCGGGCCATACAGCGTGTTCGCGACCGGGGACCACAGCACGGCGTGCGCGATCAGCGCGCGCAGCGCCTCGGGCGAGGCGTTCGCCTCCATGTGCACGGCGACGCGGATCACCTCGAACCCCATCGCATCCACGCTCCGGCCGCGCGCATCCCACATGGTGCTGGGCGCCAGGTCCGCCTCGACCTCCAGCTCGAGGCTGCGCACTATGATGCTGCCCGACGCCGCGTTGGCATGGATGCGCGCGCTCAGGCAAGAGCCCAAGGCAATCAGCAGCGTTTCGGAGGGGTTCGCGACCAGCGCGTCGTCGGGCGGCCCGAACCGCTCTTCAACAGGAAGCGGCGGCAGGCCGCGCACGTAGTTCATCTGCTTGAACCCGCCAGTGGCGACCGTGCGGCAGCGTAGCGTCACCGGACTGGGACGAGCCGGCTGCGGCGTCGAGGCATTGGCCGTCATCACCGAACGCCTCGCGGCCGCAGATGGAATGGTTCATGTTCTGAAACGCCGGCGCAGAGTGGGTCTCGCATGGCAGCACGATGCGCCCGCTGCCGTCCTTCGGGGTAGAAGCGTTCTTGAACGACGGCCACGCAGGAATGCACGACCATGGTGGCCTTGCGGGACTGCAACTTAGGGATGGCTATGCTGGACTGGGACGACCTGCGCTTCTTCCTGGCCGTCGCCCGGCATCGCACCCTGGCGGTCGCCGCCAAGCACCTGCACGTCACCCAGTCCACGGTCAGCCGGCGCCTGGCCTCGCTGCAGGAGGGCATGGGCGTGCGCCTGCTGCAGCGCACGGCGGATGGCTACCTGCTGACCCTGGCGGGCGAGAGCATCCGGGCGCTCTCGGTCGAGCGGGCGGTGGCCGGGCAGGATGTCCGCCTGGACGGCCTGGTGCGCGTCGCCGGCGCGCAGATGCTGACAAGCCACCTGCTGGCGCCCAGCTATGCGGCGCTGCACGGCCTGCACCCCGGCATCCTCATCGAGGCCCTGCCCAGCCTGCCGGGCGAGCCGCTCGCGACGCAAGACGCCGACATCGCGGTGCGCCTGCGGCGGTTCGACCGCCTCGGTGAGCGCGGCAGCATCGGCGTTATCGGCCAAAGCAATCCGCGCCCGCTCGGTCCCCAGGTTGACCGACGCATCCACGACGCCGGGCACACCGCTCAGAGCCTTCTCGACCCGGCGCACGCAAGACGCACACGTCATCCCCTCGATACCGATGTCGATCTCTGCAGCAGGCTTCGGGGCAGTCGTCTTCGGGGCAGTCCGGCCCTCGGCCGTGATAACGTCCATTGCCAGTCTCCTGATCGTCGCTGCTCAGCCAGGTGGGGATTACCAACGTGGGAAGGTCAAGAGGCGGCTACCAGCGGGCCGCACGTATCCGTGGCGGGCATGTCCTGGGCGATAGAGCCCTTCTTGACCCTCCCACGCTGGAACGTCCCATCTGCCAAGCGGCCCGCTCGGACGTGGTCTCACCCGCTCCAGGCGGGTTGCGGGAGGAAAGAAAGGTAGACAATGACTGAACCCTCACAGGTTGCCATTTCCGGGCCGACCGTTCTCGCGGTCGACGGGATGACTTGCGGATCCTGCGTCGATGCGGTCAGGCGAGCGCTGTCCCAGGTACCGGACGTCGAGCGCGTCGAGGTCGAGCGTGCTTCGGGGCTGGCGGTCGTAGAGGGGGATGCGAGGCCCCCGGAACTGATCTCGGCGCTGAACGTCTCAGGATTCACGGCAAGCCTGAAGCGTGATGGCGGGGCAAGCAGCCCGCCCAGATCCGGCGGATGCTGCCGATAACGGCGAAAGGCCTCGCGTCCTCTCGTCCCGTGTGGGACGGGTCAGAAGCGGGTGCCCGTCGTGTGTTCACGAGATTGCAGCGCCGCGGAACAACGCCTCGATCAGTGGGCAGCCCAGCGTCTCGCCTGCGTCGCATTGATTGATCGCTTCGACCAGAGCCGCCTCCATGGCGCGCAGGTCCGCGATCTTCCCCTGCACGTCAGCGAGATGACCAGCGGCAAGGGTGCGGACCTCGGCGCAGGCGGACTGTCCGCCGGACGCCAACCCGAGCAAGGCCCGGACCTCCTCGAGCGTGAACCCGAGCTCCCGGGCGCGGCGTACGAAAGCCAGCCGCCCTGCGTCCTCGGGCTCGTAGGTCCGGTAGCGGCCTCGGCGGGACGGCTTCGGCAGTAGCCCGATCCGCTCATAGTAGCGGATCGTCTCTATGTTGCAGCCCGTCCGTCGCGACAGCGCGCCGATCGCGATCCCGCCAGGTCCCATGATGCCCGCCCTCGAAAAATACCGCTTGAGTCTGTAGCAACTACAGACACTAGGTTCGCCTGATGCTTGCGCCAAGGAGATAGACCATGCCCCCGACGCTCTGTTCTACCCTGGCCATGCCTGTGCTTGACGGTTCGGTGGTCCTGGAATCGACCCTGTCCTGTCCGCACTGCGGCACCACCAAGCTGGAGACGATGCCGACCGACGCGTGCCAGTTCTTCTATGACTGCACAGGCTGCGGCGCGGTGCTCCGCCCCAATCCGGGCGACTGCTGCGTGTTCTGCTCCTTCGGGACGGTGCCGTGCCCGCCGATCCAGGCAAGCGGCAGCAGTCGGCCGTGTTGCGGCAGCGAGTCCGCATGAGCGGCGCCTCCTACGACCTCGTCGTTCTCGGGTCCGGCACGGCGGCCCAGGTCGCCAGCGCACGGGTGCGTGCGGCAGGGTGGACCGTGGCCGTGATCGACCACCGCCCCTTCGGCGGCACGTGCGCCCTGCGGGGTTGCGATCCCAAGAAGATGCTGGTCAGCGGCGAGGAGGCGGTCGATGCCGCCCGTCGCATGCGCGGCCACGGGGTCGAAGGTGAACTGCGAATGAGGTGGCCGGACCTCATGGCCTTCAAGCGCTCCTTCACCGACCCGGTGCCGCAGAAGCAGAAGCGGCGTTACGCGGAACAGGGCATCGACGCCTTCCACGGTCTCGCCCGGTTCACAGGCACCGACACAGTCTGCGTTGACGGCGCCGAGCTGCGGGCCCGCCATATCCTGATTGCGACGGGTGCGCGCCCGGTGCCGCTTGGCATGCCCGGCGAGGAGCACGTCGCGACGAGCGACGACTTCCTGGAACTCGAGGAGTTGCCGAAGCGGATCGTCCTCATCGGGGGCGGCTACATCGCGGCCGAGTTCTCTCACCTCGCCGCGCGTGCCGGGGCCAATGTGACCGTCCTGCAGCGGGGTGCCCGCATGCTGCCCGCCTTCGACCCCGACCTCGTCGGCTGGCTGATGGAGAGCTTCGGCGAGCTTGGTATCGACGTTAGGACCGAAGCGACCGTGATCCGGGTCGAAACGGCGGCTGAAGGCTTCCTGGTTCACTTCAGTGCCGAGGGCCGGACGCAGTCCGTTTCGGCAGATCTCGTGGTGCACGCCGCCGGGCGGGCCCCGGATCTGGAGCAGCTCGATCTCCCCGCTGCCGGGGTGGCGCTCGAAGGCGGGCGGGTGACGCTCAACGAGTTCCTGCAGAGCGTCTCCAACCCGCTGGTCTACGCCGCCGGAGACGCCGCTGGCGCCGGGCGGCCGTTGACGCCCGTGTCCAGCCATGACGCGAAGGTGGTCGCAGGCAACCTGCTGGAGGGAAACCGGCATCGGCCAGACTACCGCGGCGTTCCCAGCGTCGCGTTCACGGTGCCCGCAATCGCCGCGGTGGGGCTGACCGAAGCGGAAGCCGCCGCGCAAGGGAAGCGGGTCCGGGTCAGGCCGGAGAAGGTGCCGCAATGGTTCACGGCGCGGCGGCTGGCGGAACCCGTTTACGGCTTCAAGACGCTCGTGGAGGAGGGAACCGGCCGCATTCTTGGCGCTCACCTGGTCGGCCCGGGCGCCGAGGAGGTCATCAACCTGTTCGGCCTCGCCATCCGGCATGACCTCACGGCAGAGGCGCTCAAATCGACCATGTTCGCCTACCCGACCGCAGCATCGGACATCGGCTACATGCTGTGACCTTGCCGGGCCGTATGCGACGGAGGTCCGTAACCTTTTGGCCTCTCGACCAGAACGGTGGATCGGATGCCTTGGCTGGCCCAGGCATCCCTTCATACCGATCGAGGAGACCCCGATGCGCCTCACCAAATCGCTGTCCGCCGCCGCGCTCGCCCTTTGCCTCGCCGTGGCCGCCGTCCCCGTCGCGCGGGCCGCTACCGAGGCCCCGTTTACGCAGCAGGCGTTTGCGGCCTCCCAGCACGAGGGCAAGCCGATCCTCGTCGACATCTCGGCGACTTGGTGCCCGACCTGCGCCAAGCAGCGTCCGATCCTCAGCCAGCTCATGGCCGACCCGGCGTTCAAGAGCCTGGTCGTTTACCAGGTCGACTTCGACAGCCAGAAGGATGTCGTCCGCGCGCTGGGTGCACGGATGCAGAGCACGCTGGTGGTCTTCCATGGCCCCGCCGAGAAGGGCCGCTCCACCGGTGACACGAATGCCGAATCCATCAAGGCGCTCCTGCAAAAGGCGAACGGCTAGCCCGATGGGCGCCGGGGCATGAGCTTGCCTCCCGCCAGCATGGGGTTCGGCTTCGTCGCGGGCATGCTCTCGACGCTGTCGCCCTGCGTGCTGCCGCTGCTGCCCCTGGTGCTGGGACCTGCCATGGCGGTTCACCGCCTGGGGGTTGCAGCGTTGGCGGCCGGGCTGGTGACGTCGTTCGTCGGTGTCGGCCTGTTCGTGGCGACCATCGGCTTCTCCGCCGGGCTGGACGACGACGTGTTCCGCAGCGTCTCCGCGGTGCTGCTCGGCATCATGGGTGTCGTGCTGCTCAGCGGGGCGCTGCAGCAGCGCTTCGCCATGGCGGCGGGCGGAGTCAGCGACGCGGGCAACCGCCTGATCGAGCGGCTCACGCCCAGCGGCCTCGGCGGTCAGTTCGTGCTCGGATTGCTGCTGGGTGCGGTCTGGAGCCCCTGCGTGGGCCCGACGCTCGGGGCTGCCTCCGTCCTGGCGGCCCAGGGACGCGACCTCGCCAGCGTGGCGTCCGTCATGGTGGCGTTCGGCCTGGGCACCGCGGTGCCGCTGCTCGTGGTGGGCTCTTTGTCCCGGCAGGCGCTCATGCGTTGGCGGGGCAGGATGATGAGCGCCGGGAAAACGGGGAAACTCGTCCTCGGCGGCGGCGCTCTAGCGGTGTCCGCTCTCATCCTGACCGGCATGGACCACGCGCTGGAAGGCGCGCTGGTCGCCGCGTCCCCGGCCTGGCTCACCGACCTGACGACCCGGTTCTAGCGACTTCAACGGCGCCCCAAGTTAGGTGCCCGCAACAAGGATTCAGCTCCGAATGTCCATCAAGCCACGCACCAAGGTTCCCGCCCTCAGCCTGCCCATGGTCGGCGGCGGCCAGTTCGAGTTGGCGCAGAGCGCGCCCAAGACGTTCACGCTGCTCGTGGTCTATCGCGGCCTGCACTGCCCCGTCTGCAAGACCTACCTTCGCGACCTCGACCACAAGCTGGGCGAGTTCGAGGCGCTCGGCGTCAAGCCCGTGGCGGTGAGCATCGACACGCAGGAGCGCGCGGAGCAATCGAAGGCCGAGTGGGGCATCGAGCACCTGCCCATCGCCTACGGTCTCGGCATCGAGCAGGCGCGCGCATGGGGCCTCTTCATCTCGGCGGGCATGAAGGACGGCGAGCCGCCGTTGTTCGCAGAACCCGGGCTGTTCCTGATCCGGCCGGACCAGACGCTCTATGCAGCCTCCATCCAGACGATGCCGTTTGCCCGGCCGTCCTTCTCGGACGTGCTCGCCGCGGTGAAGTTCGTCACGGAGAAGGACTATCCCGCCCGCGGCGAAGCTTAGGAACCCGGACCGGGAGAGACCTGCTCGTGGGCTCCCCCGCGCCCTCATGCGACGATGCCTGAGGAACGGACCCGAGCGCTACGCAAGCGCGACGCAATCGCCACCGACCCGGCGGACTGGGCGGCGCTGATGGCGCTTGCGCTGGGGGGCGATGGCGCCGCGTATCGGACGCTGCTTATCGGCATCACACCCTATCTGAGGGCCATCGCCAGCCGCGCGCACCGCAATCCGAGCGACGCCGAGGACACTGTCCAGGACGTTCTCCTGACCTTGCATGCCGTCCGGCACACCTATGATGCATCCCGCCCGTTCAAGCCGTGGCTGGCCGGGATCGCGCGGCACCGGGTCATCGACCGCCTGCGCGCGCTGGGCCGCGCCTCCGCCCGCGAGGTCGCGCTCGAGCTGGAGCTGGAGCACGGGGCATTCCCCGCGGCCGAGACCAACGAGACATTCAGCTTCGAGGCACAGGATCTCCACGCCGCAATCGGGTCGCTGCCGCCTGGGCAGCGGCAAGCGGTGACGCTGCTCAAGCTGCAGGAGAAATCGCTCAAGGAGGCTGCGGCGGTCAGCGGGATGTCGGTCGGCGCGCTCAAGGTCGCCACGCACCGGGGCATCGCCGCCCTGAGGACGTTGCTGCACCAGCGGGGGGCCAAGGAATGATGGACACCCCTGATCTCATCGAGAGCCTGGCCGCGGATGCCCGGCCAATACGGGCGATCCGTCCACCGCTGGTGCGGACGGCGGGATGGCTTGCGCTGGCGACGGCCATCCTGCTGCTGCTCGTGATTGAGCATGGCCTTCGCCCCGATCTGGTCGAGCAGCTCCGGAAGCCGTCGTTCCTGGCGGGCTGCATGGCATCGGCGGCGACCGGCATCCTTGCGGCCGTCGGATGTCTGCTGGGCAGCCTGCCCGACCGCTCGCGCCGCTGGCTGCTGCTGCCGGTGCCCACGCTGCTCCTTTGGGTCTCCACCATCGGCTATGGCTGCCTGACCGATTGGGTCAGCGTGGACGCGGGCGCGCTGCGGATGGGCGAGGCGGTCCGGTGCTTCGCGACCGTGCTCGCCGTGAGCGTGCCGCTCTCGGTCGCGATGTTCGCGATGCTCCGCCATGCCGCGCGGCTGCGCCCCAAGCTGGTGACGATGACGGCGGGGCTCGCGGTCGCCGCGATGACCTCCACGGCGCTGTCGCTGCTGCATCAGATCGACGCGACGGTGATGATCCTGGCGTGGAATCTGGGCGTGGCCGCGCTGCTGGTCGCACTCGAAGGCGCCCTGGGCCGCCGCGTGCTGTCCCGCTTGGCGCGGGGTTCCGCCCTGGGCTAGAGCAGGTTCCGTTCGCATTGGCTCACGGAACCTGCTCTAGCCTTTGTTTTGGTGAGCACTGCTCCCGATCAGGCGATTCCGCCTAATCGGGAGCAGTGCTCTAGGCGAGCCGCCCTGCTACGCCCGGCTGCAGGCTGCGCCGCCGAGCACGCAGAAGGACGCGCAATGCGGGTGGTTCAGCGCGACAGGGCGGTTTGCCTCCGCCAGCGTCGCGCCGAGCTCGAAGCGGGGGTCGTAGGGCAGCAGGGTGCACGCGACCACGGCGGGCGAGGGCGCGCCCTGGCGCCTCACCACCATGCGCGCGCCGGAGCACATGACCTCGTCCGGCGAGCGCCTCAGGATGCCCCAGCATGCCTCGGTGATTTCCGGGACGTCCCGGCCGGCATCCATCTCGGGGAACAGCATCAGCCGGACCGGGTCCGCGGCGTCGAGGCCGATGCCGAGACCGGCAAACAGCCGGGCGAACCCGGCGCGGACCTCCCCTTCCGCCTCCAAGGAGAGGAGGCGTGCGGCGACATGGACCTCGAACCCTTCGCGGGCGAGCCAGACCAGGCCGTCGACCGTGGGCTGCCAGGTGCGCGCGCCCCGCTCGGCCTCATGGACGGCGGGCCCGTAGTGATCGAGCGAGACGCGAACGGTCAGGCGCGCGCCGAACCGCTGCCGGAGATCCAGCAATCCGGGCTGGACCTTCTGCATGGGCCGCATGGCGTTGGTGAGCACGAGCGCCTCGAACCCGCGCGACAGCGTGTCCTCCAGCATCCCGGGCAGGTCCGGGTTCATGAACGGCTCTCCCCCGGTGAAGCCGATCAGGCGGGTGGGCAGGCGGTCCCGCGCGATCTCGTCGAGGTAGCGGGCGACCTCGGCCCGGGTCAGGTACGCGAGGCGGTCGTTCCGCGGCGAGGACTCGATGTAGCAATTCAGGCAGGCCAGGTTGCAGAGCGTTCCGGTGTTGAACCACAGCGTCCCCAGCGCCTTGAGGCCGACCTTGGCGCGCGTCTCGCCCCGGGCAGTGACAACGGGGTCGCGGAATTTCTCCTGGGCGAGCGCCGGGGCGGGTGCGAGGGCGGAAGCGGTCATGGTCCGGACGTCTCCTGGGCAAGTTCGGGCAAGGCGGGTGGCTGGCGCATGGTTCGCAGCCAGTGGCCCAGGCTGGCCTGCTCCGGCAGGGGGTCGCGGAGGGCCTGCAACGCGGCAGCCAGCCCGGGCAAGTCCGAGACCTCGTCGGTGTCGGCGAGAGCGGGAACCCAGCCGATCGCACCGAAGGGCCGGAGCGCCTCCGCCAGCCTCGCCCCGGTGTCCGCCCGGGAATAGGCGACCGCGTGCCAGACGGAAGCAGGCACCGGAGCCCGGCCGCCGAACAGCCAGAAGCCGCCATCGGTTGCCGGACCGATGGCATAGGGCGGCAAGCCGTCCTGGACGGTGCGTGCCGCATCGGCAAGCAGCGCCGGGGTGACCTGCGGTGCATCGGCGCCGATGAGCAGCATCGCGCCGTGGCGTTCGAGCAGCTCCGCGTAGACCCGGTCCAGCCGCGTGCCCAGCTCGCCATCGCCCTGCCACAGCGTCGGGAATGCGCACCAGGCCGGGTGCGCCAGCGCCTCTCGCTCGGCCACCGCCCAATGCGGCCGGATGGCAGATCCGGCGGCGCAGGCGACCGCGGCGACCGCCGAGGCGGCCCGGCGGTGGAACTCGGTCGCGAGCGCGCCGCCGATGCCTTTGGCCAGGCGTGTCTTCACCGGGCTGAGGCCGGGTGTCTTGACGAAAATGGCGACGGCGGTCACCGGGCGCCTCCTCGCAGGCGGCGCCACTTGGGCCAGGCCTGGGCGGCGGTGAGCCACAGGTGCCGCGCCGTCGTCGCGGTCCAGCCGCCGCGCTCGTACTTCCGGGCACTCGTGAACAGGCGGGCGCCGATTCGCCGCAGGGGGAGGCCCGCCAGCCGGGCGGCCCACGCCAGGAGATGGTCCTCGCCGTAACGGGCGTCTTCCTGGAAGCCGCCGAGCGTCGCGAAGGAGCGCGCCGGGATGACGAAGCCCTGGTCCCCGAACGGCATGCCAAGCCAGGCCGAGCGCAGGTTCGCACCGTATGCATTCAGCCGCATTAGCGGGGGCCCGCCCGGGCGGAACGCCAGGTCGAACCAGCCCAGCGCCGCCTCGCCCCCGGCCAGGAAATCCTCGAGCGCGGGCACGGTCTCCGGCCCCAGGCGGGAGTCAGCGTGCAGGAACCAGAGCCATTCGCCGTCAGCCTGCCGGGCGCCGCGGTTGAGCTGCCGTGCTCGCCCGGCGCCCCCATCGAAGCGGCGCAGAGGAACGCGCTCCGGCCAGTCCGCAGGCGGCTTCGGCACGGGGTGCCCCGCAGAGACGAGGATGACTTCGCTCGATTCCGGCAAGGCGGCACCCAGTTGCGGGACGAGCCCAAGCCATTCCACTTCGTCAGGCCCGAGCGGAACGATCACGGAGAGCTTCACGGCGGCGCTCCTGCGCCGCCCCGCATCCAGGCGTGATAGCGCTTCAGCCCGCCAAGCAGCCAGGTCGGCGCATGCCGGTTGCGCCAGGCGCCCGCCGCGTCCCGGTTCGCCTCGGTGTAGGTCGGATAGGCGTGGACGGTGCCGAACACCTTTTTCAGGCCGATGCCGTGCCGCATGGCCAGGACCATCTCGGACAGCATTTCGCCCGCGCGGGGTGCCACGATCGTAACCCCGAGGATGCGGTCCCGCCCGGGCGAAGTCAGCACCTTCACGAACCCCTCACGGGCATCGTCCACGATGGCCCGGTCAAGCTCGCGCAAGTCGTAGCGGGTGACCTCGACGGCGATTCCTTTGGCCTTGGCCTCCCGCTCGTTCAGCCCGGCCCGCCCGACCTCGGGCTCGGTATAGGTCACCGCGGGCATGACGGCCCGGTCCGGACGGATGCGGCGGAAGTGGCCGAACAAGGGCGTTGACGCTGGCGTGCCAGGCCTGGTGGGCGGCCGCGTGGGTGAACTGCCATGGGCCCGCAACGTCGCCGCAGGCGTAGATGTCGGGATGCAGGGTCTGCAGGTAGTGGTTGGTCTCGACCGTGCCGCTCTTCGAGAGCGGGATACCCAACTCCTCGAGCCCGAAGCCGGAGGTTCTCGGCTTGCGCCCGACCGCGACCAGGACGACATCAAAGGGCACCTCTTGGGCGCCGCCGTCGTGCGCGAAGCGCATGCTGCGCTCGCCAGCCCGGACCGCGGCACCGACCGCCTGGTGACTCGTCAGCACGCGAACTCCCTCCTTCTCGAGCCGTTCACGCACCAGGGCGGAGACGTCGTCGTCCTCGCGCTCGAGCAGACGGTCCAACTTCTGTGCCACCGTGACCGCGGACCCGAGCCGGGCGAACGCCTGCGACAGCTCGCAGGCGATCGGCCCACCGCCGAGGATCAGCAGCCGCTCGGGCACCGCCTCCAGCCGCCATAGGGTCTCGGAGGTGACGTAGCCGGTCGCGTCCAGGCCCGGGATGGGCGGCACGGCGGGCTCGGCGCCAGTCGCGATGATGATGGACCGGGTGGTCAAGGTTTCCCCACCCACCTCGACCGACCAGGGCGAGGTGATCCTTGCCCGGCCTTGCCGGACATCGACGCCGAGGCCGCGATAGCGCTCGATGGAGTCGTGCGGGGCGACGGCGGCGATGGACGCCTGCACATGTTCCATCGCTGCCGCGGACTCCACGGCACCGACGGGTCCGAGCAAGCCCAGCTTCGCCCCCGCATGGGCCTGGGCGACGAGGCGGGCGGCGTGGATGAGCGCCTTCGAGGGGACGCATCCGGTGTTCAGGCAGTCGCCGCCCATCTCGCGCGCCTCGACCAGGGTGACCATGGCGCCAGCCTTGGCCGCGACCAGGGCGGCCACGAGCCCGGCGGTCCCGGCGCCGATGACGACGAGGTTGCGGTCGAACCGGTGCGGCCGCTTCCAGGTGCGAGGGGTCATGGGCGCTTCACCATCAGCTTGATCAGGCCTCGGGCGGCGAGCGGCAGGCAGGCCAGCAGGACCAGGGAGACGAACACCCCTGGCGATAGTATGCCGGAGAGGCTGGTCAGGTGCTCGATTTGCGTGCCCGCGTTCACGTACACCAGGGTCGCCGGGAGCATCGCGGCCTGGCTGACGGCATAGAACCGCAGCACCGGGAACGCCGTGACCCCGAACAGGAGGTCCACGACGAAGAACGGGATCGCGGGCACCAGGCGCAGGCTGAGCAGGTAGAGCCAGCCATCGCGCGCTAGCCCCCGGTTCACCTGGTCCAGGCGCCTCTGGAAATGACGCTGCACCCAGTCGCGGAACAGGTAGCGGCTGGCAAGCATGGCGAGGGTGGCGCCCAATGACGACCCGAAAGACGCCAGCACCGTTCCTTCCACCAAGCCGAAAACCGCGCCGCCTGCGACGGTCATGACGAGGGCGCCCGGGATGGCGAGCGCGGCCATGAGGATGTAGGCCAACAGATAGCCTCCGGCGAACAGCACGGGGTTCCGGTCGCGAACCTGAACCAGGTCGTCCCGGTGCGACTGCAACGATTCGAGCGTGAGGGCATGGTGGAGCCCAAACGCGAAGACCGCGCCGACGAGACCCACCACTGTTACAAGCAGAACTGCCCGGGGCAGCCAGGAGGGACGGCTCGGCGCGGCTGCGCTCATGGGGCGGATGCTGCCACACAGGGGATCGGCCAGAGCAGCGTCCCGGGAGCAAGCGCCTGCCCCGTTTGCGCCAGCTCCTCCGGGGGAAGGACATCCAGGCTGGGCCATAGGCCGGACCGCAGCGCGTCCGCATAGCCCGGGGGAAGGCTGGCGGCCCGCATCGCCGCCGCCGCCCCAGGGTGGTCGTATTCGAGCGTTAGGTGCCGGATCTCGATGGCATCGTGGCCGGGCTCGAGCAGGCTGAACCAGACGCGCGGCGTGCCGTCGTTGGCGGGAACGCCGATAGCGCCTGGGTTGTGCCACAGCAGGCCGTCGACCATGCGCGTGAACGGGATGCCGCAATGGCCGCCGATGACGCCGTCGCACCCTGCGTCCCGGACGAGCTGCCGGAGGTCGTCGTCCGGGCTGGAACCGAAGACGAACTCGTTGATCCGCTCCGGGCTGCCGTGGACGACGGCGAGCCGCCGCCCGCCGATCAGCAGATCGATGCGGCGCGGCAGGCTCCTCATCCAGCGGCGGGCGTCCTCGTCGAGCATCGCTTCGGCATGGGAGTACCAGGCAGCGGATAGCCGGTCGCAGGCCGATCCGGCCGTGAAGCCGCAGCCGCAATCCTGGGCGCGCTCGCCCAGGGACTCCTCGCAGTTCCCCATGACGACGTGGACGCCAGCATCGCGG
>JAABVA010001858.1_pt1 | contig 21840 bp, 19 predicted proteins | sample 5560331 | NCBI WGS metagenome assembly JAABVA01 (sample SAMN12812661, study PRJNA571458) | rock metagenome | isolation source: Antarctica rocks | place: Antarctica: Victoria Land, Mt New Zealand sud | collected 2016-01-07
TGAAAAGAAGATAGCGATGTGAAAGAAACGATGTGTCAAAAGAAGAAAAAAAGAAGAAAAAAAGAATTTAGATTCATGAAATCACAATCAACATTTCTTTCACTCTTAACTCATAATCTCTCATCGCTGACACTCTTTCATTAGCATTTTCATTCTTCTCGCTCTCATTCATCAGAATAAATGACTTTTTATTCTCTTTGATGCTCATTGACTTAAACAGTTGCATCAGCTTCATCAAACTCAGCTGATTCAGCATCTTGATGTTGTCAATGATGATATCAATGATTTTATGCTTGCTGTTTTGCAGCATTTGCAGTTTCTTGTCGACGCTGTTCTTGATGATGAGACGAGTGATGAAGATTTTGAAGAATTGATCAATGCAAAAGATGTGACAGAAGACTTGTTGTTTCACGCTGCTGTTTCATCACAGATCAACGCAGATGATATGCAAGATCAGTTTCTCATTGACGTTGTTTTAAATGACATGATGAGTGATGAAGATTTCGAAGAACTGATCAATGCAAAAGATGCAGCAGAAGACTTGTTGTTTCATGCTGCTGTTTCATCACAGATCGACGCAGATGACGTGCGAGATCATGATGAGATTAAGCTTGACATCATCACATTTGAGAGAGACAATCATGATCTTCGTGATTGAGTCGTCGCGAAACGTGATGATAATGTGATCGCAAGCTTTCTGACTCATTTTGTCGTGATAATTGACAAAGACTCAGTCACGTTGTTGAAAGAGATGATTCAACACTTTCATGCTGTTTTGCAATTAACTTGTTCTCAAGTCAGAGAATTCATGACACGATGAGAGCTTACAGCATGTGAAACTGAGTGAAGATGATGATTTTCTTGTTCAACTTCTTCATCAATCACAGCTCAATTTGCATTTGCATCATCATCATTTTTGAAGATGAAAGAATTGAGTCGTTGAAATTGATTCATTTGAGATCTTGTTTAAGATCTTTGCAAGTGCATGAGAAAGTTCTCTCATTGTCTTCAACATTCATCTGCAATTCTTTTAACTCATTGCATGATTGAAACTTGATGTAAATGCTGTTGCAATCTAAACATGCAGTTTGCTTTTTGTCACGCTTGATGACTTTATAGACGAGAACGTTAAGACACTCTCTGCAGTAAACATGAAAACAGCTGATTACTCAGAATTCATCTGAAGAATCATGACATTTGTGACAGAGACTTTTATTCTTGAGATCATCGTTAATATTCAAATTCGATTCTCAGTTTATCATTCAGTATATTCTCACACTTATAGTTCTGTTCTTGAATTCTGCTTGCATCTTTTTATACTTTGCAATAATGAGACAGTTCATGTCTTGCACTTCATGAGAAAATAGCTTCGTACACAGTGTGTTGAATCAATTCATGAATAATAGTCATTGAATCATGAGCATAGTGAGAAGTTTATCAAATCTTCTGATGATTTTCTGTAAATCATCATTCATCTTAACACTCTGCTTGCGTTTTAGAGCGTTGAAAATCAATCTACTCATAACTGCATCAATTTATCTAAGCTCTTTAACATTGACAGAAATCTCATTTCATCAACGAAATTGTTTGCAATCTTTGTTCAAAGAAGTAATCATGCTTGAACAAAGAGTTTGTAGAGCAGACATCGCAGATGACAATCTTATCACTGAAGATCTTGACAAAGATTGAGTAATGTCTATTGAAAGATTTCTTGATGATCGAGTGTCTCTTTCATGAGTGTCAATCACTTCTTCTTCACGAAATCTTTGTTGCTAGAGAGCAAATTTTCGCTGATAATGTATCAAAGACTTTGCTTTAGAACTGAAATGTTACGAATATTGTTAGTTCAAAAAGTAATAGAACTTTCGCTCATTGATCATGAAATCTTCTTCACAAGCTTATATAGCACAAACATGATCTTTACTGTTAATGAAATCAAAGCATCAACATGTGCTTTCAGTTATTCTTTTACTCTTCTTGAATTTTCATTCTCAAGTTCTGCATGCGTGTAATCTTTCTCAATTTAGCTATTGCATCTCTTTTCAAGATCTTTTATGATTGCAGTTTGTAACGTTTGATTAATGACTCAAGTGTATTCTCAGATGTTGAAGTAGCGAAGATTGATTCTACTACTTTCAAAGTCAGTGAACGAATTAATATAATCTTTACAATTTTCTAGTTACTGATCTGAAGAAAGTCGATCAATGATGAACTGAAAGCAACAGCAGTTCTTTGCTGTCATCTCTATCAGCGCAGTCTGTCAGCATCGCTCATTTTCAATCTCAATTCATCTCATATCTTCACTGTCATAAAGAATTCTATTCTTCGTCACGTCGTAAATTTTCTTCTCAATCAATAATCTTTTGTACTCTTTGAATTGCATGTTCAGCAGATTGATCTCTTCTTATCTTTTATTCATAGTTAAGTGAATAGAACTCATCAATGATGTTTGATTATTTGATTTCTTCATCGTCAGCAACGTTGTAGCATTTCACGACATCAACAATAGTTGATCAGCATTGTCATCTCTAATCTCTTCTTGCGACTTTCTTTGACACTGAATGTTTTAATGTGTTCACTCTCAATGTTATGCTCTTCATCTTTCGTTGTTGTTCAGTTGCTGAGTCATGATCATCAATGTTTTATGCAGTCAATTCTGTGATATGCTTTCAATCTCTTTGTCAAAAATGATGATAATCTTTGCAGTCATTGTTTGAAGCTTTTTCTTTGTCAGCTCACTATCAAGTTTTATGTCATATATCTTTGAAGATATCATCTTCTTCTTCATTGTCATTACAATCTCACTTCATTTGTCATCACCGATCATTAAGTCTTTCTGCATCATCTTTCTGATTCAATTATGTTGCTGCAATTCATTGTAGAAAATCATCAAAGATCTCATACTGAACATGTTGATTTTTCTTATACAACAGAATTGCAGTGAGTCTTGAAAAGCATCAAAGACTTAGAAGAAACACAAATGTGATACAGATGCAATGTTGTTTATGCAACGAAAAATGCGCAGAAATGAGATGCTGTTATTTCAATTTCAAGACAGATTAATGATTTTTATTACACTTGAATTCTATGATTATCACAGAGTGTGATCACGAAAGCTATGTTGATAATTAAAAGACTTGATGATAATAATCTGATGAATACAAAAAGACGTAACTTTAGTTATGTTACAGTCACGTCGTAAGTCTTGCGTAAGTTTGATTCTAATGATCTTTAGAATATCTAGAAAATACATTGCTAATGTAAAAACAGAGTAAGAAATGATAAATTATCATTTGATAAGGAAGAATGATGTTAAAGTGATTAATGATGATGCATTATTAACAATGAATTCAACTTCAGAAAGTTATTTAACTTAGTCATTTTGCATGTAGTTGATGAAGACTCAAAGATAATGCTTCATGACAGCATTGATTCTTTCAATTTGATCATCAATTTCAAAGTGATATATCATTGATAACTTAGTATTTATCTTCAGCATTTTACACATATGCTTTCAGACATTGAAGATGAATTGTGTATCTTGATCAAACATGAAGAACTTAAGTAAATCATGATGTTTTCAAACATAAGCATAGAAGCAGTTAATAACTTCTTCAACTTTCATAAAAGTGATGAGAACTAAATGTTTCATTTTAATAAGATGATTAATGAAAACTAAAATATATTTATATGTAATATTCATGAAGATACTGAACGATAAAGAATCTACATACTTCATAAAGATATTACATCAACGATGTTCAAAGATTGAAAGAGAATACAATCATTCTTGAGTTTATTGTTTAAAGAACTTAAAATGTGTGCATATGTGACAGTTTCATATGAAGTGTTGAACATACTTATAAATGTTTGATCATCAATAGACTTAACTGATCAGTTCATAACTTTTTGCTCTTTCTGAATGATCATTAATGACACTATCATAAGCGAGCTGAATGATATGAAGACGTAGTTTATTTAAGTTGAGCAGGTACTTTCTTTCTTGAAAGTACAGATGATTCTCATGTTCTTCACACTCAACTAGAGAGATTTTGTTGTGATGTCGTGCTTTATTGCGAAGTGCTTCAATTATTTGAGCTGCGAATTTGTCATTGATTTCAACTTGCTTTCACAATGTCTGAGTGAGAGTGTCAGCAGAATCTTCATCAAGATTCAGAGTATCTTGATTTAGCTGAGACTTGATGTTTTCAACGTTGAATTCTTTGATTTCTAGATTCATAAGAACTAAAATTTGCAAAAGTGCTAAAATAATTGAAAACAGATGTAACTGAACTGAATCTAGAATGATGATTTATGACTGAAGCTTCATGACTTTGATGTTGAAGATGTTAAAAGTGAAATTCTTAATAATATTAAGATCTAAAATCTGAGTTTTCAGAATTGTTTAATGTTGATATTGATGTCGAGAATCAAATGTATTTCTCTCTTTAGAAAGATTTTCTGAGTGACATGTCAAAGCATTCAACTTATCATTGATCTTGTCAAAATAATAAGCGATGTGATAATTGAATCTAGACAGAAATTCACTTCAATGAACTTGATGATGACTTAACTGCTTAATTGACATGAAATATTCAAGAGTTTTATAATTCATGATCATCTCAACAGAATAGATAAAGTCTTTGAACTTTGATCATCATTTCTTGAAAGCGCAAACAATGATCATGAATTCTTTATCGTAGATCTCGTAGTTACACTCGATTGAATTATGCTTCTTCGAAAAGTAAGCGACTGAATGAAGAATCTCGTTCTCATCATATTAAGAAAGAATGTTTTTGAACATATAGTTTGAAGCATTGATTTCTATCACAATCTTGTGATCTAAATTATAATGATGAAGAATAATCTTGAAAGTGAAAACTTTCTTAAGAGTGTTGAATGCAATCTGACATTTCTGAAATCAGACAAAGAGTACATCTTTTCTGATGAGATGAATGAGCGAAGTAGTTATTCTACTATAGTCATAGATGAATCTTTTATAGAAGTTCGTGAAATCTAGAAAACTTTGAACATCTTTAACGTTGATCAAGATAAGTCAGTTGACAATGATGTTTATCTTAGAAGAATTCATCTTGATCTTTTTAATGATGATTATCAATTCTAGATATAAAACTTGAGAGACGTGAAACTTGCATTTAATTATATTCATCTGAAGATTTGCTTCTTGCAGCTTTTGCAGAATGAGCTTGACATGAATCTCGTTCTTAAGTTCATTGTTGAAATAGATCAAAATATCATTCAGATAAGCTGTATAAAACTTATATAAATGCTTACAAAAAGTATTGTTAATGTACTTCTGAAATGAGACAAACTCATTACATAAATGAAAGAGTATAACTAGATACTTGAATAATTCAAATCAAGTGCAAAAGATGATGAAAGTTTCATCTTCTTCTTTGATTTGAAGTTGATTGAACGCAGAAATGATATTCAGCTATATAAAGATTTTAGCTTAACTTAAATGATTTAGCATTTCTGAGATCAGAGACAGAGAATATTGATTCTTGACTGTGATAGTGTTCAGATCTTGATAATTTACACAGAAGCAAAGTTCTTCTTCAAGTTTCTTGATGAAAAGAACAGAAATGATCGTCTGAAAGTGATTGACTTGAATGAAATCTTTGCTCAGATTCTCATTCAGATAATGACGAAGTTCTAGAATTTTGTCACAACTCATGTCATACAAAGCAAAAACTGAGAGTTGAGCATCTTCTTTAAGATGTATAACATGATCATGAGCTTAATGCAAAGACAAGATATTGACGTTCTTCTTAAAGAAGATGTCTAAAAACCCAAAATATTTAAACGATAGAATTGTGACTGAATTGACGTTCTTACTTTATCAATAGACTTCAAGATCTTCTTGTGTCATGAATGCAGTCAAATGAAATTTCTTTTTCATTTGATAAAGATTCAGATGATGATTTTAATCATATATACTGTCTTGAGAACAAGATAAAAACTGAGCAAGAGTTGAACTGTTCTTTGAACAGATAGTCAAAGTCGCGTGACGCGATTTTGACTCGTTAGAATCTAGACTAGAAAACAAGATTGATTCAAGATTCAAGAAAACATCGATTTTCTTTAAAGTGACGCTAAACACTTCAATGTCTTTAACATGAGCAGCATGATCAAAGTTTCAAGCTTTCAACTTAACTATGTCAAGTTGTATAAAAGATTGATTGAATTGATCTGCTTGAAGAACAACAGAAGTTCTAAAGAAAAAAAGATTTTGACACTTAATTTTTGATGAGTATTCTTTTTGAATTACTTGAAAAATACAACTAAAAGCTTCTTGTTTTAGACGAGAGACAAGATTGAACGAGTTTTGTTTCTTGTGAATGAACTGAGTATTAGTTGACTTTTCATGAGCAAACGAAAAATTATATAACTTCTTGTGAGCAGATGAGAAACTGAATTGCTTTTTGCAAGCGAATTAAGAACTGAATTGCTTCTTGTGAGCAAACTAAAAACTGTGTTACTTCTTTTAAGTGAATTGAGAACTATATTACTTCTTGCAAGCAAACTGAGCGCTGAATTACTTCTTATTAGTAATTTGTAAACTGAATTACTTCTTGTGAGCAATCTGTAGACTGAATTGCTTCTTGTGAGTAATTCATGAACTGAGTTACTTCTTGTAAGCAAATTGAGAGTGAGATTGAAAGAAAGCTACTTTGTTAACTTCAAGCAAGAAATTTTCATCTTGTTGATTAAAATCATAAATCTTGACGAGAAATTGACAATAATGATTAAGACAAAAGAAGAAAAACAAGATGAGAATATTGTGTTCAAAATGGACATCAATGACGTGATGATGAAGTCATGATAAACTCATGATGATGAGATACTGACTTAATTCAATGACATAAAAGAATAGTTTTTCAATGTGTTCATTGAGAATTATTGTGATTTTAACAACATAAGTAATGTCATTGATTAAAGTGACTTGATCATCAAATTCTCAAAGTCTGCAAAAGTGAGTTAATTGATGCAAGAAAAGATGATGTTGTTGCGTGAAGAATTTATTTATAAAGACATAAGCAAAGACTTTACTATCAATCAGAGCGAAAGTGAAAACTCTAGATTGAGCTTGACGTAGAATACAAAATACTATCATGTAATTATCTTTGAATGTTAAATCGAATTTAAAGAGTTTCAAGACAGATTTAGCAAAAAAATTTCTATATGATTGAAGTAAGAGTAAAAAGATTGAGACTAGTAAACAAGATGATATATATACAGATCTCTGAGCATGACTTAGCTTAAAAACTAAACTTTTCTTGCAGACAGCGAGACTTTTTCATTTATACTGATGACATCACTGTCATAGACATTCATGATATGCAAAGTAAAAAACTTCTTATTTGAGCATTCTTTAATGATTTTGCTTGAATGTTGCAATTTGCAATAGTAGCACAGCTTTCACTTGTTGCAGATTTTCTTGATTTTAAAAACAATCAAAGTCTTATCTTGAATAATAACAATGACAAAGTTTAAATTTATTGACTCATCAAGAAATGAGAAAGAGAAAGACGAAAATATTGTTAAAACAACAATCACAGAAATGATGATCTTTGAACTCAAAGAATTACTAGTTGATGCAGAGATGCTCTTGACTTTGATGAATGAAACAATGATGAAGATGAAGTGAGATTAATGATGCTTAAGCTGCTGAAACTCTTCATTGATGTCAGAGAATGCTTGAACTCATTGATGAAAGATGAATGATTGAATTTCATTGAGATTTCATTAGAAGAAAATGATGACTTAAGTGAAATAATTGACATTGCGCTTCAGACAGTCAATCAATGAGAAATTTTTCATCAAAGAATATTCTTTCTTTTCATAAAAAAGATTGTAGTAGTTAACAAAGTTATTTATGTCTTGCTTCAGAATTTCGCGAAGATATAAATGAGCATCTTCTGTCTTGAAAGAATTGTTGCAACAATAATGTAATTTATGTTATCAATCTACAAAGATGAAAATAATACAAAGATCATTGACTCAATATTGACTCATTAGATTGTGAGTTTTCTTATCTATGATGAATCATAACTTGACATAAATAATCTTGACTCGATGAGAGAAATAACAATCGTCGTTCATGTTCATGCGTTGTATCAGACTTTGCTTTCATGCATTCAATTGATCTTTGTTCTTCTTATATTCAGATATGTCAAGAAGTTTCTTGAATCTAGAAGTAATGATGATAACAACAGATTTCACAAAAAGATGAATGATGAAAAAAGATTGATTGTTCAAGATTTGTGCAACAATCTGAGTTATCATTGCATGAAACTGAAAATTCAATTTTATATAGATTGAAGAACTGAGAATGATGAATGAAAATAAAGTAATAACATCATGTTGTTGAACTTGATTTTGAAGCTTTCACATTGCGTGAAAGATCTTGACTGAATTTTTGATCATACTTCAAGTAAACTGTTCAACAGCATGCTCATCATTGATTAAAAGATTGTGAAACGACTTTATTTGAATGAAAGAATAATTAGACAAGATTTCAATATATGAAAACGTTGCAGAAAGTGTAAATCTTTCATAATGTCAGAAACTGAGCTAAACTAAAGATACTATCAATATAGAAAACTGATATTATTATTACTTTGATAGAATCTAGATACAAAACAATACATCAAATAATGTACAAAATGAAAGATAAAGAGTGAAAGAAAAGAATGAAAACTTAACTTCTATATACATGAATTGAGCAGAATCAAGACTAAACAATAGTTCTATTAACTTAAAATTGCAGAAGTTCATGTACATGACTGAAATGATCAAAATAAAATTGCTGAAACTAAATTAAAATAATGATGATTGAATTAATGACTTGATTCATTGAACTGCAAAACAGATTCAATGAATCAAGATTATTTAAAATATCAATGATTTATGCTTTAAACTGAGTTGATGATCTGACATCATGACACTCAGTATCTTCATGAGTATTACATATAAATATGTTTTAATCTTCGTTGATCATTTTATCAAAATAAGACATTTAGTTCTCATCACTTCTATGAAAGTTGAAGAAGTTATCAACTACTTTTATGCTCATATTTGAAAACATCATGATTTACTCAAGATCTTCATGTTTAATCAAGATACACAATTCATCTTCAATGTTTGAAAGCATATGTGTAAAATGCTGAAGATAAACATTAAGTTATCAATAATGTATCATTCTGAAATCAATAATTAAATCAAGAGAATCAATACTGTCATGAAGCATTATCTTCAAATCTTCGTTAACTACATGCAGAATGATTGAGTTAAATGACTTTCTGAAGTTGAATTCATTGTTAATAACACATCATCATTAATCACTTTAACATCATTCTTCTTGATCAATTCAAGTCAAAACTCACGTTTCTTTTTTCTTTTTCTGATTCTTACTTGATTCAACATTTATTATGAATTTATGCGAGATTCTATATAATGTAGTGAGCGCTGCGCTAGCGTAGCGCTCTTTTCATATCTACTATCGCTTTTCTTTGCACTCTATACTGTAACTGTTTTCAATGCGAGAACTTTATGAGCTTGTTCTCTTTCTACTTCTTCTTTCTTTCATTTGACTCTTTGATGATGTCACAGTCTGAAATTGATTCAGTATGCTTGTCAAAAGTATTATTTGAATGATTATTGTCATCACGCTCATGATTTCTAGAAACTTTCTCAAGTTCGTGATGTTCTCTTTGCATTTCATCATCTTTCATTCTATCTTTCATTTAGAACATGTTAATAAAACGTGCTTAATCGACATTTAATCTCTGTCACATTCGCACGTCGTCATAGTGACATTAAGTACTCATCTTTCATGTAAAAATTGATTGAAGTCAATTTTTTCAATGCGTAGCTGCGTCAATAGTGCGCTGTGAGACTTTGCATGATCTTTGTGTAAATGCAGATGCTGATGAGTCATCTTTGATGTTAGATATTGAAAATGAGCTGCGTTGAATCTCTTTCTTCAGACTATTCTTTATGTTTGTTTAATCTGTTTCTGTATGAGCGTCAGTTACATCATTATCTCAGTGCGCTGATGCTTGATCAGCGATAGAAATAACTCATGTGCATCGTCAATCATCTTGTCTGCTGCTTCATCTTTGAGCACTTCTGCATGTTCTGTCATTCAATGTAACTTCAGCGTGACTTCTTGAGATCAAATGTTCTCATGTGCAGTCTGAACTTGTCACAGACGTGTCTGATCTTTTGTTGATATCATGACTTTCATTGTTTTCAGAAAGATCTGACTGTCACTGTATATCTTGTATATCTTTTCATTACACTCTTGATTCGCTGCTGTTACGTCTGCAAGATGTTTCATTCTTGCAACTAATTCTTTCAGCTCATCATGATGAGTGATGACTAAAGTCAATTCTCTCAGTCTCTTATCTAGCTTTCAGTTCATTCTCATCGCGATCGCTGTAACATCGTCTCTGCTGTCGCTATCATTCAAGTAAACTCTTTGCTTCAATGCAAATGTGTCGAGATTGTATTGTTTTATTGACATTTTCTTGTTTGCAACTATAACTATCTTCAATGACTCTGATCAGAGAGTCACTGTGTAAAAATGACTTTGATTCATCTTTATTTGCTTAAGTGTTTCTTTCATTCACTTTCGCTTCAGCTGTAGAGATGTCTTGTACAGCTTTGATTTTCAATCTCTTTTGAATGTCAAATTGTTGCAAATTCGATGCATTGTTATCTTGATAACTTCGTCTGATTTTCAAGAGTTCATGTTTGTTATCGATCTTTGTATCAGCTTTCATAAGTGAATATCTATTGACATCATGTTTGTTTTCATCTGTAAAGTCTCTGTTGATGTTGCACGATAGATGTCAATGATCTGTTGCAATGCTCTTTCTTGCACTGATTTCAGCTTGATGTTCAGATTCTTTCGATGATCTTTCATTCTCTGTGATGTATATCATATGACAACTTCGTGACTAAGCAAAGAACGCGTCATCACGAAGTATATTTGCTTTCTCGTCATCATTGACGAGTCTCAAGTAAACTCAATGATTGTCTGCATGATCTTTTGTTTAACCACTAGTTTTGCTTCAACATGATGCATGTGAATCGCTCATTTCAGCTTGAAGTTCAGTTGAACTTTTAAGATTCTGATATTTGATTTCAAGTCAATCTGATGTTTCATCAACTTTACATCAACTTTCATATTGAATCATTTAGAAGTTCTTGTAAAGTGAATCAGCTCATGCTTTGTCATTGAGAATTTGATGTTATGCGTTTTTGATCACTATTCGCATCTATCATAGATCTCGTTAAGAACTCTGCAGTTGCGTTTTATAAACTCTTCATATGTCAAGATATTGATGTCATTCACGAAGTTTGTGAAGCTAGTTCTCAGCTTGATATCATCACATGCTTCTAACAAGTTCGCATTGTAGAACAGATATAATATCAATGATAGCAAAGAATCTTGTGATATGTTGACGTTCACATTGCATTTCATCGTCGTGTAGTCATCAATTGTGATCGTGATGCGTCGATCTTTCAGAAAGTTCTTCACAAATTCAAGAAGCAGTCTAGAAACTTTTCTCTTCTTCATGTCGTGTAAAAGTCTGCTGTGCATCACATTGTCAAATGCACTCTTCTCATTCAGACTCAGCAGTGAGACTACTCTTCTTCTTATGTCACTTCACACAATATGTATCTTTTCTGTAATTAGTTGCAGAGTTGTATCTGTTGATCTGTGCTTGCAAACTCTCATCTGAATGTTCAATATTGAGTTGCAAGCTTCTACGACATTTTGCAGACGTTCAAATACAATGAACTTCAATATTTTGCTCAATGTGTCGAGTAGCACAATTGATCTATATATCTTTACATTGAAGTAGTCTTTTTTGTCTGACTTTTGCATCACTATTGTGACTGCGCTCTTGAACTGAGTTGACTGTATTTTCTTCTGTAGACATCTTTCAAAGAGAGAGCGTATTTGTTCTGACGTGTTGTCAATGAGTCTGCGCATTATTCTATTTATGTATCTCGTGTGTCTTGACATCTTGTCAGATGTCACTTTGTAAACAACTCTTTTAATCTTATGATGCATCAGCGAAGCGTCATCTTCAATCGAAAGCGAATACTTGAAGTCTATTGTGTTCAACATGAGAATCTCTGAAGATGATGAAAAGTGAGTTTGAAACATCATCTTCACTTTATTCTGCACTGTTGTGACAATGTCAGAGCACTCTGACTTCGTCAGTGAGAAAATTGTCGCTTAAGTGAGTGTGTCTGCGATTGCATTTCTTGCTCATTTCGCAGTTTTGAACAGTTCTCTCGAGAATTGTTCGATGTTCTGCATGATCTTTCAATATTCACTGCGTTTCTGTTTTCTGATGATCTTGCTCTTCTTATCACATGCTTGAATGTACTCTGTTTAGTCATCAATGATTCAACAGCTTCTTTTCATTCGTTACACACTCTTAATAATTTTCATACACTTCTTCGTTCATTCTGCTTTGATCATTTTGTGTGATCTCGCTCAGAAAGTGAAAATCTCGATGATTTTCTTCAGTGCATTCAGCAGTTGCTTGATGTATTCATTTATGCATCGACGTCTCATCTCATAATTTGACAGTGATTTCAACATTTATTCTCTCAGAATATTGATGAATTTCTCTTCATTCATTGTCTTTCAGTTGCAACGCAATTTTCGCGCTGACTCTTTGCAGACTCTGAAATCTATAATTGTCTGTATCAACAGATGATCTGAGAAGTTTTTCATTTCTTCGTCGATTTCACATTGTATTAATCGATTCATAATGTCATCTGTCGTGAAGATCAGATCTATTGTCATTTAAGTTTCTTGATAATCTCTCGTAATTGTGTCTTGAGATAATGCTAGCGATGCATCAATGTTTGTGATCATTTTAATTAACTCATTCGACAATAAATGTTGTTTTGAATAGAATGATTCTTCTCATGTGAAGTGATGCAGATTGAAGTCTTCTACAAGAATGCTTTCTCTCAACATGTGCAGCGTCTTTTCGATGTCTGAAAGATTTTCTTTTTCATAAATGATCTTATGATCTCTGAGTGATGAATTGTATGCTTCATGAATGTGTATAGCTCTCTGAGTCATCTGTGCATTATCTGTTAATGTTTGTAGCATAATTGTGTCTACGTCTTTGAAGTGTCATGTTGAATGTCAGATGTTGCTGTTGATTCTCTTGTTTATGTAGAAACAGATTCTATCTTCATTATTCTTCAGCGTAAAGTTAACAGTTGCTGAGCAGTATGCTTTGAAAATGTCATCAAATCATCAGAGTTCTTGAAGAATCAGAATGTCATAGTTCTTTATTTTTTTCTTATGTAGTAGCGTTATCATCATCTTGTTTCTGAACTTGTGAACGTTGTACTGTAGTATTTGAAGCTTCTTTTGCTGAGACATTAAAGTTCACATTTCAGACTGTTTAATGTTCTCTTGAGTGTCTGCAAAGCATTTGCTTCACTTGTAAGATTTTCAACAGAAGATGACATTGACAACGACGTGATTAATGTTGACTTCAATTCATTTGATCTTGACTTCTTGATCAAGTGATTCAGTATAGTGTTTTCTGATGTGACGACTGCGCTGAGCAGACAACTTTCATTCGTTGAGCATCTCTGCTTTTTCTTCAAGTCGTTGTTCATCAACACTTTTAAACTGATAAATGTTTCTGTGAATGTCTTTGATGTCGCTGTCTTGAGTTCTTTCTGCTCTTGTACGACATGATATAGAGATTTGTGCTTTGTGACTCTCTTTATTCTTTCTTTTTCAGCTTGTCGTTTATGACATTGAGAGTCAAAGATTCTGTGTGTGTCTCGACATGCTTCACATTTTCATATGTCTTGAGTCTGTTTGTAAGAACAGTGCTTTGAACGATGATTCAGCATGCAGTAGATGCATCTCTACTTGTTTTTGCATTCATACATCTTGTGATCATATTCTTGACACTTTAGACACTGATGCACTCTGCAGCTCAAGTCGTAGAACTGTGTAATCTTTATGTCGATCTCATGACATACTCTCTCATTGATCAGCTTGTTCATCATTTCAGCGCTGACTATGCGTATCATCAACGAGATGTATCTCTTCTGCTCACTCTTCTTTGTGAGTCACTCAATCTTCTTGATCATCATCTCTGAATGTATGTCTTTGTTGATCTTGATGAGCATTCTCATTTCTTTCTTCTCTATGTTCTTAGACATTTCTTCAATCTTAATCTCATGTATCACTACTTCAAAACTAATTTCGCGCAGACATGCATTTGATGATATCTCTTTGATTCAAAAATCGTTCTTCTTCAGTGTTCTTTTGCTGTTCTTTGTCTTGACTCAAAATATCAGCAGTTTCAATCATCTTTTCATCGTCTCTATGTTCTTGCGCGTCGACAGCGTCTCGTTGACGTCAATTTCTCTCGTTCATCTCACTATGTTCTTCGTTGTTATCATCATGATTCTCTTTACTTCTTCTTCTTCTTTGATGAAGATTTTTACTTCAAATTTCTTACAATGATTTCGCACTGACGACGATATGTCGACGTTGAACACAAGATGACTTTCAAATGATGTCGTCGACTTCATGCTCACTTTTTTCGCTCAGCTGTCAACGTGTTCTCTCTTCTTCACAAACTCTTTTTCAAGTCTGCTCGTTATTTTTTTCAGTCTCTTCAGCTGATTCTTCATGCGTTGATTGACAGTCGACACAGCGACGCGTTGACACGTCAGCTTTTCTATCATCTCTGTCAAACTTCTCATCTCTTTTCAGAGCATCAGTTCGTTGTTTCTACGTTCGTTGTGCTCATAGAGTACTTGCAGCTTGTGTAATTTCTTCTGTATATCTTTCGTCTTGACTGAATTCTTCTGTGAGAGAGCAATAATTGCTTCTCGTTCATTTGTCGATGTTACATTAATGACGTTTCTCATCTGCTTTTGATGATCGGAATGAAGCGTGAGCATCATGTCAATGATGTGCTTTGTCTTTAAATAGTTTAAGTAATTCGTTTTCGTGATTTGTTCATCTTCGCTCGTTCAATTGAATCAATGTTATTCTAGAAGCATTAAATCGTTCAAAACTTACGTTTAAACTTTAAGTCTTCTGAATCTTTGCTCAAGAATTTTACGTTTTAAGCTCAAAACAAGTTAATCAATGTTGAAAAGTTTATCAAGAAGATGAAGAAACTAACTGAGCATTTACATGATGAAATGCTTATAACTCAGATCATTTATGAATTCAATATCAATCTCTCTTATCATTCTTGTTTTAAATACTTCGTCAAAGATGAAGTTTGATTGAATGTTTGCAATCTCAGCATCATTCATCTTACTGTCAAGTTAAATAATCATAATGTTGATTTCTTCAAGATTAAACATGTTTTCAAGAACAATTTTCTGATCATTGAGTTAAATCTTTCAACATTCATGAAAATTCATTCAATCTTTCATGTCATTCTTTTAAATCATATTGCAAGTGACTTTCTTTCAAATCAACATCAAAAATCTCAAGAACTTATTATCATTAAGAATGACAAAAGATTCTGATATATAAACAGCATATTAAACTTCAAGCATGATAAATGTTATAATTCATCTCTGCTCAAGTATTACATCAATTGAAAAAATCACTTTTCTACTTAAGAATCTTTTCATCTTCTGAATAATTGTGAGTAAGCACTTAATGAATATCATCTCGTCAACTCTGTCATTAAAGAATTACATGTATTGTTGTGTATGATGTTTCAATGTCAATGTCAAGAACTTTAAGTTTAATCTTCATCATTTCAATTCAATCTTGATTTGACTCAAATCTTGTTTAAATCTGACTCAGACATTTTGTTTAAATTTGACTTAAATGTGACTCAGATGTATTTTAGTTTCATCTGTGCATCATCATATTAAACTGCATTTCATCTTTCTTTTACTCAGATCTGACTCAGATCTTGTTTAAATCTGATTCAGACATTTCATTTAAATCTGACTCAAATGTGATTCAGATGTATTTCAATTCTTTATACATCATCACATTAAAATGCGTTTCATTTTATCTCATCTTTCAAATCTTATCAAGATCTGACTCAGACATCTTGCTTAAATTTAACTCAGATGTGACTCAGATTTATTCTAGTTTCATCTGTGCATCATTATGTTAAAATGTGTTTCATCTCATTTCACTCTTCAGACATCTTACTCAAATTTGACTCAAATGTGACTCAGATTTATTCTAGTTTCATCTGTGCTTCATCACATTAAAATGCGTTTACATTAATTCTTATTTCATTTCAATCTTCATCTTCAATTCTTTCTCATTTCATCTTGTTTCTTCTCATCATTTCACAAAAGCTCAATCTTGAAAAGAGAAGTTACTGTCATGATGTCAGATCATCAACTCAATTTAAAACATAAATCATCAATATTTTAAATAATTTTGATTCATTAAATTTGTTTTGCAATTCAATGAATCAAGTCATCAATCTAATTATCATCATCTTAATTTAGTTTCAGCAATTTTGTTTCAATCATTTCAATTATGTGCATAAACTTCTGCAATCTTAAGTCAATAAAACTATTGTTTAGTCTTGATTCTGCTCAATTCATGTATATAAAAGTTGAACTTTTATTCTTTTCTTTTACTCTTTGTCTTTCATCTTATACATTATTTGATGTATTATCTTGTATTTAAATTCTATCAAAGTAATAATAATATCAGTCTTTTATATTGATAGTATTTCTAGTTTAACTCAGTTTCTGACACTTGATTAGTGAGTCAAGAAAGAAAAGATTGAGTATTTAGTTCAATGAGTTGATTCATCTTTCTACGAAAATTTCTGAAAATCAATGAAAAATCTTAGCAATGCAAAAAAGATCATTAAGAACTATAAGATAGAAAGACAAGTACATCAATTGATTGCAAAGAAGTCAAAGAGAAAAAAGAAAGACAGATCACGTAAAAATCATGATTAAGAGAATATTAAAAGTGCAAAGATGTAAGTTTAAGACATTGATATTAAACTATAATTATAAAATCTTACATAATATATGTTTTTTAAAAAAGAAAATGATGAATGTTGTGAAAAAGCAAAGAAAAGAAGCAATTAATGATTGCAAGCAAGAACGTTGAAGTGAGAGAAAAAGCTATTTATTCATCAATGAATTTCATCATGCATTGCTTGCTTCAGTTGATACTTACGAGATGAAGATGAAGCAACATAATAATGATGAGAAGTGACAAGAATGAAAGAAACAAGAATTTCTACTCAATTATTAAATACAATCTCACATGATTGAGAGAAAAGTTACTCACTCTCTTATTATTGAAGATGAAGAGTGAGATGAGTCTTGATGCAAGCATTAAGACAATGAATCATTGCTTACGCAGCATGACGCATCAATAGCTGAAGATGACGTGAAGCTAAGTTCATCATGCAATCATGCTTTTCTTTGAAGCAGTACTTGCATTTGTGAGCACACTCAATGAGAACACAACATGTGTGAATCATCATTGCGCTCAGACAATGAATGCAATGATAGTATCAAATCATCAGATTATTATAATCTATCATGCATCAACAATTATTGAAATACGCAGAAATAAATATGTATATCAAGAGTTGTAAGCTCAATCTTCAACGCAAAAGATGCAAGAAAAGCAGAAGAAGCAGACGTGATAAACATGACAGTAATGATGACGTGAAGAAAGATGTACATCTCAAGAAAATAAGCAGACTTCGCGAGCATGTTAGCATAATCTCAGTGAGCGCAAATGCTGCTATTTATCATGATGATGATGATGATGATGATGTTGATACTGCTATGTCATTCATGTTAACTCATGAGCTGACTTACATCACAACAACGCTGCAACGAAAGAGACTTATGTTTTAAGCTGCAAGTTACACAAGATATGCATAACAGATTTCATATCTCATCAAATTTGAAAAACAGTACTCACAGAAGAATATGTTGAAATAAGATAAGAAGAAGAAAAAAAAAGAAAAAAAAGCAAAGATAAAAAGATTGATATCAACAATCTTGCATTAACTTTGTTTACACTCATTAACATAATTAACTTACAACACTTCTACATGAGTGCTAAAGCATTGAAGAAGTCATGATCACATTATCAGCTACAAGAAAATAATATGATGCTATGAAGACTTAAGAATTGAGTCTTTGAGAAGAGATGCAGTTGTGAGAACGCATCTCATCAACTATGAATAATGCATGTTTGCAAGACTAGCTCGCAAGATTAGATTGAAAGAAACTAATGAGTGAATAAAGATAATGACTTGACAGAAGATGAAAACTTTATCAATTCTCATATTCATTTCTTAGCAATTAATTCTATCATCAATAGAGTATTATTTTATTATCTTCTACTATGCAGTTTCATATAAAGAAATCTCATCATCTTATAAAAACTTTTTCAGAAATCATGATCTTTGCAGCAAATGATAGAAAGTTTAATAATGTTTATAACTTCTTGTATAATAAAAAACTCTTTATAAACATATTGTTAATAAGCTGAATTATCTTCTGATGCTTGTTAAATAATAGATAAGTCATCATATTAATTAAATTAAGCTCAATGTTCAAAAAAATGCATGTAATATCAATAAAATTCTTTTTAAAATTAATGTTAAACTTTAATTAAATAAATTGACAATGAGATTCATCTGTACATGATGTTGACTATGAATCTTTTGATTCTATTCTGTGTTTGAATAGAAGTTAAAAAAGTCAAGAGATTTCAATTCGACGCAGTTTGAATGATGTTAAAACGTTGCGTGATCAGAAAAGTTATCATGCAGAGTTTTCACTTATGTGACAACACTTCTTCTAACAGTCACAATTGATTTACGAAGAAGATTAATGACATGTTGATGTCAGTAAGAGATGAAAAGATACTACTAGTAGAATAGTTGACTCAGACAAAGAGTCTGAAAGTCGTGACTACAAGTGATTGAAGAATTTGCAACTCATCAACTGCGTCAATATTGAAACATCTTCATCACATCAACAGTGTCGCTGAGTAATTAATGAAAAGATATCAGATAGAATAAATAAATCAGATGATGAGTCTTGAGTTTGTGATTACATGTGCTCGAAGAAGTAGTGACTCGTCGATCACGCTGATATACTGAAGAGACTTGAACTCATCTTCTTTACTTGACATCAAGTCATACATCTATCTACGTGAAAAATTGAGAGTGCATGAGAACGATCAGAATGCATCTCTACTATTGATCAGCTAAGCATCGAATGATTGCGATTGCATGTTTATACTAACAATCTATTCAACGTCTACGTGACACAAATCAAATCAAGAGAAGAAAAGAGTTATTCAGTACAATCACACTTTATCTTCTCATCATGCACATCTTTCTTTCATCATACATTTCTCTGCTCAATGAATGATAATCATTAAGCAAAAGAACACAGTTTCTGCGTTACAATCATGAGCATCACGAGTGCAAAGAAACGTCTTTCATCTTTGAGTTGAAAATTGAATCGAAACATCGTTGTATAAAATATCATCAATGAAGAGCAGAATAAAGATGATGTGTTACAACAAACAGCACAGACACTCGTAAAAGTTTACTCGAGCGTCACATGCTGAATAGAAGCTATAGATTCATTATTTGATACATAGTTTCAAAACTCACTGTTTTAATGACGCAAAGTCATCATGTAGTTGACGAGTGATTTTCTTTCTCAGAGAGTTTTGTTCATTCAATACACATAGCATAATTTTTCTCATGAGTTGAATTTAAATTGATGTCACAAGAATGTATGAATTACAATCTACAATCTACTTTAATTGAATACACAGATCATTAAAATCATTCTCATATTTATGAGTTTCAATCATGTTCATTTATATGACTAGAAAGTCATTCAAATAATATATCATTGAGTTTTATTGCAAAGTAACTATGAGTATTCAGCAAAGATCTTTAGCGAAAAGATTGAATAAATATGATGATGTGTGTAAATTGAAGAGAAGAAAGCAATTTATTCAATACTTATTTTTTCAGAAGAATTTAAGCAATCAATGATCTGATGTTGCTATTGACATATGATGAAAAACTTTGATCAAATCTTTTTTAATAAAAACTATGTTTCAATCAATGTTACATAAAGTAGATCAGCAATGAAACTCATCTGTAAACAATGCTGACTACGAATTTATTGTTTAATTACAGTAAAGTCTAAAAATTATCAAAAGTTTGAATGACATTAAGACGTTACGTGATAATGAAGCGCTGTGCATTGATTGCATGCAGAGTTTTCATGATCACGTAAATCATAATAATCTTAATGTGCATGTTACAAGCAATCTGTATGCAGATAAGAAAGTCAAATAGAACATAAAATTACAAGAAAAATCACTTATGAAAATCATTTGATTCAGTATCTTGTCATTGCAATGATGAGAACTGAGATAAAATACTCTCACATTTGATTTATTGAAAATGATTAGCAGAAAGAACTTGAATCATGAACATCTTTTAAATTTATATGCTAACTACGCATAAATCTTGTTAAGACTGCGTGTTTGTTACTACAACATAAGTAACTCACGAGTCTCATTAAGTTCAACATGAGCAAACTCAAGAATCTCATTAATATCATTTAACAAATGTTCAAACATAAGCATTTTATACATAAATAATATGCTGATGAAAAGACTTTGTTAAGAAAAGAGAAACATAAACGAGTTAATAAAAAATTGATTAAACTATGCTGTCTGATTAAAAGTGTAGCAGATGAACATTTTTATAAAATATGATTGATCTGCATGAGAAAAATCTTTACAAATAACATGAAACAAATGAGTTGCACACTTTACAAGTGAAGCGAGCATCTGCAAGACATGATATACAATGACAATGATTGTTGATCTTAAAAATCTCATCTCTTCACTGAATTTTGATTCTTGAATGTCTTGATGATAAAGTCAATCTTTAGTCAAAGACATCATCTGTATAACTTGAAAGAACAGTAGCATATGTTGATGTGATTAAAGAAAAAATCAACTGTGATATGCATGCATATCACTGACGAAACGTCTATGACTTATGCTTAAAAAGTAAACTGTTGAAATTTGAGCAGCGAGCGATCTTTTTCATCTTAAACTGTGAATCTGCTGCAAGAAAAACTCTTTAAGTGACTTTTTAAGTTTAAGAGAAAAATCAGCATAAAGATCATGTCTTATGTGTGTTGCATGCAACGTATGCAACATATTTTCAATAAACATCACGTAGCAGAAGCATTTAAAAGAGTAAGCATTGAAACTTTGAAGACAGAAATGTACACAAGCTCGTTACATATTCATTTGAACATGTTATAAAATAAGATCATGCTACGCAGTTAAGTTAATGATTAAACACAGAAGATTAAACAAGCATGCAAACTAATACGCGTTCATCTGATGAAAGTTAATCACATGATTTCTTACTTACTTATCATCAATGTCAGAGACTAGGCTTGAATTGAAGATTCTATCAAGATAGATGATTGATTACTATATTACGTGAACTAGATACAGAACAATACATCAGGTAATGTACAAGACGAAAGACAAGAAGCGAAGAAAAGAGCGAGAACTCAACTTTTATATACATGAATCGAGTAATGCAAGAACTGAGCAGCAGTTCTATGACTTAAGATTGTGTTAGGGGCCTGCCTAGAGCGGGTCAGATAGGGGTGTCATTTAACTAGAAGATAAATGCTAAGGAAGAAAGGTAGCTACAGGAAAGAAGCTGGCTACATATGTGTGTTCCTCAGCCGACGCTA
>JAABVA010001860.1_pt1 | contig 21829 bp, 24 predicted proteins | sample 5560331 | NCBI WGS metagenome assembly JAABVA01 (sample SAMN12812661, study PRJNA571458) | rock metagenome | isolation source: Antarctica rocks | place: Antarctica: Victoria Land, Mt New Zealand sud | collected 2016-01-07
ATACACCTATCCTCATCGGGAAATCTCACCTGAAATTCAAATAATGACAGGCTCTTGAATCGCTCTTCCATGCCACTAACTTACTATTTTTTTTAGTATTTAACAAACGCCTATTTCAAAAAATTTAAACAGGCTGTAAAAATTTTATGTGCTTTACGCATAATATTGTTTCATATTTTGACTACATGAAAAAGATTTTTATTATTATACTTACAACATGTCATTTCTTTTATGCGTTAGGACAAAAAATATCCTCGGACTCCACTTTAACATCATTAACAAAACTTGATTTAGGACTTCAAGGTGTTGGTTTCAGTTATGAACCTCGGATAAGTAAGAAAATAACAATAGACCTTTCCGCAGGTGCAGGCGGAGGTTATAATGTTTCTGAAGATGGTGTAGATTATAAATGGAATTTTTTACAACCGGCCCTCTACTTCATGGTAACGCCTAAGTTTTATTACAACAGGAAGAAGCGGATTGAAAAAGGTAAAAAGTTTCAGAATAATTCGGGCAATTATTTTGGGGTAAGATTGAAATACACTACCGGGAACAATTCCTCAGATTATAACTATCACGTTAGACCGGCAGGATTAGTTAATGTGCATTGGGGAATACAAAGGCCCTTAAGCAATAAATGGATTTTAAACGCACATGCAGGGGCAGGGTACGCTCAAGACTTTGGCAGTGGTTTTGGAACCATATATCCTGCACTTGAGCTGAAGTTCTCTTACCTATTTACAAAATAATCCGTAGTGCAATAGAAAGTACAAGCTATAACTGTCCGCTTTGTAAAAGCAGGGAAAAAGAATAAATTGAGTTGTTTACTATCGGGTTTTATTGATTCGGATCAACCCTGTACCGCAAACAAGTCAATCGTAAAAATCAACACTGAATTTACCGGAATACCTGATTTTGGGTTACTGCCATAACCTAACGCTGAAGGAATTAATAACAAAATACGGCCTTGAGGTTTAATAAACGGAATACCAATTATCCAACCTTGGATTAAACCGCTTAAAACACCTGTGAAATTAGGAAGGGTTTGAAAAACAGTTCCATCGATTAGTTTACCAGTATAAGCAACAGTTATCGTAGATTTAACAGTTGGTGCTGTACCACTTCCTGGAACTAAAATCTGATAATATAAGCCCGAAGGATCTTTTGTGGCCGTGATACTTGGATTAGCTTTTAGATAAGCCTGAATCTTATCATCATCAATTTTAGCTTGTACAGCAGGATCAACGGTGGACGATGAATCACTTTTTTTACAAGCCGAAAAAAGTATGGTAAAAACAGCAAGGAATAATAAAGATTTTTTCATTTAAAGATTTTGTTCTGGTAACGGCTAAGCTGTTGTTTTTATTTTCAATTCGTTCAATTGTTTTTCGTCGATTGTGGAAGGCGAATCAATCATCACATCCCTGCCCGAATTGTTTTTGGGGAAGGCGATCACATCACGGATCGAATCCAAGCCCGCAAAGATTGAACACAAGCGGTCAAAACCAAAGGCAATGCCGCCATGTGGCGGCGCGCCAAATTCAAAAGCATCCATCAAAAAGCCAAATTGTTTTTGGGCTTCCTCTTTTGAAAAGCCGAGATGTTTGAACATCAAAGCCTGCAAGTTACGGTCGTGGATCCGGATGGAACCGCCGCCAACCTCTGTTCCGTTGATCACCAGATCGTAAGCATTTGCCCGAACTTCGCCCGGATCGGTTTCCAGCAGTGCAATATCTTCCGGTTTTGGTGAAGTGAATGGATGGTGCATGGCATGGTAACGCCGGGTTTCTTCGTCCCACTCCAACAGCGGAAAATCCAAAACCCAAAGCGGTGAGAATTGATTTTTATCGCGCAAACCTAAACGTGTGCCCATTTCCAAACGCAACTCATTTAGCTGCTTGCGCACTTTATCTTTTTTACCTGCTAAAAGAAGCATCAGGTCGCCGGGCTGTGCACCAAAAGCCGCAGCCCATTGTTTCAAATCTTCCTCGTTGTAAAACTTATCAACGGATGATTTTAAAGTTCCGTCTGTATTGTAGCGCAAATAAATTAAACCGGTGGCACCAATTTGTGGCCGTTTAATAAAATCCGTTAGTTCATCCAACTGCTTGCGGGTATAAGCAGCACAGTTTTTTGCGTTGATGCCAATAACCAGTTCGGCCTGATCAAAAACCGGGAAGTTTCTCCCGCGCAAGTCAACTCCCTCTCCTGTGGAGAGGGCCGGGCTGAGGCTTACAAACTGCATCCCAAAACGCGTATCCGGTTTATCAGAACCATACAAACGCATGGCGTCGGCATAAGTCATGCGCGGCACTTCTACCAGGTCAATTCCTTTTACGTTTTTAAATAACGTTCGGATCAATCCTTCAAAAACATTTAAAATATCTTCCTGCGTGATGAAAGACATTTCGCAATCAATCTGCGTAAATTCCGGCTGACGGTCTGCGCGCAAATCCTCGTCCCGAAAACATTTTACGATCTGGAAATAGCGGTCGAAACCCGAAACCATCAGCAGTTGCTTAAAGGTTTGTGGTGATTGCGGCAGTGCGTAAAACTCGCCCGGGTTCATACGGCTGGGCACCACAAAATCCCGTGCGCCTTCAGGAGTGGATTTAATTAAAACCGGCGTTTCTACTTCAATAAAATCCAATCCGTCTAAATATTTCCGCACTTCCTGCGCCATTTTATGGCGAAGGATTAAATTGTTTCTGATTGGGTTTCGGCGCAAATCCAGGTAACGATATTTAGCGCGCAGCTCTTCGCCGCCATCTGTTTCATCTTCAATTAAAAAAGGCGGAACTTTGGATTGATTTAAAACTTCCAGCGCAGTAGCGGTAATTTCGATTTCGCCGGTTGGAATTTTCAGGTTTTTGTTGGAACGCTCGATTACTTTTCCGGAAACTTTGATCACAAACTCGCGGCCTAAACTGCGGGCTTGTTCTTTAATAACTGCCGCAGTTTCATCATTAAAAACCAATTGCGTAATGCCGTAGCGGTCGCGAATATCAATAAAAGTAGTACCGCCCAAATCGCGCGATTTTTGCACCCAGCCGCACAGGGTAACTTCTTTTCCTAAATCATTCAAGTTTAATTCGCCGCAAGTATTTGTTCTGAGCATGTTATGCTTTTTGTTGAGTTTGCAAAAGTAGGGTTTTGGGGCGAAAGGTGGAAAGGTGAAGGGTAGAAAGGTTTGAACGTGAAATGAAGCGAATTTTTAGGTGGTAAAAGAAGTATGAATGATTTTAAAATAGGGGATTAAAGGAGTGAATTTTTAATATTTTGGAACTACCGTGACATCAGTATAGGTTCCTGGAGAAGCAGATAATTCACTACCTGGTATAACTAAATAGTCAAAAGCAACAGAATCTAAATTTCCTACCCGAAGTACATCTTTAAAATTTTTATAATCATATTCTAAAGGTGAAGGAAAAATAGAAAATTCAATTACTTTTCGTGTATTTGGATAGTATCTGATAGACAACCTCCATCCGTCTTTTTCGTATTCACAATAACTTTTTTCGTTATCGGTCGGTTTGGGATAAAATATTGGCTTACCAAGAGTTGTAACTATTTCATCAATATTACTTCTGACGAGAACTGGAATATTAAAAAGAACTTTTGTTGGTTTGGATTCAATGTGTGTACATGAAGTACAGATAAGGATTAAAATAAATAACTTAGTTTTCATAATGATTGGTTACTGGTAATCATATGAAAAGTTACATAAGATTGAGCTTCTTTTCAGCATTGAAATAGAATTTTATTTTTGTAAATCCAGTAAAAAGGCCAATCATAAATTTATGATAAGTCTGTGTTAAAATTTTAGTTTTTTAGGATTTCTTCTGCTGTCCCAAATAGTAACTATTTCCAAGAAAGCATCTTTAATCCGGTAGAAAATTAGATAATCCCGGACTATTTTTATTCTTACGTCCGGTAAATTAGTGGGTTTGCCAAGCTCTGGAATTTGAGCCAGCAATTCTATATTTTCTCTGAACAAGGAATCAATTTTTGTGCTGTAAGAATTCGATTGATTTCTTTTAATCCAATAATTTAAGATTTTAAGCCGATCCTGATTAGCACGTACAGACCACTTTATCTGTTTAAGCATTGATCCGCTTGGCTGTTTGCTTCCTCATTTGACAAAAAAACTCCTTTATCTAATTGTGCAATACCTTCGTTTACAGCTTCTTTCTCGTCCTTATTTAAACAGTAAAGCTCATCTGTTTCAGATTCCAAATCAAACACACGCAAAAGCTGACGTAAAAGTTCATCATTATTGATACTACCAATTTTAGCGATCAGTTTTTCTTTTAGTTGAATATCCATGATTATTGCTTTATCAAATATACAAAAATCAGAACTAAGATAACTTGAAGTCGCAATTTGCGACTTCAAGTTAAAATGAACTTTTAATCAGAAACCTATACTTCTTTTACCAGTAAAAATTTACTCAATCTAAAAATAGCATTAGCAGATATCGATTCAAAACCTATCTTTGCCCAAATTCTCAAGGGGTGCCTTGCTTGGTAATAGCTGATCCTAAAATATTTGCTACCAACTGAAAAACAGGCTGAGATCAAACCCAGAGGAGCTGATAGCGAATAGCTGTCAGCCGTCAGCAATCAGCTATTGGGCTGAAAGCTGATTGCTGATTGCCGAAAGCCCAAGTTTCTCGCACCTGATCCGGGTAATGCCGGCGTAGGGAGAGGTAAAAAGTTAAGTGTACTGCGCGTTCGCCCTGGCGGGCAGATGGTTTAACTACAGTTTATTTTAAACATTTTGAAAAAAATTCTACTGGCTTTTACAGCCTTCCTGTTGCCATTTGTGGCAGCAGCGCAGTTTTCCCTGTCGGGGAAAATTACCGATCAGCAAACCGGCGAAACCTTGCCCGGTGCCAGCATCCGCATCGAAAAAACATCGCTAAAAACAGTATCAGATGCTGGTGGCAATTACCGCATCAGCAACCTCAAAGCCGGAAGCTACAGCGTAATTATTAGCTACATCGGTTACCAGCAAATGCAGCAAACCAGCACCATCAATTCAGATCAAACACAAAATTTTACCCTTAAAAGAAGCACCGTACAAGCGGATGAAGTGTTTGTGCGTTCCACCCGCGCTTCTGCAAACTCTGGCTTCACGTACACCAACCTCAGCAAAAAAGAACTCGCCAAAAACAATTTAGGCCAGGATTTGCCTTTTCTGCTCAACCAAACGCCTTCGGCCGTTATCACTTCGGATGCCGGTGCAGGCGTTGGTTATACCGGAATCAGGATTCGCGGTTCGGATGCAACGCGCATCAACGTTACGCTCAACGGCATCCCGCTAAATGATGCGGAAGACCAGGGAAGCTATTTTATTGATCTGCCCGATCTGGCTTCTTCGGTTGATAATATCCAAATCCAGCGTGGCGTAGGCACTTCTACCAACGGTGCAGGTGCTTTTGGTGCAAGCATCAACATTCAAACCACTACGCGGCAAGATACGGCTTATGCGCAACTGGATAATTCGGCCGGTTCTTACGGAACGGTAAAAAATACCGTTAGTTTAGGTTCTGGCTTAATTGATAATCATTTTACGTTTGATGGCCGTTTATCGCGCATTCATTCTGATGGTTATATTGACCGTGCCTCTTCTGACCTCAAATCCTACTTCCTCTCCGGCGCTTATTATGGCAAAAATACTTCCATCCGGTTAAACGTTTTTTCTGGTTCTGAGAAAACCTATCAGGCCTGGGACGGCGTTCCGGAAGATAAATTATCGAGCGGAAACCGTACGTACAACGAATTAGGTTTGATGCCAAATGGCGATTTCTATAAAAACCAGACCGATAATTATATCCAGAACCATTATCAGTTGCTTTTCAACCAAAAAATTTCTGATAAACTTTCTTTTAACGGCGCTTTGCATTATACGCAGGGAAGCGGTTATTACGAGGAATATAAAATTGACCAGCCTGCTGCCAATTATGGTTTAACGCCGGTAATTATGGGCGCAGATACGGTTAAATCAACAGATTTGGTTAGAAGGCTTTGGCTCACTAATTATTTCTACGGCGTTACTTACAACCTGAATTATCAGGCACAAAAAAACCTGAACTTTACATTAGGCGGCGCTTATAATCAATATCGCGGACAGCATTACAGCCGCCTCGAATGGACGCAGCAAAACACTAACATCACGCCGGATTATGAATATTCGCGCGATAATGCCTTTAAAACTGACTTCAACATTTTTGGTAAGATGGATTACCGGCTGGGCAGCGTAAACCTGTATGCCGATTTGCAATACCGCCATATTTATTATTCTTTTTTAGGTTTCGACCGGAATTTGAACAACGTGCAGCAATCGGCTTCGCTTAACTTTTTCAATCCGAAACTTGGTTTAAGATATCAAATCAATCCTGAAAATAACCTGTATGCTTCTTTTGCAGTAGGAAATCATGAACCAAACCGGAATGATTACACCAACTCTACCCCAGCCAGCCGACCAAAAGCAGAAACTTTATACGATTTTGAAGCTGGTTACCGAAAACGGCAAGGTGCATTTACAGGCGGCATTAATGGCTTTTATATGTTATATGATAACCAGTTAGTGCTTACAGGAAGCCTGAATGATGTAGGTGAAGCCATTCGCAGTAACGTAAAAGACAGTTACCGCGCTGGTTTGGAGCTTGATGGCCGCGTGCAACTCTTGCAACCGCTTTACTGGTCGGTTACGGCTGCTTTAAGTACCAACAAAGTGAAGAACTTCCAGCAGTATTTGTACAATTATGATACCGACCAAACTGTATTAGTGCAACAGTATAAAAAGACAGATATTGCTTATTCGCCAGATTTTGTAGGTTCCAGCGAAATTGGTTATTCGCCGATAAAAGGCGGCGAAGTTGCTTTGATCAGCAAATATGTAAGCAAGCAATTTCTGGACAATACTTCCAGCGATGATCGAAAGCTCGATGCTTTTTTTGTGAACAATATTCGTTTGCGCTACAATTTCAGCACAAAAGCGGTTAAAAATATAGGTGTTTCTTTCATGGTCAATAATATTTTCAACGAACTGTACGAGTCAAACGGTACTACTTACCCGGATATTGAAAGCGGAGTAACAAAAAGTTACAACTACTATTATCCGCAAGCTACGCGCAATTTCCTGGCTGCATTAAGTTTAAGGTTTTAAAAAACACCGATAAAAGAAGCATCTAAACTAATGGGCGTTCATAATTGGTTTGAATTACTTATCGGTCAAATCCGCGAAACCGGCTGGCTGCAATGGGTAGCTGTAATTTTTGGCATTGCCGAAGTATTATTGGCCAAACGCAATAATGTTTTGCTTTATCCGGCTGGATTGATCAGCACCGGGCTTTCTATTATTTTATTGTTGGAAGCCCAGCTCTATGCCGAAACACTGCTTAACATTTATTACGTGGTCATGAGCATCTATGGCTGGTGGTTTTGGATGCGGAAACGAAACGGACCGCCTGTTCCTATTACTTATACCACTAAACAGGAATGGCTGGTTACTGCGTTCATTGCCTTTGGCGGCTGGCTGGCTTTGTACCTGGTACTTAAAAATTTTACGCCTTCCAATGTTCCTGTTTGGGATGCTTTTGTTTCTTCCACGGCCTGGGCAGGCACTTGGTTGTTAACACGACGGAAAATAGAAAATTGGATTATACTCAACCTGAGTAATCTGTTTGCCGTGCCGCTGCTGTTCTACAAAAACCTGCCCATGTTTGCCTTGCTCACGCTTTTTTTGTTCGTGGTGGCTATTTTTGGTTATTTTGATTGGCGGAAGATTTATCGGCAACAAGCAAAAATCAACCCTAAATTTAATTGATGAACGTTGCGCATCCTTCCAATTTACTACAACCTGAATGGGTAAAAATTATCCGTTCCGGAGCAGCCGAAGCCGAACGTACCGGCCTGCTTCAACCCAAACAATTAGAACTGATTTATCAGCAGCAATGGTTTAAATTATTAGTGCCCGAAGTTTATTCGGGAACAGAAAAACCGCTGCCGGAAATGGTTCGGTTGGAAGAAAGCTTGGCTTGGGCCGATGGCAGCCTTGGCTGGGTAGTTACTTTGTGCAGCGGTGCAGGTTGGTTTGGCGGTTTTTTGCCGGTAAAAACAGCATCCGAAGTTTTTAAAAACGAAAAAGTTTGTCTGGCTGGCAGCGGGGCTTCTAACGGAACGGCGACCAGAACGGCCGACGGTTTTATCATCAACGGCAGTTGGAAATATGCCAGCGGTGCACAACACGCCACGCATTTTACCGAAAATTGTGTGGTAAAAGAAGCAAATGAAACTGTTTTAAACGCTGATGGAAGTCCGCTGATTTTATCTTTTATTATCAATGCAAAAGACGTTAAGCTGATCCCTGCCTGGAAATACATGGGCATGACGGGAACCGGAAGCGATGCTTTTGAAGTAAAAAATTTATGCGTTCCGGCTGACCGGAGCTTTAAAATTGATCCTGATTTTACGGTGATTGACCGTCCTTTGTACCGTTATCCGTTTTTACAATTAGCAGAAGCTACATTGGCAGCAAACCTTTCGGGAATGGCAATCCATTTTATGGATCTGGCCGGATTGATCTTTCAGGAAAAGATCAAACAGGATAAGCTTTCCGCCGGGCAAAAAGCTGTTTTAAAAAACACATTTCAAAAGCTGGAAATCGAATTTGATCAAATTCGTTTAGCGTTTTATCAAGCCTTGGATCAATCCTGGGAAGCACTGTTGCATGATAAGAAAAGTGCCTTAAAAGAAGCATTGGTGCAGGTAAGTAAAACCAGCAGGCAACTGGCTAAAGTTTCCAGGACAACCGTTGATGAACTGTATCCTTACTGCGGGTTGACAGCAGCCAATCCTGATTCGGAAATTAACCGTGTTTGGCGTGATTTACATACGGCCAGCCAGCACAGTTTGCTGACGTTTTTGGGATGATTATTAATGGAATGATTTATATTTGATTATAATTTCCACCAAAAAATACAATACCTTATAACTAACAAAAAATGGTTACTATAAACGTACAAGATAAAGAGATTACCTTATTACAAGTAGGCAATGAAGTATATGTTAGTTTAACAGATATTGTGCGAGGCGAAGATGGTGCAGATCATATTAGAAATTGGATGCGAAATCGTAATACTGTTGAATTTTTAGGACTTTGGGAGACCATTAATAATCCGAACTTCAAAGGTGTCGAATTCGACACCTTTAGAAAAGAAGCAGGATTAAACAGCTTTAATCTAACTCCTAAAAAATGGACTGAAGCTACGGGAGCAATAGGTATTTTATCAAAATCAGGTAATAATGGGGGAACTTTTGCCCATAAAGATTTAGCATTAGAATTTTGTACGTGGCTAAGTCCAATGTTCAAATTGCTTGTTCTGAAAGAATTTCAAAGACTAAAAGAAGTTGAACAGTCGTCAAATAAATGGGATTTAAGAAGATATATCAGTAAAGTTAATTACAGATTGCAAACAGACTCTATCAAACAAGTTCTGTTGCCCTTAAAAAAATTGTCAAAGGAGAAAGAAGGTTGGGTGTTTGCCGAAGAAGCAGATATGATTTATGTTGCTATGTATGGCTTTACATCTAAGCAGTGGAGAGAGAAAAATCCAGAGTCATCTAAGAAAGGACTGAATATCCGAGATGTAGCAAGCACACATCAACTTATAATATTATCAAATCTTGAAAGTATCAATTCAGAAATGATAAATTCAGGGCAAACTGATAAATTTAGCAGATTACAAATTCTACGCACAACAGCAATCAACCAATTAAAAGCGTTAAAATCAAGCAATGAATTAGAACATGAGTTTATTGAAAGTCCACATTTAGCAAAGCAAAAAGCTCTTCAAGATACAGATAAAATTGAAAAAAAGACGCCCGACATTAGTAGCTTTAATCAAACTTTAAATGGTTTGATGAAATCACCTTCATCGTCTAAACAGGGTAAAAAGGATGATAAGTTATTTTAAATTAATACTAACAATCCAAAATTAATCGCGTTTTCTTAACAGAAAAATCACACACAAAAGTAAATCTATTGCTGATATTTGACTCCTTGAAAAAACCCTTTTAAGGATGAAAATTAAATACCTGTTCTGTATTCTTTGCACCGCTTTTGCAACTACTGCTTTTGCACAGAAAAAAACACCGGCAACCGTTTCCAATTCCATTCCTCGCCCAAAACTGGTGGTTGGATTGGTGGTCGATCAAATGCGCTGGGATTACCTGTACCGCTATTTCGACCGCTATCAATCCGGTGGTTTTAAACGCCTAATGAACGAAGGTTTCACCTGCGAAAATACCAATATTGATTACATTCCCACGGTAACTGCTGCCGGGCACACTTGCATTTATACCGGTTCTGTTCCGGCCATTCATGGTATTACCGGGAATGATTTTATCATTCAATCCACTGGAAAATCAGTGTATTGTACCGAAGATACTACGGTGCAAACGGTAGGAAGTGCATCCAAAGCAGGCGAAATGTCGCCGCGAAATTTATTAGCCTCCACCGTTACCGATGAGCTTTGTTTAGCCACTAATTTTCGTTCTAAAGTAATAGGCATTGCCTTAAAAGACCGCGGAGGGATTTTACCTGCGGGGCATACCGCTAATGCTGCTTACTGGTTTGATGATGTTACCGGCAATTGGATCACGAGTACGTATTATATGAAACAGCTTCCTTTATGGGTGAAAAACTTTAATGATCAAAAGTTGGCTCAAAAATATTTAAAACAGGACTGGAACACGCTTTACACGATCAATACTTACCTGCAAAGCGAGCCGGACAACAACAAACACGAAGGCGCTTTCAGTGGTTCTGCAACACCCACTTTTCCTGTTAAAACTTCTGTTTTGGGCGAAAAAGGCCCGGGTTTGATCCGCAGCACGCCTTATGGCAATTCTTTAACTTTAGATCTGGCCAAAGCTGCGGTGGAAAACGAAGCTTTGGGTAAAAATTTGATAACGGATTTTCTGGCGGTCAGCCTTTCTTCCACGGATTACATCGGCCATCAGTTCGGCCCTAACTCTGTAGAAATTGAAGATACTTATTTACGTTTAGACCGCGACCTGGCCAGCTTTTTTACTTATCTGGACGGCAAAGTGGGCAAAGGGAATTACACTGTTTTTTTAACGGCCGATCATGGTGCTGCACATAACCCAAATTTCTTGCTTGATCATGAAATCCCTGCCGGTTTGTGGCCGGGAAGCGCAATCTTGAAAGACCTGAACCAAACCCTGGAAAATAAATACAAGGCGAAAAAATTAGTGCTTGGTTTAGGTAATTACCAGGTAAACCTGAACAATGCGCTGATTGAAAAGAATAAATTGGATGCGAACGAGCTCAAAAAGGACTGCATTGCTTTTTTACAGCGGCAAACCGGTGTGCAAAACGTGGTTGACCTGGAAAAGATACAGGAAGCCAGCATTCCGGCTGATCTAAGAACGCGCATTACCAACGGTTATGACCGCGAACGTTGCGGTGCCATACAAATCATTTTAAAGCCTGGCTGGTTCTCCGGTTACGGTGCCACCGGCACTACGCACGGCACCTGGAACCCGTATGACGCCCATATTCCGTTGGTTTTTATGGGTTGGGGAATCCAACACGGCCATCTGGAGCGGGAAACCCACATGACGGATATTGCGGCAACTATTGCTGCTTTGCTTCATGTCCAGGCACCAAACGGTTGTATCGGCCAGCCAATTTCAGAAGTTTTGCGGTAGGGGCAATTCATGAATTGCCCTATATAACCGCCTTAATATTTGGGGTAATTCTTGAATTACCCCTACATTCGTATTCAAATGTCTTCCCACCACATCGTCCGCGAAAAACAAGAACCAGCTTTACTTATTTTAGAGTTGGGTTTGTTTGAGGAAGAACATCTGGGCCAACTTTTGGAATGGAGCCCGACGGTTTTAGTGAATGACAAAGCTGCCGAAAAGCTGTACAGTTTAGGGATTAAGTTTGATGTCTTGCTTACTGAAACAGCACCGAAATTTTTGCAGGATAATTTGCGGTTAATTCCTGTTGAAGAAGACGCGCTGAAATCAGGATTGGAATTTTTGATCAATGAAAAATATCCGGCAGTCAATATTATTGCCGGTAAAAGAAGCATTGAAGATTTTCTGCCTTATGCCGATCAGATCACGTTGGTTGTGTTCAGCAACGACCAAAAAATTTATCCGGTAAGCAGCGGTTTCAGCAAATGGAAAGCGGCCGACGAAATAATTGAAATCTTCCAAATTCCTGCCGATTTGAAACAAAGCGGATTGAAACAATTGAACGGACATCAGTTTAAAACCACAAGCGATAGTTTTTTTACGCTGAAATTTGCACAGCAGTTTTTGTTTATCTCCGAAGAAATTTAGAAAGCGTTCGGATCATCCAGGCAACCCAGCAGGTCGGGATATTGAAAACGATAATCTAAATCAACGATTATTTTTTTCGGGTTGATGATCTTCCACACTGTTTTTTCTTCCGTAAAATCCGGCACGGCGAAACCTGATTTTATGATTGCTTTGGTATAAAATTCTTTTTTTGTCGGATGCGAAGGTGCAACTGCATTATAAACTGCCGGAAACTTTTGCTGATCTAAAACCGCTTCGATCAAACCCAAACAATCATTCAAATGGATGAGATTGACGGGTGCCATACCATTCGGGATACTGTTTTTATCCTTGAAAAACCTTCCCGGGTTTCTGTTTGGGCCAAACAAGCCGCCGAAACGCACAACGGTTGTTTGCAGGTTTTTAGCCGATAAAAACAGCATTTCTGCCTGCAACAATTCCGAATGAATGTCCGGTTCGTCCGCTTCGGTAACTTCGCGGCAAACATCTCCGTAAACAGAAGTGGAACTGACAAAAATAACTTTGCGGATAGATGAAGCTTCGATATAAGGCAACAAGCTTTGCATTTTGGACAGGTAAAAATTTGGTTTTTTTTTATGCCCTGGCGGGATGTTAAGCATCAAAAAATCAGAATCAAAAAAATGAGGGTTGTATTGTTCTTTGCCGGTTTCTACATCAATCAAAAAAGGGTCAATTCCGGTTTCTTCCAGCAATTTCACCTTTTCAGCAGTTGTGGTAGAGCCTTTAACCTGCCAGCCTTTTGCCACCAGTTTTTTGGCCAATGGCAAACCCAGCCAGCCGCATCCCAAAATACTGATTTTTTTATTTCTAACTTCGCCATTCATTTCGGCAAAGATAAACCAAAACTGTTTTGGCACCTCATTTGTAATTACGCAACTTAGATCATCAATATAAATTATGAAAACTTTATCTCAAAAATTAGCCGTATTTAGCATAGCTATAGCCGTGGCAGCAACTTTTAATACTGGCTGTTCATCCTTCACCAAAAGCCAAAAAGGCACGGCCATTGGTGCCGGTGCAGGCGGTACAATTGGTGCATTGATTGGCAAAAGGGCTGGAAATACAGCTATCGGAGCCATTATCGGTGGTGCCATCGGCGGAACTGCAGGTGCTTTTATCGGCCGTAAAATGGATCGGCAGGCAGCAGAGATCAAACAAACCGTGCCGGGCGCAGATGTGGTTCGTGAAGGCGAAGGTTTGATCGTCAAATTTGATTCCGGTATTTTGTTTGATGTCAATAAAACAGCGTTAAAACCTGCCGCAACCACCAATTTGGAAAATCTTGCCGCCTCAATGCAAAAAAATCCCGACACCAATATTATGGTAGTTGGTTATACAGACAATACTGGTTCCGCTGATTATAACCAAAATTTGTCTGTCCGCCGTGCTGATGCTGTAAAGTCAGCCATTACTTCCAATGGGGTTTCAGCTTCACGTTTAACTACGCAGGGCAAAGGTGAAACCGATCCCATTGCGGATAACACTACCGAAGCTGGCCGTTCGCAAAACCGCCGCGTTGAAATCGTAATTGTTGCCAACGACAAGATGAAATCCGACGCAAAAACAGCGCAATAACACTGATTTTATAGGATAAAAGAAGCATTCTGAAAAATTTAGAATGCTTCTTTTATTTACAAGCAATCCATACTTCGTTAATTAAATTTGCGTTATCTTTATATAAATGTTTAAAAAATCAGGAACCATTTTAGCTGTGCTGCTGTATTTAGTTACGGTTAGCGGCTTTTCCCTGAACCTGCATTTTTGTGACAATACAATTGAGTCGGTAAAAATTGATGCGCCAACCAAAAAGTGCGGCATGGATAGCAAATGTTGTAAAGAAACGCATTTGGAAGTTAAAGTTAAAGATGTACATCAGGCTGCCCATGCTTCTTTTATCGATGAAAATTTAGTGTCTCTTGTTCCGGTTCTCAACTATGCTTCTTTCCATGAACCATTAGCTATTAACCATCTTTCCAACCTTTTTACAGAACGCGGTCTGCCGTTAAATCCTGTTCCTGTTTTTATCCGAAATTGCACTTTCCGGATTTGATCCAATTGTAATCTTTTAAAAATTAAACACGGCTTTTTGTTTGTGTTCTACTGTTTTTACAATTACAATTTTATATCATTTCTTCTTATGAAAACTTTAAAAATATTCCTGGCTGTTCTGGCCATTTCCATTGGTGCTGCACAAGCACAATTTGTTAAAGCTGATTTACAAGTAAGCGGTTTAACCTGCTCCATGTGTTCTAAAGCAACCGAAAAATCATTACGCACTTTGCCTTTTATTGGCGATGTAAAACCCGATTTGAACCGTAACCTTTTCGTTATCACATTTAAAAAAGATGTGCCGGTTAATTTAGATGCCATCAGCAAAAAAGTACAGGACGCCGGTTTTTCTGTCAATAAACTTACCGCTTCTTTTAACTTCGATAATTTAAAAATCAACAATGATTATCATTTTAATTATGCCGGCAATACCTACCATTTCCTGAATGTAAAGGATGAAATCTTAAATGGCCTTACGCCAATTACCGTAATTGATAAAGCTTTTGTGCCTGCTTCAACTTATAAAAAGTATGCAGCCCAAACTAATTTCCCTTGCTATAAAAGCGGCATGATGGGCAACCAGAAAGTTTACCACGTTACCATTTAAGCTTTAAGGAAATGAAATTTATATTTCTGTTTTGGTGCTTTCTGGCATCAACCTTAACTGCTTTTGCCCAGGAATTATATGTAAATACCGAGCCAGCCAGTAACATGGCACGGCATTCTCTCGGTGTAAGATTAGAAAATCAGGGTTATTTTAACCCTGATTTTCGTAACCGGAATACTTTGGAAGTGATGTATGGCGCAAGTAAAAACTGGATGGTTCATGCTTCGGGTTATGTATCAAATTTTTACCAGCAAAAACAGCATCTCGAAGGTTTTAGCGCTTATGCCAAATATCGTTTTCTTTCTGTTGATTCTGTGCAGCGGCATTTTCGCGGTGCAGCTTTTATCAAAGCTTCTGCCATCAATAATCCAATTATCAATCAGGAAATTAATTTAGAAGGAGATAATTCAGGCTTACAAGGCGGACTGGTTTTTACACAATTGCTGCATAAATTAGCACTTTCCGGTTCTGTAAGTTATTTGCGGGGATTGGATAACCAGCACAATTCAATTCCTATTGGTTTTGCTAAAGATGCGGTTGCTTATACCTTGTCTTCCGGTTACCTGCTTTTCCCGAAAAATTACAGCAATTACAACCAAACAAACGTAAACTTGTACCTGGAGTTGTTAGGGAAAACCAATCCCGGTTATGGGCAAAGTTACCTGGATGCTGCTCCTGCCCTTCAGTTTATTTTTAACAGCGTTTTTCGGGTTGATTTATCTTATCGAACACCAATTTATAACCGCATGACACGCAATTCGGAGAATATGTATTTGGTTAGATTGGAGTATAATTTTTTTAATTTGTTTTGATTTTTGGGTGGTAAAAGAAGTATGGGATTTTTGATTCTTATTGTGCAAGCAGATAAGGATCAAGAAGCTTTATACCTGCGATATTTTTAAAGTCCGCAGTATTCCTGGTAACCAAGGTTAGCTCATGCACTAAAGCTGTTGCTGCAATAATAGCATCCGGAAGTTTTGTTTTATACAATTTTCTGATAGCGATAGTACGATCTACTATTGCAGCAGTTAGCTCAATAAGGGTAACATCATCCATAAAGTTTTCCAGCAACAGATAATGTTCATTTGGTGCGTTAAAACCTAATACCTCTATTTTAGTAATTACAGAAACTTTAGGCGTGCTATCTAAAACTTCATTTAAAAAAGCCATGCCAGCTTCCGGCATTTTTCTACCTAAATAGTCAATAACTGTATTTGTATCAATTAAATATTCTGGTTGTTCCATTCATTCCGGCTTTGTGTTACATAATTCTGAAGTTCGTCTGCAACATCTCCTGGTAATTTACCGGCATATTTCTCAGAAAGTTTCTTCTTTGCAGTAGTATTTTCCTCTAATACTTTAATCAACTGCAACTCTTCCAATTCATATATAAGCCTAATAGCCTTATGATTGGTGAGTTGTATCAGTATTGTTTCCATTCTTTTGTTATTTGTTATAAACATAGTGAAGATAAAACTCTTTTTGCTAAATGTTTTGAGATTTTGCGGTGGTAAAAGAAGTATTAGCAAAATGTTCCCAATTCCAATCATTTAAGTCTTCATCTTCAAAAACATCAGGAATAATTAATTCATCATCTCCATTTTTGGCCATTTCTTGAAAGGCTTCTGACCAATCTTTTCAAGCTTCAGTTGCGTTGGAAAAATCATTCGAGTCCATATTAAAGCAGTTTTATGGTTTAGTTATTTTGATTTTAGGATTAACCTTCAACAATTCCTCCAAAAACAAGATTTCTTTTTCAGGCGAGATATAAATCTCATCCCAGCGATTGTATTTTATGATCAATCCTTTTGTTGCTAATGCTGGTTTTAAGCCGACAAACCATGTTTTCCCAACGATAACCTCTCCAATATCAAAAATATTAATCGACCCTTTTATAAACGCGCTTTTATATTTTAACTGCGCGTTTTCCAATTGATAATAAGTGTCAAACCAAAGCCAGATCGGCAATAAAAAGCCCACTAACAGCGGCAACAAAACTAACCATTTTTTTGGGGTATCGATAAGTGTTGTAACGGCTATAAAAATCATCAACAAAACCACTGCTCCTAAAATCACTCCGATCCAAAGGCTTTTCCTGGATTTAAATATCATCTTTTCTGTTAATTAAATCTTCCCCAAAGCCAGCTTAATCTTCCCCAAATGATGCAAACCATGCCAGGCATATAAACCTAAAGCGGCTTTAAGTGTCATGGATTTTTGTGTTGCCGGATGAAAGAAAGTCCGGCTCCATTGTTCTTCGGTTAAGGCTTGCATCAGTTCTACCCAACGGTAATGGATACCTTCAATCATTTGAAAAGAGGGCGCAACCGGCATTTTGTAATCCGGCAGCAAAGCCCAGTCTGCTTCCTGGTAAGGTTTGATGGTCGGGTTATCTTCTGTTAAAGCCAGTTTAAAACGCGTTAAACTGTTGGAATGGCTATCGGCAACATGATGAATCACCTGCCTGATCGTCCATCCGCCTAAACGGTAAGGCGTATCAAACTGTTGGTAATTTAAACCAACTACAGCTTGCCGCATCTGGCCGGGCAAGACTGCAATTTCCTGTATCCAGGCCCTTATTTGCTCATCCGTAAAAGATGCTGGCGCTGTATATTTTCCGATCGGATATCTTTCGTCTGTCATGATCTTCTGCTTTTAATACTGTTTTTATCACTAAAAATTAAGTGCCGGGTGTTTTTTGTTGAAATCTGTAGCATCCTGGTAAATTTTGGCGGCTTCCAGAATTTTTCCTTCGCCAAACAATTGTCCCATAAAAGTAATGCTCAAAGGCCGTCCTTGTTTGTTAAAACCATTTGGCAAAACCACACATGGGTTGCCGGTCAAATTGGTCAGCACTAAGTTACCCGAAAAAGAAGGCGTAATGTACATATCCAGCCCTTTTAATTTTTCGTACCAATCCTGGATCACCATGGTACGGACACGGTTGGCCTGGATATATTCAACCGCCGGAACAAACTGTGCCGTACGGAAAATATTGGGCCAGCCGCCTTTTCCCTGGCGCACCATCATATCATCTTTATGGTTTAAAACCAGTTCCTGGAAAGCTGCGCCTGCTTCTGTTTCCAAGATAAACCTTAAAGAACCAAAAGGCAATTTTGGATATTCTACCGGCACCAATTCTGCACCCAATTCTTTTAATTTCACCAGGGTTGATGAATCACTGCTTTTGTTAAAACGGCTCCGGTCGAAATCTGCTTTCACATAACCAATCTTCCAGCCTTTTAACGTTTTCTGGTTGCCATCGTATTTAAAAGGCGCAGCAATCGTACTTAAATCCTGCGGGTCAGTTCCCTGGATTGCGTTAAAAACGATGGCGCAATCTTCTACACTTCGAGTAATCGGACCTAACTTATCCATCGTCCAGCTTAAAGCCATCGCGCCGGTTTTGCTCACACGGCCGAAAGACGGGCGCAAACCAGTATCGCCACATTCGGTGGAAGGCGAAACGATAGAACCCAAAGTTTCGGAACCGATGGCAAATGGCAAACAACCGGCAGCAACCGCGGAAGCCGGGCCAGCCGAAGAACCGCTGGAACCGCGTTTGATATCCCAAGGATTGTTGGTCCGGCCGCCAAACCAAACATCGCCGTTGGCCAGTTCGCCTAAAGTTAATTTAGCAACTAAAACGGCTCCTGCTGCTTCTAATTTTTTAACCACCGTTGCATCAACATCCAATTCCTGGTTTTTGTAGGGAACAGAACCCCATGTTGTTTTGTAGCCTTTTACCGCCAGCAAATCCTTCACCCCAAACGGAATGCCGTGTAAAACGCCTTTATAATGTCCGGCTTTTATTTCGGCATCGGCTTGCGCGGCTTGTTTTAAAGCAAGTTCTTCGGTATAATTTACCACGAACAATAATTTCGGATCGTACTTTTTTAATCTTTCTAAAAAGAATTTCGTGAGTTCTACCGAAGTAGTTTTTTTAGTTCGGATGAGATCAGCCAATTGACGGATCGTGTAAAAAGCAAGTTCGTTTCTATCCGCAGGCAAAGTAGTAATGCTTCTTTTATCCAATAAAAATCCATTGGTTTTATCAGGATAAACGAAGCCAACCGGAACTGGGTTGAAGTTTAGCGCCGGCACAACATCGTTTTTGAGGTGCAGTTTGCGCAGTTCTTCATACGCTTTTAAATGATCGTTTAAACCGTTCAACATCGAATCGGATTGCGCCATAGAAAAATCAATTCCGATGATTTTTTTAGCTTCGTTTACCATCGCAATGGTTATCGGACTGCTTTCTAATTTTGGGGTGATAAAAGCACCGCAAACAAAGCTAAAGCTGCATAAAGAAGTGATGGCCAGGATTTTTTTGGTAGAAAGTTTCATCATCATAAATCGTTTGTTCTAAAATTAGCGTTTTGTAATTTGTTAATTTCGGCCTGATGAAAAAAATTTGTATCTTTTTACTTACAATATTCTTTAATTGCGAAATTTTTGCCCAAACAATCAAAACCGGCGTATTGGTAATTGGCGGCGGTGCGGCAGGCGTAGCAGCCGGAATACAAAGTGCGCGGAGCAATGTAAAAACGATTATCTTAGAACCCGGCCCATGGCTGGGTGGCAGTTTAACTTCGGGCGGCATGTGTGTGGTGGAAGGAAACCGAAATTTTCCGTCCGGGGTTTGGGGCGAATTCCGAAAACGGCTCAAAGAATATTATAAAACGGCTCCCGGTTTTGATACGGCCGCCAATGCTACACTTCGTTTTGAACCGGCTGTTGGCGCGGCTATTTTGAAAAGGATTACCGATACGGCCAAGAACCTCACCGTTCATTTGAATGCTTCTTTTATCGGCATAAAAAAAGACGGGACCGGTTATGAAGTATCGGCCAAAATTAACGGAGAAAACACGATTATAAAAGCGCAAGTGGTGGTGGACGGAACCGAAACCGGCGACGTGGCCGCAAAATTAGGCGTACCATCAGATGTCGGGTTTGAAAGTGAGGCGCAATCCGGAGAAAAACAGGCACCAAAAACAGCATTGCCGATCATCCAAAACCTAACCTGGATTGCGATTTTGAAAGATTATGGCCGCGCTGCCGATCGTACAATCACTAAACCCGAAGGTTATGAGGAAAGCTTATATTCTTCTTTCCAAAGCAAAAACGTGAAGCAACTGCTGGAAAGTAACCGTCTGCCGAACGATAAATTTATGCTGAAAGTAAAAGGCGTAAATGATTATCCGGTAACCATCGGCGATCTTACTTCTGCACAAAAAGAAACAACTTATCAAAAAGCACGGTTAAAAACACTTGGTTTGGTTTATTACCTGCAAACGAAATTGGGTTTAAAAAACATCAGTATCGATAATTTGGAATTTAACACGCCGGACCATTTACCGTATCTACCTTATATCCGCGAAGCAAAAAGAAGCAAAGGTGTAATCAGGATGGTTTTGGATGATATTTATATGCCTTATAACCGTTCGTCCAGGCTTTACCGCACTTCTATTGGTATTGGCGATGCTGCTCCCGGGCAACATTTTTTACCTTTAGAAAAAGCACCGGAAACTGATTACGGCGTATTTCCGGCTTACAGCATTCCTGCCGGAGCGGTGATCGTAAAAGATTTTGATGATTTTTTGGTGGCCGAAAAAGCAATGTCGGTTACGCATTTGGTCAATGCCAGCACGATGTATCCTTCGGTTCAGATGACGGCCGGACAAGGCATAGGAACAATTGCTGCTTATTGCGCTTTTTTTAAAACGACTACCAAAACAGTGAAAATCAGGATGATCCAAAATGAGATTTTAACGTATCACGGTTATTTAATGCCTTTTGCAGATGTTCCGAAAAACGATCCGCAGTTTATTGCGATCCAGAAAATTGGCGTAACAGGATTACTTCAAGGCGTACAAATACCTTCCGGAACTGCTGCAACGGTTTTCTTTCTGCCGGATTCTGTAGTGAAAACTGCCGAGATCAAACCGGTTTTGGCTGAAATTTATACGCGCTCGTTTTTATGGTTTAATAAAAATAAACCAGGCGGGTTATTCACGATTGGCAATTTGCTTTCTTTTATTGAGGAATTGAATTTGCGGGATGCAAAAACGTTTCAATTGCAGGTCCGGAACGATTGGAAAACCCAATTAAAATTGGATACTGAATTTAATATTTCCAGGCCCATCACGAGAAGAGAATTTGCTGCTTTGGCAGATGTTTATTTAAAACCATTCGACCGGCCGGTTGATTTGACGGGTAAATTTATAAACTGATTTTTAGGTGCTAAAAGAAGTATACTCCCTCTCCTTCGGAGAGGGCTGGGGTGAGGCTATGCTTCTTTTAGCGCCTAAAAAATGATTGTCTAATATTAGATTTTAGGTTGGCCTATGTTTTGCAAAAATCACTTCATCATCATACAAACCATTTTTAAACAGGGAATTCTTAAAATTTCCTTCCTACTGATAACCGGCTTTTTGCAAAACTTTTGCCGAAGCCGGATTGCTGCCGAAAACTCCCGCATAAATCCGCATTACCTCAAAGCTGTCAAAAATATATGCGGTAAACAAAGCAACTGCTTCTGTCATAATGCCTTTTCCCCAAAATGGCTCGCCAAGCCAGTAGCCCATCCTGGCATTTTTACAATAAATATCGGTTTGCAGATCAATACCAATACCTCCGGTAACTTCTTCTCCAATAACTAAAGCTAGTGTTAAGTTAAATATATTATGACGTAAAAAAATGTATCTTTGTAAAAAAACCAATGATACGTTATAGCATTAAACTCACAAAAACGGAAGTAGAGGAACTTCATGAGATCATTAATAAG
>JAABVA010001861.1_pt1 | contig 21829 bp, 22 predicted proteins | sample 5560331 | NCBI WGS metagenome assembly JAABVA01 (sample SAMN12812661, study PRJNA571458) | rock metagenome | isolation source: Antarctica rocks | place: Antarctica: Victoria Land, Mt New Zealand sud | collected 2016-01-07
GGCGATCTCCAAGCAGGAAACCTCCTGGAACGTCGCAAACTCGGCCCCGGTCAGCCCGTCACGTCAGTTTCACCGATCTTTCAAAACGGGGTCTTAGCAGCGAGCTGCTGCAAGTTCACCGCTGGTGGGTGGCTTGGATCCTCGTCGACCATGAAGGTCGAAATTGCGCCGGATGGCTTCAGAACCTTGGCGTCGATGTCGAGGTTCTTGACAAAGGCGACCTCGACAACGCGGTCCACCGCCGCGTTCTCGCCAGTGAAACGGCTGACCTCGGCCACGACGTCCTGCGCCTTGTAGTCAATGACGTGATGCGCCCCGCAGGCGCGCGCGACCTCGGCTTGGGCGCTCGAGCCGACCGTGGCGATCACTCGCGCACCGGCCCAGCGCGCGAGTTGGACCGCTAGGTGACCAACCGAGCCCGCGCCGCCCTGCACCAGGATGGTCTTGCCTTGAATCGCTCCGTCCGCGAACAGCAGATGGTGCGCCGTCATGCCCGGCACGCCGAGACTCGCCCCGTCATCGAATGAAGCTTCGTCGGCCAGACGAACGGCATTGCCGGCAGGCACCACCACGTATTCGGCTGCGGTTCCAAAGGCCCGCCCATCCCGTTGCGCCTCGAACACCCATACGCGTTCGCCGACGCGTCCCTCAGGCACGCCTGGCCCGACGAGGTCGATCTCGCCCGCGCCGTCATTGTGTGGGACGATGCGCGGGAACGGCATAGTGTCCTGCCCGCCCCAGCCTTGCCGTGTCTTGGTGTCAGAAGGATTGACCGCCGATACGCGAACCCTGACCCTGATTTCTCCCGGGCCCGGCTCGGGGTCAGGAAGTTCGCTGACCCGCAGAACCTCATGAGGATCTCCCTTCCGCTCGTAATACGCCGCTTTCATCCACTGCCCCGCGAGCCAAATGACGTGTTGCGTTCGCGACAGTGGCGACATCGTCAAGCTTCCTCCTAGCGGTGGGTCCGCTTTGAGGGCCTTGATCTTGTCGCAAGCACCGTCGGGCGATGAAACGCAGCTACCTTTATTTCTTGCCATTGAAAGTTAGATGCGCTGCTATCGCCTACATGAATACCAGAAAGCTTGATCTCAACCTTTTGCTTGCGCTCGAAGCCCTGTTGACCGAGCGAAATGTCACGCGGGCGGCAAAGCGGCTGAACCTCAGTCAGCCAGCCCTCAGCACTCAGCTCGCTCGCCTGCGGTCGCTGTTCGGGGATCAGCTTTTCGTGCCGACCTCGCGTGGCATGCTGCCAACCGCGCGGGCGTTGGAGCTTCAGGATCCGGTCCGCGATGCGCTGGACAGGATGCGAGTTATTGTCGGTAGCAAGGATGCGTTCGACCCTACCGAGAGCCGCCTTAGCTTTTCGCTCGCAGGCACTGACTACATGCAGGTGGCCGTGCTGCTGCCGTTCCTCCTCGGCCTGCGTACGGTCGCGCCGAAGTTCCGTGTCATGGTGCGCGTAAGTGATAGCCGCATCATGACGGGCGAACTCGAGCGCGGGGAGGCGGACCTGGCTTTCCTACAGCCCGAGCGCGTCGACGGAGCGCTTCGCTCTCAACTCCTCCTCGAGGAGGAGTATGTCGGAGTGGCTCGAAAAGGCAGCGTGCCACCGGGCTCAATGACACTCGATCGTTTCGCGTCGGCCAGCCACGTCATTGTTTCACCTCGCGCGGAGGGCTTCCGCGGCGCAACCGATGCGGCCTTGGAGAAGGTGGGACGGGAGCGACAAGTTTGCCTGGCCGTGTCTTCGTTCGTGTTTCTCATCGAGACTGTATCTCGATCCGACATGCTCGCGATGGCGCCAAGGCGGCTGGCGGCGTGCTACAATGATCGCATTGACGTCTTCGATGCGCCAGTTCCGGTCCCGAGCTTCTCGATCTCGATGGTCTGGCATGATCGCACCCACGAGCACCCGGGCCATCAGTGGCTTAGGAAGCAGCTTGTCGAGTTCTGCGCGGGGCCGGGTTAGCGTTCCATTGAATGGTATCAACGTAGCCGATAGCGCGGCAAAAAACTGCGATTTCCGTGGATAGCATAGATGCCCTAGCTACGGGTTCATGGAACTACGTCATCTCCGTCATTTCGTGGTGGTTGCCGAGGAGCTGCATTTCGCTCGTGCCGCCGAGCGCCTGGGCATGGAGCAGTCGCCGCTCAGCCACTCGATCCGCAACTTTGAGGCCGAACTTAAGGTCAGCTTGTTCCATCGCACCACGCGTAGGACTTGGCTGACGCGCGTGGGATCCCGGTTCTATGCCGAGGCCAAGCGCATTCTGGGCGACATCGATGCCACGACAGCATCGCTGCGGGACGAAGACGATGAGGAGCCAAATTGTCTCCGGCTAGCGCTTGGGGAGGATCTGGCAGCAGAGTCGTTCACCCGCTTTCTGTTCGAGCTGGAGCATCATCGGCCGCCCCTCGCAGTCGACGTGCGCGAGCTGACCCACGCAGACGCTGTCCGCCTGGTCAGGGACGGCGGTAGTGATCTCGCTCTGACGCTGGACGGTCGTGAGACGGACGGACTGCGTAAGATCAAGGCGTGGGGCGAACCGCTCATGCTGGTCGTGCCGATCGGTCACGTCCTGGCGGAGCACGATCGTGTGAGCTTGGCAGAGATCGCGGCCGAACGCGTAGCGCTTCCTCGGCCGGATGTCTGTCCAGGTTACCTGACGCAAATTGAAGAGCTATTCAGCGCCCGGCGACTGACCATCGCCGACCGAGTTACCGTCAGGCACTGGAACACCGCCGTCAGCTTTGCCGCCACCGGGCGCGCGATAGCGCTATGCCCAGCCTCAATCGTCGCTGCTGCAGCAGGGGCAGCTGTCGTGCCTGTAGAAGACGAGGTCGAACTCATCACCTGGCTGTTCTATCCCGAAGGCGAGCCGTCCGCCGCCGTCTCACTCGCGCTTGAGCTTGCGTCTCTGGTCAGCGCCGACACTTGGTCGCGCTTGGTGTTTGAACCCGCTGCCTGACGAGCCTTCCGGAACGCGCGGTCGCGTTCCATGAACGCTGCCAGCATGTGCGGCACCAGCGAAGGCGCGTTGACCGCTTCTCCATAAGCCGCGCCGAACAGCTCGGCATAGCGGTCGAGGTCGGCCCTCAGCGACGCCGGCATCACCACCGTCAAGCGCACCACCTCCGACCGCGGCAGCGGTCCCAGCCTGAGCTTCTCAGTCACGGCCTCACTCCCGCGGCTCGGATGGCACCGGTGCTGGCATAGGGCCGCAGCACGAGGTCCTTGTTGACGATCACCCGGACCGGAAACCCCGGCCGCACGGTCAGGGTCGGCTGGACGTTGAGGTTGCGGCGGGTGACCTGCTGACCGACCTGGTTGACGCTCTCCTCGGCGCTCCGCGAGGTGGCCACCACGACCGTCTGCTGCCCCGTTCCGCCAAGGCCGCTGTTCTGCGAGCCGAGCTCGGCCCCAACGCCCAAGAGCGTCGAGAGCGCCGCGCCGGCGAGGAGCTTGCCCCAGTGATTGTTGGTCTCGTCCTCGAGCCCGGCGAACCCTTTGGTGTCGGCGCCAGGCAGTCGATCCAGCACGATCGAAGAACCGTCAGGCATGATCAGCCGCGTCCACACCAGCAGCACCCGGCTCTGGCCGTAGGAGACCTGGGCGTCGTAGGTCCCGAGCAGTCGCGATCCCTGCGGGATCAGCAGAGTCTTGCCCGTGACCGTGTCGTAGACCGGCTCAGTGACCGTCGCGATCGCCTGGCCGGGTAGGTCGGAGTTGAGGCCCGTCACCATGGCGGCGGGGATGATGGTGCCCGCCATGACCTGGAACGGCGAGGCGGGCGTTTGCAACCGGCCCGAAGCATAGACCTTGGTGTCGGTCGCGGCAGTCAGGAAGGCGCTCTTGCGATCCTGACCGTTCTGGCTCGCGGCCTCGTCCGGCCGCGCGGTCTCGGCGGAGCCGGGCAGCGGCGCGAACGGGCTGAGCGGGGTGGTCGGTCCGGCAACCGCAGGCTCGACCGCGGATGGATCGACACTTTTCTGGCGCACCTGCACGAACAACGTCCCGCGCCGGGCTGCTTCCGCCTCCTGGCGCAGCCGCTCGCGCTCGGCGGCGGCCGCCTGTTCCGCCGCTGTCGGTCCCGAAGGTGTCGCCGTCGACGTCAGGGGCGCGCCCTGCTCCTGCTGGGCGCGCAGGAACGGCCGGCCGAGGTCGCCGGGCAGTGGAGGCCCGAGCGGCGGCACGCCGGCGGGCAGCGCGGGCTTGGGAAGACTACCGTAGTCGCCGGGCAAGGTGCGCAGACCTTCGGCGATCGGTTTGCGGTCGGTCGAGTAGAGCTCCTGCGGCGGCGTCCCGCCGCCGTGCTGGACGCCCAGCGCCCAGATGGCGAGGCCCCCGACGGTCAGCGCCGAGACCGAGCCGAGCAGGATCAGAGCGCGGCGCGAAAGCCGTGTGACCGGGCGCGGCTTGGCGCGAAGCGCCAACGCTTCTGGCGCGACCTTGGGCTGGGGCGGCACGTTCGGCTGGATCTGCGGCGCCCCGGATGTCGAGCCGTTCGGGGGCGGGCTCACGAACCGAAGATCCCACGTCGGCGGCCGTCCGTGCGCTCGATCCGCACCACCTGCTGGTTCTCGCCACCAAGCCGCAGCTCGGCCGCGCCGAAGAGGCGGTCGACCACGTAATAGGGCGCGCGGGAGCGGTAGTTGACGAGCTGGCTCTCGCCGGTCGGCCCAATCACGAACAGCGGTGGAAGAACGCCCTGTGCGATGCCGGCCGGAAACTGGATGTAGACCTTTTCACCGTCGTCGAACGCGCGCACCGGCCGCCACGGCGGCGCGTCGCCGGTAATCGCGTAGCGGAAGTGCAGGCGCTCAATCGGGATGCCGTCCGCGACAGGTGCGGCCGCCTCGGCACGGCGGTTCTGGTTCTGGAGAGCGAGCAGCCGGTCCTGCGGGTAGTCCCAGGACACCGAGGCCATCCAGGTCAGCTCGGTCGCGGTCAGCTCGAGGAGGTAGGTTCGGTGGTCGGTGTTGACGACGAGGTTGGTGCGGAGGTCCGGTCGAGTCGGCTTGACGAGGATGTGCACGCGGGCGGTCGCGCCCGTGCCCGACGTGGTGTCGCCGATCACCCAGCGCACGGTGTCGCCGGCTGAGACCGAGACGAGCTGTTCGCCCTCCTGCAGCGCGACATCGGTCACCTTCCCGGGCGAGGTATAGACCTGATAGAGCGCGCCCGCCGCATAGGGCCAAACCTGGGTCGCGTTCACGTAGCCGTAGCGCGACGGCTGCACGCGGGCGGCGCGGTTGGCGAGCGAGACCCGCGCCCGCGGGTCTGCGGGCTCGGGTGCGCTCACCCTGCCGCCCGGTGGCGGCTTGAGCTGGCCCGGCAGCGGCAACGGCGTCGGCACCTGGACGATCTCGACAGGCTTCGGCGGATCGACCAGCGCTACGGGCGCGGCGGCGGGCTCGTCGAGGCTGATCTCGGGCGGCGGCGTGCGGCCGGCGCAGGCGGCAAGCGCTAGGACCGACGCGGTCAGGCTTAGAACACGAGATGTCTGGATCAAGGTCACGCGCGTTCTCCTCATGACGGCCCAAGCTCCCGGCTCCAGTTCAGGCCGTTGACGTAGATGCCGAGCGGGTTCTTGCGCAGCTGCGCCTCGTTGCCGGGCGGCTGCAGCACGATCGACAAGATCGCGGTCCAGCGGTCGGTGGCGGCGAGCGCACCGTTCTCATAGCGGCGCTCGATCCAGCGCACCTGAAACGAGCCCGGTGAGGCGCGCACGACGCTCACGATCTCGACCGCGATGGACTGCTTGCCGACCTTGCCGAACGGGTCGTTGACCCGGGCGTATTCGTTGAGCACGGCCGCACCGCGGTCGGTTGCGTAGTCGTAGGCCTCGAGCCAGTCCTGGCGCACCACGATCGGGTCGAGCGGCAGCGAGCGGACGTCGTTGACGAAGCGCGCGAGATGGTTGGCGATCTGCGCGTCGCTCGGCTTATAGCTCTCGACCGCGGCGCCGACCGCGCGCACGTCGCCCTGCTTATCGACCTCGACCACATAGGGCGTGATCGAGGAGTGGCCGGCCTGCCAGAGCAGCCCCGAACCCATCAGGACCGAGAGGCCGAGCGAGCCGAAGGCCATCAGCCGCCAGTTGCGCGCCTGGGCGCGCGAGGCGCCGAGGCGCTCGTCCCAGACCTGACCGGCGCGCTGGTAGGCGGTCTCAGGTTCGGGCGTGTCGGAGTAGCGGACGCCGGGTCGCTTGAAGCGCATGGATCAAATCTCCTCATCGAAGCGGAGGGAGGGCGACGGGCCGGAGCCGCCACTATCGCCCGAGCGGAGCGCATGAGCGGCGGCATCGACGCCGCGCCGCGCGCCCTCGCCGCGGCGGAGGTTCGTGGCCCAGCGTGGCGCGGTCTCGGCGCCGCCACCGTCGGCCCCACCGGCACTTTCACCTGCCTTCCCGGCCGAACCGCCGGTCCAGACACGCCGGGCGGCCGAGCGGACGCTGTCGCCGGCCGCGCTTGCGCCGGCGTGGGCCATGCCCGCCATGCCGGCGCTCGCACGGCCCAAGCCCGACGCGCCGGATGCGGCCGCACCCTCGGCGTAAGCGGCGCGGGCGCCGCCCGCGAGCGAGGTGGCCGCGCGCATGCTGCCCATGGCGGCCCCGCCGGCGAGCCGGCCCGCAGCGGCGGCGCCGATACCGCCGGCGGCGAGAAGCCCGACGCCGGCTGCGGTCGCGCCGACGGCGGAGCCGGCGCCGAGCTGCGGCGCGCCGGAGACGAGGCCGTTGGCGATGCCGGGGCCGAAGATGCCCAGGCCTAGGAGCGCGATGGCGCCGAGCACGATGGCGAGCGCTTCAGAGATGTTGGGATCGGTCCCGGCGGCTGACTGGAATTGGCTGAACAGGCCGGTGCCGATGCCGACGATGACCGCGAGCACCAGCACCTTGATGCCCGAGGCGACCACGTTGCCGAGCACCTTCTCGGCGAGGAACGAGGTCTTGCCCCAGAGCGCGAACGGCACGAGCACGAAGCCCGCCAGCGTGGTCAGCTTGAATTCGAGCACGCTGACGAAGAGCTGCACCGCCAGCACGAAGAAGCTGATGATGACAATGATCCACGCGATGAACAGGACGACGATCGTGTCGATGTTGGTGAACACCGACGGGAAGCCCGCGAGCTTGCCGATCTCGGTCAGCATCGGCTGCGCGGCCTGGACGCCGACCTGGGCCAGGCGCCCCGGCTGGAGCAGCTGGTCGGCGCTGAGCGATCCGCCCGACGCCTTCAGACCGAGGCCGGCGAAGGACTTGAAGATGACGCCGGCGAGGAAGTTCCAGTTGCCGATGATGAACGCGAACGCGCCGACATACAGGATCTTCTTGACGAGGCGCGGCATCACCTCTTCGCCGCCCATCGCCCAGAACAGGCCGGCGAGCGTGATGTCGATCGCGACCAGCGTCGTCGACAGATAGGCGATCTCGGGCTGCAGCAGCCCGAACCCGCTGTCGATGTAGCGCGAGAAGGTGTCGAGGAAGCGGTCGATGACCGAGAGGTCGTTCACGGCCGCCCGCTCACGGGATGCGGGACGCGTGCGGCCGAGCGTGCGCCTCCGGCTTGCCCTTAGGCGATGTTGTGGCGGACGGTGCCGCCGGGTGGCTCGGGAACGGGTCGACCCGGTGCGGCGTGTAGGGCACGCCCTGCCCGCGGAAGCGCAGACGGATTGCCTGCGCCGCTTCGCGGCACAGCGCCTCGGTCGCCCAGGGCGCGTTCGCCTTGCAGCCGCGCTGTACCTCTTCAAGGCGCTTGGGGTTCGCGAGCAGGCTCGAGGCGTCCTCGGCCCGCGCTTCGCGGACAGCGCCGCCGAGCGCCACGCCGATGGCGAGGCCGGCGATCAGCTGCGAGCCGTAGCGCATCAGCCGCGACGCGGTGAGCCCGCTCATTGCGGGTACACCCGGACGGGCGCGGGCGTGTAGGCGACGCCCGAGCTCTGAAAGCGGGTTCGGTTGGCGCGTCCCTGCTCGTCAGCCTCCAGCATCCGCAGTTGCTCGGACGCCATCGCCCGGTCCTGCGCCATGCGCAGCTGCTGCGATTGCATGGTCTGCTTGGCCATCAGCGCGAGAAGCTGGTTGGTGGCCTGGGTCGCCTGCAGGATGCCGACCGCGCCCTGGCTGGAGCCGACGATCTGGCCCAGCGTCGCCTGGTCGGCGGTGATCGAGTCGTTGATCTGCGCCTGCATCGTAAGCGTGGTCTGGAGCGCCGCGCGCGAGTTCGACCATTGGCTGCGAGCATCGGCGAGCGTCTGGTCGGCGGACGTACCCGCGCCGTAGCCGCTTGGGTATTGCCGGCGGAACTGCTGGTCGAGCTGGGTCACCTGCGTGGTGAGTCCCTGGGCCTGGCTGATGAGCTGCTGGGTGCGCTGGATGTCGGCCTGCAGCGTCGCGAGCGGCGAGGTCGCAAGATTAGCCAGGTTCTTGCCCTGGTTGATGAGCGACTGACCCTGGTTGAGGATCATCGTCGCTTCGTTCTGAAGGCTGTGGATCTGGTTGTTGATCTGCTGGAGCGTGCGCGCCGCGGTCAGCACGTTCTGGCTGAAGTTCGAGGGGTCGTAGACGACCCACTGCGCCGACGCAGGCGCGGCCACGCCCACCACCCCGGCGGACAGCAGGAGCGCCGCGGCGAAGCCCCAGGCGCTCTTTCTCTTCTCGGTCATCTCAACGTCTCCTCATCTGGCTTTACGAAGGTCGGGAGCAGCTCGGCGGCCCAGTCGAGGCCTCGCGCCTGGAGCCAGGCCGTGGCGAAGTCGGCCGGCCGGGCGGCGAGCGCGGTGTCGATCATGGCGTGGTCGCGCGGGGACGAGGCGGCGACGAAGGCGAGCGCGACGGGCCCGAGCCCGAGGTCGAACAGGCGGTTCCCACGGGCGCTCTGGACGTAATAGTCGCGCTTGGGCGTGGCGCGCGCGATCATTTCGATCTGGCGGGCGTTGAGGCCGAACCCTTCGTAGATCGGCCGGAGCTGCGGCTCGACCGCCTGCGGGCTGGGTAGAAAAATGCGCGTCGGGCAGCTCTCGACGATGGCGGGCGCGATCGCCGAGCGCTGGATGTCGGCGAGCGACTGGGTGGCGAACACCACGCCGACGTTCTTCTTGCGCAGCGTCTTCAGCCATTCGCGGATGCGGCTGGCGAACACTGGATCGTCGAGGAACACCCAGGCCTCGTCGAGAACGAGCAGCGTCGGACGGCCGTCGAACTGCGCCTCCAGCCGGTGGAACAGATAGGTCAGGACGGGGAGCACCACGCTTTTGGCGTGGAGCAGGTCCTCCATCTCGAATGCCTGGAGGTCGCCCAGCGTGAGGTCCTCATGGTCGGCGTCGAGCAGCCGCCCGAACGGGCCATCGAGCGTGTAGGGTTGGAGCGCTTGGCGCAGCTTGTTGGACTGGAGGAGCGTCGCGAGCCCGGAGAGCGTCCGCTCCTCGACCGGCGCGGAGCCGAGCGAGCCGAGCGCTGACCAGACCGCATCCTTCACTTCGGGCGTCACCTCGATCCGCTCGTGGCCGAGGAGCGCCTGCACCCATTCCGCCGCCCAGGCACGCGCGCTCGCGTCGTCAACGGTGCGGAGCGGCTGGAACGTCAGCCCGCCTTCGAGGCCGAGGTCATGGAACTGACCGCCGAGCCCAAGCATCGCGGCGCGCACCGAACGGCCCTTGTCGAAGACGTAGATTCGGCTCCCCGCATATTTGCGGAACTGCAGGATCAGGGTCGCGAGCAGCACCGACTTGCCTGCGCCGGTCGGGCCGACGACGAGCGCGTGGCCGACATCACCAACATGGGTCGTGAGCCGAAACGGGGTCGCGCCCTCGGTCCGGGTGATCAGAAGCGGCGGCCCGTCGAGATGCTCGTTACGCTCGGGTCCGGACCACACGGCGGAGAGCGGCATGAGGTGAGCGAGGTTCAGCGTCGAGACGATTGGCTGGCGGACGTTGGCGTAGACATGGCCGGGGATTGACGAGAGCCAGGCCTCGACCGCGTTCAGCGTCTCCGGGCTGGTCGTGAACCCGCGCCCCTGGATGACGCGCTCGACCGCCTTGAGCCGCTCGGACGCTAACCGCTCGTCGTCGTCCCACACGGTCACGGTCGCCGTGAGATAGCCGAATGCGACCTGGTCGGAGCCCAGCGTCTGCAGCGCCTCGTCGGCGTCGACCGCCTTGTTGGCGGCATCGCTGTCCACGAGCGGACTCTCCTGCTGGAACATAGTCTCGCGCAGGAGGGTGACGATGCCCTTGCGCTTGGCGAACCACTGGCGGCGCAGGCGCGCCAGCTCCTTCTCGCCATCGGCTTTGTCGAGGAAGAGAAAGCGCGTGCTCCACCGGTACGGGAAGCCGAGCCGGTTCAAGTCGTCGAGGAGCCCCGGCCAGGTCGTGGCTGGGAAGCCGCGCACGGTGAGCACGCGCAAGTGCGATGCGCCGAGCATCGGTTCGAGCCCGCCGGTCAGCGGTTCGTCGGCGAGCAGTGCGTCGAGATAGGCCGGGGTCTCTGGGACCACGACCGCGTGGCGGCGGGTCGAGACGGTCCCGTGCAGGTAGGTGAGCGTCTCGACGTCATCGAGCCAGGCGAGCTCGGGCAGGAACCCGTCCAGCAGCGCGCTGACCCGATCGCTGGCCTCGACAAAGGCGGAGAGCTGCTCGCGCCAATCGACCGCGGGTCGGTCGGGTGCGTCGAGCATGAGCGCGCCGGCACGGGCGCGTCCCTCGGGCGCGGGCAAATAGAGGAGGGTCAGGTGGTAGGCGCTCTCGAACAGCTCGCCGACTTCGTCGAAGTCTGCGCGGCGCTCCTGGTCGACGAGCCAGGACAGCGCTTCAGGGAAAGTCGATGCGGGATAGGGCGCGGCTTGACGGCGGTCCGCTTCGACGAACAGCGCCCAGCCGGTGCCGAGCCGGCGTAGCGCGTTGTTGAGCCGCGCGGTCACTGCCACGAGCTCGCTCTCGGTCGAGCTGTCGAGGTCGGGCCCGCGGAACCGGGCGGTGCGCTGGAACGAGCCGTCCTTGTTAAGGACGACGCCCGGCGCGACCAAACCGGCCCAGGGTAGCCAGTCTGACAGGCTGGCGGAGCAACGACGATATTCGGCCAGGTTGATCATTCTCGCCACCCCGCCTCGGGAGTAATGCTGGTGGGGAAGGATGGAAGGCAGTGATGGACGAAGATCTCGAAGCCCTCGGTCGTGATCAGCTTCTTGCGGAGGTACGACGATTGCGAGCGGCGATCCGACGGCATCGTGACAGCAGCGGACATGATCTTTGCTGGCATCACCCGGAGCTTTGGGGGTTGCTTCCGGAGAAAGTGGCGCCCGACGTCGCCGTTCCGCCTTGGCCCAAGTTCTTGCGCGGATGTGTGCGCTACCGCGAGGCGCTTGCACGGGAGCTCCCCGATGCTCCGGTGGCGGATGTCGAATTCGAGGACTGAGCGCATCACGGTTCTCAGGCGTCCAGGAAGCCGCGGTGCTTGATGTGACGGGCAAAGACTTGCGGGAACTGCGGCTCGACCCGCGCCGCCCAGACCGCGAGCATGTGCCCGACGATCCAGAGCGCGACGCCGGCGATCCAGAGCTGCAACCCGATCCCGACCGCGGCCGCGAGCGTGCCGACCGAGATCGCCACGGTTCGCGGCGCGCCGCCCATCATTATCGGCTCGGTCAGCGAGCGATGCAGCGGCACCTCGAACCCGTCGGGAAGTGCTGCTTGATTCACGAGATCAGCGCCCCGCCGCCGAACGAGAAGAACGACAGGAAGAAGGATGAGGCCGCGAACGCGATCGACAGGCCGAAGATGATCTGGATCAGCTTGCGGAAGCCACCCGAGCTGTCGCCGAACGCCAGCGTCAGGCCCGTGGTGATGATGACGATCACCGCGATGATCTTGGCGACCGGGCCCTCGACCGACTCGAGCACCTTCTGCAGCGGCACCTCCCAGGGCATCTGCGAGCCGGCCGCGTAGGCGGGTGCGGAAAGCAGGCCGGACAGGATCACGGCCGCCGATGCGGCGAGCCGGGTCCGTGCGGTTCCGTAAAGGCGTGAAGGCGTCATTGTGGGTCTCCGTTGTCGTGAGGGTCGGTGGCGGTGAGGATGTCGAGCCGGTAGCCGTCCGGCCCGAGCCCGGTGACCCGGGCGATTTCGCGGACGCGGCGGTCTGAGCCGCGCCCGGCGATGAAGGCGACGACATCGACCGCCTCGGCGATGAGCTGCCGCGGCACGGTCACGACCGCCTCCTGGATCAGCTGTTCCAGCCGATGCAGCGCGCCCGCGGCGGAGCCGGCATGAACGGTCGCGATCCCCCCGGGGTGGCCGGTGCACCAAGCCTTTAGGAGGTCGAGCGCTTCCGCGCCGCGGACCTCGCCGACGACGATGCGGTCGGGGCGCAGGCGCAGCGTCGAGCGGACGAGCTCGGCCATCGAAGCAACGCCGGGCTTGGTGCGGAGCGCCACCTGGTCGTCGGCCAAGCACTGGAGCTCGCGCGTGTCCTCCAAAATCAGCACGCGGTCGCCGGTCCGCGCCACCTCATCGAGCAGTGCGTTGGCGAGCGTGGTCTTGCCGGTCGAGGTGCCGCCCGCGATGACGATGTTCAGCCGCTCGCGCACTGCCTGCGCCAAATAGGCGGCTTGGGCGGGCGTAAGGATGCGGTCGGCGACGTAGCGGTCGAGTGTGTAGACGAGGCTCGCGCGCTTGCGGATGGCAAAGGTCGGGGCGGGCACGACCGGCGGGATCAGCCCCTCGAATCGCTCGCCGCTCTCGGGCAGCTCGGCCGAGACGATTGGGCACTCCTTGTTGACCTCGACCCGGACATGGGCGGCGACCAGCCGGATGATGCGGTCGCCGTCCTCCCTGGAAAGCGAGAGCCCGGTCGGCGCGCGACCGCTACTGAGCCGATCGACCCACAGCGTGCCGTCGGGATTGAGCAGGACCTCGACCACGTCGGGGTCTTCCAGCGCCGAGGCGATCGCGGCGCCCATGGCGCTGCGCAGCATCTTGATCTGCCGGGAAGCGACCGATTGCACGGGACGGAGAGGCTCGACGACGTTCATGACGCCGCCTCATCGTCCCGCACGTCCGCGCCGTTGAGGGAGGTTTGCTGCGCATCGCCGTCCTCCTCCCCATCCAGCCCGAAGAAGCGCGACTGATCGGGAAAGATCTCCTCGTGCACGTCCTTGACGAGGCTGCGGCCTTTCTGGAGGTGGCGGGCGAGTTGATCGACGAACTGCTGGAAGCGCTCGCGCCCTTGCGCGCGAGCGGCGTCCTGGTGCGCCGCCGGTATCGGGGCATTGACGGTCAGCGTGTAGCGAACAAACAGCGCGACGGTCTCGATGAGGATGGTCTGGTCGCGCTCGAGCCGGTCGAACTGCCGGGTCAGCTTATCCAGCCGCTTGGCGATCGCGGCCTCGCGCCGGTCGCCGCCGTCCGGCGACAGGTAGGAAGAGAGCGCCGCCGCGACGATCGCCGACTTGGACACGCCCTTCATGCCGGCGAGCTGCGCCAGGCGCCGGCCGTGGTCGGGCTCCAGGAAAATGTTGAGACGCGCACGGCTCATAGCGCGATCCCGTCATCGGGATCTAGCGCGGCATTGCGCGCGGTGCGGGAGAGCTGGCGGTCGCCGGCCCGCACTGCGCGGGCGCGCTCCTTCTCCATCCCGGCGTCATCGTCGTCGAGGAGCGAAGCAACGTCACGCTGCGGTTCTTCCTCGACCGGCGCGGCCTGCGGGACGGTCATGTCGAGCTCTGGCTGGCGGCGGAGCCCGCCCTCGTCCTCGTCAACCACGCCTGCTGCCGCGCGCTTCGCCGCCTCGGCCGCGACTTGGTCGAACTCTCCGGACCAATCGTCACCGCGGGCCGCCGGCTTGTCGGCATAGCCATCGGCCGACAGCGCAGGCGCGGGCAGCAGGCGCGGCTTGAAGTTGGCGTCCGAGTAGAAGCGCAGCTTCTTGGCGCGGACGGGCGGGTGCCCCGACACCATCACCACCTCGTCGTCGGGCGGGAGCTGCATCACCTCGCCGGGGGTGAGCAGCTGACGGGCGGTCTCCTGCCGCGACACCATCAAATGGCCTAGCCAGGGCGAGAGCCGGTGGCCGGCGTAGTTGCGCTGGGCGCGCAGCTCGGTCGCGGTGCCGAGCGCGTCAGAGATCCGTTTGGCGGTGCGTTCGTCGTTTGAGGCGAACGCGATGCGGACGTGGCAGTTATCGAGGATCGAGTTGTTCGGCCCGTAGGCCTTCTCGATCTGGTTCAGCGACTGCGCGATGAGGAAGGAGCGCAGCCCGTAGCCGGCCATGAAAGCCAGCGCCGACTCGAAGAAGTCGAGACGGCCGAGCGCGGGGAACTCGTCGAGCATGAACAGGACGCGGTGCTTGCGCGCCGCTCCGTCCTGGTCTTCCAGGCTCTCGGTGAGGCGTCGGCCGATCTGGTTGAGGATCAGCCGGATCAGCGGCTTGGTGCGGCTGATGTCCGACGGCGGCACCACGAGGTAGAGCGAGACCGGGTGCTCGCCCGCGACGAGGTCAGCGATGCGCCAGTCGCAACGCGAGGTCACCGCCGCGACCGTCGGGTCGCGGTAGAGACCGAGGAACGACATGGCGGTCGAGAGCACGCCCGAGCGCTCGTTCTCGGACTTGTTCAGCACCTCGCGCGCCGAGGATGCGACCACAGGGTGAACGCCGCGCGGCCCAAGGTGCGGCGTGGTCATCATGAGGCGCAGCGTGTGATCGAACGGGTGCGCCGGGTCGGAGAGGAAGTTGGCGACGCCGCACAGCGTCTTGTCCTCGCCGGCATAGAGGACGTGGAGGATGGTCCCGACCAGCAACGAGTGGCTGGTCTTCTCCCAGTGGTTGCGCTTCTCCAGCGCGCCTTCGGGGTCGACGAGCACGTCGGCTATATTCTGGACGTCGCGCACTTCTTGCGCGCCGCGGCGAACCTCCAGCAGCGGGTTGTAGGCGGCCGAACGCGGATCGGTGGGGTTGACGTAGAGACAATGCGAGAAGCGCTGCCGCCAGCCGGCCGTGACCGCGAAGTTCTCGCCTTTGATGTCGTGGATGACGGCTGAGCCGGTCCACGACAGCAGCGTCGGAATGACGAGCCCGACGCCCTTACCCGAGCGCGTCGGCGCGAACGCCATGACGTGCTCGGGGCCGTCGTGGCGAAGATAGTGCTCGTCGGCGCGGCCAAGGAAGACGCCGGCCGCGTTCAGCAAACCCGAGCGCTTCAGGTCGCGCGGGGTCGCCCAGCGTGCGGAGCCGTAGGTGGTGACGAGCTTGGCCTGCCGGGCGCGCCAGACCGAGCCGATGATGGCGGCGAGCGCGCCGGCGATCCCGCCCGAGGCCGCGACGTAGGCGCCGCGCTGGAAGATGTCCGGCGCGTAGGCGTCGAACTCGAACCACCAGACGAAAAACTGCCAGGGCTGATAAAGCGGCACGCCGTGCAGCACGGCCCAGGGACGCCCGAGCTCGGCCTGATAGCCGAGCGAGGCCGCCGTCCACTGGGTGGCGAGCATCAGGGCGAGCGTTACGATGCCGAACACGACGGCGATCTGACCGAGAAGAACCTTGGTCGGTGTCATCCGACCGCCTCACGCCTACGAGATCACGTGCTCCTTGCGGCACGCTTAGCGCGAGGGTTGATGGTCCGACCGGAGGGCGTCAAAGATGCTACAAGTCTATGTTCGGACGCGAAAAGTCCGGAAGCGAACTCTGTCCCAGCCAGTACAAGCCAGGCGCAAGCGAGGCAAGAAGAGGATGGTACAACCTTTTTTACCGCGCCCTTCCGATGGCGTGTCCGGCAATCAATGAGCTGCTCGAATCTCTTGTGAAGCATCGTTTGGGCTTCGAAGCAGGATCCCTGCCGCCTCTCAGATTAGCTGACGAAGGCCCGAAACCGCCTCGCCTTCGATAAGAGATCGATCCGCGCCTATCCCGGCTGCGATACTTGCGAAAAACGCCTGAACCCGCGCCGTTCGCTTGAGGTCCTGGTGCGTAACCATCCAGAGTTCGCGGGACAGCTCGGGGATGGGACCGCTGGGGAGCGCGCGAACCAGGCCCGGCTCGGGATCGCCTAGGTAGCAAGGCAGCATCGCCAGCCCGAGGCCAGCTCGGGCGGCCACCATCTGGTTTATGAGGCTGTTCGTGCGATAGACGATGGCCGACACTGGCATGGTGTTGGTCAGCCAGTCGGCGGCGTTGATCCCCGCTGCATTCTCTTCCCAGCCGATCAGCGCGTGCCCCGCTAAGTCCTCTACAGCATTGAGCGGAGGCCTGGCTTCGAGGTGATCAGGCGCGCCGTAGGCACCCCAAGCGACGTCGGCGAGCTTGCGGCCCCAAAGGTCGCCTTCGCGAGGACGCGCGACCCGCAGGGCAATGTCCGCCTCGCGTCGCGACAGGTTCAACACGCGCCCGTCGATCGCCAGCTCCACGACGATACCCGGATGCTCGGCACGGAAGCGCGCTATGTAGGGCGTGAGCAATCGGTAGGCGAGCGTCTCTGAGCAGGTCACGCGGAGTCGACCTGTTAGCCGGGCATCCCGGCCGGCCAAGTCGCGCGCAAGGCCGAGCGCCGCGTCTTCCATGCGCTCTGCGGCGAGCGCAGTGCGCGTGCCGGTTGGGGTCGGCTCGTAGGTGCCGCCCGGCCCACGCTCGAACAACGGCCCGAGCCTCGACTCCAGCGCCGTCAGGCGGCGGAACACGGTGGAGTGGTCGATCCGGAGCGTCTTGGCCGCTGTGGTCAGGCTACGGTCCCGCGCGATGGCTAGGATCAATCGGGCATCGTTCCAGTCGTCCATGCGCCACCCTATCACGCGAGGTGACTTGCAGCCATGCAAGCCACCTTGGCCGACATGCAACGGGCGTTGCGCGGCCGGGGCACCTAACTCCTCCCCCGAAGGCCGACGCGCGGGCGTCGGCCGAGACCGACGGGAGTTCGCTGATGCCAGTCATCCAAGATCGGGAGCCAGCCATCTGGGGCGCCACGCTGCTGCGCGTCGCCCTCGGCGTCATGTTCCTGGCACACAGCATTGTCTTGAAGCTGCTGACGTTTGGCCTGCCAGGCACAGCTGCGTTCTTCAAAAGCGTCGGACTGCCTGAGTGGCTCGCGTTCGTGACCTTCACCTGCGAGGCGGTTGGCGGCTTGCTGCTGGTACTGGGCATCCAGGCGCGATGGGTTGCAATCGGCCTATCACCTTTCTTGCTGGGCGCGATCGTCACCGTCCACGCCAAGAATGGGTGGTTGTTCGAGGCGCCCGGCGGCGGTTGGGAATACCCGGCGTACTTGTTCGTGCTTTGCGTTGCGCAATGGCTGCTTGGCGACGGTGCGCTGGCGCTCAGCCCTTCGCGCCCGCTGCGCATGCTGCTCGGCCGCTCGGTGCTCCACCAGCCCGCAGGCTGATCTCTCATTCTCGCCAGGAGACATACATGGCCAAGCTGTTGCACATCGCGGCGTCACCCCGACACGACCGGTCCTACTCGCTCCAGGTCGCGGCCTCTTTCATCGCGGCCTACCGCGAAGCGCATCCGAACGACGCGGTTGAGACGATCGACCTGTGGACCTACAAGTTGCCGTCGTTCGACGGCGAGACGATCGCGGCAAAATACGCGGTGCTAGGCGGCGACGCGCACACGGCCGTGCAGGCCGAAGCCTGGTCGGCGGTGCGGCAGATCGCCGACGGGTTTAAGACGGCCGACAAGCTGCTGTTCTCGGTGCCGATGTGGAACTTCGGCATACCCTACGTCCTCAAGCACTATATCGACGTGATTACCCAGCCAGGCCTGACGTTCGCCTGGTCGCCTGAGCACGGCTTCGAAGGGCTGGTGACGGGCCGCCCAGCGGTGATCGTCAGCGCGAGCGCCGGCGCTTACCACGAGGGCAGCGGCGCCGAGTCCGCCGACTTCGAGCGGCCGTACCTGGAACACTGGCTGCGCTTCATCGGGTTCACAGACGTCCGCAGCGTCGCGATCGCGCCGACCACGGCCGAACCCGCCGCACTACGGGCGACACAGGATGCCGCTTCCCTCGAAGCCGTCGCGCTGGCCAGGAGCGTCTGAGATGGCCTCCACAACCTCGCCCGAGGCTGCGTTGACCCTGGTCAGTCACGCGCTCTGCCCGTACGTTCAGCGGGCGGTGATCGCGCTGGCGGAGAAGGGCGTGCCGTTCGAGCGCGTCACCATCAGCCTCGACGCCAAGCCCGATTGGTTCTTGGCGCTCTCGCCGCTCGGCAAGGTGCCGCTGCTGCGAGTGCCCAAGTCGGACGGCACGGAGGCGGTGCTGTTCGAGAGCAATGTCATCTGCGAGTGGATTGAAGAGACGCAGCATGGGGTGCGCCTGCACTCAGACGACGCCCTCACGCGTGCGGAGCATCGGGCATGGATGGAGTTCGGATCGGCCATCCTGTCCGACTTGTGGGGCGTCGAGACGACCCGCGACCCGGAGGTGTTCGAAGTCAAACGGTCCGCGGTCGCCGCCAAGTTCGCCCGCGTCGAGGCGGCGCTTGGCGGCGGTCCGTTCTTCGCCGGCGAGCGCTTCAGCCTTGTCGATGCCGTGTTCGGCCCGGTATTCCGCTACTTTGACGTATTCGACGGGATCGCCGACCTCGGCGTGTTCGCGGCCACGCCCAAGGTGCGGGCCTGGCGCGCGGTGTTGGCCGATCGGCCGAGCGTTCGGGGCGCGGTGGTGCCTGACTACCCGAACCTGTTGAACGCATTCCTGGTTCGGCACGACGCGCATCTGCTTAAGCTCGGAGCGTAGGCGATGAGCCGGACTGCTGCCTGGATCGCCCTCGCCGTGGCGGGTCTGGTCGACGTCGCATGGGCGATCTCGATGAAAAAGGCGCAGGGTTACGCGAACCTAGGGTGGAGCTTGGTCTCCCTCGCGCTGCTCGCCGCCTTCGTCTTCCTGCTGGGCCGCGCCCTCCAGGTATTGCCGCTCGGGCCTGCTTACGCAGTATGGACCGGGATCGGCGCGGTCGGGACCGTGCTGGCGGGAGTCGTGCTGTTCGGGGAAGCGTTGAACCCGGTACGGCTGGCCGGGATCGCGCTCGTGTTGGCCGGCATCGTCGTCCTGAAACTCGACGCAGGTTGAAATACGGCAAGGTGCTTATTCTTAAACTCCCATCCCGCGTTGACGCGACACGTCCCACGACACCGACCCGCCCCGGAGAACACCAGACATGGTCTGCCCTAGCCGTTGCTCGAGCACCGGCTTCCAGGGCACAAGACTGAACCCGACCCCGTCATCGAGCATCGCGAACCTTCCGCTCGCGAGCATGACCGATCGGCGATAGATGCCGCAGACACAGTCGCCGTCCTTCACAGGCCTATGCGCTAATCCGACTTCAGTCGCCAACGTGCGCCCGACGTGCGCCACCTCGCGGTCGCGCAAGCTCGCGAGGAGATCGCGAGCCAAGATCGTCCGCTGCCCTCGCCTGGTTGCAAGACCTTCCTCGACCAGGAACGCGCGCCGCTCGTCGAGCGCGCTCCTCACCTCCGCGCCGAAGCCGGTCGGGGCGGTCGCCGCGCCCTCGATCAACGACCGGTCAAGCCAGGTCGCACCGATCGCCCGCGTCTGCCGCCCGATATCGAGGTGCGAGCGCAGCTCCACCCTCGCGCCACCTGATCGCTCAGCCTCGAACGCCGCGGCGCGGTCCAGAAAGTCGGCTGGCACCCGCCAAGTGCTTTCGCCCAATCGCTCGACCACGCCAGCGCGGCGGAGCGCCTCCAGCCGGCGGACATGGGCGCCGACAAAGCCGTTCGGATCGTCGCCGGACCGGGCGTCACGGCGCACTTCGGCCAGATGCCGGTCGGGGTGGTAGAGCCCGTCCGAGCCGACCCTTGCCGCGATCGCCCGGTCGGCGGGCCGGGGCTCGCCCGGCCCGCTCCGCACTTCGACCACGCCGCCAATCGGGTACGCGGAGAGATCTTCCCTGGTCGGCAGCGCGACGTAGTGCGCGCGTCCGTCGATACCATCGACGACGAGGTAGCCGCGATCCTGTAGCTCGTCGGCCAGTCCCTTGGCCGCGATCCGCCCGACGATCCGCGCCGGTGCCGACGCGTCGGCGTCGAACACCGCAAGCGGCCGCTCGGCGCTACCCAAGGCGCGCTGCATAGTGCGGATGATGTCGCCACGCTCGCCCATCGCGCGCAGCGTCGGTTCGGCTTGAGCCGAAAGCGTCCAACGCCCGACGCCGGCGCCCTCCGCCAGCCCGAACCGCTTCAGCTCCTGCAAGCGTCCGATCAGAAGCCCGCGCCGGAATCGGCCGTCGCCGTCGTCAGGCACGACACGCAGGTCGATCGAGCGATCGCGGGCGCGCTCGGCCAGCTGACGATCAAGCCCCGTCCAACGCTCCTGGCCGACCTCGCGGGTCATGCGATCACGCATCTCGCGCTCGGTCTGCGGACCGAGCAGGTCGGTCGCAAGCTCGGAGGCACGGCCGCGCATGCCATGCGCGATGTAGTCGCGTGCGATGACGAGGTTCTCGCCCGTGGCGTCGACCCCGCGCAGCACGACATGGGTATGCGGATTGTCGGTGTCCCAGTGATCGACCGCGACCCAGTCGAGACGCGTGCCGAGATCTGCCTCCATGCGGCTCATCAGTTCGCGGGTGTAGCCACGAAGGTCGCCGATCTCGGACGCGTCCTCCGGGCTCACGATGAACCGGAACTCGTGCCGATCGGGCTCGACCCGCGCCTCGAAGGCATCAACGTCGGCGATATCCCTGTCGGCGGAATACGCTTGGCCGCGCTCGCCCTCGCGGGTGACGCTGTCACGTTGGATGTAGCGCAGGTGTGCGGCGGTCGAGCCCGCGGCCGCCTGGGCGTGGACCACCAATCGCGCTTTCACCGTCACCCGGCGCGCACGAGGCCCAAGCCGGCCGCCGATGAGCCGCGCCGCGACATGGCCGCGTCCGTTCTCGGCGCCCCGCCCGCGACCACGCGCCAGCGGCTTGCCCGCGCCGGCCGATGCCTGGCGCGAGGCGCGGAGCACTCGGGCCGTGAACTTCTGGACGCCGGGCTCGCGCTCGACCCGCGGCTTACCTGGGCGGACGCGGAACCGCTCCTCGTCAGTGCTGGCCATGGAACCAGTCTGAGAGTGTCGGATCGTAGGAGGCACGCGCTAAGGCGTTGTCTCGAGGAGCTTTCCGCACATCAGCGGCACCGCACCCCCTTTGGCGCGTGCCGCGCCGACCGACGTGCAGACCAGGGCGAACGCCCCGCGGCGTGCCGCGGCTCTCTATCTTGCCCTCGCTCCCTGACCCTTCCTCCCGGCCTGCTTCCCATCGAGCGGTCCAACTCATCTGCACGTCGGTCACTCCTCCGAGGCGTCCTGACTGCTCACGTCGGCACGCTGATCCTGGTGCGTCAGGCGGACGAACAGCGCGTCGTTCGCCTGCTGCACGGGCTGTCGATCGGTTGCGGTTGATGGTGCGCTCGCCCCAACGAAGACGGACGAGACCGGGCGAGCGCTGGGCCGGTCCGAAGTTCGCCGGGAAGAAGGCAGGGCGGCTGCGCGTAGCGCCTCCACGCTCGTCAGGTCACGCACTGTCGACGCTGCCACCGAGCCGCCAACCATGCCGTCGCCACCGAGCTCGGGCGCGAGCGCTTGGACGTAGCGCTGCGTCTCACCGGGAAGCGGGCGGCCACTGCGCAGGTGATCGTCGACGCGCCCTGGACCGGCGTTGTAGGCGGCAAGGAAATGCGCGGGTCCGAAGCGGTCGTACATCTCGCGCAAGTACGCGGTGCCGGCCAGGATGTTGGTGCGCGGCTCGTACGGATCGGAGCCTAAACCGTAGCGGCCGGACAGCTCGGCGAACGTCGCCGGCATGACCTGCATCAAACCCATCGCACCCGCCGGCGAGGTGATCGGTC
>JAABVA010001863.1_pt1 | contig 21816 bp, 25 predicted proteins | sample 5560331 | NCBI WGS metagenome assembly JAABVA01 (sample SAMN12812661, study PRJNA571458) | rock metagenome | isolation source: Antarctica rocks | place: Antarctica: Victoria Land, Mt New Zealand sud | collected 2016-01-07
GCACAGCCCCGAAAGGGCCGGTCCGTTCGCGGGCTGGCCCTTTGTCGCTTCGGCAGATTCTGTGCGGTGAGCCCGCACAGAATCTGCCGAACCGGAACGGTGTCGGGCTGCACGGCGTCGGACGGGGATGGCCTCCAACGAACTGCGACTGCGCCACCTGCTCCGGCGCCAGAGCGGGGGGATCACCACGGCGCAGGCAGTTGAGCTGGGGATGAGCCGGTCGACCGTGCGGGACAGGGTGCGGTCGGGACACTGGTGGCGGATCGCACCGCGGGTATACCTGAGCGCCGATCGAGAGTTCACCGACGAGGTGCGCTTGCGGGCGGCGGTCTACTCGGCCGGCTCCCTTGCCAGCACACGGGCTCAGCGCAGCCTGGTGGCACCGGCTGGTCCCCACGCTGCCGGCAACCGTAGACGTGACCGTGCCCCGAACGTGCGCGCCGACGCGGCGCACCGGCGTGCGGTTACGGCGGCGCGACCTGGCCGCGGGAGACCGGTGGAGATCCGCGACCTGTGGGTGACCGAGTTGCCGCTGTCCGTGCTCGAAGCGGCCGCGACCGACGCAGGGGGATCGGTGCTGCTCGACCCGGGCGCTACAGGGCCGCGTGAGCATGGCCAGGCTGTGGGCGGCGCACCAGCGCAACGAGGGCAGGTACGGCTCGAGCAGCACGGTGCGGATGCTCGCCGCCGCGGCCGACGGCGCTGCCTCGGAGGCCGAGCGGATGCGCCTGCTGCGCGAAGCGGGCATCACCGGGTGGGTGCTGGGCTGCCGCCGGCTGGGGTACGTCATCGACCTTGCGTTTCCGGCTGCCCGGGTGGCCGTCGAGGTAGACGGCTGGGCGTGGCATCACGATGCGACGCAGTTCCAGCGGGATCGGGCTCGGCAGAACGTGCTGGTCAACGACGGCTGGCTGGTGCTGCGGTTCACCTGGCACGACCTCACTGCCCGCCCGGCTGAAGCGATTGCCCAGATCCGGCAGTCGCTCGCTACTTCAGCAGATTCTGTGCGGTGAGCCCGCACGGAAGCTGCCGAACCGGGCCCGGTTAGAGCTTGCCGACGACGTCCACCATCGCGGCGTGCCCGTCGGCGAGTCGGTAGGTGATACCGACGATGGCGGTCCGCCCCTGGGCGACGGCCTCGTTGATCACCGTGGAGCGTTCCGGAATGCGGCGCATGGTCTGACGCACGTGTTCGGCGACGATGTCGTTGACCTCGCGGATGTCCTGGCGTTCGGCCGACATCACCGACGGCACGATGCGCTCCACCAGATCGCGGATGAAGCCCACGGGCATGTGTCCCGTGCGGTAGGCCTCCGCGGCGGCGGTCACCGCTCCGCAGCTGTCGTGCCCGAGCACCACGATCAGCGGAATGTTCAGCGGCGTCACCCCGTACTCCAGGGAGCCCAGGACCGATTCGTCGATGACGTGACCGGCGGTGCGCACCACGAATATGTCGCCGAGGCCCACGTCGAAGATGATCTCCGCGGCCAGTCGCGAGTCACTGCAGCCGAACACGGTGGCGAAGGGCGCCTGCGCGGTGGCCAGCGACTGCCGCCGGGTGGCGTCCTGGTGCGGATGCGACGGCTCGCCGTTGACGAAGCGCTCGTTACCGGCGAGCAGCGCTTCCCATGCCTGCTTGGGCGTCCTCGGACGCGGTGCGGTCATGGGCGGAAAGAGTACTGCCCCTCCAGATCACGCCGGCAGGTCAGCCCGGGGCAAGCAGAGCGGCCGAGCCGAGGCTCCGCAGCAGCGCGGCCATCGAGTCGGCGTCCAGTCCCTTGCCGGAGTACGGAGTCGAGTTCAGCAGCCCGAACACCGCGTGCACCCGGGCACGGGCTACCGACTCGCCCAGCTCGGGCCGCACCCGGCACAACTGCTGCACCCAGACCTCGGCGTAGGCCCGCTGCAGCTGCCGCACCTGTTGGCGGTCCGCTGCGGAGGTGGAGGTGAGGTCGCGGTCCTGCACCCGGATGAGCTTGGGCTCGCAGAGCGCGAACTCGACGTGCCAGGCGATGAGCGCGGTGAGCGCCTCGGCCGGCGAGCTTGCGGCCGCGACGCGTTGCCGGCCGGTATCCAGCAGCCGCTGGCTGATGCTGATCAGCATCTCGCCGAGCACCGCCTGTTTACTGGTGAAGTGCCGGTACACCGCCGGGCCGCTCACGCCGGCGGCGGCCCCGAGGTCGTTGATGCTGACGCCGTGGAATCCGCGGTCGGCCATCAGCTCGGCCGCCACGTCGAGTAACTGCGCACGCCGGGGAGTGGTCACCACACCAGGGTAGCCGAAGAATGTTAATGAGTGCTAACGTGCGTGGCGTGAGCCCAGCACCGGTGTTGCCCAGCACTGCCGACCCCACCAGCACGCTCGCTCAGGCCAACGCCGAGGCCATGGCGACGCTGGTCGCCGACCTCCGCGCCCAGCTGGCCACGGCAGCCCAGGGTGGCCCCGCCACCTCCCGGGAGCGCCACGCCGCGCGCGGCAAGCTGCTGCCCCGCGAACGCGTCGACGCCCTGCTCGACCGCGGCAGCCCCTTCCTGGAACTGTCCGCGTTGGCGGCGCACGGCATGTATGGCGACGAGGCGCCGGGCGCGGGAATCATCACCGGCATCGGCCGGGTCAGCGGCCGCGAGTGCGTCATCGTCGCCAACGACGCCACCGTCAAGGGCGGAACCTATTACCCGATCACCCTCAAGAAACACCTGCGGGCGCAGGAGGTGGCGCTGCACAACCACCTGCCGTGCCTCTACTTGGTCGACTCCGGGGGGGCCTTTCTTCCGCACCAGGACGAGGTGTTCCCTGACCGCGAGCATTTCGGCCGCATCTTCTTCAACCAGGCCACGATGAGCGCCCGCGGCATTCCGCAGATCGCCGCCGTGCTGGGTTCCTGCACCGCAGGGGGCGCCTACGTCCCCGCGATGAGCGACGAGGCGGTGATCGTCCGCGAGCAGGGCACCATTTTCCTAGGCGGGCCACCGCTGGTGAAGGCGGCCACCGGCGAGGTGGTCACCGCCGAGGAACTGGGCGGTGGTGCGCTGCACTCCCGCACGTCCGGGGTCACCGACCACCTGGCCGACGACGATGCGCACGCGTTGCAAATCGTCCGTTCCATCGTCGCCACGCTTGCGCCCCGGGCTCCGGTGCCCTGGGAGCGCGTCAGTCCCGAGGCGCCGCTGCACGATCCAGCGGAGATCGGCGCCGTGGTTCCCGCCGACGCACGAACGCCCTATGACGTGCGCGAGGTGATCGCCAGGCTGGTGGACGGCAGCCGCTTCCACGAGTTCAAGCACGAGTACGGCCAGACCCTGGTCTGCGGGTTCGCCCACATTCACGGCCACCCCGTCGGCATCATCGCCAACAACGGCGTGTTGTTCAGCGAGTCGGCGCTCAAGGGCGCGCACTTCATCGAGCTGTGTGACCAGCGCAGGACACCACTGGTGTTCCTGCAGAACATCACCGGCTTCATGGTCGGCCGGGAGTACGAGGCCGGGGGTATCGCCAAGCACGGCGCCAAGATGGTCACCGCCGTCGCCTGCGCGCGGGTGCCCAAGTTCACCGTGGTGGTCGGCGGCTCCTTCGGCGCCGGGAACTATTCGATGTGCGGCCGGGCGTACTCGCCGCGCTTCCTGTGGATGTGGCCGAATGCCCGCATCTCGGTGATGGGCGGGGAGCAGGCGGCCTCGGTGCTGTCCACCGTGCGCCGCGAACAGCTCGAGGGCCGGGGGCAGGAGTGGTCGGCGGAGCAGGAGGAACAGTTCAAGGCGCCGCTGCGCGAGCAGTACGAACACCAGGGCCATCCGTACTACTCCACCGCCCGGCTGTGGGATGACGGCGTGATCGACCCCGCCGACACCCGCACGGTGCTCGGGCTCGCATTGGGTGCAGCTGCCAACGCCCCGCTGGAGCCCATCCGCAACGGCGTCTTCCGGATGTGAGTGGCATGTTCCGCACAGTTCTCGTTGCCAACCGCGGGGAGATCGCCGTCCGCGTCATCCGCACCCTGCGCGAGCTGGGCATCGCCTCGGTCGCTGTGTACTCCGACGCTGACGCGGGGGCCAGGCACGTCCGGGAGGCCGATTCCGCGCTGCGCCTGGGCCCCGCCGAGGCACGGCAGAGCTACCTGGACATCGACAAGGTGATTGCCGCGGCGCAGCAGTCGGGTGCGGAGGCGATCCACCCCGGATACGGCTTCCTGGCCGAGAACGCCGCGTTCGCCAGGGCCTGCGAGGAGTCCGGCATCGTGTTCATCGGTCCGCCGTCGCAGGCCATGGACGTGATGGGCGACAAGATCAGCGCCAAGCGGACTGTGAGCGCGGCCGAGGTGCCCGTGGTGCCCGGGCGCAACGAGCCGGGAATGAGCGAGGAAGACCTGGTGGCCGCGGCCGAGGAGGTCGGCTACCCGGTACTGGTCAAGCCCTCCGCGGGCGGCGGCGGCAAGGGCATGCGCCTGGTGCACACCGCCGCCGAGCTGCCTGCCGCGCTGGCCAGCGCCCGCAGGGAGGCGGCGGCCAGCTTCGGCGACGACACCCTGTTTCTCGAGCGGTTCGTGCTGCGTCCCCGGCACATCGAGGTGCAGGTGCTAGGCGACGCGCACGGCACCGTCGTACACCTGGGCGAACGCGAGTGCAGCCTGCAGCGGCGTCACCAGAAGATCATCGAGGAGGCCCCCTCGCCGCTGTTGGACGAGACGACGCGGCAGCGCATCGGTTCCGCCGCGTGTGATGCGGCCCGGGCCTGTGGCTACACCGGCGCGGGCACCGTCGAGTTCATCGTCAGCGCGGACGCCCCCGACGAGTTCTTCTTCATGGAGATGAACACCCGGCTGCAGGTGGAGCACCCGGTGACCGAGCTGGTCACGGGGGTGGACCTGGTGGCGGAGCAGCTGCGGGTGGCCGCGGGCGAGAACCTCGACTTCAGCCAGGACGAGGTGCGGATGAGCGGCCACGCCGTGGAGGCCAGGGTCTACGCCGAGGACCCCGCCCGCGATTTCCTGCCCACCGGCGGCACCGCACTGCTGCTGCGGGAACCCACGGGTCCGGGAGTGCGGGTGGATTCGGGGTTGCTGGAAGGCGCCGGCGTGGGCAGTACGTATGACCCCATGCTCGCCAAGGTCATCGCCCACGGACCCGACCGCGCCACCGCACTGGCCCGCCTGGATGCCGCGCTGGGTAGGACAGCGGTGCTGGGCGTGGGCACCAACATCGCCTTTCTGCGCGAGCTGTTGCGCAACGACGACGTCCAGGGCGGGCGGCTGGACACCGGCCTGGTGGAGCGTGAGCTGGAGCAGCTGGTGCAGCGCGCGGTCCCGCAGGAGGTGTTGCTCGGCTTTGCTCTGCGGGCCCGGATGCAGCAGCGCAGCGACGACCTGTGGGCCGACCCCAGCGGCTGGCGGCCCGGTGAGGATGCGGCACTGCGCTGGCTGACCACGGCAGGCGAGGTGACGCTGCGCGGCGATCAGGCCACAGTGGGCTCCGGCGAGCCGGTGATAGCCACGGCAGCGGCCGATGGTGCTGGGCTGCTGCTCACCGTGGACGGGCGCACCCAGCGGTGGTTGTGCGCCGCCGACGGCGCAACGACCTGGCTGGGCCGCGAGGGGGCGGCCTGGCCGGTGACGGAGCTGTCCGCCGACCGCATCCGCACCGTGGCCGCAGGCGAGGCCGACCTGCGCAGCCCGATGCCGGGGACGGTGATCGCGGTGCACGCGACCCTGGGTGCCCAGGTGGCGGCCGGGGAACCGCTGCTCGTGGTGGAGGCGATGAAAATGGAGCACACGATCCGCGCGCCGCACGCCGGCACCGTCTCCGAACTGGCGGTCCATGCCGGGCAGCAGGTCGCCGTCGACGAGCACCTGGCCACCGTGGAGGCGGAGGTAGGAGCCGAGGATGCCTGAGTACGGAGTCACCCCCGGCGCGGGGCTGCCCGAGCGGGTCACCGTCTACGAGGTGGGTGCCCGCGACGGCCTGCAGAACGAGCGGAACCCGGTACCGCTGGAGGTGAAGGCGGAGTTCGTCCGCCGACTGCTGGCAGCCGGGCACACCGCCGTGGAGACGACCAGTTTCGTCCGCCCGGAGTGGGTGCCGCAGCTGGCCGACGCCGAGGAACTGCTCGTCGAGCTCGGCCCCGCGCCTGCGGGCGTTCGGATGCCGGTGCTCGTCCCCAACCGCCGCGGGCTCGACCGGGCACTGGCCGCCGGAGTCCGAGAGATCGCCGTCTTCGCCAGTGCCACCGAGACCTTCGCGCGCAAGAACCTCAACCGCAGCCTCGACGAATCGCTGCAGGTGTTCGAACCCGTCGTCACCGCCGCCCGCGCGGAGGGCCTCGCGGTCCGCGGCTACATCTCCATGTGCTTCGGCGACCCCTGGGAAGGTGCGGTAGAACCCGCGCCGGTCGCTCGCATCGTCACGGCGCTGCGGGACATGGGGGCGCAGGAAATCTCCCTGGGTGACACCATCGGCGTCGCCACCCCCGGCCAGGTGCTCGCGGTACTCGACGCCGTCACCGTCCCGCGCACCGAGCTCGCCGTGCACTTCCACGACACCTACGGCCAGGCCCTGGCCAACACGCTGACCGCGCTGCAGCACGGCGTGACCACAGTGGACTCTTCCGCCGGTGGGCTCGGTGGATGCCCGTACGCCAAGTCGGCCACCGGCAACCTCGCCACCGAGGACCTGGTCTGGCAACTGAACGGGCTGGGCATCGACACCGGCCTGGATCTCGCCTGCCTGGTCGCCACGAGCGTCTGGATGGCCGAGCAGCTCGGCCGCCCGAGCCCCTCCCGCGTCGTCACCGCCCTCGCAGACTCAACGCCACAGGAGACCTAGATGCTCGATACCCGCCTGACCGACGAGCAGCAGCAGCTCCGCAAGACGGTGGAGGCCTTCGCCCGCGAGGTCGTCGCCCCGGTTGCGGCGAAGCACGACGAGGAGCACAGCTTCCCCTACGAGGTGGTGGCGCGGATGGGGGAGATGGGCCTGTTCGGGCTGCCCTTCCCCGAGGAGTACGGCGGCATGGGTGGCGACTACTTCACCCTGTGCCTCGCCCTGGAAGAGCTCGGCCGGGTGGACCAGAGCGTGGCCATCACCCTGGAGGCCGGCTGCTCGCTGGGCGCGATGCCGGTGTTCCGCTTCGGCACCGAGGCGCAGAAGCAGCAGTGGTTGCCGCAGCTGTGCTCCGGGCAGGCATTGGGCGCGTTCGGGCTCACCGAGCCCGGTGGGGGCAGCGATGCCGGGGGCACCTGCAGCACAGCCAAGCCCGTGGACGGCCAGTGGGTGATCAACGGCAGCAAGGCCTTCATCACCAACTCCGGAACCGACATCACCACGCTGGTCACGGTCACCGCCGTCACCGGTCAGCGCGAGGGCGGCCACAAGGAAATCAGCTCCATCATGATCCCGGTGCCCACCGAGGGGTTCACGGCCCAAAAGGCCTACAACAAGGTCGGCTGGAACGCCAGTGACACCCACCCGCTGTCCATGGACGACGTGCGGGTGCCGGAGGAGAACCTGCTCGGCGAGCGCGGCCGGGGTTACGCGAACTTCCTGCGCATCCTGGATGAGGGCCGCATCGCGATCAGCGCGCTGAGCGTCGGCGCCGCCCAGGGCTGTGTGGACGAGAGCGTGCGCTACGCCAAGGAGCGGGAGGCCTTCGGTCGGCCGATCGGTGCGAACCAGGCCATCGCGTTCAAGATCGCCCGGATGGAGGCACGGGCCTACGCCGCGCGCACCGCCTACTACGACGCCGCCGCGAAGATGCTCGCCGGGCTGCCCTTCAAGAAGGAGGCCGCTATCGCCAAGATGGTGTCCAGCGAGGCCGCCATGGACAACGCCCGCGACGCCACCCAGATTTACGGCGGCTACGGGTTCATGAACGAGTACCCCGTGGCCCGGCACTACCGCGACTCCAAGGTGCTGGAGATCGGGGAGGGCACCACCGAGGTCCAGCTGATGCTCATCGCCAGGGAACTGGGTTTGTAGCGGCTACCGCGCACGGCCGCGCAGCTCCGGGGGACCGGCCAGCGGCCCGTTCGGTGCGACCAACGGCATTTGGCGCACGGAGCGGCCACATTTGGGTCTCAAACCCTGCGGGGGCACGATATTGGGCATGGCATGATGTATGACTTACGTCACACAGGATCCACCCCGGTGTTAGTCAAGGAGCTGCATGCTCGAGGTCAAAGACCTGCACGTCACCTACGGGGGCGCGGTGCGCGCGTTGCAAGGTGTGACACTGACCGTTCCCGAGGGCAAGGTTGCCGCCCTGTTGGGCAGCAACGGCGCGGGGAAGTCGACCCTGCTGCGCTGCATCTCGGGCACGCTTCGGCTGCACAAGGGTGCGGTGGACGGCGGGACGGTGGAGATCGACGGCCAGTCCCTGCTCCGGCGCGATGCCGCGGCGATCGTCAAGTCCGGGGTAGTGCAGGTACCGGAGGGGCGACGCATCTTCGGGCGGCTGTCGGTGGAGGAGAACCTGCGCGCCGCCTCTCTGGGCAATGCCAGCCGCACGGCCCGGGGGCGCTTGCAGAAGCAGGTGTACGAGATGTTTCCTGTCCTCGCCGACCGCCGTACTGGCCGGGCCGGGCTGCTCTCGGGTGGTGAGCAGCAGATGCTGGCCATCGGCCGGGCGCTGATGGCGGAGCCGAAGCTGCTGTTGCTGGACGAGCCCTCGCTGGGCCTGGCCCCGCGAGTCATCGGCCAGATCGGTCGGGTGATCCGGAACATCAACGCCCAGGGTGTTTCGGTACTGCTGGTGGAGCAGAACGCGGCCATGGCGCTAGACGTTGCCAACCTCGCCTATGTGCTCGAGCTCGGCCAGGTCTCGCTATCCGGCGACGCCGCCGAGCTGGCGGAAACCGATGCGGTGCAACGGCTCTATCTGGGCGAGAGCGCAAGCGCCGAATCCAAGGCCGAAGCCGAGCGGGATCAGGAAGCAGCGCAGATCGGTGCGCGCACCCTGAGCCGGTGGGTGTCGTGAACGCCCGCGCGGCCGAGCGTGACGTGCCGGCGCTGCGGGTGCAGGACGTCACCGTCCGCTTCGTCGGTGTCACCGCCCTGGACAACATTTCCTTCACGGTCGAGCCGGGCACCATTCACGCCGTCATCGGGCCCAACGGCGCTGGGAAGTCCACCTGCTTCAACGTCATCTCCGGCGTGTACGCCGCCACCGAGGGTGCGGTGTTCCTGGGTGATCGCCGGGTCACCGGCATGCGCCCGCACCGCATCGCCGCACTCGGCGTGGGCCGGGCGTTCCAGAACATCGCGCTCTCCAAGACGCAGTCGGTCCTGGACAACTTCATGCTGGGCCGCCACCACCTCACCCGGTCGGGCTTTTTGAGCACCGGAGTCGCGTTTCCGACCGCGCTGAAGGAACGCGCCCGGCACGCCACGCGGGTACGGGAGATCGCGGACTTCCTCGGGCTGGGCGCGCGGCTCGAGCAGCCCGCCGGGCTGTTGTCCTACGGCGACCAGAAGCGCGTGGAGATCGGGCGTGCGCTGGCGATGGAGCCCAGCGTCTTGCTGCTCGATGAGCCGGTGGCGGGAATGAATTCCGACGAGTCTGCTCGGATGGGCGCCGCCATCGCCAGCATTCGCGACACCCTCGGCATCTCGGTGCTGTTGGTGGAGCACGACATGGGGCTGGTCATGCAGATCTCCGACCGCGTCACCGTGCTGGACTTCGGCCGCCTCATCGCCGACGGCCCGCCGGCGGAGGTGCAGAACGATCCCGAGGTCATTCGGGCTTATCTCGGCACCGAAGACGACACCACCGGTGACGAGGCAGCAGGGGGTCTCCCAGCGGACGACGATGCTGCGGGCGGCCAATCGTCGGGAAGTCACACCTCGGAGGCAGCCTCATGACCAAGTTCGTCGAGCTGATGATCCAAGGGGTGTCGCTGGGGTTCATCTACGCCCTCATCGCCCTCGGCTTCGTGGTGATTTTCAAGGCCACCGAAGTGGTGAACTTCGCGCACGGCTCACTGGTGCTGCTCGGCGGCTATGTGGTCGGGGTCAGCCACCAGCGGTTCGGCTTCTGGTTGGCTCTGTTGTTCGGTATCGCTGCCACCGCCATCGGGGCCCTGCTCATCGAGGTGGTGCTCATTCGGCGGCTTCGCGGACGCGGCGCCAACTCGCTGGCGATCCTCACCATCGGGGTGGACATCATTCTGCTGACCGAGCTGACCAGGCGGATCGGCTCGCAGGTGCTCAGCACAGGGGACCCCTGGGGCAGCAAGCTGATCACCGTCGCCGGGTTCACCGTTCCGCAATCGCGGATCGCGGCGATCGTCGTCGCGCTGGTGTTGCTGGGGTTGTTCTTCGCCGCGTACAAGTTCTCCAGCTGGGGGGTGGCCACCCGGGCGACCGCCGAAGATAGTGAGGCCGCGGCGCTGATGGGTATCCGCCTCGGCCGCGTCTCCATGCTGTCCTGGGTCATCGCGGGTGTACTCGCGGCCACCGCCGCCCTCTTCCTGGTCGCGTTCCCGACACCGGGGCTCACCAACACCACCGGACTGGTGGCGTTTCGCGCGTTCCCGGCGGCCATTCTCGGGGGGCTGGACTCCACCGGCGGGGCGCTGGCCGGCGGCATCGTCGTTGGGTTGGCCGAGACCATGACCTCCGGCTACGAAGACAAGATGCCCTTCCTCGGTGGCGGATTCGGCTCGATCATGCCCTACATCGTGATGATCCTGGTGCTGCTCTGGCGGCCATCTGGTCTGTTCGGCACGAAGGAGATCGCCCGTGTCTAGCGGCGCGAAGGTCGCGACTGCTCCGTCGAGCACGGAGGCGGACCGGCCGCGCGGCGGTGCCCGACGTCGGTTCCGCGTGCAGACCCTGCTCCGGGTCATCGTAGTGCTGGTGGTGGCGGTGCTGCCGATCTATCTGCCCAGCGCGCTGCTGCAGACGGGGCTGTTCTGCATGGCAGCCATCATCGGCGCCATCGGGTTGAACCTGATCACCGGTAACACCGGCCAGCTGTCCTTGGCCCATGCCTTCTTCCTGGCCGTCGGCGGCTACGGCTACGCCTACTTCGCCGGCAAGCCGAGCCAGGTCGGCGGCGGCATCTCCACCTCGGGCCTGCAACTGCCCACCGTCCTCGCCGCCGTGCTCGCCGTGCTGCTCGCCGGATTCCTCGGACTGCTGTTCAGCCCGATCTCCTCGCGGCTGCGCGGGATCTACCTGGGTATCGCCTCGTTGGCCCTGGTCTTCATCGGCCAGCACATCCTGTTCAACGCGGAGAAGATCACCGGTGGGTTCAACGGGCGCAACATTCCGCCCTTCAACCTGTTCGGCTTCTCCTTCGAGGCCTCTGACCCCTCGCTGTACGTCCTGGGCGTGGAGTTCGGGCGCTTCGAGCGGCTGTGGTACCTCGGGCTCGTCCTTGTGGTGCTGTCCTACATCTTCGCCAAGAACCTGCTGCGGGGTCGCCCCGGTTGGGCGATGCAGATGATCCGAGACAGTGAGATCGCCGCCGCCGTCATGGGGGTGAACGTCCGCCGGTACAAGGCCTCGGCGTTCGTGCTGTCCTCGATGTATGCGGGCCTGGCCGGGGTGCTGTTTGCGCTCACCTTCTCGCGCATCGTGCCCGATACGTTCGGCTTCGAGCTGTCCATCCAGTTCCTGGCCATGATCATCATCGGTGGACTCGGCTCGGTCGGCGGCGCGGCGCTCGGCGCGATCCTGGTGATCGCGCTGCCCCAGCTGCTCAGCCAGTACGGGACGAACGTGCCGTTCCTCGCCCAACCCGGCTCCGGCGGCGTGGACGCCGGAAGCTTCGCCAAATACGTTTACGGCGCCGCCATCATCGGCTTCCTCATCTTCGAATCCGGTGGCCTGGCCGCGATCGGAGGTCGACTGGCCGGCCCGCTGCATCTCGGGCCCGGCAGAACCAAGCAGCGGCGCGCGAGCAGTCCAGCCACCACGATGGAGAACCGCGTTTCGGCCACCACCGCGCACCCGCGCGCACCCGAACCGCCCCCAGCAGCACCTAGCGCGTCGGTGCCGATCGTTCCCGCCCCGCCGTCCGGCTCGGGCCCCTTCTAGTGGAGGACAACATGTTCACAAAACGAGGTCGCACTGCCGCCGCGGTGCTCGCGATCGGGTTGATCGCCGCCGCGTGCAGCACCAAGGGGTCCGACTCTGGTGGCGGCTCCGGCGGGGCCGGTGGCGTGAAGACGGGCACCGGAGTCACCGCCGACACCATCACGGTCGGCCAGCTAACCGACGTGTCCGGCGTGTTCGCCGCCCTGGGAAAGAGCATCACCCAGGCCGAGCAGCTCTACTTCGACCAGCTCAGCGCGGCCGGCGGAGTGTGCGGCCGCAAGATCAACGTCGTCACCAAGGACCACGGCTACAACGTGCAGAACGCCGTGACCCTGTACCAGCAGATGAAGGATCAGGTCCTGGGCTTCCCACAGGTCCTCGGCTCGCCGATCAGCGCGGCGCTGCTGGACCAGTACACCTCGGACAAGGTGATCGCGGTGCCCTCGGCGTGGGCATCCACGCTGTTGACCAACAAGCAGATCATGATCGTCGGCACCACCTACGACTACGAAATGATCAACGCGGTCGACTTCGCCCTGGAGAAGAAGCTGATCAACAAGGGCGACAAGGTGGGCCACATCTACTTCGAAGGTGAGTACGGCGCGGATGCGCTGCTCGGCAGCCAGTTCGCCGCCCAGAAGAACGGCCTGAACCTGGTGGAGAAGAAGATCAAGGCCACCGACACCGACCTCACCGCCCAGGTGACCGACCTGAAGAACCAGGGCGTCAAGGCCATCCTGCTCACCGCCTCGCCGACCTCTACGGCATCGGTGGCTGCGGTGGACGCCGGCATTGGACTCAACGTCCCGATCCTCGGCAGCAACCCCGACTTCTCCCCGGGCCTGCTCAAGACCGCGGCCGCGCCCGCCCTGCAAAAGTTGCTCTACGGTGTTGCCTCCTGGCAGCAGCCCAACGGCACCGATCCCGGTACCCAGAAGTTCGTCGCCGACTACAAGGCCAAGTACCCGGACTCTCAGCTCGACGGTGGCCTGACGTGGGGCTTCGGCGCAGCCAAGGCGTTCACCGAGGTGCTGAAGAAGGCGTGTACCAACAAGGACCTCACAAGGGACGGCTTGAACTCGGCGTTCCGGACCCTGTCCAACGTGGACACGGGAGTGGTGGCTCCGCTGGACTACTCCAAGCCCGGCGCCTCGCCCTCCACAAAGGTGTACGTCTTCCAGCCGGACGCTTCGCAGGTGGGTGGATTGAAGGTGGTCAGCAACGGCCTGTACCAGGGCCCGACCGCACCCGGTTACACGCCGCCGGCCCTGAAGTGACTCCGGCTTTGACGTGACTTAGGAGCTTTTCCGCCGGCAGGGGCGGTCGCCGATACGGCGGCCGCCTCTGCGTGTTGCACGATGGGGGGATGGACGTCCTTGGTGTAGTGCTCGCCGCCGGCGCGGGCACCCGCTACGGGGGTCCTAAAGCGCTGGCGCACGAGGGGCTCTGGTTGCACACGGCCGTTGCGGCACTGTCCGACGGTGGCTGCTCGGAGGTGCTGGTGGTGTTGGGGGCTCAGGCGCAGCGCGCCGCGGAACTCGTGCCTGTGGGGGCGTGCACCGTGGTTGCGAGGGAGTGGGCAACGGGGATGAGCGCTTCGCTGCGGGTGGGGTTGGCCGCGGCCGAGTCCCGCTCGGCCAGCCACGTTCTGCTGCACCTCGTGGACACCCCCGACGTGGGGGCGGAGGTGGTGGCGCGGGTGCTCGGCAGTGGCGCCGAGCTCGCCAGGGCCGGCTACCACGGCCGCCCCGGGCACCCGGTGCTGCTGGGCCGCAGGCATTGGGCCGGCGTGGTGGAGTCGGCCGCCGGCGACTACGGCGCGCGCGACTTTCTGCGTGGGCGCCCGGACGTGGTGCTGGTGGAGTGCGGGGATCTGGCCACCGGACGCGACCACGACGTGCCGGACTGAGCTACCGGTCGGCCAGGAACGACAGCAGCAGCCGGCCGCATTCCGCGCTGCGCTGCTCCACCAGGAAGTGGCCGGCATCGACGACCTGCCCCTGGACGTCGCTCGCGTACCCCCGCCACACCGCGAGTGGATCGTAGAGCTCCCCGACCACGCCCCCGCCTCCCCAGAGCACGAGCAGCGGTTGCTCCAGGCGTCGGTGGGCGTCGGCCCGATCGTGCGCTGCGTCGATACCCATGGCGGCCCGGTAATCCTCGCAGACGCCCCGGATGGTGCCGGGGTCGGCGAAGCAGCGTTCGTACTCCGCCATCGCCTCCGGCGCGTAGTCGCTCAAGCGTCCGCCGGAACCACCCAGGCACGCGTGCAGGAAGAAAGCCGGATCGCCGCCGATCAATCTCTCCGGCAGCGGCTCCGGCTGGCTGAGGAAGAACCAGTGGAAATATCTGCTGGCGAGCTTGCGGTCCACCGTGGCCAGCACGTGGGCGGTGGGCACGATGTCCAGGACGGCGAGGCGTTGCACCACGTCGGGGTGGTCCAATGCCATCCGGTGGCCGACTCGGGCGCCTCGATCGTGGCCGAGGACGGCGAACCGTTCGTGGCCGAGGGAGCGCATGACGGCCACCTGGTCGGCAGCCATCGCCCGAAAGCTGTGTTCGCCGTGGTCGCCGCCGCCGGTGGGTTTGCTGGAGTCCCCGTAGCCACGCAGGTCGGCGGCGACGACGGTGTAGTGCTCGGCGAGCGCCGGCGCGAGCTGGTGCCACATGGCGAGGGTCTGCGGGAATCCGTGCAACAACAACACCGGCGGTCCAGACCCGGCACGCACCAGGTTGATGGTGGCACCGTCGGTCGGGATCTGCTCCCGCGTGAAGCTGGGAAACAGCGCGGACATCAGTTCGGGGCCGTTAGTTCGGGGCCGTGATCTCCAATGCGATGCCGTCGGGATCGCGGAACTCCAGCAGCGCGAAGCCGGCGTCACCGAGGTCCTTGATGTCCTCGTGGGCGACTCCGAGGGAGTCCAGCGTGGCCGCCGCTTCCCGCAGCTCTGCGAGACTGCCCAGCTGGAAGCTGATGTGGTCCAGGCCCGCCCGGTCCTCGGAGAATTCGTCCCCGCCGGGCGCCACCGGGCGCAGCCCGAAAAGGCCGCCGGGGAAGGAGTAGATCACCCCACCGAACAGGAAGCCGAGCTGCTCACGGGTGGCGGCGTCGGCGTCCGGCGGCAGCTCAAAAGCGACGTCGAAGCCGAACACGCTGTCGTAGAAGGCGCGGGAGCGCTCGATGTCGGTGACGGTGATCCGGACGTGCGCGTAGTCGGTGACAGCAATGGGCACTGTGGGGCTCCCGGGTCGGGTTCAGGTGTCCAGCCGACAGTGCCACGGGGCGGCAATGATCGCTTGATTACCCGGTCCCTGGCCCCACCACGTCGACGTGAACTGGCGCACATCGGGGCCTAGGGTGCGAGGGTGAACATCACCTCTCCCGCGGACATGGCCGCCGCGTTGCACAAGGTGGGCTATCTGCCCGACGAAGGCATCGCCACGGCCGCCTTCCTGGCGCTCCGGATGCAACGCCCGCTGTTCTGCGAGGGCGAGCCGGGCACCGGGAAGACGGCGCTCGCCACCGCGCTGGCCCAGGCGTTGGAGCTGCCGATGGTGCGGCTGCAGTGCCACGAGGGCATCGACGCCAGCCAGGCGCTGTACGACTGGGACTTTCCCCGCCAGCTGCTGCACCTGCGGGCGCTGGAGGCGAGCGGAGACCAGGTGGACGACGCCGAGCTGTACACCGAGCGGTTCCTCCTTGCCCGTCCACTGCTGCAGGCCCTGCGCACCGCGCCCTGCGTGCTGCTCGTCGATGAGATCGACCGAGCCGACGACGAGTTCGAGGCGTTCCTGCTCGAGGTGCTGGCCGAGAACAAGGTGAGCATTCCCGAGCTCGGGGAGATCAGGGCGGTGGTACCGCCGCTGGTGGTGCTCACCTCCAACCGCACCCGTGAGGTGCACGACGCGCTGAAGCGCCGGTGCCTGTACCACTGGCTGGAGCACCCCGACCTGGCCCGCGAGGTCGCCATCGTGCGGGAGCGGCTGCCCGAGGTGTCCGAGGAGCTGGCCCGGCAGGTGTCTCGGGCCAGCCGGACCCTGCGCACCCTCGACCTGCTCAAACCCCCTGGCGTGGCGGAGACCCTGGACTGGGCCTCGGCGTTGCACACGCTCGGCAGTTCCACAATGGATGCCCAGGCGGCCGCGGCGACGCTGGGCGCGGTCCTGAAGTACCGCGAGGACGGTGACAAGGTGACCCAGCTCGGCCTCGATGCACTCCTGTTCGCATGAGCGAGCGAAGCGACGTGGGGAGTGCGGCATGAGCGAGCACGACCCGCTCGTCGGGTTGCTCGGATTTGTGCGCGTGCTGCGGGCGGCGGGCGTGGCAGCCGATGCGAGCCGCGGTCGGGCGTTTCTGGCCGCGGTGGCCGAGCTCGATGTGAGCAGTCCCGTGCAGACCTACTGGGCCGGGCGGCTCACGCTCTGTTCGCAGGCCGACGACCTGCCGCGCTACGATGCGGCGTTCTCCGCCTGGTTCGCCGGGGCCATGCCCCGACCGACGGTCAACGGCGAGCAGATCGAACGGCCCAGTATCGCCGCCTCGCTGACGGCGGCCCCACCGCGCACGGGCGCCTCCGCGGAACCGCAGGATCTGCTCAGCACCGCAGCCAGCGAGGTAGAAGTATTGCGGCACAAAGACTTCGGTGAACTCGGCCCGGCTGAGCGCGAGCACCTCCGGGTCCTGCTGGCCACGCTGCGTTACCGACCGGCCACCCGGCGGGCGGTGCGCCGGCGTCCCAGCGCACGGGGCAGCGTCGATTCCCGGGCCACCGTCCGGGCGATGCTGCACGCCGGAGGTGAGATCGTCCGCCCGTCCTTGCACCGGCGAGCTCGCCGGCCTCGCCGTCTGGTGTTGCTGATCGACGTGTCCGGATCAATGTCGCCCTACGCCGATGCGCTGTTGCGCTTCGCGCACGTGCTCACCTGCGCGGCGCCGAGCTCGGTGGAGACCTTCACGGTGGGCACCCGCCTGACCCGGCTGACCCGCGCGATGCGCCACCGTGATCCCGAGCTCGCGCTGCGGGCCGCGGCGGCGGCAGTGCCCGACTACGCCGGCGGTACCCGGCTGGGCGAGACGCTGAAGATCTTCACCGACCGCTGGGGTCAGCGCGGTCTGGCCCGAGGGTCGGTCGTGATCATCTTCTCCGACGGCTGGGAGCGCGGCGGTGCCGAGCTGCTCGGTGCGCAGTCGGCTCGGCTGTCCCGGCTGGCGAGGGCGGTGGTGTGGTCCAACCCGCACGTCGGGCGGGCCGGATACGCCCCGGTGCAGTCGGGAATTGTCGCGGCCCTGCCGCACTTGCACCAGTTGCTGTCCGGGCATTCCCTGGTGGCACTGGAGGAGCTCTTGGAGGTGGTGTCGCATGCGTGACGTGCTGGATGACGCGGAGCGCTGGTGGCGGGCCGGGCAGCCGATCGCCCTGGCCACCGTGGTGCAGACCTGGCAGTCCTCACCCCGCCAGCCGGGGGCGTCGATGATGCTCGGCGGCGACGGGGCGGTAGTGGGCAGTGTCTCCGGCGGATGCGTCGAGGGCGCGGTCTACGAGCTGGCCCAGCAGGTGGTGGCCGACACGACTCCGGTGCTGCAGCGCTACGGGGTGTCCGACGACGACGCGTTCTCGGTGGGACTGACCTGCGGCGGGATCCTCGACGTCTTCGTCGAGCGCATCGACCAGCAGAGCTTCCCCGAGCTGGGGGCGGTGGCCGAGGCCATCAGGGCTGGGGTGCCCGTCGCCGTCGTCACCACCACGGTGCACCCCGATCCCGCGCGGGTGGGCCGTCGGCTGGTGCTGTTCGCCGACTCCGTCAGCGGCACGCTCGGGTCCGTGCGGGCCGACGCGGCGGTGTCCGACGACGCACGGGGACTGCTGGCCGCCGGCCGAAACGGGACCTTGGAGTACGGCCCGGACGGTGAACGCCTCGGGGACGGGATGCGGGTATTCGTGGCCTCCTACGCGCCACCGGCCCGGATGCTGGTGTTCGGTGCGATTGACTTCGCCGCCGCGGTGGCCAGGGTGGGCGTCTTTCTCGGGTACCGGGTGACGGTGTGCGACGCCCGGGCGGTGTTCGCGACGCCGCAACGCTTCCCCGACGCGGACGAGGTGGTCGTGCAGTGGCCGCACCGGTACCTGCTCGCCGAGCGCGACGCCGGCCGGCTGGACGAACGGACGGTGTTGGCCGTGCTCACCCACGATCCCAAGTTCGACGTGCCGCTGCTGGAAGTGGCGCTGGGCGACGAGGGCTGGCAGACGCGGCCTGCGTATGTCGGCGCGATGGGCTCGCGGCGCACCCACGACGACCGCGAGGCCCGGTTACGGGAACGGGGCGTGACCGAGGAGCAGCTGTCCCGGTTGCACAGCCCGGTCGGTCTGGACATCGGGGCGCGGACGCCGGAGGAGACAGCCATCTCGATCGTCGCGGAGATCATCGCCGACCGGTGGGGAGGCGACGGTCAGCCGCTCACGGCTGCCGCCGGCCCCATCCACCACACGGCCTGACACCAGCCCTCTCGCGCCAAGTTGCACAACGTGGCGGCTGAGGGGGTGCCCCCTGGCGCCAAGTTGCACAACTTGGCGCCTGAAGGAGAGGGGTCAGGCGAGGGCGGCGTCCAGCGAGATGTCCACGCCGGTGAGCGCCTTGCTCACGGGGCAGCTGTCCTTCGCCGTCTGCGCCGCCTTGACGAAGCCGTCCTCGTCGAGGCCGTCCACCTCGCCCCGCACGGTGATCTTGATGCCGGTGAGCTTGAAGCCCTGGGTGTCGGGGCCGAGCCCGACCTCCGCGCTCACCTCCAGGCTCTGCGGAGTGCCGCCTGCCTCACCGATGACGGCCGAGAGCTGCATGGCGAAGCAGGCGGAGTGCGCCGCGGCGATCAGCTCCTCGGGACTCGTGGTTCCGCCGGCGTGGTCAGCGGCGCGCTTGGGAAACGAGACGTCGTAGGTGCCGACGCCGGAGCTGGTCATCTCCACCTGTCCGGAACCCTCCTGCAGGGTGCCGTTCCATGCGGTGCGGGCGGTACGAGTAGGCATGTTTGCTCCTCATTGTGGTCGACAGTGACGCCAACCGTACCCGTCTAGTCGTGCACGGCTGATGTCGTCGGGTGCCCGAGATGGGTGGTCAGCTCGCGCAGCTGGGTGACAAGGGCGGCCAGTTCGGCAGGGGGCATGCCGGTGGCGGCGCAGATCTCGGCGGGTACCTCGGCGGCCTGCCGACGCAAGGCGTGACCGTAGGGCGTCAACCCGACGTTCACCGTCCGCTCGTCCAGGGAATCCCGGCTACGGGTGACCAGGCCCATCGCGTCAAGGCGCTTGAGCAGCGGCGACAGGGTGCTCGAGTCGAGGCGAAGCCGGGCACCCAACTGCCGCACCGTAGACGGTCCGTCCTCCCACAGCGCCACCATCACCAGGTATTGCGGGTACGTCAGTCCGAGCCGGGCCAGCGCCGGCCGGTAGCGTGCGGTCATCGCCCGGGACGCGGTGTAGAGCGCGAGACACAGCCATTCGTCGGACGGCAGGACCGTGGAGTCATCAGCTGTGGCAGACATGGTGCAACGGTAGTCGATCGCGCACGATCGAATTGTCGTGTGCGTTGTGGTCGTGAGGTATGGGGAGGTCTCCTATGAGGGGTCCGGTTGCCGTCGTCACCGGCGCAGGTTCGGGCATCGGCCGGCACATCGCGCAGGCGTTGCTCGGCGCCGAGTACCGCGTCGTGCTCGTCGGACGCACCCGTGCCCGCCTGGACGAGTCGATTGCCTCGTGTCCCCCTTCGGGCGGGCGCGCGCTCGTCGTCCCGGCAGACATGTCGGTGGACGCCGACGTCGCCGCGGTGTTCGATCGCGTTGTCGACGCATGGGGGCGCGTCGACCTCCTCGTCAACAATGCGGGCACCTTCGGACCCGGCGGCGAGATCGATGAGCTCGAACCCGACGACTGGCGTCGCACGATCGAGGTGAATCTCACCGGCGCGTTCCTCTGTGCGCGGCAGGCCGTGCGGATCATGAAGCGCCAGGAGCCGCGGGGGGCGAATCATCAACAACGGTTCCATCTCGGCGCAGCGGCCACGTCCGGCAAGCGTGGCCTACACGGCGACCAAGCATGCGATGACCGGGCTGACCAAGTCGATCTCGCTGGACGGCCGAGCGTATGACATTGCCTGCGGCCAGATCGATATCGGCAACGCCGCCACCGATATCACGGCAGGTATCGCGGATTCGACCCGGCAAGCCGATGGATCAATGCGCGCCGAGCCCACGTTTGATCCGACTCATGTGGCCGATGCCGTCCTGCAGATGGCCCGATTGCTGCTCGGCGTGAACGTGCAATGGATGACCATCCTGGCCACGGGGATGCCCTACATCGGACGCGGGTAGCTGCGCCGCAACCCGGCACGCCAGCCCACTGGTGCGAGCCTTGCGCGACTCAGGCCGCCCGGGCGACCTTCAGCGCGGCCTGCACTATGGGTACCTGCAGCGGCAACCGGGCGACGGCCGCGGCCCGCTTCCCCCGGCTGGGGCCGACCGCCTTGACGGAATACAGGTTGGCGGGGAACACGCCCACCAGCACAGCCGCGCTCGCCCAGCCACCCCAGCGCCGAGTCGCCGGGGCGGCAAGAAGGGCCGCGCAGGTGAACTCGACGACGCCGCTGGCGTAGACCCACGCTCGGGCGCTACCCAGCACCGGTGGCACCAACGGCTCGAACAGCTGCGGGCGCACCGCATGGATGATCGACGAGCCGCCGAGCAGCGTGACGAGCCCCGCCACCCGCCGGGTGTCCTGCTGCCTGAGGGATGCTGTCCGACCGGTTCGTCTCATGGCGCAATCCTGTCAGGGGATGCGGCATCGATCAGTCCGACACCGTCGGCCAGCACATCCCAGCCGGCGCGTAACAGCTGCACCAGCTCCAGCGTCTCGTCGGCGAGCCACTGCTCGTAGGCGGCGATGGCTACGCCCAGCGACATCCACGCGACCGAGCGGGGCAGATGATCTTCGGGTGCCAGCGACAGCCGGTGGGCGACGTGCTCGGCGACGACCTGCCGCCAACCCGCGTACTTCAGCGCGGAGTGGGCTTGCAGGGCGGGAACGCCGAAGACCAGGGCCATCCGCTGCCGGTGCCAGGGTGCCTCCTCGGCCGGGAAAGTGTTGAAGTCCACCAGCGCCAGGCCCAGCTCCTGCGCGAGCGGCGTGCCGGCTGGCAGCGTGGCGAGGAAGGCGCGCATCCGGGCCAGCTCGGCGTCGAAGTCCCCCCACGGCACGTCGTTCTTGGAGGGGAAGTAGCGGAACAGGGTGCGTCGGGAAATGCCCGCGGCCTCGGCAATTTCCTCGACGCTGGTCTGCTCGAAGCCGTCGGCGGCGAACATCGCCAGGGCGATCCGACTGATCGACGCCCGGGTGGTGGACGGGCGGCGACCTGCCCGAATGGGCCGTTCCTGCGTTTGCAACCCGCTCACCTCTTCCCTTCGGCACTCGGTGCCATTATGGTCCCCATCACAGTGCGTTCGCGATGACCCGACCCGAGGAGAATCCCATGGCCGAGCAGAACCCCTCCCAGGCCACCGCCGACGAGTCCCAGGCGGAGGAGACCTTGGTGGAGGAGACCCTGGTGGAAGAGGTGTCCATCGACGGCATGTGCGGCGTGTACTGACCATGGAGGTGGCCCAGGCCGGGACCGAGGCCGTCCTGGATGCGCCGTGGCGGCTGCACCCGAAGGTCGCCGTCCGCCCCGAGCCCTTCGGTGCGCTGCTGTACCACTTCGGCACCCGACGGCTGTCGTTTCTGAAGAACCAGACGGTCGTCG
>JAABVA010001859.1_pt1 | contig 21812 bp, 23 predicted proteins | sample 5560331 | NCBI WGS metagenome assembly JAABVA01 (sample SAMN12812661, study PRJNA571458) | rock metagenome | isolation source: Antarctica rocks | place: Antarctica: Victoria Land, Mt New Zealand sud | collected 2016-01-07
CCTCTTCCGTGAGTTCCTTGGTCGGTTCTCACAAAGCCTCACGCGGTGGCCCCCAACACCCGGGACCGACACGCGGTCACCAGATCCAAAGGACCCGAGTTACACCACTTCTGGGGACGTCATCCCTAGGAACCTCGAGTGGTATCGCCTTCAAGCCCAGCTCAGCTCTGTGGAGGCGCACATCATTGAGGTTGAAGTCGAGAGCCAGCTGGCTGATCGACTGGCCCCGCAATCGCGGTGCTGGTTGCAGCTGACACTGGGTGGGCCGCCGCGGGTTGAGAGTTCCGCGCAGCCGGCGCGGACTGGGGAGGCCGCTAGGCAATGGCTGCAAACTGGGTGCAAGAGACTCGGCCGATCGGGATGCTGGACACAAGCACCGCCGTTTCCCGGAAGCCAGGGCGGCTGATCTTCACAGGGGAGAGGACCCTTGGGCGAGGCGAGCCACTCATGTCGAGCCGCTGGCGAGTCGAGGTTAACGATGATGGCTCGGGCTCAGCAGCGGCGGTGGTCTCGGCGGAGCCGATCACGCACCCGCGCACCGGCGAACTGTATTGGAGCGGACTCGCGATGCCTGTTCCCAAGGACGGTCTTACGTACCTGCCGGTTCGCCAGGACGTGCTTGAGACTTGGCTACTCACCCTGCTTGAGCTTCTCATCGCCCACGCTCACACAGTTGGCCAGTTATATGCCTCGCTCGTGAAGTTGCGGCTGATACTCCCACTGAATCTAGAGTTGCGCGACCGCAGCATGAACGACTATATCGGGGTGCGGTTGGTCAGGGAGGTCCGTGATGAAGACGGCAAGCCGACAGCGGCCGAGAGCGCGCAGGGGCCGTACGACCCAGAGCTAAACGGTCCTCCCGTTACCGTCCGCACACGGAACGCTTTAAACGCGAATACCCCAACGGGACGGGTTCAGCTGGCTAGCAACTTAGCCACCCAGCTTCTCGCCGACCTTGGCGCCGGGCCGCCTGACGTGCTGCGCTCTGACGGCACCCTCGATGAACTCGCCGCCGCCGCCGAACTGCAGCAAGACGTCCACCAGCACGCCATCGCTATCGGACTACCAGCAGACGAGCGCAGCCCGCTAGACCGTCGCCAGCGCTACGACGAGTTGGTGGCCGACGCACGCGCCCAGCTACGGCGCACTACGCCCGACCCTCATGATTCCGATGCCGGTGGCCCGGTGGCTCCGTGACCTATGGCGCATCTACGGCTCCTCAGCTTTAGCTCACGGCGGTTGTGCGGGTCGTGCTGATGCTGGGGAATCCGAGCTTGACTGTGCTGGTGGCTACGCGTCGCATCTGGAGGAGTTTTTGCTCGGCCGCGTTAAGGCTGGCTTCCAGCCCATCGACCTCCCCGGACCATCCACGTTCCTTGGCCTCGGTGAGGCCGGTCGCCGAGGTTGGTGATGATCTCGTCGAGCCGGTGTTGCTGTGCAGGGTCCGGACGCAGCATCGGACAGCGGGGGGGCGTGCTCGTGCTGGCAGGGTGTGCCGTAGGCACGCCCGCAGGTGCCGAGCTCGACTTTGCGTTTGGCGAAGTGTCCGAGCACGTTATTCAGCGAATACTGCGGCATCCGCGCCACCAGCTGCACTGCCACCCCTGCGACGACACCAACACCTCAGTGCCGGCCACGATCTGCTCATGCAGCTCGGCGAGCTTCTCCCCCCGGGCCGCCGCCAGCCATGGCGGTTGACAGCGGTCGGCGAAGATCGCCGGCGTCATCTTCCACTCCGACCGCGGCCCGACTTACACCGCGAAGGACTTCCGAACGCTCTGCAAAAACAAACTCAAGATCAAACAGTCGATCGGACGTCGGATCGTGCTTCGACGACGCCGAACGACTGACTTATCCATCGCGAGATCAGCTGCGACGCGTTTCCGGCGCCGCTTGATCTTGACATCGTGCGGCCGTGCCATGACACCCTGAGACACATCCCCGGGCTTTGTTGGACAGGTATACGGACGTCGGCAATCCCGCACGGGATTGCCGGGTGGCTGGCGGCGGAAGTGCCCACAGGTCTAGCCCTCGCGGTACGGCCTAGCGACCCTGTCGCGGTCAGCGGTGCCTTGTGATGGTTCTGTCGAGATAGTTGCAGTGGCGTTGGTGGCAACGGGTTAGCGGCCGAGGAACACCGACCGAGGATCGAACGAGCGGAGGCGGGCGAGATCGGCATCGTCGGGTTCGGGTTCGGGCTGCGCGTCCTGCGCGACCTCCAGCTTCCACCCCGTCGACGCGCGGATGTTTGCCAGGATTTCGTCGGGCCCCTCCACTGGCGCTCCGATCCAGCGGGTCAGCACGAATCGCGCGTCGCGTCGTTCGAGCACCGCACGGGATGTGACGATCGTCGACACCCGATTTCCGGGCGCAGTCACGTACGGAACTTCGTTCACCAGTCGAGTGCGGCCGTGTTTGACCACGACCACCACGTCGTCGGCGGCCGACGCGACGTCGTTCGCGCCACCCGAACCGATGAGGTAGTCGCCGTCGCTGGTCCAGGTGGAGTTGAGATTGCCGTGTCGGTCGACCTGTCCTGCGCCGAGGACGCCGAGGGTTGAGCCGGACGGCCCGGCCACGTCTGCGCCGAGTACGTCCAACACCCCGCCGAGGCGGGTACACGTGGGCAGGTTCTGTGTCGCGAACAGGTACGGGTCGCCGCTCTTCGGTACGAACCCACTCATGCCGAGCTCAGCTGCGAGCTCGACCTCGCAGCCCGCTGCCGTCAGGCTTGGTAGGACGGTCCATGCGGCGAGGTGCGCGAACCCGATGCCGGACAGGATCGTCCGATGGTCGCAGCGCCGCACCCGGTCGCGGATGACGCGGGCTGCGACCAGCGTCATGCGCTCCTCGAGCGTTGCGGGGGTGGTGTGCGGCGTCGCTCTTCGTGACGGGGCGAGCGCCGCCCGCAACATGCTGAGTCGCTGTGCGCCGAGAGCCTCCAAGAAGTCGTCGTGATCGCTGACACCGGTGATCCATCGGTGAACCCACTTGGTCATCTGTTCAGGATCGCGGGCGGCCTGGCGCAACTCGGCCATGTAAGCGCCGTCCTCGGCGTACCCGGCCCCGCCGGCGACAGTCTCGGCGGGCAAGCCGTAGGGGTGCGATCCGAAGGGCGTGACGCAGACGGCGCGAACGGTTCGTGCCGGTATGACCGGCAAGGTGTTGTGCGCACGGATGACGTCGCTGTCGACGACCCGTTCGACGCACGCCAAGACGCCCTCTCGCGCGGCCAGGGCGCCCCAGACGCCTTCGCCATACGGCGGCGCGATGAGCACGTTGCCGAGCCGGTCGGCGGCCAGGCCCTGGAGCAGGACGAGGTCCGGTCGTAGCGCACTCACCACTGGGGACGAGCCGAGCGCGTTGTCGCCGCGAAGGACGGCGAAGTCCGCCGTCCTCGCGTGTTCTTCGGCCATCGAGCTGCCGACCAGCGATCGCACCGGGAAGAACGGCACGCCCAGCGCGCCGGCCATCAAGCGGGCGGTTAGGGTCCACAGCGACCAGCTGCCAACTGTGACGTGACCGTCCCGGACGGCGCGTTGGAGGACCGGGTTGGGGCGCGGCGCCGGGTAGTTCTCACCGGCGAAGGCGACGTCCAACCGCTCGACGAGGCCCTCGGAGACTAGGGCGTGTTGGCTGTTGACGAAACCCTGCGCCGATACGCGAAAACCCGGTCGGCTGCCGGCAAACTGCCGGACGATCTCGTTGACCGCCGCGTTGGGACGACCTCCGTTGTACGCGAGGTGCAACGCCATCCCCGGTCGGACGAGCCGACGTACCGCGACCGCGAGCGCCTCGACCTTGTCGATACCGTCGACAGGCGTAGGGGATTCGTGGGTTGTCATCGACCGGAGCCGACCCGTGCGTCGAACCTGGCGGTCAGCGGGATCATCGCGGCGAGATCGAGGCCGGAGACCAGGCGCACGGTCTTTCGCGACAGCGCGTCGTCCAGGTGCGCCGCGCGGCGATTGCCCACTGTCGAAAGGCTCTGCTTCATCGATGTGTCGACTCCTCTGCCTAGCGGCCGATGTCGCCAGGCCCCGTGGTCGCTGCGCGTTCTCGAGAGCTGGCCAGCGACGCGGCGAAGGAGACATATGCCTATGTCTGATGTATCCTAACCGAGCGTACTAGCTGGACGCTGCCGGCCGTTGGTGATGAGAATGAGCGGATGCGTGCAGCCTTCGTCTGCGGTGGTGAGGGAGCTGCATATGGCGCACGCTGGCGATGCGACGCGAACCGGCGACGAGTCCGCGGGCTGGTCGGCGACCTCGCCGTCGTGTGCGGTCACCGAGGAATTGGTCGAGACGCTGGTCAGGGCGGGTGGATACCGGCACCCTCTTTTTCACCCGACGGTTGAGGAGCGGCGCGCGGGACGGTCGGCTCCACTCATGGGCCAGGGGGTGCTGCTGCTCGCTGGCGGCCTCGCCGAGCAGACCGGCGCGCTCGACGACGCCGTCGCGCTGGTCGGCCTCGAGAACGTCTCCTTCCACGCCATGGTCCATGCCGGGGCGTCCCTGCGTCTCGTGATCAACCTGCTCGGCACGGCGGTTACCGCGAGTGGCAAGCAACGCAGCGAGTACCGCTGGACGGTGCTGGACGACCGGGACACCGTCGTTCTGGAGGCCACCGCCGTCCTGCTCCGCACCAGCAACGAGGAGAGGTAATGGTCGCTACAGCCCTCAACATGGCCAACGGAATCCGCGAGTTCGGCCGGTCCCGGCCGCACGCCACGGCGTTGCGGGACGAGGACCGTGCACTGACCTTCGCCCAACTCGATGACCGGTCCAGCCGGCTCGCGCAGGCGCTGCTGGGTAGCGGCCTGCAGCCCGGTGACCGCGTCGGACTGCTCGCTGGCAACTGCGTGGAGTATTTCGAGGTGGCGACGGCGCTGGCGAAGGCCGGGCTGACCCTGGTGCCCCTCAACCCGCGAAACACTCTCGCCGACAACGACTACGTCCTGCGGCACTCCGAGGCACGGGCCCTACTGCTCGACGGTGCCCTGGCCGATCGCGTCGACGGACTCACCGAGCAGATGGCCGCCGTCTTCGAGTTCGGTGCTCCGGCAGGCATCGGCGTGCCTTACGAGCAGCAGGTCCAGGCCGGGCGCGCGGTCGACCCCCGAGTGGCGGTCGGCGACGACGACGCCTTCTGCATCACCTACACCTCGGGCACCACCGGGCGCCCCAAGGGCGTCATCCTGACCCACCGCGGGCGAGTACTGACCAACCTCGCCGCCGGCCTGGAGTACGGGCTCGGCCCCGGCCGGCGGACCATCGCGGTGGCCCCGATGTACCACGGGGCCGGGCTTGCCTTCGCCTTCGCCGGCCCGCAGCTCGGCGGGTGCACCTCCGTCTTGCGGTCCTGGGACACCGAACAGTTTCTGAGCATGCTCGAACGCGAGCGCACGCACAGTGTCTTTCTCGTTCCGACCCATGCCCAGCACATCCGCCGACTGATCGAAGAACCCGTCGGCCGCTTCGACCTCGCCGACCTGCAGACCCTGTACTTCAACGCCGCCGCGCTGCCGGTGGCGCTCAAGGAGTGGGTGGTTGAGGCGTTCCCCGGGGTCGGAGTGCACGAGCTGTACGGATCGACCGAGTGCTCGGTCGTCACCGACTTGCGGCCGGACGACGCGCTGCGCAAGGCCGGCAGCGTCGGGCACCCGTGGTTCTTCAACGAGGTCCGGCTCCTGGACGACGACCAGCAACCGGTCGGCCCGGGAATGCCCGGCGAGCTCTTCGCCCGGTCGCCGATGCTGATGGCCGGCTACCTGCGCGACCCCGACGCAACCCAGGCGGCCACCACCGACGACGGTTTCGTCACCGTCGGGGACATCGCTGTGGCCGACGACGAGGGGTTCATCTCGATCATCGACCGCAAGAAGGACATGATCATCAGTGGGGGGGTCAACATTTACCCCCGCGAGATCGAAGAGGTCGTAGCGGAATTCCCCGACATCCACGAGGTCGCCGTCATCGGCGTCCCGGACGAGCTGTACGGCCAGCGGGTGGCCGCCTTCGTGGTGTCCCGCTCGGGAGTGGCGCTGGACCGTAGCCGCCTCGAGGAGTTCGTCCGATCCCGGGTCGCACGGTTCAAGGTCCCGCGGGAATGGCACACCGTGGATGCTCTGCCCCGAAATCCCAGTGGCAAGGTGGTGAAGCGCGACATCCGCCAGTCCTACCTGACCGACCGCGTCCCAGGCTCTCCATCGTCCCGCTGAGCTCCGCCGCGAGTCAGCACGGTATGAACACCCCGATCGAGGGATACGCCTGATGTATAGGGCGGCACCGTAACAAGTATGCAACAATGGGAAAGCCGCTCGAGTACCGAAGGCTTCAGCAGCCGCCCCCTCTCTCGACCCGCAAGGACGTCATGACCACCACCAGTGCCGGAACGAGCGTGTCCACTGCGCAGCAGAAACCCGCTGCCGAGACCTCGCGCGCCGGCAGTCCCTTTGCGACCTTCTCGGTCAACCGGCTTCAGCCGGCCTACCAGCAGGTGGCGGAACAGCTTCGCACCCTCATCATCGAGGGCCAGCTGGCCTCCGGCGACCGGTTGCCGCCCGAGGGTGAGCTCGGCGCTTCCTTCGGGGTCAGCCGCAGCACGGCGCGCGAGGCGTTGCGATCACTGGCTTCCCAGGGCCTGGTCGAGACCACGCGTGGAACGACCGGCGGCACGTTCGTCACCCGGATCAGGCCCGACGCGGTGACCAGCTATCTCGAGACCAGCATCGGCCTGATGTCAGGTACCGATGCGCTGACGCTGGCCGATCTGCTCCAGGCACGCGACCTCCTCGAGGTCCCCGCCGCCGGGTTGGCCGCGACCAGCCACCAGCCCGAGGACATCGCCGTATTGCATCGGGCGATCGAGCGGGAGAAGGCCAGCCGAGGCCGCAACAACAAGTTCTCCGAGCACCGCCAGTTCCACCAGTTGGTGATGGCCGCCACCGGCAACGGGCTCCTGGTCATGTTGTCAGACCCCATCTTCCGGGTGCTTCAAACCCGCTTCCTCAACCCTGTCGAGACCGACGCCTTCTGGGCGACGGTCGACCGCGAGCACGAAGAGATCTCAGCACGAATCCAGGACGGCGACAGCGCCGGAGCCTCACTCGCCATGCACACGCACCTAGACAGCATCCGCTCCGCCTACCAGGCGTGATCGCGGTTGTTCGGCCCGCGGTCAGAGCCGGGGGCGACGCAAGCAGTTCCGCCGTGTAGGGATCCTTGGGCTGCGTCAGCACGTCGCCGGCCGGGCCGCGCTCGACCACCTCGCCCTTGCACATCACGATGATGGCGTCGGCAAGGAATCCGGCCACGTCGATGTTGTGGGTGATGAACAGATAAGCCAGACCTCTCTCCTCACGCAGTCAGGTGAGCAAGGCGAGGATTTGAGCTTGGACGGAGAGGTCGAGCGCCGAGGTCGGTTCGTCCAGGACGAGCAGCTTCGGGGCGGACACGATGGACACCCGTAACGTGTGAGGGCGCCGTGACGTCGACGCTCAACTGCCCGGGCGGGGCAGGGAGAATCTGAAGCTTGCTGAACAAGATGATCGACGCCACCAGTGCGAAGGCGAACTCCGGAACGGCCTGGTGGAGCGTCGTGAGCAAGCGACTCACCCTGCCCGCGGGACGCTGGCCGGAGAAGGCGCCGATCGCGCCCAGTGCGAGCACGTAGATGATGGCGAAGGCGATCGACACCAAGCCCAGTTTCTAGGGAGCTGACGAGGCGGCTGCCGATCTCGTCTACGACCGGCTTGACTGAATACGTCTGATGTTTTATGGTTAGGATCCCGTCATATGGCGACAGCAGCGATCCCGCACGGCGAAGTGACCCTTCGCGACGAACGGCCGACCTGCCCACCGACCCAGGAGGAACCAGTGCCCGCGAACTTCGCCAGTCAGGCCGAGCGGCGACGCGACGACCAGCAGTGGGTGCTCGACTGGATGGTCAAGACCACCGGTCGGGTGCAGAATTTCGCCTACGACGCCCGGGTCATGCCGCCCGAGGTCCGGTCCTACCGTCAGATCCCCCGGGTGCTGGCCAAGTACGCCGCCCACCGGGAGCAGACGGCCCGGGCGGCCGAGGAACGGGGTCACGCCGAGACGGCGATGCAGCTGTACTGGCACGCGTCCGACCTGTACCGCGAGGCCCAGCACTCGATCTTCCGAGACGACGACCAGGAGAAGATCTTCCTCCACGGCAGACTGCTCGAGTGCTTCGCGCGTGTCGCCGAGCTCTGCCCGCGTCCAGTGGAGATCCTGGAGATCCCCTTCGAGGGCAGCTCAATCCAGGGCGTCTTCTACTCGGCGGCACCGGACCGCGACGCCGCCCCGACGCCGCGACCGACTGTCGTCTTTCTGCCGGGCATGGACATGACCAAGGAGTCGTGGCTCATCCCCTGGGACCACCCCTTCGTGCAGCGCGGCTTCAACGTCCTGCATCTGGACGGTCCCGGGCAGGGCACCAGCAACATCCGCAAAATCAGGGTCTCACTGGACAACTACGAGCGGGCCGGGTCAGCAGCGCTCGACGTGCTGGCCGATCGCCCAGACGTCGACGCGAACGCGCTGCTGGTGTCCGGATTCTCGATGGGCTCCTACTGGGGCATGCGGCTGGCCGCGACCGACGACCGGGTACGAGCGGTAGCCACGGCCGCGGCTTGCTACGGACCGAAGTGGTCGATCTTCAATCAGGCGTCCCCCCGCTTCAAGCAGATGTTCATGTACATGTCCGGGATCCACGACGAGGCCGAGTTCGACGCCATGGCTGCCCAGATGGTGCTCGACGACCTCGCTCCCCGGATCAGCTGTCCGGTGCTGCAGGTCGCGGGCGAGTACGACCCGCTGGCCGCTCTCGAAGACGTCATCGAGGTCTATGAGAAGGTCGCGGCGCCGAAAGAGTTGTGGGTCGTGGAAAACGACTTTCACAACCCGCGCGGCACGGAAAACTTCGGCGGCGTGGAGATCTGGTGCTTCCTCGCCGATTGGCTGCGCGACGCCCTCGACGGGCGCTTCCCGGATGACCACGACCGCCGGGTGCTCGTCCGACAGCGCGATGGTGTCGGTCCCTACGCCGAACCCGTGGCTTCCTTCCTGCTTCCCGACGGCCTGCGAATCACAGGGGAGCCCGGTCTCACCTCCGCGCAGCGCGGCCCTGTGAGCCCATGAGGACGGGCCTGCACGGAGTGCAAGTGCTCGAGCTCGGTCGGGTGCTAGCGGCTCCCTACTGCGGCATGCTCCTCGCCGATCTTGGGGCGGACGTCATCAAGGTCGAGGCGCCCGCCGGCGACGACCTACGCAGCTGGGCACCGCCCAACGCGCCCGGTGGCGGCAGCACGTATTTCGAAGCCGCCAATCGCAACAAGCGCAGCATCTGCATCGACTTGAAACGCCCCGGCGCCACCCCAGTACTACACCGGCTCGTCGCCGCCAGCGACGTGCTCATCGACAACTTCCGACCCGGCGTCCTGGAGCGGCTCGGCTTGTCCGACGAGGAGATTGCCCGAGTCAACCCGCGGTTGGTGCACTGCACAGTGACCGCCTTCGGCGACGCCGGACCGCTCGCCTCCGCACCGGGCTACGACATCATCCTGCAGGCCATGTCCGGCCTCATGAGCGTCACCGGACCGACGGACGGCGAACCGATGCGTGTCGGGGTCGCGGTCATCGACGTGCTGACCGGCACCTTTGCCGCGGCCGGAATTCTGGCCGCGCTCGTCGAGGCGCAGCGCACCCAGCGCGGCGGCCGCGTCCAGACCTCGCTGCTGGAGTGCGCCCTAGCCGCGATGCCGAACTTGACCGCCGGCTGGCTCCAGGCCGGCGCGATACCGCAGCGACTCGGGAACGCGCACGGCAACGCCGCGCCGTACGGCGTCTTCCGCGTCCGGGATGGCTGGATAGTGCTGGCAGTCGGTAACGATGTGCAGTGGGCGCGACTGGTCGAGACGCTCGGCCGCCCGGAGCTGGCCGCCGACCCGCGCTACGCCACCAATGCCGCACGCGTGGAGCGGCGCGCCGAGCTGAATGCCCTCGTGGAGGCGCTCTGCGGCGACCGCGACCGTGATCAGACCGTCGCCGCGCTATCTGCGGCCGACATCGCCGCTGGACCGATAAATACCGTCCCGGAGGTCCTCGATTCCCTTCAGGTGGCGGCACTCGGCGCGGTGAGCTGCGCAGGCGCCCCGGACCGGCCATCCGTGAACGGGGCGCCTGCCCGGCTCGTGGACGCCCCGTTCCGGCCGCACTCGGACACCTACCGCCCAGCGCCTCGGCTCGGCGAGCACAGCGACGAGGTGCTCCGCCAGCTGCTGGACTGCTCCTTCGACGAGGTACAGCACCTGCGCGCCAGCGGAGTCCTGCCGTGATCTCGCAAGCCGCTCATACCCACGCAGCACACGTCCATTCCCGACCAGAGGAGAGACACATCATGGGACACGTCCGCTTCGCCGACCAGGACACGCACGAGAGCGTGCACTCCAACGTCACCGGCAACGAGTTCATCCAGGGCGACATCTCCGTCTATCGGGTGCACTTCAACGAGGGCGATGTCGCCCACAAGCACGCGCACCCCGAATAGCAGTTCTTCTACGTGCTGAACGGGCGGCTCCGGGTCACCCTCGACGGCGAGAGTTTCGAGGTGGCCGCGGGCGAGGCCGCCTACTTCCCATCCAACGCTGAGCACGAGTCGATGGCCCTGGAGGAGAGCGAGGCAATCAGATTCAAGGCACCGGCACGAGTCTGACCCCACGGCCGGTGTCCCTGTAGCGGATCACCAAATCGGCGGCAAGGAGCCCCCCTCAGTGCCCATCATGGCGATAGATCACGTCGGCATCGCTGTCCCCGACCTGGAGACGGCGATCCGGCAGTACACGATTGCGTACGGCATGACCTGCACGCACCGTGAGCGCAACGAGGAGCAGGGCGTGCTCGAGGCGACCATGGCGGTCGGGGACTCCGGTGCCTTCGTCCAGCTGCTCGCCCCGACGTCCCCCGGTTCGCCGGTCGGCCGCTTCCTGGCGCGGCACGGGCCGGGTTTGCAGCAGCTGGCCTACCGGGTCGACTCCATCGACGAGGTCAGCGCCCACCTGCAGCAGCAGGGTATGCGGCTGGTCTACGACGCCGCGCGGCGCGGGAGCGGAGGCGTGCGGCTGAACTTCGTCCACCCGGCGACCACCGGCGGTGTCCTTGTCGAACTGGTCGCACCCGCTCGCTCGTAGGCGATGGTGGGGCACAGCTCCTGACGGCCGCCCGGTGAACGCTCAGCGGTGAAGACCAGAAGACTGGGTCGGTCCCCTCACCCGCTGCCCAGGATGTCGGGTAGGGCACGACCGACCGCGACACCGGCGGCGGTCGCGTGCGGCGATCCGGCCATCGCGAGAAGCTGGCGTGCGCGACGAATCACGGCGAGGTCGACCATCCGCCCGGCGGCGTCCAGGAGCACGCCGGAGCCGGCGGCGTCGAAGGCGGCAACCAACTCCGCCGCCGTCGTCGTCTCCTGCTCGGTCGGGGTGAACACCCGGTGCACGACGTCGAGTTGCGCCGGGTGGATGCAGCAGCGGCCCACGAAGCCCTGCCGGCGTACTCGTCGGGTAGACGCCTTGAAAGCCGGCAGGTCGGTGACATTCGTCGATACCGGCCCGACCGGCGAGGCGATCCCGGCCGCCGCGCTGGCAAGCACCACCTGCGCGCGAAGCGGGGCCAGCTCGGCGTCGTCGTCGCCGGGCTCGATCTCGGTGTCGGCGCACAGGTCGACCTCGCCGATCTGGAGTTGCCGCACCCGGCGTCGAGCGGCAATCGTGGGAGCGGCAAGCACCGCCCGGGCGCTCTCGAGCAGCGGCATGAGCAGCGTTGTCTCGTCGCCGGTCGCGGCCAGGGCCCCGGCGACGTCATCGACCTCGGCCGGGTCGTCGAGCTTGGCCAGCACCAGCCCCGTCAGGTGCGCGGCACCGGCGAGCGCGGCGACATCCGCGTTCCGCAGCGCGCCAGAATTCACCCGGACCCACAGCTGGCACGCACCCGGGTCGGTGGCGGCCAGCCACCGGACGACCTCGGTCCGCGCGGCCTCCTTGGCTGCCGTCGGCACCGCGTCCTCCAGGTCGACGATGAGCGCGTCCGCACCGCGGTCGAGGGCACGCCCCAGCTTGTCCCGGGCATTGCCAGGCACGTACAGGTACGAGCGCGGCAGCGGTACCGATCCGCCGGCCTCGCCGGGCCAGGCGGCGCTCACCCCACCACCGACTCCCCGCGAAGCAGTGATTTAGCGACCACCGTGCGCAACACGTCATTGGTACCCTCGCCAATGCTCATGAGGATGGCGTCGCGATACAGCCGCTCCACCTCATACTCGGTGGAGTAGCCGTAACCGCCGTGCACCTTCATCGAGGCGATCGAGGTCGCCAGGGCCGCCTCGGAGCAGAAGATCTTGGCCATGCCGGTCGCACCGTCGGCCCGGCCTCGCCGCACCGCGTCGGCCGCGAAGTACGCCATCAACCGCGCGGCCTGCACGTCGGTAGCCATCGAGGCGAGGGTGAGCTGGACGGCCTGGAACTCGGCTATCGGCCGGCTGAACGCGCGACGCTGCTGAGCGTAGCCGAGCGCCTCGTCGTATGCCCGCTGGGCGATGCCCACCGAGCGGGCGGCGATGTTGACCCGGCCCCACTCCAGGGCCGAGAGCACCTGCTGCAGACCCTGGCCCTCGACGCCGCCGAGCAGGTTCTCCCGCGGCACCCGGGCGCCGTCGAGCACCACCTCGCAGGACTCGGTGCCCTTGTAGCCCAGCTTGGCGATGTCCTTGGTGACTGCGAAGCCGGGGGTGTCGGCGTCGACGAGCAGCACGCTCATCCCCCGGTGCGCCGGCGTGGCCGACGGGTCGGTCTTCACCAGCACCGGCAGCGGGTCGGCGTACCGGGCGTTGGTGATCCACATCTTGGTGCCCGTAACAACGTAGGCGTCGCCCTCGAGCCGCGCCGTGGTGCGGATGCCCTGCAGGTCGGTGCCGGCGTCCGGCTCCGTAAGGCCGATGCCGGTCCGCCGCGCGCCGCTGGCCAGGTCGGGTAGGTGCTGCGCCTTCTGCTCCTCGGTGCCGCGGACGGCGATCATCCGGCAGGCCAGCGAGTGGCTGCCGAGGATGCCGGCGACCCCCATCCACCCGCGGGCGATCTCCTCGAAGACCAACGCGAATGACACCGGATCCAGGGCCAGCCCGCCGTACTCCTCAGGGATGGTGATGCCGAACAACCCCATGTCCTTCATCTGCTCGACGATCTTCGTCGGGTACCGGCCCTCGTGCTCCCACTCCCGTGCGACAGGGACGATCTCCTTGTCGACGAAGGCACGCAGGGTCTCGCGGAAGGCCCGCTGGTCCTCGTTCAGTTCGAAATTCACGTCGCATCTCCTTCTCTGGGACCCGTGACGAGCCACTGTGCGCTGTGCGGTCGGAATACCGGAAGGGCGCGGCCGTCGGGGAGGTCGACCCAGTCGAGCACCACCCGCTCGTCGATCCGCCAGGATTCCAGGTCCTCGCGTCCTTCCAGCCGGGTCAGCAGGACCACGCCCTCGTCGAGGCGCACCCGGGCGATCACGTACGGCACCTCCACATTCGGCGCCGGCGCCTGGTGCACGACGGTGTACGAGTCGACTTCCCCGCCGCCGGAGGCATCCTGCAACGTCAGCCGGTCGGACCGCCCGCAGTGCGTGCACACGGCGCGCGGCGGGTGCTGCACTCCGGCACAGGAGTCACAAACCTGCACGGCAAGCCGGTGCTCGCGGGTGGCGGCCCACCACCCGGCCGTAAGCTCGTCGGCCGGAGGGACCTCGACCGACTTCATGCGTCTGCCCCCAGCACGACGGTGGCATGGGTGGACAGAATGCCACCGGTGCCGTGCGCGACGGCGTACCGGGCACCCGGCACCTGCCGGTCGCCAGCCTCACCGCGCAGCTGACGCACCGCCTCGACCAGCAGCAGGACCCCGAACTGGCCGGGATGGCAGTACGACAGCCCGCCGCCTGAGGTGTTCGTCGGCAGCTCGCCGCCCGGGCGGATGCGGCCACCGGCGATGAACTCCAGCGCCTCGCCGCGACCGCAGAAGCCGAGCGCCTCGAGCGTAAGCACCGGGGTGATAGTGAACGAGTCGTAAAGCTGGGCGACGTCGATCTCCGCCGGGGTCAGGTCGGCCCGGGCGAACGCCTCGGCGCCGGCGTCCGCGGCGCCGGTGACCGTCAGGTCTGGCGCCGCGGTCATGGAGATGTTCGTGGTCCTCTCGCCGTAGCCAAGCACGTGCACCGGCCTGCGGGGCAGGTCACGGGCCCGCTCGGCGGAGGTGAGCACGACCGCTCCCCCGCCGTCGGTGACCAGGCAGCTGTCAGCCACGGTGAGCGGGCTGGACACCATCCGCGCAGCCAGCACGTCCTCCACGGTGAGCGGACCGGCCTCGTGGCGGAAGGCGGCGGGGTTGAGCAACGCCCACTCCCGCGCGGCTATGGCGACCTCAGCCAGTTGCTCGCGGGTGCCGCCAGAGTTGTGCAGGTAGCGTTGCGCCGCCATGGCGTAGTACGACAGCGGGAACAGGGGCGCGTACGGCGTCTCGAACTGGGCCTCGGGCATGTGGGCGTCGACGGCACCGCCCAACGACCGGGAGCGGGCGGAGCGTTGGTTGGAAGCAAAGCTGATGACGACGATGTCGGCTTGCCCGGCCTCGATCGCCTGGGTCGCGCGGGCGATGAACATTTCGAATACCGACCCGCCGGCGTAGGTCGAGTCGGTCCAGCGCGGGCGCAGCCCGAGGTGATCGGCGAGCTGGGTGGCCGAGAACCGCGACACCCCGGTGGTGGCGATGCCGTCGACGTCGCGCAGCGTCAGGCCGGCGTCGGCTAACGCCCGGGTGACCGCCTGAGTCTGCAGCCCCAGGATCGAACGGCCGGTGACGCCGAGGTCGCACTCTGCGGCACCCACGACCGCGACCCCGCGTATCACCCGGCACCAGGTCCGTCAGCGGTGCCCAGCAGGACGCGGGCACCGGCGGGTGCGACGGCAGACCGATCGACCGACCCGTCGGCACTCACGACGTCCACCCGCAGGTCGAGCTCCACCCAGTTCTCGCCCAGCGCCGTCACCGCGCCGGAGCAGCGCACTGTCTCCTCGGCGAAGACCAGGTTACGGAAGGTGAGGGTCAGGGTCTGCACGAAGCAGTCCGGGCCCAGCCAGTCCTGCAGCTGCTCGACCAGCAGCGCGCCGAACACCTGGCCATCGACCACCGGCCCGGGCAGCCGGCTGGCCGCGACGAACGCCCGGTCGTAATGCAGCCGGTACCAGTCCCAGGTCGCACCGGCGTAGGCGATCATCGACGGCAGGGTCATGGTCCGCTCCAGCGGCGGCACGTCGTCCCCGACGGCCGGGGCACTCACGGCTCCTTCCCGAGGGAGACGAAGATGATCGTCTCGTCGTTCTCCGCCAGCAGCGCGCCGTCCTGGTCGCTGTAGACCGCGCGCGAGGTGACGACCAGCATGTCCTTTCCGGAGCGGGTGACCTTCTCCTCGGCCCCGGCGATCGACCAGGTGGCGGTGACGACGTCGTCTGGTCGCAAGCGGCGGTGGAAGGTGTAGGCGTTGCCGCCCCGGACCTTGCGCGTCGCCGGAATCTCGATGTCCCACGCGTGCCCGGCGTAGCCGTCCTCGTCCATGGGCAGCCCCGCGTACTGGTTGGTCTCGCACAGCAGCGTCGGCGGCGCGGTGACCCCGCGCAGCCCGTGCCGCCGGGCGAACTCTGGGTCGGAATAGATCGGGTTGTCATCACCCACGGCCAGGCCAAAGTACCGCCCGGAGGCGGCGCTGAACGGCTCGGGCGCGGTGTAGGTCCGGGTGACCCCGACCATCCCGCGGATCTCGTCGGTCAGCAGGGTCATGCCTGCTGCTCCGGGTAGCGCGCCGTCGGGAAGACCTCCAGAAGAAGCTCCGGCCGCAGCAGCCCGGCACAGATGTCCCCGGTCGAGGCCGGCCAGGGCGGGCAGAGCAGCCGCTCACGCACGCCAGCGACCGCGCGGTAGTTCGGCAGCGCCGACTCGACGCAGAACTCGATGGTCCGCAGCAGGTCCGCGGGGCCCAGCCCGGCGTGCCCCAGCAGGTCCAGCACGGTTCCGTAGGCTACCTCGGCCTGCGCCCCGATGTCGCCGGGGTGCAACGGTTCTCCCGTCTGCACGTCCAGCGCGGCCACGCTGGACATGAACAGCATCCGGCCGGCCCGAACACCCGGAGCCGAGGCAAGCGTGTCGTACCGCGCCCAGCCCGGGTGCACCAGTTCCAGCGGGTGCCTCGAGGCGACGACATCGACGGCCACCAGTTGATCTGGCTGGTGCAGCCGGCTGACCAAGACGCCGCCCGCGCCGGGGAACACGCCAGCGCCGCCGAGTCGCTCCTGACGCACCTGGTGCGTGCTCCGATAGGAATCCCGCGTGGCCGGAGTGCTGTAGTCATAGGTGGTCACTGCGGCGTCCAGCGACAGCCCCGCCGCCCGCAGCAAGTCGTCGGCCCGGTCCAGGCAGTAGGCGTATTGGCCGGCAAGGTCCCCGCGGAAGACGACGTCGCCGCGCTCGTCAATCGGGACGACGGTAGGCAGGTGCACCACACCGTCAGCCTCGCGGACCGGCGAGGGCGTCCAGCTGCCCGCCTCCCGAGCCTCGCTGGCCGCCTGCAACTCCGCGCCGCCGCCGCGGACGGCGTGCAGCTCCACCTCCAGCAGCGCGGCGCGGCGCACCAACCGTTCCACGACAACGGTGGTGACCGCGGGGGCGGCTCCCTTCATCGCCTCGCCACGCACCTGGGCCGCTGCGGCGTAGTCCTCGATGCCGGCGACGGCGACGTTCTCGGTCACGTGCACGACGTCGTCCGGTCCGAAGCCTTCGGCGTCGAGGATCGCCAGCACCTTGGTGTAGGCGGTCCGCGCCTGCTCGGCCATCGACCCAGAGACCGTCATCTTGCCGACGGCGCGGTCGAATGCAGCCGACGTGTGGCCCGAGGTCCACGCCGCGTCGCCCTCGCTCAACCCCAGGCAGAAGGTGTACCCCTCGTAGGGAAACCAGGAAAACTCCGCGGGTCTGATCGGGGCCAAGGTCATCATTTCGTCCTCTGCTCGGCGCTGGATGGGTCGCTGCGGTACTGGTCGGCGACGCGGGCGACGGCCTCGAGCAGCTCGCCGACGCCGTCGGCGCCGGGCAGCTTCGCGAGCTGGTCGGCGACGGCGTCGGCAAGCCCCGGCTCGCCGCCGAGGTTGCCGGCGAACTTCGCCTCGAGGTCGGCCCGGGTCAGCGGACGCTCGCCGCCGCCGCTGCTGCGCGACACCGAGCCGACTACCTCCCGGCCGTCGCGCAGTCGGACGACGACGCGGCCTGGCGCATCCGCCGCGACGGTCGCCGGTGCGCTCAGCACCGTCCATCGCACCCGCCGGGCGAACTCGCCGACCTCGGGCCGGGCGATGGACTCGGGTGCGAAGGAATGCGGCGTCAGGCCACCGTCGGCGAGAAGCGCGGCGACGGTCCACGGCAGAGAGAATTTGGCCGCATAGGGGCTGGCCGGGCGAGTGAGGTCACGGCGCTCGTCGCAGACCACCGTCGCAGAGTCCGGATGGACCTCGGCGATCACCTCCGCCACATCGTCCGCAACGATCGGACCCTTGGCGAGCGCGGCCCGAGTGGCATCGATGGTGGCGTGGGACAGCTGGCAGGCGGCGTAAGGCTTGATCCCGATCCGGGTGGTCTCCCATCGGCTGCCGAGGTCGGCCACGACCGAGCCCCGGTCGACCGCGCCGTCGGCGAGGCCTTCGTAGACGTCGTGCGGCCCGTCGAAGACGGTCTCGGGGCCTGACGCCCCGGCCGCGGCCAACCTGGCAGCGACGATACCGGCGGAGGAGGCAAGCCCCGGGTGCAGCTGCTTGGTCGAGGCGCCGGTGGCCAGGAAGGCCAGCAGCCCGCCTGCCGAGCTGCCGGCAATGCCCAGGGCGGCGGTCGTCCGGTCAGCGTCCAGCCCCATCAGCCGGGCGGCGACGACGGCCGCGCTGAACACCCCGCCCACCATCGTCGCGTGCAACCCCCGGGCGTGGAAACCGTGCGGCGCCGCGGCGGCGATCCGGCACACCGTCTCGTAGCCGGCGACGGCCGCGTCGAGCACCTCCGCGCCGGAGGCAAGGGTCTGCTGCCCGACGCTCAGTGCGGCGGGCAGCACGACGGCGGTGGCGTGCACTAGGCCGCCGGCGTGGGTGTCGTCGAAGTCGAGGGCGTGCACGAGCGCGCCGTTGGCCAGAGCCGCGGCCGGCGCACCGATGGGCTGGCGGTCGCCGAGGACGACGGCCTCCGGTGGACCACCGAGGCCCCGCGCGACGACGAGGGCCGGTTCGACCGCTCGTCCTCGCCGGGCCGCCAGCGCTGTTCCCAGCCCGTCCAGCAGGTGGCGCAGCGCTGCTTCTCGGACCTTGTCGGGCACGCACAGCGGCGCGCTCGTCCACGCGGCGAGGTCTCGGGCGATCATCGCGACGCGGCCTCGCCGGCCTCGACGCCGTCGGGGGCCGGCGGGTCGGCCGGCACGTGGTCGGGGCCGAACGCGCCGGCGGCGCCAGCCTGGTCGATCCGCGCGTCGTCGAAGCCGGCGATCTCGCGCAGCACGTGGTCGAAGTCCTCGTTGCGGCGCGGCGCCCGGCGGTAACTTGGCGGCTCGGCGCCCACCCGAACCGGAGAGGCCAGCTGGTCGACGGTACCGAATCGCGGGTGCTCGGTGGTGACCCGCATGCCACGGGCGATGGTGTGCTCGTCGCGCAGGGCGGCAGCGACGTCGTTGATCGGGGCGCACGGGATCGCGGCCGGGTACAGCAGGTCCAGCCACTCCTGGACCGTCCGGGTCACGAAGATGTCCTCCAGCTTGCCGAGCAGCTCCGGTCCGCAGCACTGGCGGCCGGCGAAGGTGGAATAGGGCGAGTCGGGCTCGGACCACTCCGGATGCCCGACGACGTCAGCCAGCCGGGTCCAGAACTTCTCCTTGGCGCAGCCGACGACGAGCCAGCCGTCCTTGGCCTCGAATGCCTGGAAGGGCACCAGCGACGGGTGCGCCGAGTGCCGGGTGCGCCCCGGCGCGAAGCCGGCGTTGAGGTGCCACACCGCGGGATAGGTCAACATGCCGACGGCAGTGTCGTACAGGCTGACGTCGCAGTCCATGCCGACGCCATCGCGCCGGGCCGCGTGCAGCCCGGCGAGCAGTGAGATGGCGGCGACGAAGCCACCGGAATAGTCGACCAGCGACAACCCCGACTTGGTCGGCGGCCCGTCGGGCTCCCCGGTCAGGTCCATCCACCCCGCGAGGCCCTGCAGCACGTAGTCGTAGCCGGGCTCGGTTGAGCGGGGGCCGGTCATCCCGAACCCGGTGAGTGAGACGCAGACAATCGCCGGGTTGAGGTGCTTGAGGTCGTCGTACATGAGGCCGATCTTGGCCGGCACGTCGCCGCGGAGGTTGGAATAGACGACGTCGCTGACCTGAACCAGGTCCTCGAACACCCCCCGTCCGCCGGGGCTCGACAGGTCCAGAGACAGGCTGCGCTTGTTGCGGTTGAAGGTCTCGAAGAACAGCGAGTCCTCGCCCGCGCCGTAGGGCGGCACGTAACGGCCGACGTCCCCACCGACCCGAGGGTCCTCGATCTTGATGACCTCGGCGCCCAGATCGGCGAGGTGCACGGTGCCGAAAGGGCCGGCGCCGTACTGCTCGACGGCGAGGATACGGACGTCCTGCAACGGTTTCATGAGTCGCTTCTCGTGATCTCGGCGATGAGCCCGATGAGCTCGTCTTGTGCGGCGCGGGTCTCCGCCGCAGTGAGCCCGTGCGTGGGCGGGCTGAGCTTGACCGAGTCGGCCAGCCCCTCGTACTCGCTGATCCGGGAAGCGGCGTGCTCGCGGGTGCCGGTGAAAGTCAGTGCATGCACCATCTCCGGAGAGACCGCGCTCGACAGGTGCTCCGCTGTTCCACCCGAACGGAACGCGTCGACGACGCGCTGCTGCTGCTCGGCCAGCCCGTGGAACTCGAAGAAGTCGGCGTAGGTCCGTACGGTGGCATAGAACCCGACCAGACCCGACGCCCGCGCCACGGCGGTCGCCTCGTCGTCGGCGACCGAGCAGCAGGCCGAAACGACGACGTCCAGGTCGGTGCGCTTCTTACCCTGCGTCGCGGCGATCCCCGCCTCGAGTTGGGGCAGAGTCCTTTCCTGGAGATAGCGCGGCGAGCACAGCTCGTGACTGATCCAGCCGTCCGCGACAGCTCCGGCCAGGAAGGTCATCGCCGGGCCCATGGCTGCCAGGTAGATCGGGATGTCCGTCCGCGGTGGCGGAAACGGCCGGCGGTAGCCGCGGATGCGCATCGGCTCCCACTCCCCCGGCAGGTCGATCGGCTCGCCAACAGCGCATTCGCGCCAGAACTCGCGAATGTCTCGGACCGTCTCCCGCAGATGGGGTACGGGCTTGCCGAACGTGACGTTGTGCCAGTCCTCGTTCAGCCGCTGCACGCCGGAGCCGAGCCCCAACAGGAACCGACCGCCGGAGAGCTCGTCAAGGTCGAGCGCTTCCAGGGCGGTGACCATCGGGCTGCGGGTGAAGGCCAGCGCGATCCCGGTGCCGATCCGCGCCCTCCGGGTAGCGGTGGCCAGCGCGGCCGCGGTGACAGTGGAACTGCGGTGCAGCTCGGGTACCCAGAGGACCTCCGCTCCGGCTCGCTCGGCGCGGCCGGCGACCTCGATGAGCTCCTCGAGGGTCTCGCCCCACGGGCCGTAGGCGATCCGCACCGGATCAGTCCGTGCCGGCAGTCAACGGCGTCTTTCCTCGGGGGAAAACACCGTCGAGCCGCTCGACGCCACGCTTGTAGACGTAGAACGTGCGCTTGAAGGCGCAGACTTCGTCGCCGTCTTGGTTGAGCGTGCGGGTCTTCACGGTGACGATGCCGGCGTGCGGGCGAGAGCCGGACTCCCGCTTCTCCAGGACCAGCGACTCGCTGTACAGCGTGTCGCCAGCAAAGACAGGGTAGGTCATGCGGATCTCATCCCAGCCGAGGTTGGCGAACGCGTTCTGCGTGATGTCGGTGACGCTCTGGCCGACGGCGATGGCCACGGTCAGCGTGGAGACCACCAGCGGCCGGCCGAACTCCGAGCGCGCGGCGTACTGGTCGTTGAAGTGCATCTGATTGGTGTTCATCGTCAGCAAGGTGAACCAGGTGTTGTCCGCCTCGCAGACAGTGCGGCCGAGCGGATGCTGGTAGACGTCCCCGATCTCGAAGTCCTCGAAGAAGCGCCCCATCCAGCCTGCCTTCGTGGTCACCGCGCCCCTTCCGCCTCATATGTCTGAGGTATTTATACCAGGTATCTTGACGGCCGGCAATATGGTCATCTGCCTCATCAATCGCACTTAGAACGGCCGGCAATTGATGTGACTGGTGGTATGGATGTTGCAGGTGTGTCGTTGCGGGTAGGGGCACGGACCTCGGCTTGATCATGGGATTGCTGAAGTCCTACTGATCACCGGGAGGGTCCGTGCCTCTGCTGCCAGCATCCCTGACCGAACCCGTGGGTCCAGTTCTCCACGCTGTTGAAGGACGGCGACCGCCCCGAATTCGTCGCGGATCATCCGTGGGGGTGTCACCGCCGCCGGATCCCGGATCGGGTGGTGTTCGACCACGTGCTCGCCGCCCTGGTCCACGGCAGCGGTTACGAGCGCATCGCCACCCCGGGGTGTTCGGGTCGTACGATCCGCCGCCGACTGGCCGAGTGGGCCGAACGCGACGTGGGTGTGGAACTGCTCA
>JAABVA010001864.1_pt1 | contig 21812 bp, 19 predicted proteins | sample 5560331 | NCBI WGS metagenome assembly JAABVA01 (sample SAMN12812661, study PRJNA571458) | rock metagenome | isolation source: Antarctica rocks | place: Antarctica: Victoria Land, Mt New Zealand sud | collected 2016-01-07
GCCGTACTCGTCGGTGAAGCTGCCCTCGGTGGCGCTGGGAGAGCCGTTCGACCGGAGGCCAAACCCCCACTCGCCCATATTGCGCAGGTCGCCGAGATAGTCGACCGCCATCTCCTGCGGCGCATCGACAAAGATCGAGCTGGTCTTGATTTCGAAACGGCCCTGCGCCGCCCGGTCAAGGCCCGCCTTGCGCTCGAGCGCACCCTTAAGCGACCGGATTTCGGCCGTGTGGACCAGATGGATGCCCTGCATGATCATCGGCGTGCGGCGCTCAGGGCCGACGAAGCTCAGCCAGTGGAAGTAGACGCCGGGCTCATCCGAGCCGACATAGGACGCCGGGAACAGGAACGTCGGGTAGCACTGGAAATACTTGCCGTACTCGTAGCCGCAGTGCCACTCCACGCCGCGGAACATCGGCGTCTCGATGGGGCGCACATGGTAGTACAGGTCGTGCTGGTAGCCTGACGCGGTGCCGCGCCAGGTGTTCTCGTCCATCTGCTCCAGCATGCGGCTGTAGAGCGTCCACTCGTCGAGGTTCCGCAACTCGCGAAGGTAGGCGAACGCCTTCTCCTCCGAAGTGTCGATGTAGGTGGACGTGGCAAAGGTGTTGCTTTCCATGACGATCTGTCTCCGCGCTAGTTAGAGGGCTATGACGGGGAAGCTGAGCCCCTCTTGACGCTTGATCGTCCGCGCCGGGCGCAGGCCCTCGTTGCGTCCATTGGTCGGCGCGATCCTGTCGGCGTCGATCAGCACGTCGAGCACGAACGGCCCTGTTGCGGCAAGCGCCTGCGCAAGACCCGCCTCCAGGCCGTCCTCGTTCTCCACGCGGACACCCTCGGCGCCCATGGCACGGGCGAGCATCGCGAAGTCCGTCGGAGGGAAGCAGGCATCCGCGACATCCGCCATATCGAGCGCAGCCATGCCCTGGTAGCACATGTTGTAGCGCCCGTCGTTGAGCACGATCCACAACACAGGCAGTTGCTGCTTGGCGGCGGTGTTCACCTCCATGTTCATGAGCATCGCGCCGTCGCCCACGATCGCCACGGCCTTGCCGGCGCGTCCGAGTGCAGAGCCCAGCACGCCTGTCCCCGCATGGCCCATGGAGCCGAGGTTGGTGCTAACGCGATACCGGCCCGGCTGCGCGAAACGGAGGTAGTGCGTCGCCCAGGTGAAGGCGTTGCCCGACTCCGCCAGCACCACGGCGTCGGTGCGGTCCACGATGGTGCGCTGGATGGCCGACATCAGCGCGTCCGGGCGAACACGGCCCGGGCCGGCCGCCATGGGGTGCTCCGGATGCGGCCGTGGCAGGGACGGCGCCGGTTTGGCCTGCGCCGCCGGCCAGGCGGCGAGCAACTCTGCAAGGAAGTCGCCAACGTCTGCCTGCACTGCGAAGGTCTCGGCGTGCGGATAGGCCACGCCGGGCACCGCAGGGTCGATGTCGACGTGAACGAAGCCGCCCTCCGGGACCAGCCCTGGGTTCCAGAACGATGTCGGCTCACCCAGCCGCGTCCCCAGCACCAGCACCCGTCGCGGCGCGTGCTCGCGCATGTATGCAACGGCCGCCGCGGTGTGCCCGCCCATGCCGGTCACGCCGACGAACAGCGGATGCTGCTCAGGGAAAACACCTTTTGCCCGCGGCGAGCACATGACCGGCGCGTTCGCCCGCTCGGCAAGCTCAAGCAGCGCCGGCGCGGCCTCACGGGCGCCAAAGCCGGCCCAGATCGCGAACGGCTCGTTGGCCAGCAGCTCGACGCAGCGCGCGACCGCGGCGCGGTTCACGCCGGGACGGGACACGGCGCTGACACCGGGCGAGGCGTCGCGGGCCATCAGCCGCGGCAATGGCTGGGTCAGCAATGCACCCTGCACGGCATTGGGAATGCTCAGGTGGGCGACGTAGCCGCCCGGACGCCGCAGCCCGGCCGCTATGCGCCGCAGAGCCTGCGGCAACTGCTCCGGAGTTTCCAGGACCAGGGCATCATCGAACCACGCGCCGGCCTCGAACAGCCCGGTTGTCGGCATGGTGTAGCCGCTGGTCTCCTGGATGCCGCCGCGACCACGCTGCGGGGCGGAGGCGTAGGCAGAAACTAGGATCACTTTGGCGCCCTCGCTCCGTGCGGCGAGCATGCCTGTCAGGGCATTGGTGATACCAGGGCCGGTGGTCGTGAAGGCCACGACGGGGCGTCCACTAGTGAAATAGGCTTCGGCCGCCGCGAAGGCAGCGCCGCTTTCATGCCGGAAATGCAATACGTCGAGGTGCTTCGAGAACGCGGCCCAGAGCAGCGCCTGCGCACCGCCGCACACGCCGAGGGCGTGCGTCACTCCAAGGGCGCACAGCGACGTCGCGAGGCCTTCCGCCACTGTGGGCAGGGCCGGAGCGGGCGTAACGAGATCCGAGGCCTCATCGATCTCCAAAAGATCGCCGCTGATCTCTGCGATATTTTCGTCCATCATATCATAGGCCTCCGTGCGGTCGGCCCAGCTCTGGATCGTCCGGGCATAAACATTCAGGTCTTGTGGCCTCGACGAGCTGCGCTGATGCAACAAGCCCTGTAGAAGTCGATGACGGCGCGGGACCTTGCCCTTTGAAGCCGCCTTCGATGCGCTGGTTTCCAGCAGTTTCCTTCCGTTCGCCGGAGGTGGCAGCCCGAAGGCCGCCACCTTGCCCATTCTTACGAGGGCTTATAGGCGATACTCACCAAACCGCCGTTAGGCCGTGAGGGTGCTCCGCGCTGTCTGGGCGATGAGCGCCTGGCCCAATGCCGTCGGGTCGAAGTAGGGGTCGAGGAACAGCGAACCGTGCTCGACCTGCGGGTCCTGGCCGACAATGGCCGGGTTGTAGACCGGCTTATTGCCGGCGTTGGGCGTGCTAACAAGTACAGGCTGAGTGATATTGGTGAAGCCGTAGGCGAAGGGGTCGTTCACGATGCCCTGGAAAAGCTTGTTCAGGTCCAGAGTCTTCACGTCCAGACCAGTCGACGCCTGGAAGCTCTTGAGTCCGGCAGCAAGCTCCGTGTTGAACTCGCCTACAAGGCCCTGGAACTGGGCCGCAGTCGCTCCAGTAGCGGCCAGGAACCCCGGATCGCTGAACAGCGGTGCGATCGAGATGTCCGGCAGGTTGGAAACCAAGAAGTGCTTGGCTCCCAGGTCGGCCAGTTGGCCCAGCCCGGAGATGATCGCGTGGACGCTGTCCGTGATGCCCTGAGCCGGAGACTCGTTGCTCGGCAGCGAGATGTCGTTGCCGCCGAACGTCACCGAAACCACGTCGCTCGACGTGAAGGACCCATCCTGCTTCTGGAACTGCTGGATTTGCCCGGCGAAGGTGCCGAGGTTGGTCTTGCTCGCGTTGGGAGCAAACGGATCGGGGACACCAAGCGGCCGGCCAGTGGCGTTTTCGAAAGCAAAGTTCTCTTGCTGCGAAGGCGCCGTCGCCCCAAAGATCTGGGCGAGGTCGGTGGTCCACTTGGGGCCGTCCGTGAAGTTGCCCGTCGACGAGTAGGGAGCCGACGTGCTGCCCGGTGCTTGACCCAGCGACTGCTCAAGCGCGACCGTGTTGCCGTTGTCAGCGAGACGGTCGCCGAACACGACGAGCTTCGATGCGGTGTAGGTGCTGCCATCGCCGGCCTTCAGGGCGAGGGGGTCGGACGGAGCGGGGGCGTAGTTGCCGAAGAACGCATCGTAGTACGGAGTGTAGATGTTGCTCGCGAGAACCGGCGGGCTGACTGGATCGGTCGGCCCAGGGAACAGCGATGGCCCAGGAGGCGGACCGACCGGAATGGTTGGCAGGGGAGCGGAGGAGCTACCCGTTCCGGTTGAACCTGTGACGCCAGACCCGGTGCCATCCTCGCCACGCGGCGCCACCGCCAAACCAGTCGATGGGTCGATCGTCGCATTAGCCGGCGAGTTGGTTGGCGGAGCAGCCAAACTGCCACCGGTTGTCGCAGTGGCTGTGCCATCGGTTGACGGCGCAGCAGTCCCCACCATGGGAGGCGCGAAGCCCGTGCCTGCGGTGGACGAAGACGCAGAACCGGCGACGACAGGCAAGTTGCCGGGCACGTTGGGCAGCGAGTTCGCGTTCTTGTAGGTGATGTTGGCGATCTCGGCCGCATACTCGGCGGACGGATCGCCGCCCCCTGCAACCACCGCTGCGTACTGCGGCGGCGTCAGCACTGGCGGCTGCTTCTGCAGCACGGTGGCGCTCTCCAACGTGCTGCCATCGCTCGACACCCCGTAGAGGACGTTTCGCGCGGCATCGATGGTGTAGAGCTTACCGTCCGAACCCTGGACGATGTCGTAGAGGTTGCTCTCGGTGTTGAACAAGGTGACCGCGCCGTCGGTGCCGTTCGCAGTGGCGTAGGCGAGGGCGTCGAACTCCGGCGTGTAGGTGGCCTGCGACGGGTCGGCACCGAACAGACCAGTCAGCTTCAGCACGCCCTTCAGGCCATCGGCGATCGGTCCAACCGCCACTGCGGTCTCTGGCGCGAGTCCCCCGCCTGAAGCGATGTAGGCGGTGCCGTCCGCAGTGATCGTGAGCGCGTTCGCACCGATCGAGATGATGCGGTCCTGGCCGGTTGTCGGGTTGAACTCCCGGAAGGAGGGCAGGCCCGTGTAGATGCGGTCCTGGCCACCGGCAGGGCTGGTGATGTCCACTTTCGTGATCGAGCCGGTGTAGCCGCCGCGCTCGCTGACCAGGCCGGGGATGAACGGGATCACCGGAGCGTTGGCTGCATCGGGCGAGTCGGACGGAGTGCCGACGCCTGCCTCAAGCACGTAGAGCTTGCCGTCGGGGCCAAACGACATGCCGCGCGGATTGTTCAAGCCGCTTGCAACGACCGTATTGGTCACGGTGCCAGTGGTGGGGTCGGTGTGGTAGCGCAGCACCTCGCCGTTGTTGGTGCTGGCGTTGTTGATGGCGGCGTAGACGTCACCGGTCTTCTGGTCCACCAACACGTAGTTGGGGATCTTGAGCTCGCCGCCAGAAATCGTCGTGCGGGTGCCGTCCGTCGCCACCTTGATGATTTTGCCGGGGGGCAGGTTGGCCGGGTTCTTGGTCGGGTCGTAGACTTCGTTGGAGTTGAGGTACTCCAACACATACATGTCGCCCGTGGTGTTGTTGAAGGCGACACTCTGCACTTCGCTGAAGCCGCTGGCGTAAGCCTGCGGCACGCCGCTTGGCGTCTTGCCGTCGAACCCAGTCGTGACAGTCGGATCGGCGATGCGATAGATGGACGAGTAGCCGTCCGGGTAAGGGATGCCGTTCAGCTCGGCGACATAAAGCGCGCCGTCCGGGCCCACGGTCACACCGCTCGTCACCGACTCCATCTGCCGCGTGAAGAAGCCAAGGTTGCCAGTCGAATACTGCGGCGGCAAGGTCGTGCCGGACGTGCTACCCCCCACCGATGTTCCGCCGCTGCCGCCGCCGCCCGGTGCAGCACCGGTAGCTGTCGGATCTGTTGGCGGCGTAGTTGATCCGGGCAAATTACTCGTTCCACTCATGGTCACTCTCCAGATGTGTAGTCTAACAGTAATGTTCTGCGACGATGTTCGCGGGCAGGCCGGATCACTGCCCTGCCGAGCGCTGCTTTGTCGTGCTGCGTTCGTAGCCTAAGTGTCCGCACAATCCAACTTCGGAAGTGCAGTGCGACATCACGACTACAATAAGCTTTAACTGGCTTTAATCTTCACAGATATCAAAGGACGGTTTTAAGTTTGCTTATCTCGTCCACAATTTTTGTTTATATGCTATGTATCATTTGATAGCTCTGATGGGCGCTATGTTCTAGAACCCATCGTGATGGCCCGTTCTGCCCGCGCCGACCGCCGCAGTGGCTCCCCGGCGTCAGGCCACACGCGGGCACAAACGGCGTGAGGCGACCAGCTAGTTCGCCGCACTGGCCTCGTCGCACCGCGACCGATAGGCCTCGTCGCACCGCGACCGCTGAGATGTTCGCGCTCACCCCTCAAACTGACACTCTATCCAGCTCCGAACGGCGTCGAGGCTTTTGAACATGGGCGCAGCCACGCGGGCGCACGGCCCAAACCCAGCTTCCAGGAACCAGGTCCCGACCATCTCCTCGTGCGCCTCGTCGCCCAGGCGCACCAACACCGCCACGAGTCGGCCACCGACCAGTGCCAACTGGCCGTCCTCGTCGCCGCTGGCGGTGTGCACGGGCACTGGATGAAAGTGCAGGTCTACCGGCATGCCGTTATCGGACGGCTTGCGTGCGAGGGCGCCTAGGATGTTGCGACACCAAACCGACGTGGAAAGCTGGGCCGATGTGGACGGGCCGGTTTGAAGCGCGTCGCCGCCGTCGACTCTTCCCAACTCAGCATTGTCGAAACCTTCCATTAAACTTGATAAGTGCCGTGACATGCGACCATGGCTGGACACGGCTGTTGCGCACGAGCGGAGAGCAGACCGTACCGATTGGTTCAACCGACATAGTGGGCAGGTAGCAAGTATGGCGCTGTGCCGAGCCGACCGCACGCAGACGTGTCAACTGCCGTACATAGACGAAGCGCTGGCCAACATCCACCCTACTATTTATAGACGGCCATGGCGGCGACCAATCGGCGGTGCCGCGATGGCGGGCCTCGCCGCGGCCGGCTACTCGGGTCAAGGTGGGGCATAGCGCGGATGGCTGCGCACGAATTCCAAGCGAACAGTCCTGACGTTCTCTAACACGTCTTGTTGACCACGCGCGGGGGCTGTCTCGCAATTGTCGCATCTCCCGGCCATCTATCAAATGTTGGTTTGACAACATTGTCCGCCTAACGCCCAGCATTGTCGCTTGGGGTCGTGACGACTATACTGGTGCCCCAAGTCGGCACTGAACCGCCTTGAGCTGGCAACCTTTTCTGATGCTGTTTTATCTATCTTCACACAATGGTGAACTGAAAGGCTTGGCAACGTCGTGTTTAACGCGCTCATAGCGAATAACTGACTTTTCCTTCGCCTGCCAATGGCCTACTGACGTGTATCAATTGGCAAATATAAAGAACGATACATTATCAGTATTATGCTAGTTTCTTGAACCCCGCGACGTGTGACCGCACGTTCACTGATAGAAAGCATTCCGCTAGCAAAACTTTTAGCTTGCCAAAGCTTGGTACATTTCCATCATCAAAAACACAACGTTTGTTTGAGCAGGAGCTTTGATGTGCAGTGAAATGAGCCATCGCAGAATGGAGCCGTCGACCGGCACTCGCTTGCCTCATAGTTTATCATTCGTGGGTGTTATAAAACCGCCTTTGGACGGCACTGAAGGCCAGACCAACCATCTCCGTATGCTGATCGAACACTTCTCTGCGTTCGCGTTATTGTCAAATACTGAGGTAAAACTCCTGAGTGACCTCGCGGGCGCCGCCCGCTACCACCCGCCATGTCGCGACCTCTACGCGGCAGGAGCGCCGCCGCCGCCGCCACGCATGATCATTGCTGGCTGGGCTTGCCAGTACCGTCTGATGCCCGATGGGCACCGGCAAATTATCAGCCTCAGATTGCCTGGAGACATCGTCGGACCATTGGTGCAACTCCGCCTCCCTACATCCAGCGCCGTCGCCGCACTCACCGAGTTGGAAACGGTGAACGTCCAGCCGCTCACCGATGCGGTCGCCAACGCCGACCCGGCGCATCCTGGCTTGGCCCACGCGGTCCGGGTCAAGGCGCATCTCGACCACGCCCTGCTGTGCGACCAGGTCGTGCGCCTGGGCCGGCAGACCGCATGTGGGCGCTTTGCGCATTTGATGCTGGAGCTGCGCGAGCGGCTGAGCCGTGTCGGCCTTGCTGAACATGACTGTTTCGCGATGCCTTTGACACAGGACGTGCTTGCCGACGTGCTCGGCTTCAGCGTCGTCCATGTCAACCGCACCGTGCAGCAACTGCGCCGTGACAATTTGCTGGACGTGAGGAATGGGGTGGTGGCCTTGACGCAGCTTGAGCGGCTGCAAGACCTGGCAGGTTGGACGCCGCCGCCCCGCACCCTTCTTTCGTAACGCTATCCAGGGACGCACCGACGCCGGACCCCATCCAGGGCCGCGGTCTCGGCGCCGTCCCGCCGAGCACGCTGCTTCCGCCACAGTGCGGTCGGCCTAGGCGATGCTCAAGCGGCGCTGGTAGCGCGCATCCGCCCGAGATGCGGCGGTTCCGTCTTATGCAGCAGGGGGCCGGGTAGGTGAGGAGCAGGGCTTGCCTCAACTGGGGTCTCACATGTTGCAGCGCAGAGCGGGGGACGAAATCGATGCGCCGTGAAGGGCAACTCGGGATGGGTTGCCCTAGACCACTGCACGATGACAGCGCTTCGGTACAATTACAAGTAACGATCCAGCTTTTTGCACGTTTCCCCCATTCTATCTTATTTATGATGGATAAGGGCGCTTTGGCCGCCCCTTGAGGCGGCAGGCACATCGAAGCGGCTACAGTGCCCGACGAAACGTGAGGTTGTAGCGAGCAGACCCGGTCGACGGGTGCCTGCCGTCTTGCAGGGTGTCGACACCGTGGAAGGCCATGCGCGCCGGTCCGCCCCAGGCCACGACGTCGCCATGGACGAGGCGCACGCGCCGGGTCCGGTCCGAGCGTGATAGGCCACCCCATAGGAAGGCAGCCGGCAGGCCCAGGGACACGGATACGATCGGCGCGCCGAAATCCTGTTCATCCTTGTCCTGATGCAGCGATAACCGCGCGCCCGGCGCGTAGTGGTTGATGAGGCAGGCATCAGGGATGAAGGCAGGGAACCCTGCCTTTTCGGCCGCTCGGGTGGCGAGTCCGGCGAAAACCGGCGGCATGGCAGGCCAAGGGCGGCGGCTCGCGGGATCAATGGCGCTGTAGCGGTAGCCGCGCCGGTCCGTGATCCAGCCGGCCTCGCCGCAGTTGGTCATGGCCACCGACATGGCGAAGCCGCCCGGCGTGACCATGCGGCGAAACGGCGAGGCCCGGAGGATATCCGCCAGGGCAGCAAGGAGCGCACGGTCCGACGCCAGGGCGAACCCGCCCAGCACGACGGCTCCTGGCCCAAGCGCCACATCTTCCGTCGGCTCCTGGGCCGGACCCTCGGAAAAATCCAGCGGCGCGGGCTCAAGCGGCGTCATGGAAGATGATCCCCAGTGTATGGCGGCAGCCGGCGCGGACCTTGCTCACGCCATGGCGCAGCATGACCCGGTAGTCGCCGCGGCCACCTTGGACCGGCCGGTTGTTCACGGCGAACAGCACGGCGTCACCCTTGGCGAGCGGCACGACGGCGACGCGGGTCTGCATGCGCGGCCTCTGCTCGGTCAGCACGAACTCGCCGCCCTGGAAGTCCCGGCCCGGCTCGGACAGGAGGGCTGCGGCCTGCAACGGGAAAACATGCTCGCCATACAGGTCCTGGTGCAGGCAGTTGTAGTCGTCCGGCCCGTATTGCAGCAGCAGCGGCGTCGGCCGTGTCTGCCCGGCCCGGTGGCAGCGGTCGATGAAGGCGGCGTGGCCGGCGGGAAAGCGGACATCGATTCCCATGCGCTCATGCCAGCGGTTGGCGACCGGGGCAAGGTGCGGATAGAGCGCAGCCCGCAGGCCCTCCACCAAGGGCGGCAGCGGATAGGCGAAGTAGCGGTACTCGCCGCGCCCGAACCCGTGCCGCGCCATGATGACATGGTTGCGGAAGCCCTCGCCCCCGCCGTAAAGCCCGGCAACGGCATCGCATTCCGCGCCGGCCAGCAGCTTGGGCAGGACCGCCCAGCCCTGCGCGTCCAGGCTGTGCAAGACGGCCGGCCAGTCGATCGCCTCTGTCCGGCTTGCCGGCGCCGAACCTGGCTTGGTGTCCATGGTTCTGTCCCCCGTTCTCTGAGCAGCGCTAAGCGGCCCTGCCCACCCGTCTCCACGCCAACCGCGGCAGCCGCCCATCCAAGAGCACCAGGCCCATGCCGATCAACGCCATCCCGCCGACCTGCCGCGGCAGCAAAGCCTCGTGCAGCACAAGGACGCCCAACAGGATGGCGCTGACCGGGATCAGGAACGTAACCAGCAACAGGCTGGTCGCTCCCGCCACGGCCAGGATGCGGAAATACAGCACATAGGCCAGCGCCGTGGACAGCAGCCCCACCCCGAGCACCGCGCCCCAAGTGGCGGCGTGCGGCGCCGCCAGCGTCCACGGCCGGTCCACCAGCAGCATGATGGGCAGCAGCATCAACGTGGAGGCGCAGACCTGGCCCGCCGCGGTGGCGACCGGCGTCACGCCCATGCGACGGAACCGGCGCCCAAAGATGCCGGCGAAAGCATAGGTGAGCGCTGCCGCGAGGCACGCGAACTGCGCCAGCGTGCCCGTCCCAAGCCCATCCAGCACGCCAGGGCCGATCATCACCGCTGCCCCCGCGAAGCCGACGGCCACGCCCCCAGCCTTGGTCGGCGTCAGCCTCTCATCGGGCGTCAACGCATGCGCGACCAGCACGGTGAACAGCGGGGTCGTGGCGTTCAGGACCGACGCCAGCCCGCTCGCGATGCGGTGCTGGCCCCAGGCGATCAGCACGAACGGCAGCACGTTGTTCAGCAGCGCCATGCCGAAGAACGCGGCCCAGACCCGGCGCTCCGTCGGCATACGCTGCCCCAGGATGCGCAACACCGACAGCAATGCTGCGGCAGCCACGGCTACCCGCAGCCAGACCAGCGTGAGGGAGGGCAGCTCGCGCACGGCCACGCCGTTGAAGAAGAACGAGCCGCCCCAGAGCACCGCAAGCCCCAGCAGCATGGCCCATTCCCGCCAGCCCATTACCGCGCCCTGCACGCTCCGACCCATCATCCCCACTCCCCTGTCGCCGCGAGGGCAGAGTGGTGGAGGCGGGACAGCGGCGCACTCCGGATCTTGCTAGCCTCAGCGGCTGAGCCGGATGAAGCGCTCGGCGAGGGCGATGTCGTCTGCGACCCTTTGGCGGCGCAGGGTGGCCTCCGCGTCCTCTCCCCACGCCTCCACTTGGAACAGCTCGTCGAGGCTCGCCAGCTCGTGCGCTGCCGCGGCGTCGAGCGCCCCGTCGGCGAGCGCCAATCCCAGGATTGCGCTGCCCAGCAATGGTACGGCGACGCCGAGCGCCGCGAGCGTGGGCACCGGTTGCCCGGCCATCGCCCGCCGGATCGCGTCAAGCGCCGCCGGGTCCTGCGGCAGGTGCATGATGCCGGCGGTCACTTGCAACCGCGCCCCGTAGGTCCGCGCCGCCCAATCCAGCCAGGGCTGCCAGGCACGGGCCTGGCGCACCACCAGCGCCACCGGATGCTCGGCGCGGTAGCACAGCAGGTCCGTCTCGGCATACTGCGCGAGTGCCGTGGCCACTGGCGCCGGGTCGGGGGCGATGCGGTCCTGCGCGGTCCCCGCGAGCCGGGTCAGCGGCACATCGTCCAGCGAGAACTCGCCGCCCTTCGCGTAGCCGGCTTGCTGCCACTCGGCGGCGATGCCCTCGGCCAGCGCCGGGGCGGAGATGGTGAGCGGCTTGCCGCCCGGAATGCGCATGGGCTTGTTGTCCAGCAGCACGGCGAAACCATCCTCGGTCGGCGTAGCGGCAGCGGTGTCCCAAAAACGACGCACGCGGTTTTCCCTTATCGCAAAAGACTACGGAGCAGGTCAGCCGGCTTCGGAAGGCGCGACGCCTCGGCTGGCATGGAGGCTGCGGCCGGCATCGGCCCGGCCCGGCCGTCGCGCGCCAAGGTCAGTTGCGCCGGGCAGGCGTCTGGACCCGGCGCGGCGCCGATCACCAGCGCGCCCTGCCCTGCGCCGCCATTAATCGCCACCTGGGGCCGTGGCGAGCGCCATGGGCCGGCCAGATGCACCGGCACCGCAATGGCCGTGCCGCCCAAGCGCACCAGGGCGTGCAGGCGCAGGTCCAGCGTCTCGTCCGCCAGGTTGACGCCGCCTTCGCCATCCAAGTGCAGGCGGGACGCATCCAGCAGCAACGCCCGGCTGGTGGCTTGGCCCGACGCCGCGTCGAACCGCACGGCCAGGCACCGCACGGCGCTTCGCCCCTTCAGCTCCATCGGCAGGCCGCGCAGCGCGTCGCCGAACAGGCCCGCGAGCCAGCGGTTGTCGACCTCCCCGTCCACCATCGCCAGGCCCACGTGGCCATCGAGCGACGCCGCGATCGTCCGGACGCTGGCGCCGGCGCCCTTGAGCTGAACGTCGGCGTCAACGCGGCCGATGGTAAGCTCCGGGGCGCCGAACGCTGCGAACAACGGACCCGCGTCCATGCCCGGCGCCCGTAAATCGACCGCGACGGTCGGCGCCGGCGCCGTGGCGTCCGCCAACACCAGCCCTTGGACCGCGCCGCCCGGCACCTGGGCCTGCAACGGCTCCAGCCGTAGGTGGCCATCTTGCAGCAGCAACCGGCCAGCCACCGCATGGTAGGCCGTGTTGCGCCAGAGCACCTCGGCCAACGCCAGATGCAGGTCAGCGTCGGCGCGGCGCAGCGCATCGAATGGCAGCGGTGTGTCTGGTAGCAGCCGGGCCGGCGATGGCGGCACGCCCGTTGGCGGCGAGGCTGGACCAACTGGCGCAGAGTTGGGCGGCACGGTGGGCGAGGTTGCCGCAGCCTTCGCCGTGAGCGCGTCGAGGTCCAGCCGCTGTGAGGTGAGCGTTCCCACCACCGAGGGCCGCGGCTTCCACCCCAGCACGACCTCGCCCGACACGTCGCCCTGCGGCATGGTCAAGTGCAGGACCTGCAACGCGATGCCATCCGGACCCAGCGTGCCGTTCGCGCTGCCCTGGACCGCATCGCCCTCCAGCGTGCCCTCCACCGCCAACTGCAATGGCCATGCCCCCGCGCCGACCGCGCCCAGCGGCCCCGCCGTGCCCTTCACTCCCAGGTCAAGGTCACCCGTCACCAGCCTGCCGGCGAGCGCAACCGGTTCGGCCGGGCCTGCCGCCGCTGCGGTGAAGGCCGGCGTCGTCAGCGTGTAAACGCCTGTGCCACTCCGCCAGGCCACCCGGCCGTCACGGACCCGGACAGCGTCGACGGACACCCGCATCCGCGGCTCCGATAGAACTGTCGCAGTCGGCGCCGAGGGCGGCGGGGCCACTGGCGCAAACACCCAGTTCGGCTGGCCCGCCGCATCGCGCTCCAGCAGAATATCCGGCTCGGCCAACGTGATCCCGCGCACCTCCACTTGGCGCGACAGCAAGGGCAGCAGCGCGAACCGGACTTCGACCCGCGCCGCGTGCGCCACGGCCGGGCGGGACATGCCGGGCGGATTGGACAACGAAACGTCGTCCAACGTGACGGTGGGGATCAACGACCATGTCAGCCCGACCGGCCCGGCGATCGTCAACTCGCGGCCGGTGGAGCGCCGGACCGCATCGGCCGCCTGAAGCTTGAGCATATTGGGGTCGAACAGCGCCATGAACGCTGCAACGGCTGCCAGCGGGAGCAGCACGACCAAGGCCGCGGCGACGAGCCCAACGCGCCGGCCGCGCGTCATCGCCAGGCCGGCGCCTGGGCTGGGCCGCCATGAAAGCCCAGGGTCTTGAACGTTTCGCGCATATGCGGCGGCAGTTCGGCCTCGATGACCAGGCGCCCGCCCGCCGGATGCGGCAAGTCCAATGCCCTGGCGTGCAGGTGCAGCTTGTCCGACAGCCCTTCCACCAAGGCAGTGCCGGCGCCATTATGGTCGGGTTCGTGGTACTTCACGTCGCCCACGATCGGCGCGCCGATCCCCACGCAATGCACCCGCAACTGGTGCGTGCGCCCGGTGATCGGCGACAGCTCCAGCCAAGCGAGCCTCTGCCCGGCGTTGTCCAGCGTCCGGTAGTCGGTGACGGCCCGCAGGCCGTCCTCGTCGTCCCGCGTCGCCGGCACGCTGCGCTCGCCGCGCAGCCCGGTATAGCGCAACAGCGGCATGTCGATCCGGCCCTCCACCGGCACCGGGCGGCCGGCGACCACGGCCCAATACGTCTTGTTCACGTCGCGCCCACGGAACGCCGCCGCCAGCTTCGCCGCGGTGCCCGGCGTGCGCGCCAGCACCAGCGCGCCCGAGGTGTCGCGGTCCAGCCGATGCACCAGGCGCGGCCGGTGCTCGCTGCCGGTGCGCAGGCCATCCAGCATGCCATCCAGGTGCCGGACGACGCCGGGGCCACCCTGCACCGCCAGGCCATGCGGCTTGTTGAGCACGATGATGTGGTTGTCGCGATACAGCACCATGCGCTCCAGCTCGCGCGCAATCTCGGGGTTGAACACATGCACCACGGGCGCCGGCGCAGCCGCGGGCGGCAGGGGCGGCACCCGGACGGCCTGGCCCGGCGCTAGGCGGGTGCCGGCGTCCGCCCGCCTGCCGTCGATGCGGACCTGCCCGGTGCGGCACAGTTTCTGGATCGCCCCCTGGGTCACGCCGGGGAAGTGACGGCGGAACCAGCGGTCCAACCGCAGATCGGCCTCGTCCTCCGTCACCGCGCGGGTCTGCACCGTTGTGTTCATCGGGGCGTGCTCATTGGCGGCGTTCCTGCCTCAGCTTGGCCCAATGGTCCAACCGCCGGGCCACCTCGCGCTCGAACCCGCGGCCGGATGGGCGGTAGAACGCCTGCCGCTCCAACCCGTCCGGGAAATAGTCCTGGCCGGAGAACGCATCCTCCGCCTCGTGGTCGTAGGCGTAGCCCTTGCCGTAGCCAAGCTCCTGCATGAGCCGGGTCGGCGCGTTCAGGATGTGGGCGGGCGGTGGCAGGCTGCCGGTCGCCTTCGCCGCCGTTGCCGCCTGCTTCAGCCCGGCATACAGCGCGTTCGATTTCGGCGCGGTGCCGAGGTAGACGATGGCCTGCGCCATGGCCAACTCGCCCTCCGGGCTGCCCAGGCGTTCATAGGCCTCCCACGCCGCGAGGGCCTGGGGAAGCGCCACCGGGTCGGCCATGCCGATGTCCTCGGAGGCGAACCTGACAAGCCGGCGGGCGATGTAGCGCACGTCCTCGCCGCCGGCGACCATGCGGGCGAACCAATACAGCGCGGCATCGGGATCGGAGCCGCGCAACGACTTGTGCAGGGCGGAGATCAGGTTGAAGTGCTGGTCCCGGTCCCTGTCATACAGTGCGGCGCGACGCCCGATGATCTCGGACAACGCCGTGGCGTCGAGTGGGTCGGGGTCCGACAGGCTGAGAAGCTGTTCTGCCATGTTGAGCAGGTAGCGTCCGTCCCCGTCCGCCATGGCGCGCAGGGTGCCCCTTGCATCGGCTTGCACTGGCAGGGGGCGGCCCACGGCGTGCTCGGCGCGTTCGAGCAGACGGTCCAGCGCCGTGTCATCAAGCCGGCGCAGCACGAGCACCTGACAGCGGGACAGCAGCGCGCCGTTCAGGGCGAAGGATGGGTTCTCTGTGGTCGCGCCCACCAGCACGATCGTGCCGTCCTCGACAACCGGCAAGAAGCTGTCCTGTTGGGCGCGGTTGAACCGATGCACCTCGTCTACGAACAACAGCGTGCGGCTGCCAGCGTGGTGGCGCCGTGTCGCTTCGTCGAACAGCCGTTTCAGGTCTGCCACGCCGGAGAACACGGCTGACAAGGCAACGAAGTGCAGCCCAGCCGCATCAGCGAGCAGGCGCGCGATTGTGGTTTTGCCGGCGCCGGGCGGACCCCATAGAATCAACGATGCCAACGCGCCACGGGCCAGCATGCGGGTCAGCGTGCCCTCTGGCCCAACGAGATGCGGCTGACCGACGATCTGGTCGAGCGTCACAGGGCGGAGTTGCTCAGCCAGCGGCCGGAACTGCTGGGAGGCCACGCCGCTGGGTGACCCGAACAGGTCGGCAGACTGAGGGGTGGACCGGGTCATGGGAGGTAGTTAATGCCGCCGACCACCGGATACGAGCACCCGCTTTGACCGGCGGGCACGCTGGAAATCAGGCGGCTTGCTGATCCTCGTCATCGTCCAGCAGGTCCGGACGCGGGCCGCTGTCCTGACCCTTGGCGGCGGGGTCACGGTCCACAAGTTCGATAACCGCCATGCTGGCGGCGTCGCCATAACGGACGCCGGCCTTGAGCACGCGGGTGTAGCCGCCCGGACGCGCGCGGTAGCGGTCGGCCAGCGCGGTGAACAGCTTGGCAACGATTACGTCGTCCCGCAGTTGCGCATGGGCCTGGCGCCGCGCGTGCAGGCCGCCGCGCTTGCCCAGGGTGATCAGCTTCTCGGCCACCGGTCGCAGCTCCTTCGCCTTGGGCAGCGTCGTGGTGATCTGCTCGTGCTTGATCAACGCGACCGCCATGTTGCGGAACATGGCCAACCGGTGGCTCGACGTGACATTTAGCTTGCGGCCGGAAACACCGTGGCGCATGGCGTGGCTCCTACTCTACTTATGGCTTAAAACGGCTCGTCTAGCCGCTTGGCCAGGTCCTCGATGTTCTCCGGCGGCCAACCCGATACGCTCATTCCGAGCGCCAGGCCCATTGCCGTCAGCACTTCCTTGATCTCGTTCAGCGACTTGCGGCCGAAGTTCGGCGTCCGCAGCATCTCCTGCTCGGTCTTCTGCACGAGGTCGCCGATGTAGACGATGTTGTCGTTCTTCAGGCAGTTCGCGCTGCGGACCGACAATTCGAGCTCGTCGACCTTGCGCAGCAGGTTGCGGTTGAACGGCAGGTCGTCGTGGATGTCGTCGGCACGGGCGAGCTGCGGTTCGTCGAAGTTGATGAACAACTGCAACTGATCCTGCAGGATGCGCGCCGCCAGCGCCACCGCGTCCTCCGGCGTGACCGCGCCATTGGTCTCGACCTGCAACAGCAGCTTGTCGTAGTCGGTGACTTGGCCAACACGGGTCGGCTCGACCTTGTATGACACGCGCTTGACCGGCGAGTAGATCGCATCGATCGGAATAAGCCCGATCGGCGCGTCCTCCGGTCGGTTGCTAGCGGCCGGGACATAGCCCTTGCCCAGGTTGACGGTGAACTCCATGCCGAGCTTCACGCCGTCGTCCAGCGTGCAGATCACCAGTTCCGGGTTCATTACGTCGATGTCGGAACCCGTCTGAATTTGCGCCGCTGTGACCTCGCCCGGCCCGGTCGCGGTCAGGACCATGCGCTTCGGCCCCTCGCCGTGCATCCGCAACGCGAGCTGCTTGATGTTCAGCACAATGTCGGTAACGTCTTCTCGTACGCCGGGGATGCTGCTGAACTCATGCAGCACGCCGTCGATCTGCACGGCCGTAACGGCGGCGCCCTGCAATGATGACAGCAGCACGCGGCGGACGGCGTTGCCGAGCGTCATGCCGAAACCGCGCTCCAGCGGTTCGGCCACGACAGTCGCGATACGATGGGGATCGGAGCCGGGCTCGACATCGAGCTTTTCCGGCTTGATCAAGGATTGCCAATTACGTTGGATGACCATGGATCATCTCCAAGCAGAATAAGCGGCGCCACCCACCGGTGGCGCCGTATCGAAGGCAAGGCGAACGCTAGACCCGGCGGCGCTTGCGCGGACGGCAGCCGTTGTGCGGGATCGGCGTCATGTCGCGGATCGCGGTGATCGCGAAACCCACAGCCTGAAGCGCCCGCAGGGCGCTTTCGCGTCCCGAGCCGGGGCCGCTCACCTCGATCTCCAGCGTCTCCATCCCATGCTCGCGCGCTTTCTTGCCCGCATCCTCGGCCGCGACCTGCGCTGCGTAGGGCGTGGACTTGCGGCTGCCCTTGAAGCCCTGCATGCCGCTTGACGACCAAGCGATCGTGTTGCCCTGTGCGTCGGTGATCGTCACCATCGTGTTGTTGAACGTGGCGGCGACGTGGGCCACTCCAGCGATGATGTTCTTGCGTTCCTTCTTGCGGGGACGCGACGTGGCGGGCTTCGCCATGGAGGTGATCCTATCAGTGTCTTACACCGCCGGGGCGGCAAACAAACCACGCCGCGGGGCGGCGAGCAGGTGAGGCCGCAGAGCGGCTACTTGGTAACTTTCTTCTTGCCGGCGATTGCCACGGCCTTGCCTTTGCGGGTCCGCGCGTTCGTATGGGTGCGCTGGCCATGCACCGGCAGACCCCGGCGGTGCCGCAGCCCACGATAGCAGCCCAAATCCATCAAACGCTTGATGTTCATCGCAACTTCGCGCCTAAGGTCGCCTTCGACGCGGTAATCGCGGTCGATCAGCTCGCGGATGCGCAACACTTCATCGTCTGAAAGTTGGTTCACTCGCCGGTCATCGGGGATGCCAAGCTGCTTGCAGATGTCCACGGCATTCGACGGGCCAATGCCATAGATGTAGCGCAGGCTGATCAGCACGCGCTTGTTGGTCGGGACGTTCACACCGGCAATACGGGCCACGCTGATAACTCCTGGTCGCCCCAAAGCCGTGCGGGCCACCGCTTAGCGTTGAGGTCTTGGCCGGGTCCCTGCTCGCCACCGCGCTGGAGACCCATAAAATAAAACGAGCTATCCATCCCATAGTGGGCACGACAGCGAAGGCGTGAAATATACCGACGCCAAAGCAAAAGTCAACGCACCTATATCAAGTTATCGTGAAATGGGGCGGTGCCCGGACGCGCCAGGCCGGACAGCACGGCTTCGACTTGCGCCGCCACGCTGTCCACGTCTGCCATGCCGTCGAGCGACACCAACCGGCCGCCGTCCCGGTAGTGCGGCAGGATCGGCGCAGTTTGGGTATGATAGGCTTCCAGCCGTGCGGCCACAGTCTCACGGCGGTCGTCGGCACGGCGGACGAACTCGTGGTTGCCGCATACGTCGCAGGTGCCTTCGACATGGGGCCGCTGGAACGTGTCGTGGTAGCCGGCGCCGCACTTGGCGCAGGTGAAACGCCCGGCGATGCGGTCCACCAAGGCCTCGTCGTCCACCTTCAGCTCGATCACCGCGTCGATGCGCATGCCAGTCTGCCGCAGCATGGCATCCAGCGCCTCGGCCTGCCGCACCGTGCGGGGGAAGCCGTCCAGGATGAAGCCCTGCGCCGCATCCGGCTGCTGGATGCGGCTCTGCAACATCGCGATGATCAGCTCGTCGGATACGAGTTGGCCGGCCTCCATGACCGCCTTGGCCCGCTGCCCCACCTCGGAGCCAGCCTTCACCTCGGCCCGCAGCATGTCGCCGGTCGAAATTTGGGCCAATCCATGCAGTTGTTCCAGCCGCTTGGCCTGGGTGCCTTTGCCGGCGCCGGGCGGCCCGAGAATGATGATATTCATCGGGCCCGCCCCTTCACGCGCGATTTACGGATCAATCCCTCATACTGGTGCGCCAGCAGATGCGACTGTATCTGCGTGACGGTGTCCATGGTCACCGAGACGATGATCATCAGGCTGGTGCCGCCGAAGTAGAAGGGCACGCCGTAGCGGCTGATGAGGATTTCCGGCAGCATGCAAACGACGCAGAGGTAGATTGCCCCAACCGTGGTCAACCGGGCGAGGATCGTGTCGAAGTAGGCTGCCGTGTTCGCGCCGGGGCGTACGCCAGGGATGAACCCGCCGTACTTCTTCAGGTTGTCCGCGGTCTCCTGCGGGTTGAACACCACAGCCGTGTAGAAATACGAGAAGAAGATGATCATACCGGCGTAGGCCAGCATGTACAGCGGTTCGCCGTGGCCCAGCCTCTGCCCAATCCAAGCCAGCCACGAATTCGAGTTGTTCTGCGAAAAGCCGGCAATCGTCGCGGGGATCAACAGGATCGAGCTGGCGAAGATCGGCGGTATCACGCCCGCGGTGTTCACCTTGAGCGGCATATGCGTGCTGTCGCCGCCGAACATCCGTTGTCCGACCTGGCGCTTGGGATACTGGATATTAACCCGGCGCTGCGCCCGCTCCATGAACACGACGAAGGCGACGACCGCGACCGCGATCACCATGAACAACAGGATGAACACCGGCGACAGCGCCCCGGTCCGGCCCAACTCCAACAGGTTGGCCAGCGCATGAGGCAGGTTGGCGACGATGCCGGCGAAGATGATCAGGCTCGTGCCGTTGCCGACGCCGCGAGCGGTGATCTGCTCGCCGATCCACATCAGGAACATCGTGCCGCCCACCAAAGTGATGACACACGAGAGGCGGAAGAACAGCCCAGGGTCAACCACCGCCGAGCCGAACGAGCCGCGCATCCCCTCCAGCCCGACCGCGATGCCGTATGACTGCACCAGCGCAATCAGCACGGTAAGGTAGCGCGTATACTGGTTCAGTTTCTTGCGCCCGCTCTCGCCCTCTTTCTTCAGGGTTTCGAGCGACGGCACTGCGGCCGACATCAACTGTATGATGATGCTGGCGCTGATGTAGGGCATGATGTTGAGCGCAAAGACGGTCATCCGCCCCAATGCGCCGCCGCTGAACATGTCGAACATGCCCAGGATGCCACCGCCGTGCTGCGACAACAGCTCACCCATCACCGAGGCGTCAACCCCCGGCACCGGGATGTATGTCCCGACGCGATACACCAGCAACGCGCCCAGGGTGAACCAAATGCGCTTCTTGAGCTCGGTCGCCTTGCCCAGAGTGCCGAGGTTCAAGTTCGCCGCAAGCTGCTCAGCCGCCGAGGCCATCGCCATCTCTCCTCATAGACGCGGCGCCCACGAGTTGCCGTATCGGGCCTCGGGGCGCCACCCCTCACTCGTCTAATTTGTAGCCAGGTCCCACCGTCGCGCAAGCGGCCGTGAGCAACCTGACTATCAAGTGGTCGGCGCGCTCGCCGTTGCTTCTGCGGCAGCAGCCGGCACCAGGACCGTCACTGTCCCACCCGCCGCCTGGACAGCCTCGACGGCCGCGGCCGATGCGCCCGAAACCGTGATGGTAATTGGCCGGCTGATCGTCCCCATCGCAAGCAGCCGCACGCCGTCGACCTTGTTGAGCCGTGCTAGGCCAGCCGCCCGCAACGTCTCGGCCGTAATCGGCTGGTCAGCCGCCAAACGGCCCGAAGCCAGAGCCTTGTCGATCGCGCCCAGATTGACCGGCGCATACTCCTTGCGGAACATATTGTGGAAGCCGCGCTTGGGCAGCCGCCGGTAAATCGGCAACTGGCCACCCTCGAACCCGTTCAGCGACACGCCTTCACGCGCCTTCTGTCCCTTGACGCCCTTGCCCGACGTTTTGCCCTTGCCGGACCCGATACCCCGGCCCAACCGCTTGAACTTCAGCCGTGCGCCGGGGTTGTCCCGCAGCTCGTTCAGCTTCATGACCGCTCCTCCACCTTTACCAGGTGTGCAACCTTGCGCAGCATGCCGCGCACTGCCGGCGTATCCTCAAGCTCACGGGTGCGGCGTATCTTGCCCAGGCCCAAGCCGGTCAGGGTTTGAATCTGGTCTTTCTTACGGCCAAGGCCGGACGCGATCTGGGTAAACCGCACCATGGCCTTCTCCGGCGGCTTATCGGGCGTCTCCGGGCTATCAGACATCGGCACCCTCCACCGCGCCGTCGCGCTTACCCAGGATGTCGGACACCTTCTTGCCGCGCCGTGCCGCCACGCTGCGGGGGCTGGCGCAGCGCTGCAACGCGGCGAAGGTGGCCTTCACCATGTTATGCGGGTTGCGGCTGCCAAGCGACTTCGCCACGACATCGCCGATGCCCAATGTTTCGAACACTGCGCGCATCGGGCCGCCAGCGATGATGCCTGTGCCCGCCGTGCAGGACCGCAGCACCACGTGCCCGGCACCGAACGTGCCCTCCACGTCGTGGTGCAGGGTGCGGCCCTCCTTCATCGGCACGCGGATCATCGTCTTCTTCGCCCGTTCGGTCGCCTTGCGGATCGCCTCCGGCACCTCGCGCGCCTTGCCAGCGCCATAGCCAACGCGGCCTTTCTGGTCGCCAACCACGACGAGCGCTGCAAATGCAAACCGCCGTCCGCCCTTCACGACCTTGGCCACCCGGTTGATGGTGACGAGCTTGTCGATCAGGTCGTCGCCGTCCCGATCGCGGTCGCGGTC
>JAABVA010001865.1_pt1 | contig 21804 bp, 24 predicted proteins | sample 5560331 | NCBI WGS metagenome assembly JAABVA01 (sample SAMN12812661, study PRJNA571458) | rock metagenome | isolation source: Antarctica rocks | place: Antarctica: Victoria Land, Mt New Zealand sud | collected 2016-01-07
GCTGCTGACAGGTCGGCGTCGAGGATCCACTGACGCTTGGCGTGTTTGCCGTTCAGCGTCCAGTAGATGGCCTCGATCGCGTCGTGACAGCCGCGGCCCGGACGGAATCCGTAGGACCGCGGTTCGAGCCCACCGCTCTCGAAGCGCCACCGGTAGCCAGTCTTGCGGGTGATCCCCGCGCATCGACACGCCTCGACCGTCCCGACCCCGCTCTGCAACAGACGGCTGCGGCCGTTTTTTCAGGCGGCGGATCCGGCTGATCGCACCACGTATGTGGCCGGAGAGATCGTGCAGTGCGACCTGTGGTTCCCGGGCAAGGTCGTGCCGGTGGGTCCGAAAGCGACAGACCGGTCTCCCCGGCCAGGTCGAGGCCCGAGTCGTTGGCGTGTGGGTCATCGAAGTGCTCCACCAACGCTCCTAATACCACCAGGTCACGATTCGCCCAAACGTCGGTCATGACCGGCCAGCACTGTGAAGGCTTGTACTCGACATCGCCCGCTCAGCGCGACGCCGAGAAACGCGAATCCTCACACCAGCGGTGCCCCCGAAGTTCTCCTGAACTGTTACCACTCATCACCCTTGTCGACGCCTTGCGCAATGCGGTGCGCCCTCTGCCGGGATACAGCGCACGCCTCTGCGATCGCAGCGACGCTGTACCCCGCCTTGCGCGCATCCCGAGCGAGGGCCCGGCGCTCCGCCAACAGCGCGGCGGAGCTTGCGCTGACACCCGCCAAACGCACAGCAACGTCATTGAGACGGTCGAGGCTGGGCGCCGCTGTCATGCCCGTAGCGTAAACCCTTGTTGACAGTAGGGTTCCACCGCCACCACGATCGCCACAGCACAAACGCTTTTCCGCCCGTGTGTGGGCATGCGTCGGTCCGCGAGAAAGTGAAGCACCACATGAGCACCCGTTACGTCCTGGTTGCCGGCGCATTCGCCTTGCTGGCGGTGGGTGCCTGCTCAGCTCAAGCACCACCTCCGCACGCCGGCACCGGAACCACGACTACACAGCACACCACGTCTTCCGATGCCCCGACGACGGGTGCGCCGTCCGGGTCGGCCACCAAGCAGATTCCCGTACCCAACGGCGCACCGGAGTCCACCTTGGCCGGGACGGGCATCCACATCGTCTCCGCGCGCAGCCATGTGACCGATGACGTGCAGTTGTCGCCCGGGCAGTGCCACGTCAAGGCGGTGGACGCGGCGTCCGGCAAGGTTCTCCCCGACCCGATCTGCACCCCCGGTGCGGTGGACCCCGGCGTCACCCAGTCCAACCTGCCGCAGACCATCTGCCGCAACGGGTACTCCTCCTCGGTCCGCGCCCCGGCTACCGAAACCGACAAAGCCAAGAAGGTCTCCCTCACCCAGTACGGGGAGCAGTCCACCAAGACCACGGAGTACGACCACCTCATCAGCCTGGAGCTGGGCGGCACCAACGCCACCTCGAACCTGTGGCCCGAGCCGAACGCCGCCGCCACCACCGGGACCACCAACCCCAAGGACTCGGTGGAGAACAAGATGCACACCGCCATCTGTTCCGGCACGATCACCCTGGTCGATGCACAGAAGGCCATCGCCACCGACTGGACCACCGCGCTGCAATTCGTCCACCCCTGACTCAATTACCTCGTTCAGGCATGCCCGGCTCGTAGGCAAGCAGCCGAGTTGACTCTCGCTGGAGGGACAGCCACCACGGCCCCTCCGAGACACCTGCCTGCTTCTCGATCGCGCTCCACCGCGACAGGAAACGCACTGCCTGCGCCCATGCTGTTTTGTGGCCCACCGCTCCGTGTAGGTGAACGACCTTCAACTTGTGCTTGATGGCCAGGGGCGCCTCGAACGGGCGTGTGCGAATCTTGCGGTCATTGGTCACCATCACCCACCCGTGGTCGCCCACCACCGGAATCCATTCCGTGTCCCCGATCCCTGGTGGGAGCAGATCGGCTACGGGGGGCTGACCGAAGCAGGCGAGGTCATCGCGCAAAGCGGTCAGGGCTTTGCCGAACCGCAACAGGTTCTCGTCCACGACGAAGGTCAGACCGGTGAGAGGTGGGGGCATGGTCTGGACCCGCTCGAGTGGCGAGCGAACTACGCGGCAACGCCGTGGGCGGTGATGTAACCGGTGGCGTCCTGGACTTGGGCGAGGCTGAGACCGTAGTCGGCGGCGAGACTTTCGGCCGCCTCACCTGCCTCGATCATGCCTGCGATGGTCGCCACCGACACCCGGCGTCCAACGAACGTGGGCTGACCGCTGAGTCGGTCAGGGCTCACCACGATGCCAGGGAAGCGCGGGTCCGGTATGAGGTCCGCAGCGAACTTCTGACCGAGCGCATCGACACCTAACGTGGCGCGGTCCATTACTGCGCGACTCGGCGCAGCCAGCAACAATTGCTTGGTCCGCAGGATCATCGCGCCGGGGTCGTCGGAGGGATCCACCTGTTGCCGGTCGATCTCCAACTCACCGGACTCGGCAGCCAGATACGGGCCCAGGTGGGCCAGCGGATACGCGAGGTCAAACATTTCGCGAAGACCCGCCACGGCCTCCCGGAGCCGAGCGGTAGGGATGTTCTGGTCGCGGTACTCCGCCAACATGCGGGCCTCCACGAACTCGCCCCAGGTCACCCACTCGGTGTCCACGGCCGACGTGCGCAAGATCGGCTCGTAGGACTTCCCGGCGCGCTGATAACCATTGATCCATCGTCGCGCGGTGCCGGCTCGCAGCCCGGCAAGCCGGTCCACCTCGCTGTAGAGGTACACCTGCCGATCCAGGAGCGAGACGACGGTCATGCCGCCAGGATCGCACAGGGGTCTGATGATTGCCTCGCGTAGCTGTCTCCCCGCGTGGCGGAGCTGGGGGTTCGATGCGCGCGGGGTGGCGCTGACCGGGGGCTGACGCGCGCTCTTGCGCCATGCGGCGCGCTGGCCGATTTCATCACCGCACGCCTCGTTCATCCGCGCGAGCTGCGTGGCCCCGCTCACCTATGAGGCGCTTCCCTACCGCCAATCTGACCAGGCCCGGGGGACCACTGCCCCGGGGCCATCCCCCCGACTCTGCCAGCACGCGCGGTATGGAAATGCACGTGTAGTAATCACCGTTGGGCAGTTGGCCCCAACCATGGTCGCGTTGGCCCTGCTTGTGTGCCACAACGAGGTCTGTCGCGTCTCTTTCGAGATGTCCGTGGGTGCAGCGCGCTCTGGTGTCGACGAAAAGTTGTGGCTGATCAGAGGCAGGGCAGACGAGCACTGCGCACGCGAGGCCACGATCGTTGACGTCGGCCGGTCGCTCACCCCATGGCTGGACCACACCTGGAAATTGGGGCAACGACAACGGCTGTTGACCCGGCGCCCTGAGATCACTGTTGAACTCAGTCGAGCGTCGTGTTCCATCCAGACCACGGTGAACAATCCAGCCGTACGGTTCGGGTGCCGCCTCGGTGCCGAGAATCGCCCACGGCGTCAACTCGTCCAGCGGCGAATCGACTTCAGCAAGGATGTCCGGATCGAAGGGCACCTCCGTGGCAAAGATCGCGACTCTTCCGCCGTTCTTCCGATCGAGCATTCCGATGACGTGCTCTGGCAGATTGCCGGGCAGTGCGACGGCCGCATCGCTGATCATGATGATCACGACGAGCGCCATCCCGACTGCCGAGGCTGGAACTACTACCTGCGATGCAACGGTAACTGGAAGCTCGGCGAGTTCGCTGTCGGGAAACTGCAGGCAATACACAGGTGTCCAGCCGGGGTAGAGCTCGGTGTGACCGAGTTCCCACCGCAGTAGTGCTCGCCGATCACCTGGGCGCGCGGCGGCTCGCACTGCTTCGGATACGCCGTACTGAGCGCAACCGTTGCTGTGCAGGCTTATTTTGAAGTCCACCATCTGTGTCTGCGGAGCCAGGTAGACCTCATCGGTTGCCTTCCCGCCTTCCTTGGCAGTCCACACACGCCACTCGCTAGACCTCCTACCGTCACCGGCCGCCACGACGAACCGGCAAACGGTTTCCTGCGGGTAATCCATGCGCTGAACCTACGCAGCCTGGATCCACCGATGCACGTTCGTGGACATTTCAATCTCTTCTAGACTGGCGGCCACAAACGAGAGAGGGTGCCAGGTTCGACGTACTTGCCCACTGGCGTCTGCTGTCGTGGACTTCGCGGCGGCATTTGCTTTTGTTCCCGGTGCTGCGCGTTGCGTACATTTCGCGTGTCGGACGCGATTGGTCAGCGGGTTATGAGTTCGGCGAGCCGGTGGTCGGGCGAAGGCGCGTGGATCCAACCTTCCTCTGCTGCCAAACCCTCCTGCCCGGCCGCGGGTGAGTCGGTAGCACCGAGGGCTACGGCCCGGGCAGTGAGAGCGGCAATGAGTGCGTCAAACGTGTGCTCGTTCTCGAGTTGCGCCCGCTCAGCGGGCGAGACGATCAGCGGAACCTGGTTGAGCAACCCGGTCAGACTCCTCTCCCTCGGGGGCAACCCCCAGGCCATGCGGCTCGCGGCCGGGTACACCTCGCAGACCGTCCCTCGGCCCGCCCGGTCCACCGGCATGCCGCACTCCCGGAGCGCCGCCAAGAACCTGGCGGAGCAATGCTTGAAACCTGTGGTTGGGGCCGGGCGGGACGTACCTTCCCGGTAGCCATGTTGGTGTCAAGCAAGGCCGGCGCTGCAACGCTGGTCGGGAAGGTACGTCCGTGCTCAAGATAGTTGAGACAGGCCGCTCGGGTCAGGTGTCGCCGAGCGATGTGCCTGCGGGGTCGCTGTTGGATGAGATCGCGCGGGAGGGTGCCCGGCGGATGCTGGCCGCCGCGTTGAAGGCCGAGGCCGATGCCTATGTCGATGCGCTGGTCGATCAGCTCGACGAGAACGGGCGTCGGCTGGTGGTGCGCAACGGCCACACCAGCCGCGCTCGGTGAGCACTGCGGCGGGGGCGATCGAGGTGCGGGCGCCGCGGGTCAACGACAAGCGCACCGACGAGCAGAGCGGCGAGTGCAAGCGGTTCGCCTCGTCGATCCTGCCGGCGTGGTGTCGCCGCTCGCCGAAGATCAGCGAGGTGCTGCCGCTGCTTTACCTGCACGGCCTATCGGGCGGCGATTTCGTGCCCGCGCTGGAGCAGTTCCTCGGCTCGAGCGCGGGCTGTCGGCCTCCACGATCACCCGGCTGTGTGAGCAGTGGCAAGACGAGCAGCGTGCCTTCGCCCGGCGGAATCTGTCGGGCGTGGACTACGTCTACGTGTGGGCCGACGGCATCCACGTCAACATCCGTCTCGAAGAACACAAGCTGTGTCTGCTGGTGCTTGTCGGAGTGCGCGCCGACGGCTCGAAGGAGTTGATCACGCTCACCGACGGCTACCGGGAATCGGTCGAGTCGTGGGCCGATCTGCTGCGTGACGCGAAGCGCCGCGGCATGCGTGCCCCGGTGCTCGCAGTCGGTGACGGCGCGCTCGGCTTCTGGGGCGGGCTGCGCGAAGTCTTCCCCGAGACACGCGAGCAGCGGTGCTGGTTCCACAAGGGCGGCAACGTGCTCGCCGCGATGCCCAAATCGGCGCACCCGACGGCGAAGAAGGCCCTGGCCGAGATCTGGGGCGCCGAGGACAAGACCCACGCCCAGGCCGCGGTGACGGCCTTCGTGGATCTGTTCGGCGCCAAGTTTCCCAAGGCGGTCGCGAAGATCACCGACGACCTCGAGCAGCTGCTCGCTTTCTACGACTACCCCGCCGAGCACTGGGTGCACCTGCGCACCACGAACCCCATCGAGTCCACCTTCGCCACCGTCCGACACCGCACCAAGATCACCCGCGGCCCCCGCTCCAAAGCCGCCGGCCTGGCAATGGCCTACAAGCTGATCATCGCCGCCCAGGACCGGTGGCGGGCAGTCAACGCGCCGCACCTCGTCGCCCTCGTCCGTGCCGGCGCGACGTTCGTCAACGGCAAACACGTCGAACGAACAGAAGATCAACCAGCCGTCACGCCACCCGTCGAGACCGCCGCATGACCCGGCCTGCTGCCGGCACCGTGCACCACATCGAGCTGTGGGTGCCAGACCTGCCCCGAGCAACCGCCGAATGGAGTTGGCTGCTCGAAGCTCTGGGCTACCTCCCCTTCCAGAGTTGGTCTAGCGGTCGCAGCTGGCGCCTCGGCGACACCTATCTCGTCATCGAGCAGTCACCGGCAATGACCGCGGGCGAGCACGACCGCAAGCTTCCCGGCCTGAACCACCTCGCCTTTTATGCCGGCGAGAAGGCCAGCGTCGACGCACTCGCTCACGACGGGCAAAGGAAACGGCTGGACGCTGATGTTTGCCGACACCCATCCCCGGGCCGGTGGTGTCGATCACTACGCCGCCTACCTCACCAACACCGACGGCTACGAGGTCGAACTCGTCGCTGTCACCACGTGATCAACAGTCGTGATCCACAGGTATTGACAATGTGGGTTATCCATTTCACTGCCCGACACGCCCGTTACCTGCGGAAACGCGCCGGACTGTGGGCAGCGCGCCACGGTCGGTCCGCGGGGGCTGAACGATGGTGGCAGGCCGGGCATGTCCGTCTTTGACTTCCAAAACGTTGGCGGCCTTGGGGTTTGGTACATGCGGTTACCGGGTAGCTCAGATAGCGACAACGGCGATGCGTTCGAGCCGGCACGCCATCGGGTCAGTCAGCGGAGCTCGCGCGCGGACGTTTCCGGGCGACGCGGGGGGCTCGTCCGCCGGGCATAATGCCCCAGTGGGCATGAACGGGTCGCGGTCGGCGTCGGCAGCCGGCTCCGGGGTTGACTGGTGAGCACGCTGCAAACCCTCGAGCGCGGCCTGCTTGCGCTCGACATCATCTCGCGACGCGACCAGGGCATCTCGGTCGCGGACCTTGCCACCGAGCTCGGTGTGCACCGGGCGATCTGCTACCGCATCGTGAGCACCCTGGAGGTGCACGCATTCGTCACCCGCACCGAGGACGGCCTGGTGCGCCTCGGCGCCGGCGCCGCGGTGCTCGCCTCCCGGTTCGCACCGCAGCTCTGGCACTCGACCGGCCCGGTTCTGCAGCGCCTGGCCGACAACGCAGGCGCCACCACGCACCTCTCGGTTGCGCAGGGGCTCGACTGCATCGCCGTCGTCGTCGCCGAGCCGGTCACCGCGGTCATCCGCGTCGGCTACCGGGTGGGCAGCCGCCACCCGCTGACTCGAGGTGCCGCTGGCATCGCCATCCTGTCCGCACGCCCGCCGCGGACCAGCGACCCCGCCAACGTTCGGGATGCCCGCCGCGACGGTTTCAGCGTTACCCTCGGCGAGCTCGAGCCCGGCGCGATGGGCATCGCCGCACCTATCGCGGTCCCGGCGGGTCCCACCGCGGTGCAGGCCTGCGTCGGGGTCGTCGCCGCCGCCGGTCTGGAGGTGACAAGCGTGTCGGCGCTCGTCGTGGAGACCGCACGGGAGCTCGGAGCTGTCGTCCGCGCCTGATTGACCCCGCCCCCAGTCCTGCCGTGGGCGCTCGCGCCTCACCCTGCTTGTGCAGTGTGACCCAGACCTCTACCGTCTTCTGTGCGCTTAACAAACTGATATGTGCGCTATTAGTAACCGCCCCTCGCTCTACGCATCGCAGACCGCCGCCCGCACCAAGGAGAAATCGATGACGCCGATGTCTGACAGCCCCCGCGAGACCCAGGTGTCCGCGCCGCCCGGTCCGGGTGCACGGCCGGGTTTCCGACGGGTGCTCGCCGGGAGCATGGCCGGGGCCGTCCTGGAGTGGTACGACTTCGCGATCTACGGGATCCTCGCCGCGACGGTGCTGGGCCCGCTGTTCTTCCCGGGTGACGACCCCGTCGCGAAGCTCCTGCTGGCACTCGCGACCCAGGGGCTCGGCTTCGTCGCCCGCCCGCTGGGCGGCATCGTCTTCGGTCACCTCGGTGACCGCTACGGGCGCAAGCCGATCCTCGTGGCCACGTTCCTGCTGCTCGGTGCCTCCACTGCGGCTGTCGGCCTGCTGCCGACCTACGACCAGATCGGTCTGTGGGCGACCGGGCTGCTGGTGGTGCTGCGAATCGTGCAGGGCTTTGCTCTCGGTGGGGAGTTCGGAGCGGCGGTGCTGCTGGTCAGCGAGTTCGGCGAGCCCCGCCGGCGGGGGTTCTGGGCGTCGTTCCCCCAGGCAGGGGCCCCGCTCGGCACGATCCTCGCTACCCTCGTGGTGTCCGTACTCGCCATCGCAATGCCCAAGGAGTCCCTGGACGGCGGGGGTTGGCGGGTCGCCTTCCTGCTGGCTATACCCCTGCTCGTGGTCGGCTTCCTCGTGCGCCGCGGAGTTGAGGAGTCGCCGGTCTTCCGCGAGGCGCAGGCCAGCGCTAGGGCGCAGGGCGGCTCGGGCGGCTCCAGTCTGCGGCTCGCGCTGCGGATGCCGTCATCGGTTCTGCGCGGGCTCGGCATGCGCCTCGGCGAGAACGTCGCGTTCTACGTGTACACGATCTTCGTGCTCGCCTACGCGACGACGTTCGTTGGGTTCTCCCGCAGCACCGTCGTCACCGCGGTGGCCGTCGGCTCAGCCTGCCAGCTCGTCGGCATGATCTCGGGCGGCGCGTGGTCGGATCGGGTGGGGCGACGCACGGCGATGCTCGTGCCCGCCGTGGGCCTCGTGATCTGGGCACCGCTGTTCGTGCACCTGGTCGACCAGCGCAGCACGCCCCTGCTGTACCTCGGCATCTGCATGGGGGCCTTCCTGCACGGCACTCTGGCCGGCCCCGAGGCGGCCTGGATCGCTGAATTGTTCCCGACCCGGTGCCGCTTCGCTGGAGCCTCCCTGGTCTTCCAAGGCTCCTCGATCATCGCCGGGGCCCCGGCGCCCCTCATCGCCATCTACCTCGTCCAGCACTCCGGACCGTCAGCCGTCGTGGTCTACCTCGCGGCGACCATGCTGGTCACGATCATCGCGGTCGCGATGAGTCGGGAGACCCGAGGCATCGACCTCGCCGATGTCTAGCCACCCCGCTCCCACCGCACCTACCACGAGAGAAGGCCCGTGATGGCGTACTACCGCCGTGTTGGCGAAATCCCCCCCAAGCGACACACCCAGCACCGGCGACCGGACGGGGGCCTCTACTCCGAGGAGCTCGTCGGCGAGGAGGGCTTCTCCTCCGACTCGTCGCTGCTGTACCACTGCGGCATCCCGTCCTCGCTGGTCGACGCCCGCGCCTGGGAGCTGCCCGACCAGGCCACCGTGGCCAATGCCCCGCTGCTACCCCGTCACCTGCGCCTGCACGAGCTGTTCCCCGACGAGGAGCACAAGGCCGTCGACATCGTCACCGCCCGGCGACTGGTGCTGGGCAACGCCGACGTGCGGATCTCCTACGCCGTGGCCAGCCTGGAGAGCCCGCTGTACCGCAACGCCACCGGCGACGAGTGCGTCTTCGTCGAGGGCGGGCACGCCACAGTGGAGACCACCTTTGGGGCGCTGGACGTCGGGCCGGGGGACTTCGTCGTTCTGCCCCGGGCCACCACCCACCGGTGGGTGCCCACCGGGACGGACCCGCTGCGCGCCTTCGTGATCGAGGCGAGCTCCCACGTCGGTCCACCGTCGCGGTACCTGTCCCGCTTCGGGCAGCTCCTCGAGAGCTCCCCGTACTGCGAGCGGGACCTCCGCGCGCCGACGGAGCCGCTGGTCCACGACTCCCCTGGGGACGTCGAGGTGTACGTCAAGCACCGTGGTGGCGGGCCCGGGGGCCTCGCCGGCACGGTGCACGTCCAGCCTGAGCACCCCTTCGACGTGACCGGCTGGGACGGGTGCCTCTACCCCTACGCCTTCAACGTCGCCGACTTTGAGCCGATCACGGGCCGGGTCCACCAGCCCCCGACCGTGCACCAGGTCTTCGAGGGCACCGGGTTCGTCATCTGCGCGTTCGTGCCCCGCAAGGTCGACTACCACCCCTTGGCGGTGCCGGTGCCCTACTACCACTCCAACGTGGACTCCGACGAGGTCATGTTCTACGTCGACGGGGACTACGAGGCACGCAAGGGGTCCGGGATCGGCAAGGGCTCGATCTCGTTGCACCCTGGCGGGCACTCCCACGGCCCTCAGCCCGGTGCGGTCGCGGCCACCCTTGGCGCCCAGTTCTTCGACGAGCTGGCCGTCATGGTCGACACCTTCCGCCCGCTGGAGCTCGGGACGGCCGGGACAGAGGCCGACGACGGTCGCTACGCCTGGTCGTGGACCGGCCGGGGGCCCGCCGCATGACCGCGCCGAACGGGTTGATCGACGGGTTGTTCGACGACGCCGCGGTGTTCCCCCCCGGCGAGGCGCCGCTCCCGGAGGCCGTGATCGCGCACCACCTCCTGCGGAGCACGCTCCCCGAGCTCGTCGGTCCCCTGGTCCTGCCCGCACGCTCGGTGCCCCAGCTGGTCGAGCTGGTCGCCGCCGACGAGCGGCTCGCGGTGTCGCTCGTCGTGCCGGCCTCGGACCTGCACGACACCCTCCGCTGGGCCGCTGACGAGCCCCGGTTCCGCGTGGCCGGCGTCGAGGTCGCCGGGGTGGACACCGCATCGCGCGCACAGCAGGCGGCCGACACCCTCAGCGAGCTGCTTCCCGACGGAGCCACCGCCGCCCTGGAGCTGCCCCGCACCGCCGGGCGGGACCTGGTCCTCGACGTCCTCGCCGGCAGCGCGGTCCGCGCCAAGCTCCGCACCGGGGGCCTGGTGGCTGGGCTGTTCCCCGGTGCGGCCGAGCTAGCGGCAGCAGTGGCCGCGTGCACCCACCGTGGCGTGGCGTTCAAGGCCACGGCCGGACTGCACCACGCGGTGCGTCACGACGACCCCGCTACGGGGTTCGCGCACCACGGGTTCCTCAACCTGCTCCTGGCCGTCGAGCGACTGGCGGCCGAGCCCGGCGACGTCGACACCGCGGCCCGGTTGCTGAGCGAGCGCCGGGGACCCGTGCTCGCCGACCGGGTCAGGGCCCTGACGCCGCGCCAGGTGGACCGGGCCCGGTCTGCCTTCACCTCCTTCGGCACTTGCAGCGTCCTCGACCCCGTCGCGGACCTCGCGGACCTCGGACTGCTGGCCCCCACCACCGATCGGATCCCCGCGTGAGCCAGGCACCCGCCACCTGGCTGCCCGTCCCACCCGACCACCTCTTCGGCATCACCAACCTGCCGCTCGGGATCTTCTCGACCCCCGGCACCGCCCCGCGCACGGGCGTCGCCATCGGTGACCAGGTCCTCGACCTGGCCGCAGCCACCGGAGATGCCGTGCACGCCACGGGCACGCTCAACACGTTCCTCGCCGGCGGCTCGGCGACCTGGGCCGCGCTCCGCGCGGAGGTCACCCGCCTGCTCACCGACGACGCCTGCCGCGCGCTCGTCGATCCCCACCTGCTGGACCAGAGCGACGTCACGATGCACCTGCCCGTGCAGGTCGCCGACTACGTCGACTTCTACAGCTCCCAGCACCACGCGGAGAACCTCGGCCGCCTCTTCCAGCCCGGCTCGCCCCCGCTGCCGCCTAACTGGAAGCACCTGCCCATCGGTTACCACGGGCGCGCCGGGACGGTCCAGGTCTCCGGCACCCCGGTCGTGCGGCCGAGCGGGCAGCGCAAGGACCCCACCGACACCGTCCCCACGTTCGGCCCCTCCCGCCGCCTCGACATCGAGACCGAGGTCGGCTTCCTCGTCGGCACCCCCTCGAAGCTGGGCACCCCCGTCCCGCTGGGCGACTTCGCCGATCACGTCTTCGGGGTGTGCCTGGTCAACGACTGGTCGGCCCGGGACCTGCAAGCCTGGGAGTACGCCCCGCTGGGCCCGTTCCTTGGGAAGTCCTTCCTCACCTCGGTCTCCCCGTGGGTCGTCCCGCTCGCGGCACTGGCGGCCGCCCGCGTGCACCCCCCGACCCGCGACCAGGAGCTGCTGCCCTACCTCCGTGACGACACCGAGCCCGGGGGCCTCGACATCACCCTCGAGGTCACCCTGAACGGACAGGTGATCTCCGCGCCACCCTTCGACGCCCTGTACTGGACCCCCGCACAGCAGCTCGCGCACATGACGGTTAACGGCGCGAGCCTGCGCACCGGCGACCCCTACGCCTCCGGCACCGTCTCCGGCCCCACGCCCAGCCAGTGGGGATCGCTCATCGAGCTGACCCACGGGGGCACCCAGCCCCTCACCCTCCCCGACGGCACACACCGCGCATTCCTCAAGGACACCATCACCATCACCATCACCGCCACCGCGCCCGGCACGCACGGCACCCGCATCGGCTTCGGTGCCGTCACCGGGCAGGTGCAACCCACCACGAGCACGGTGCGGGCCGGTTGAGCCTCGGGGACTCGTCCCCGCTCACTTCCTGCGGAGCGGGTGCCCACCGGCTCACCCCGTCATCGGTGGTGTGGACGACGACCTGCGGTGTGAACGAACTCCACCGAACGAAGCAGGACCCGGTTTCCCGGACTGTGACCTCGGGGACGGTGGCTGGGACGGGGGTGGAGACCCGCAGCACTGCGCAATTGCAGAGGCGGCGGCCTCAGTGCGGGGTCCGCTGATCACGGGTGTCCCTGGCGTGGGCGGGGTCAAAGGCTGGAGCTCAGGCCGTGGTGGTCGCCGCGGGCGACGTAGCCAGTGCACCGGCAATGACCGCGGGCGAGCACGACCGCAAGCTTCCCGGCCTGAACCACCTCGCCTTCCATGCCGGCGAGAAGGCCAGCGTCGACCCACTCGCTCACGACGGGCAAAGGAACGGCGGCTACGAGGTCGAACTCGTCGCTGTCACCACGTGATCAACAGTCGTGATCCACAGGTATTGACAATTGCTCGCCTGGCGGCGCGCAGAGCCGTAACCCCGAGCATGTTCGTACTCACCGACAGCGGGGTGAGACCGAGTCGCTCAGACAGCGCGATGTCTGTGGCCCGCAATCGGAGCGACCGGGTGTCTGGACCCACGGTCGGCAGCGGCCGGTCCGCCGCGTGTGCAGTGATGAAGGCGAGGAACCCTCGCGGCCAGCCGAGAGGGCAGTCGATTCCCACGCGTCCCTGCGTATCCGCCACCTCGCGACACAGTGCAAGTACCCGCTCGTCAGTCACCTTCGTTGCCGCGTGCACTACAGAGGGCCGCTCGGTGGACCAGTCCACGATCACCGCGCCCGTCTTGGCCGGTTGGGACGCCAGATCCACTCCTGCTGTCAGCACTCGCCCACCGTGCCAGAGCCCAGGGGGGTCGGCGGCAGATGGGCCTCAAGTCCTGGTGTCGGGGGTCCCCTTCGCCCCGTACAAAACCGCCCCGTCAAAGACAGTCCGCACGAAGACGGGCAACCGATCGAGGCGCGGGGGCTTCTTGCATTGCCTCGCTCATGAAACTGCCGCCGTCGCAGACGTTGAGCAGTGCTCCCGGCGGGTCGAACTCCCGGGCGCGAAACTCCTGGTTGTCCGGGTGGCCGGCGATCCAGCCGTATGCGTTCGCGATGATTTCACTGTTCATTTCAGCAGCAAAGCCCTCGGCTTCCCGCCCTGTCAGACACCGAACGGGTTGCGAACGACTACCTTGCGGCCCGAGGACGAGAAGCTTGCTCGGCGCGAGTGGCAGAATGATCTCGTATGCGAAAGCAGCCCCGCGTGGCCGAGCGGGGTACATGTGGACGGTTCTCCGGTCAGTCCCCTTCCGACCCGTCTTCTTCCTCCTGCGCCGAAACTCCTCTTCGCTCATCCCGCAGTCAGGGAGGTGCTCGACCGGGTTGTCGCATCTAAAAATCACCGGCTCATCACAGGTCAACATCAGGGGTCGGTCGAGGATCACGACCACGCACGGTCGGCCCAGGAGCCACGGTTGCAGCTCCTGGGCGGCTTGCCCGAGCATCCGGAGGTGGTTGTTCGGGTGCGGAACGAAGCGCACCTGCTTCAGGTCCGCCTGCGAATGGTGACTTGACGCAAGTGTCTTGGCGTACCAGTCCCCCATGAGCTCGATCTCGCGCCGCCACCGTTGACCCCGGACAACCTGGAACGAGAGGAATTGGCTGAGATGTACCTCCTCATCCGCCGTGAGAGGCCCAGGCAGACGGAATGGGTTGAGGAGGCGGGCGAGCACCGCGGCACCCTGCGCCTCTACGAGCGAGAGCACCTGTTCCAGGCGGCTGTCCAAAACCTCATCGACGGTCAGTGAGGTGTAAAAATCCTTAACGCCCATGTCTCGGACATGACGAGCGCTCCCGGTACCAGGGGCTAGGTCAGCAGCCCGGTCGCGCACCCACAGACGACCATTGTCGGCAAAGCGATCGAGATAGAAGCGCGGCACCGTGTGGTGCCTGCTGCCAGTCTTCTCGGTCTTGTCGAGTCCCTCGACCCAGGAGACCGCTCGTCGCTCAATCTCCTCGATCGACTCGCTGGGATGAGTATTGAGCACAGGTGCAGCATAGGCGCGAGCGCCGACGCATTGACTCCGGACTTCTGGCGCGTCGAGCCGGATGCCTGCAGGAGGACGCCGGGAATCGCAGCACCACCAAAAACAATCGTCTGTGGGGGTGGCGTGCGCGGGTGGTCGAGGCGGCCGTTTTCGGCCTGCTGACACTGCCACAAATGTCTGTCCGATCAAGCAGGCGCGAGCACCCGCATAACCGGGTCTCCGGCCGGCACCAGGCCTGTAGCACATCCAAGGAGTGGGACGACCATCGCTCGCGGAGGTCGGCGTTCGATGAGACGCACGACAGATGGGCGAGAGTAGCCGACGCGTCTTGAAGCGGGGCACCGCCTTGGGGAGAGTCACGCCCCCAGCAGTACCACCAACGTGCGCTTGAGATGATCGTCGATGGCTTCATGGGTTGCGGCAGTGTCGTCCAGCGCGAGCGCCTCCACTATGTGCCTGTGCTCATCGCAAACCGCCTGTTGTCGATCCGCTGCTCGAAACAGAGCTGCCACGCCCACACGCCGCTGGCGCACACGCAATCCGGCATAGGTACGAGCCAGAATCTCGTTTCCAACAGCGTCGATCAGTGACTGATGAAAACGAATATCCCAGTCGATGAACGAGATCGCGGTGCAAAGCTCACCGTCACCGCCACTCGCAGCTATTTGATACTGCTTGTTGAGCACGTCCTTTAAATACTCGACTGGTGCGATCTTCTCGCTGATAGCGGTGGAGGCGGCGAAGCGCTCCAAAACTCCGCGTAGCTGCATCAGGTCGCGCATCTCGCGGCCAGAAACTGGGGGCACGTAGGCCCCCCGGCCGGAGACCATCGTGACGACCCCATCAGCTGCGAGCAGCAACAGAGCCTCACGGACCGGGGTTCGCGACACCCCAATCTGCTCGGCGAGCTCGTTTTCGCTAAGGAAAGTGCCCTCGACGGCCGGGTCGGCGAGCACGCTCTCCCGCAGGTAGGCCAACGCCCGATCACGGCTGGACTGCAAAACCCGAGACACACAACGATTATACAGGGTCCGTACGGCCCCGCGCGAGGGACACGGTCAACAGCGAGTAGCGACGGTAAATCTCCGCAACTGCAGAGCAGGATTCCTTGACCGGACCTCCTGGATTCGTTCCCCGCTGAGCACGGCGCTGGCCGTAGTGCCCACCTGCTCACCTGCTGACGCAAGAATCACGCCCATCGGGTCCACAATCACACTCTGGCCCGACCCGGTAGGAGCGCTCTGGCCTGCGGCCGCGACGTACATGGTGTTCTCAATAGCCTGGCTCGAAGCAAGGTAATCCAGTGGTCCTCTTTCAGCGGGCCGGGAAACCATTGCGCCGGCAGGAGTAAGGCATCGGCTCCAGCGTCGACAATGCGGCGAGTGACCTCCGGAAACCGCAGGTCGTAGCAGGTTTGCAGCCCGAAGGTGAAGCCAGCGACTACGAACGTCTCTGGGGTATCGATGTCTCCGGCCCGCACGACGTCGGACTCACGGTTGCCGAACGCGTCGTAGAGATGCAACTTGCGGTACGTGGCAGCGAGAGCACCGTCAGCATCAAGGGCAACCAGGGTGTTGGACATCCTGTCGGAGTCCCCTGACAACGCCTCGTTCAGCCCAGCGACGACGGTGATCTTATATCTCGCCGACAGGCCGCTGATCGCGGTCACGAACGTCCCGTCGAGCGGTTCGGCGGTCTCCACGAACCGGCTGTCGGTCACCGGCGCGGTGAACGAGGAGTACTCAGGAAGAACCAGCACTTCGGCCCCCTGCGCTGCGGCCGCACCGACGAGAGTCTCGATCTGCGCAAGGTTCTCAATTTTATCCGTGCCGGGCGTGAACTGCCCAACAGCGACTTTCACCATGGTTGATTCTCCGTCTAGTTCTTTGGGTTGACCACCGTTGGTAAGGGCAGACCACCTGGCAGCTGCTGTGCGGATGATGGTTGACCTACTAGCGCCCGCTGGATCTTAAGTGATGGGCTCGGGCATCCTCTTCACGGCGTAGGCCAGCGATAGTGCATCCTCGACGGCCGGGTCGTAGAGCTCCACCCGCCAGTGGTCGGCATAGGGATCGACTCCGGGGGTCATCGTTACGGTGCCGGAAAGCAGGACGGTGCCCGAGGAAAGCCAGCCGCGCCGGCTTAGGTCATCCAGCCAGTAGGCGGGGCTCAACAGGGCGCTCAGCGCCGCGTCTTGGATAAGCTCTTCGGCTCCGTACGCAGCTTGCTCGTCCGTCGTCTGGGATGGGTCTGCCGTATCCACGTGGCAGACCCATGCCCTCAGCCGCAACGTGTCTATGCGGTCGGCGACGTCGGCCAGACGCCAAGCCCGGTCTCCGAGCACGTCGGGCGCGGCGTTCTTGCTCCACGCCACCCCATGCAACTCGAGGTCTCGGTCGGTGTGGTCACAAGCCACGGTCAGCAGCGGGTCAGCCGGGTCGTCACCGATGACAAGCGCCCACTCGGCCTCACCCGAGGTGTGGCCATGCTGGGCCGGTACCGAGTTGCCCTGCATTGCCAGATAGGGCGCGATCGGGTAAAGAGCTGGCGTCACGTTCGGGGCGGGAACACCCATCCGGCCCAGCTCAGCAACGTGCTCGGCTACCTCAGCCTGCTCGCGCCCGGCGTACCCGGCGTTGAACAGCTGGGCCACTTCAACCTCGCGGGTGGAACCGTCCGGCAACGAAAAAACAAGCGGGCTCATGACGATCCGATCCGTCGAAGGGGTTGCACACACTGTATACTGGTAGTATAACAGGTGGTAATCGAACGCGCAGTAGACGCGACGACCGTCCAGGAGACTGCTTATGACCGTCCAGGAGACTGCTTATGACGACCACGCCTACCACGCCGCCAGTGGACCAGAAGTCGCTCCGGCGGGCGTTCTTGGCAAGCCTGTCTGGGACCTCACTCGAGTGGTACGACTTCGCGGTCTACTCGGCGACAGCTGCCTTGGTCTTCCCGCAGCTGTTCTTCCCCAACGAAAGTCCCCTTACTGGGTCGCTGCTGGCCTTCTCCACCTACGCGGTCGGCTACGTGTCGCGCCCGGTGGGTGGGATCGTGTTCGGTCGCCTCGGTGACGTCATCGGGCGCAAGAGAGTTCTTGTATACACCCTGGTCGTCATCGGCGTCGCCACCTTCCTGATCGGGCTGCTTCCTACCTACGGGGCAATCGGTGTCACCGCGCCGATCCTGTTGGTGCTGCTGCGCTTCGCGCAGGGTGTTGGTGTCGGTGGCGAGTGGGGTGGGGCGGTGTTGCTCTCTAGCGAGTTCGGCGACCCCTACAAGCGCGGATTCTGGTCATCTGCCGCCCAGATCGGGCCACCGGCGGGCAACCTGCTGGCCAATGGGGCTCTGGCGGCGCTGACCGTCAGCCTCACCAACGACCAGTTCCTCAACTGGGGCTGGCGGGTGGCGTTTCTACTGTCAGCTGTACTGATCGCTGCTGGTCTGTGGATCCGCCTCAAGCTCGAAGACACCCCGGTGTTCAAAGCCCTGGCAGAACACGGCGAACGTCCCACGGCGCCGGTTCGCGAGGTCTTCACGACCCAGGGTCGTCAGTTGCTGGCGGCCTGCCTCAGCCGTATCGGCCCTGACGTGGTCTACGCCCTCTTCGTCGTGTTCACGCTCTCCTACGGAACCAAGCAACTGGGGTTCTCTCGGGCCGAAGTCCTCGGGGCCATCCTGGTGGGGTCGACCGTACAACTGGCAGTCATCCCCCTCGCGGGCGCCTTATCCGACCGGGTCAACCGGCGGTGGGTCTATGGCCTGGCCGCGGCTGCGGCTGCCGTGTACTCGTTCGTGTTCTTCCCAGCTATCGGCACGAAGTCGGTCGCGTTGCTGTTCATCGGGGTCATCGTGGGCCTGATCCTTCACTCCATCATGTACGGACCGCAGGCTGCCTTCGTTGTTGAACAGTTCTCTCCGAAGTTGCGTTACATTGGCAGTTCGCTCACATACACGATCGCCGGAGTGTTCGGTGGCGCCATCGCCCCACTCGCGTTCACCGCCCTTCAGGGCGGATTCGGTAGCTGGGTGCCCGTCGGCATCTACGTGCTGGTCGCTTGTCTGCTCACCCTCCTGGGTCTGCGGATGGGCCGCGACCCCGACCGCGCCGAGGACGAGGCATACCTCGTGGGCGCCGCCTCGGGGAGCACACCCCAGGTCACACTCGACTGACTTAACGGGCTCTTCGACATGACGCGTGGTGAGGCGCGTCGCGACATGACCTTCAGCCTGGCGTAGGAGCCGGGCCTGGGGCCCCACGATTCGTGTTCGACCGAGAGCACGGACACGGAGGCCCCAGGTGAGGATTGAGGATAAAGCGCTGCCCGCTGCCGGTGCAGCGACGGCCCGGGAGCAGGACACGGGCGTGGCCGCGGCGGCGGGGATGTTGGGGTTGCCCGGGTTCCGGGTCGTCGCCGTCGCGGAACATGATGGCGAGCTGCAGGTGCAGGTGGAGACCACTGACGACCTTATCGGGTGCCCGTCGTGCGCGGCGGTGGCCGTCCTGCATGACCGGCAACTGCGCCTGGTCCGGGATCTGCCCGCCGGTGGGCGCCCGGTGCTGCTGTGCTGGTCGAGCGCGGGTGGGCGCCCGCCGTCGGAGCCACGCACCAGGCGGTGGCGGACCTGGTCTGACGGCTCAGGGATGACCGCGGTGACCTTCGCCGCCTGCAACCGGGCCCTGTGCGCGCGGCTGGAATAAGCCTTGTCGCCTAGCACCGCATCGGGTCTGGTCCGCGCCCGCCCGGACCCGGTGCGGGGCACCTGCAACCCGTCGAGCAGCGCCGAGAGGATCGGGGAGTCGTTCGCTGCCCCGCGGTCACCAGCACCACCAACGGCCGACCGTGCCCGTCGACCAGGGCATGGACCTTGCTGGTCAGGCCGCCACGCGAGCGCACCGATCGGTCATCGACACCTGCTCCCGGTTGGTGTTCGTGGCGTGCTGATGTGCCCGGGTGATCGTCGAATCCACCGACGTCTGCCAGTCCACCCCGCCCACCGTGTCGACCTCAGCAAGCAGCACCGTCAACACCTGGTCCCACACCCCGTCACGGGCGAAGCGGGCGTGCCGCTTCCACGCCGTCTGCCACTGCCCGAACTCTGCCGACAGATCCCGCCACGCCGACCCCGTCCGATACCGTCACACGCCGCCTCCACCGGCGCTGGCGCACTCACGCATCGTGCTGCATGAGTTCTACGAGTTCCTCCTCGACCGCGGACAGCGTCCGTTGATCAGTCCGGTTCCCCACTCACGGCGTCGGGAGCGCGGCTAGCTGCGCGAGTTCCCGCACCACAATCCGCTCGAGGGTTTCGACCGGCCGCGCCGGCACCGGAAGCGGTACGACCCTCCCGACCCGAAAGGCGTTCCTCGCCACCTGTCCGAGCGCCACTATGAGCAGGTTTGGGCCGAGTTGACCTGCGACCGCGACCGGGCGTTGATCATGGTGGCCACCGATTGCGGTGCGCGGCCCACGGAACTGCTCGCCATGACCGACGCGGACATCGACTGGGGTGATGCGTTGGTTCATGTGCTGCGCAAAGGCGGAGCGCGCACCCAGTGGCTTCCGGTCTCGCGGGATGCGATCATCTGGCTCCGCCGCTACCACGTGGGATCGGGCTACGTGGGCCGGCCAGCACGATCCGGCCTGGCTGCTCGCCCCGGCGAGCGGCGCGCGATGAACTACGGCGTCTACCGAGCCGTGTGCGCGCGCATCAACCGACGGCTGGGGACCAACTGGACTCCGCACCATCTCCGTCACACCGCCCGCGTCCGGATACTGGATGCCGGCATGGCGCTGCACGAGGTGCAGGAGATCATGGGCATCGGCATCTGACCGCGTTCATCACCAACACCCGCGGCGGCCATGTCGGGCGGGGCTCATGTCGGGATGCAATGAAGATTGATCGCCACCATGGGGTGCAGATTGAACAAAATCAGCCGTCTCGGCGACCGTGTTCAATCTTGGCCGCATCCGCGTGTTGGTCTTGACAGCCAGCGCCTGAAGGGTGCTGGCCCCGCCGGATGCGGATCCGATGAGCTAACCGATCCTGCGCTGCTCCGCTTTGACCAGTGTGCCAGGAAACGCCCCCCTATCGAAAAAGGCTCCGGACAGTTCATCTGCAACAGCCCTGGTCACGGGTTTGTTGGCGACGCAGATGGTGTCGGTGATGGTTCGCTTGCGGGACGGCGCTCGCGCTCTGGTCATGGTTTGCAGAGTGGCGTTGCCGCAGCGTTTTGGTGGGCTCAGTCCAGCGCTGCGAGAATCTGCTCAGCGACGTCGAGGGCGCCCACCCGCACGACCCACCGGGTGATGCCCCAGCGGTCGCGGGCGGAGTGCAGCTGCTCGACGATTTCAGGGATGGTGCCGATGAGCACGTAGGGAACGGCGAGCACATCGTGCACGGCGAGGTCGGCCTCCGCGGCGAACGGTCGTGCAGCCTGATGACGGTCGTCGGTGAGTTCCACGTGCTGGACCAATGCTTCCAGCGGAGGGGTTGACACTCCAGCTTCGACAGCACCGCTGCGCACCAGCCCGACATGGGTATCCAGCTGGGCGGCCGACCACGACACGGTGTGGGCATGGCCGTCGGCCAACGTGCGGCCCAGACCACTGAGACCGACGGCGTCGGCGTGGGCACCGCCCCAGCGCAGCAACGCGGGGTTTCCTCCACCGACGAGCACCGGCACCGGCTGCTGCACCGGCCGGGGGCCGGTGAGCTGGACGTCGGCGCGCCCACCGGCGGTCTCGGCGGCCACCGTATGGCCAGTCAACAGGTCACGAACCACGGTCGTCACCGAGATCATGCGCTTGATCCGGCCGGTCGGGGTGGGTCGTATGCGCCCGGTCATCGCCCACTCTGCCGAGGTGTGCCCGGCGCCGATACCCAACTCGGCGCGGCCATCAGAGACCACGTCCAGGGTGGCGACGTCACGGGCGAGCAGTAACGGGTCGTGAACACCTGCGTTGATCACGTAGCTGCCCAGGCGCAGCGTTGAGGTCACCGCCGCTGCGGCCGCGAGGGCGACGAAGGGTGACGGCCCGCTACCGGGGTGGTCGGAGACCAGTAATGCCCGACACCCCACGGACTCGCATCGTTGCGCCAGCGTGGCCCAGGAAATCTGGTCGGTCGGGGACGCCTGCACGGAAAGCTCGATCGGGCACTCGGTCACCCCGACAGGCTCACACCGGACAGGGCGGCAGCACAAGCGCTGACCAGAGCGCCTGGGGCGAAAAGGCTGCGGCGGCCGGTCATATGCGTGCCGTAGACCGAACTGATTGGGCCTTGTCCTTGCAGTTCGGTGGAGATCAGCCGCGTCGAAGTGAATCGCCCCGGCATGTCCGGAGACCTAGCGGTTTGAGAACTCAGCGGTGGGCTGGGCTCGGTTTTGAGCGTAGTAGGCGGTCTCGAGTTCGGCGGGTGGGATGTCGCCGCAGTACCGGTAGAGC
>JAABVA010001867.1_pt1 | contig 21797 bp, 23 predicted proteins | sample 5560331 | NCBI WGS metagenome assembly JAABVA01 (sample SAMN12812661, study PRJNA571458) | rock metagenome | isolation source: Antarctica rocks | place: Antarctica: Victoria Land, Mt New Zealand sud | collected 2016-01-07
GGCCTGCCACGAGCCTCCCGACTGCCGAGGGTCGCAACCTCCGTCTGCCAGGGCGTCGATCAACCTCTGTAGCGCGCTCACTTGGCCACCCGCTTACCGCAGACTGGGCCGACACCAGCAGCGACCGAGGAAGGGTCCACCAGAGGTGCACCGCAACTCCGGCACGCCGTGGTGATCCGGTAACCGGCCAGTGCCAGCCGGTGCAACACGTCATCCCCGGCAAGGGCACGCGGGGTGACTCTTGCGGTAGAATCTACTGTGGACGATGCGCCTGAGCGGGTGGCTGAATTTACGAACGGGACCTCAGTGACGGGGTCCCGTTCCCACGTCGCGGCGGCCCTCATAGGGCACCGTCCTCGGGGAGGCTCTCGACGTAGCGGTCGAGTGACCTGGCGGTGATGAAGCCGCGCCGTCCGATCTTTACCTTCACGAGATCGCCGCGCTTGACCAGCTCGTAGGTGGTTGTGCGGCCGATCCCTCCGAGCGTCTGGCGTGCCTCCTCAATAGAGATCAAGAGACGTCGCGCTCCTGTCTCATTCATCCGCTAGCGCCTTCCTGTCGTTCCGCTGGTGTCCCCCGGTGTGCTGGGGTGCATTGACAGAATGCAGGGTTAGGTGCAGGGTTGTCCCTGTGATTACGGGTACGGAACCGGGGGGCTCCGCCAACGAGGACACCCCCTGGCTCGACGGCGGTGACGGCTTCCGCGTCAAGGTCGCCGAGAGCTACGGCATTTCGGCCGAGGAGCGCTACCTACCCGTTTGGTTCGAAATCGAAGTTGACGGCGATCTAGACGGGCCGGGGTGGTTCACTCGAATCGAGATTCGTGATGGAGCACCCTGCTGCACCGAACTCCGGTTCACAAGCCCGCCGGGAGTCCGGGAGATTCGGCAGATAGACCTCCGCAGGGTGCAACTAGCGGCGCTTGTTGAGGACTTCACCGCGGCCTGGTCGCTCAAGGTCATTCGCGGTGAGGACGGGCAGGTCGAGTCCATGGAGATCCCTTGGATCGGCACCGCTGCGCATGGACAAGCCCGACGTGCCGTTCAGAGGGCACGCGCTGTGCGAGGTAGGCGTGCGATCACGCCGGAGGTGTTGCGCACTGTCGCCGAGGTCTACCGAGAGAACCTGTCTTCCTACCCAACCAAGGCCGTAAGGGAGACCTTCGGCGTGTCGGAACGAATGGCCAGTGAGTACGTCCAGCGAGCACGCCGAGCGGGGTTACTCCCGCCGACCGTGGCAGGAAAAAAGAAGGCGTAGCCATCATGGGAAAGAACGCGAACGGCGAGGGCAGCATCTACAGGCGCACGAAGGACGGCAAGGTCGTCCGGTACGAGGGTGCGCTGACCTACGACGACCCTGAAACGGGCAAGTCACGGCGGCACACGGTCTATGGCAAGACCCGGCCAGAGGTGCGAGAGAAGCTCAAGATCGCACGCGACCGACTCGCGGCTGGTGGCCCGGTTAAGGACGCCAAGCGTTCGGTTGCCGACTGGCTGGAACACTGGCGCAAGACGACGCTGGCAGCCTCGGACCGCAAAGAGTCGACGCGGGCGCTGTACGAGAACCTGAGCCGCAACCATCTTGAACGCGAGCCGTTCGGCAGGATCACCCTGGACAAGCTGAAGCCATCTGATGTCGAGGGCCTGGTGCTGACACTGCGCCGCAGCACAAAGACCAGCATCGACGGACCCGTGCGAGCGTTGGCTGACTCTACGATCCGCACCACGTACACAGTCCTGCGCGCGGCACTTGACGGAGCGGTACGGGATGGGCTGCTGGCGCGAAATCCCGCCGCCGCTATCAAGCGGCCCGGTGTCGAGCGCATCGAGGCCAAGCACGTCGAGTCGGTGGACGTAACCGCGCTACTCGGGGCAGCGAAGGACTCGCGCTACCGCCCCGCGCTCGTGCTCATCGCGGCCACCGGGCTACGGCGCGGCGAGGCGCTGGCGCTGCGGTGGGAGCACGTCGACCTCGATGCGGGCGCGCTGCTCGTGCGGGGCACCCTCGGCCGGATCAACGGTCGGCTACTGGTCACCGAACCGAAGACGGCACGGTCCCGGCGAGCCGTGCCCCTCTCCCCCGCCGTGGTGGCTCTGCTGCGCACTCACCGCAAGGCGCAGCTCGAAGAGAGGATGCGCGCTGCGAACGTGTGGCAGGAGACCGGACACGTGTTCACCACCGAGTCGGGTCTACCGGTCGACCCACGGAACTTGCTTCGGGTCATCACGGCTGCAGCGAAGGCAGCCAACCTCGAAGGCGTCGGCGTCCACACCCTGCGGCACAGTGCGGCCGTCGCCTGGCTCGAAGCCGGGGTACACATCAAGGCCGTGAGCGACTTGCTCGGGCACTCGTCAATCGCGATCACCGGTGACGTCTACGGACACACCAGCGACAACACCGCGCGCTCCGCCATCGATGGGTTGTCCAGTGCGCTCGGGCTGTGAATGCTGTACTTCTCGCGGGTTGCTGTACCGGTTGCTGTATCTGACCTCCAGACGGGACAAGAGGCGACTCCCGATGATCCGAGAACCGCCTCTGACCTGCTGTTATTCGGTCGGGCTGACAGGATTTGAACCTGCGACCCCTTGACCCCCAGTCAAGTGCGCTACCAAGCTGCGCCACAGCCCGAACACGCCCGCGAACGAGCGCCCGATGAGGTTACCGCAGCCTGGCACCGCCCGACGAACCGGCCGGTCAGCCGCACGCTGCGAACCCGTCAGCCCGCTTCAGCGCCAGCCGAGCTCCGGCGCGAGCTCGCGCAGTACCGTGTCGAGCACGTGCACGTTGTAGTCGACGCCCAGCTGGTTGGGGATCGTCAGCAGCAGGGTGTCCGCCGCCGCGATCGCCTCGTCCTCGGCCAGCTCCTTCACCAGCTGTTCCGGCTCGCCGGCGTAGGTCTTGCCGAACCGCGCGAGGCCACCGTCGAGCTGACCGACCTGGTCCTGGCTGCCGGCTTCACCACCGAAATACGCCCGGTCCAGGTCGCTGACCACCGGGAAGATGCTGCGGCTGACCGAGACCCGCGGCTCGCGCTCGTGACCGGCGGCCGTTCAGGCGTCGCGGAACCGGTGGATCTGCTCGGCCTGCAGCTGGTGGAACGGCACCCCGGTGTCCTCGGTGAGCAGCGTCGAGCTCATCAGGTTCATGCCCTGCTCGGCGGTCCATTCCGCCGTCGCCCGCGTGCCGGCGCCCCACCAGATCCGCTCGCGCAGCCCGGGCGAGTGCGGCTCGAGCTGAAGCAGTCCGGGCGGGTTAGGAAACATCGGCCGCGGGTTCGGCTGCGCGAACCCCTCGCCCTCGAGCATCTCGAGGAAGATCCGCGTGTGCTCCCTGGCCATCGCCGCATGGTCGGAGCCCTCGCCAGGCGCGTAGCCGAAGTACCGGAACCCGTCGATCACCTGCTCCGGCGACCCCCGGCTGATGCCCAGCTGAAGTCGGCCGCCGGCGATGAGGTCGGCCGCGCCGGCGTCTTCGGTCATGTAGAGCGGGTTCTCGTAGCGCATGTCGATCACGCCGGTCCCAATCTCAATCCGGTCGGTCCTGGCCCCGATGGCGGCGAGCAGCGGGAAGGGTGCGGCCAGCTGCCGGGCGAAGTGATGCACCCGGAAGTACGCCCCATCCACCCCCAGCTGCTCGGCGGCGACGGCCAGATCGATGGACTGCAGCAGCGCGTCGGAGGCGGAGCGGGTCTGCGACTGCGGCGACGGCGTCCAGTGGCCGAACGACAGGAATCCGATGTTCTTCATGTTTGGTTGAACATGCAACGATCCGGCTATCTTCCCTGGTGCCTTGGCGACGAGGAAAGCTCAGCGCTTGCGGCGGTCCCGCTTCTCCCGCACCCGCACGTTCACGCGTACCGGGCTGCCGGTGAAGTCGAAGCTCTCCCGCAGCTTGCGCTCCAGGAACCGCCGGTACCCGGCCTCCAAAAACCCCGTGGTGAACAGCACGAACGTCGGCGGACGGGTCGCGGCCTGTGTCGCGAACAGCACCCGCGGCAGCCGACCACCACGCATCGGCGGCGGCGTGGACTCCACCACCTGGGTCAGCCAGGTGTTCAGCTGCCCGGTGGGGATGCGCTTGTCCCAGGACGCCAGCGAGGTCCGCAGCGCTGGCACCAGCTTGGCCACACTGCGCCCGGTGTGCGCGGAGATGTTCACCCGCTGCGCCCACGGCACCCGGGCCAGGTCGCGGTCGATCTCCCGCTCCAGCACGTACCGGCGGTCCTCGTCGACCAGGTCCCACTTGTTGAACGCCAGCACCAACGCCCGACCGGCATCGGCGACCATGGACAGCACCCGCAGGTCCTGCTCGCTGATCACCTCGTGCGCGTCGATCAGCAGCACCGCCACCTCGGCGGCCTCGATCGCCGAGCGGGTGCGCAGCGAGGCGTAGAACTCTGCCCCACTGGCATGGCTCACCCGCTTGCGCAAGCCCGCGGTGTCCACGAACCGCCAGATCTGCCCGCCGAGCTCCACCAGCGAGTCCACCGGGTCCACCGTGGTGCCCGCGATCTCATGCACCACCGACCGCTCGTCGCCGGTGAGCCGGTTGAGCAGGCTGGACTTGCCCACGTTGGGCTTGCCGACCAGCGCCACCCGGCGCGGCCCCGCCACCGGGTCACCCTCCCGCGGGGTGTGCGGCAACGCGGCCAGGATCTCGTCCAGCAGGTCACCGGTACCCCGTCCGTGGGTGGCACTCACCGGATGCGGCTGCCCCAGCCCCAGCGACCACAGGGCCGCCGCCTCGGACTCCGTGCGTTCGTCGTCGACCTTGTTCGCGGCCAGCAGCACGGGAATCTTGCCGCGGCGCAGCACCCGGGCGGCCGCCTCGTCCGTCGCGGTGGCACCGACCACGGTGTCCACCACGAGCAGCACCACGTCGGCGGTCTTCATCGCCTGCTCCGCCTGGGCGGCCACGGACTTCTGCAGACCCTTGGCGTCGGGTTCCCAGCCACCCGTGTCCTGCACGGTGAAGCGACGGCCGTTCCAGTTGGCGTCGTAGGACACCCGGTCGCGGGTGACGCCAGGCACGTCCTGCACCACCGCCTCGCGGCGACCAATGATGCGGTTGACCAGCGTGGACTTGCCCACGTTGGGCCGGCCGACCACGGCGAGCACCGGTACGGCCTCCTCCGGGCCGTGGTCGTCGCCGAACTCCTCGGCGGCGAGCTCCCAGTCGGCTTCGTCGCTCCAGATGCCGTCGCCCGAGATCAGGCCTTCCTCGGTCACTGCCTTACTCCAGTCTCTGCCGCGACCAGCGCGCACAGGCGGTCGAGGACCTCATCGACGCCCAGCCCGCTGGTGTCCACGGCGACGGCGTCCTTTGCGGGCCGCAACGGCGAGGTCAGCCGGGTGGAATCGAGATGGTCGCGCCGCTGCACGTCGGCCAGCACGGCGTCGTAGTCCGATTCCCGGCCCTCCGCGCGGTCCTGTTGGGTGCGGCGGTCGGCGCGGTCCTTGGCGGAGGCGGTCAGGTAGACCTTGACGTCGGCGTCCGGCAGTACCACGGTGCCGATGTCCCGGCCCTCCACCACGATGCCGTTGGCGGCAGCCTCGGCGATCTCCCGCTGCCGGGCCACCAGACGCTCCCGCACCTCCGGCACCGCCGACACCGCGGACACCGCCTGCGTCACGGCGGCGCCGCGGATCTCCGCGGACACGTCCTGCCCGCCCAGTTGCACCCACGGACGCTCCGGGTCGGTGCCGATGGTCAGCGGCAGCTCGGCGGTGACGGCCGCCACTGCGCCGGCGTCGTCCGGGTCCAGATCGGAGCGCAGCACGTGCAAGGTGGCGGTGCGGTACATCGCACCGGTGTCCAGGTAGCTTCCGCCCAGCTGCACCGCGAGCCGGCGCGCGAGGGTGGACTTCCCGGTGCCCGAGGGCCCGTCCATCGCGATGACGATGCTCCGATGTTCCGCGCTCATAGCCCCACCGCGCTGTACAGGCTGGCGACCTCGCCGCGGTTGAGTACCCGCAGCGAACCGGGCCGCTGCTCACCCAGGCTCAGCGGGCCCAGATCGGTCCGCACCAGGCGCTGCACGGGATGTCCCACGGCCTCCAGGAGACGCCGGACGACGTGCTTGCGGCCCTCGTGCAGCACGACCTTGACCAGCGCCTTGCCCTCCCATACGTCCACCACCGCGAAGCTGTCGACCTTAGCCGGCCCGTCCTCGAGCTCCACGCCCTCGCGCAGCTGCTTGCCGATGCCCTTGGGGATCGGTCCGGGCACATTGGCCAGGTAGGTCTTGGACACCTCGAAGGAGGGGTGCATCAGCCGATGGGCGAGGTCGCCGTCGTTGGTGAGCAACAGCAGTCCCTCGGTGTCGGCGTCCAGCCTGCCCACGTGGAACAGCCGGTGCCCGGCGGCCACTCGCTCGGCCACGATGTCGCCCACGCAGGACCGGCCCCGGTCGTCGGACATGGTGGAGTGCATGCCGCGGGGCTTGTTCAGCACCAGGTGCACCAGGTCCTCGGTCACCATCACCCGGGCTCCGTCCACCCGGACCACGGCGTTGCGCGGGTCGATCCGGCGGCCCATCTCCATGACGATCGCCCCGTCGACCTCCACCCGGCCCTCGGCGATCATCTCCTCGGCGGCGCGCCGGGAGGCGATGCCGGCCTGGGCCAGCACCTTCTGCAGCCGCACACCCCACGGGTCGTTCTCGTGCTCAGGCATTTTCGTCCATGTCGATCAGGTCCACCTCGGGAAGCAATGGCGCCAGCGGAGGCAGGTCCGCCAGCGAAGACAGGCCGAGTCGTTCCAGGAACAGCTCGGTCGTCGAGTACAGGGTCGCGTGGGTGTCGGGGTCGATGCCGGCCTCGGCCACCAGGCCACGAGCCAGCAACGTGCGCATCACACCGTCCACATTCACCCCGCGGACCGCAGCGACGCGAGCGCGGGTGAGAGGTTGACGGTAGGCCACCACGGCCAAGGTCTCCAACGCCGCCCTGGTCAGGCGACTACGGGCACCGTCGAGCAGCAACCTTTCCACGTAGGGCGCATGCACATCCCTGGTGAAAAATCGCCAACCCTCCCCCACTCTACGCAGGTCGATGCCACTGCCCCGCTCGGTGAATGCCGCGCTCATCCGCCGCAAGGCCGCCAGCACTCGCTCGGTGGGCTCCTCGACGGCCCCGGCCAGCACCTGCTCCGAGGCCGGCGTGTCCACCACCAGCAGCACCGCCTCCAGCGCGGATTCCAATTCGGCGTCGGTCACCGGTAGTTCTCGCCCAGCGCGGCGACCTCCGCGAGCGCCTCCCCCGACCACCGCACCGACAACGCGCCCAGCGGCTGCTCCTGGTCGAACACCACGGCCGCCTCCCGGTAGAGCTCCAGCAGCCCCAGGAAACGAGCCACCACCTGCACCGGGTGCTCGCAGTCGGCGACCAGCTCGGCAAAGCCCAGCCACCGCTCGGCGCCGGCCGCCCGCAGCCGCTGCAGCAGCAGCGCGGCCTGCTCGGGAACCGAGACCCGGGGCAGGTGCAGGTGGGCCAGGCTCACCTCCGGCGGCGGGGGCGCCGGTCGGAACGCCGCGGCGGCCACCTCCGCGAACTGCGCCCCGTCCACGCCCAACAGCACCTCGGGCAACAACGCGGCGAAGCGGTCCTCCAACGCCACCGAACGCGGGTAGCGACGCAGCGCGGCCGCCTCCAGCTCGCGGAACAGGTCGGCGACCTGCTTGTACGCGCGGTACTGCAGCAGCCGGGCGAAGATGAGGTCGCGGGCCTCCAGCAACGCCAGGTCCTCGGCGTCCTCGATCTCGCCCGAGGGCAGCAGCCGCGCGGTCTTCAGGTCCAGCAACGTGGCGGCGATCACCAGGAACTCGGTGGTCTCCTCCAGCCCGGCGCCGGCGCCCAGGGCGCGGGTGTAGGCGATGAACTCGTCGGTCACCTGGTGCAACGCGACCTCGGTGACGTCCATCCTGCGCTGGCTGATGAGCTGCAGCAGCAGGTCGAAGGGGCCCTCGAAGTTCCGCAGCCGGACGGTGAACCTGCTCGCCGGCTCCCGCGGCTCGTCGGCGTCCGCCAGCTCGCGGGCGTCGACAAGCTCGGCCGTCACGGGCTCACCGGGCGAGGACCTCCCGGGCCAACGCCCGGTAGGCGGCCGCACCGGCCGAGCTGGGGGCCCAGGTGATGATCGACTGCCCGGCCACCGAGGTCTCCGGGAACTTCACCGTGCGGTTGATCACCGTGTCGTAGACCGCGTCGCCGAACACCTCCACCACCCGGGACATGATCTCCCTGGCATGCAGGGTGCGGGCGTCGAACATCGTCACCAGGATCCCCGACAGCGCCAGCCGCGGGTTGAGCCGGTCGCGCACCTTGTCCATGGTGTCGTTGAGCAGGGCCAGTCCGCGCAGGCTGAAGTACTCGCACTCCATCGGGATGACCACGCCGTCCGCGCAGGCCAGCGCGTTCACCGTGAGCAGGCCCAGGGAGGGCTGGCAGTCGATGAGGATGTAGTCGTAGCGGTCCAGCACCGAGTGCAGCACCCGGCCGAGGGTCTGCTCCCTGCCCACCTCGTTGACCAGCTGGATCTCCGCGGCGGACAGGTCGATGTTGCTGGGCAGCAGATCGACGCCGTCGATCCCGGTGTGCAGCAGCACCTCGTCCACCGAGGCCCGCGGTTCGACGAGCAGGTTGTGCACTGTCAGGTCCAGCTCGTGGTGCGCGATGCCCAGACCGGCGGACAGCGCGCCCTGCGGGTCGAGGTCGACCAGCAACACCCGGCGGCCACACTCTGCGAGCGCGGCACCGAGGTTGATGGTGGACGTGGTCTTGCCCACGCCGCCCTTCTGGTTGCACATCGCGAGCACGCGGGCCGGCCCGTGACTGCTCAGGGGCGCGGGTTCGGGGACCTCGCGGAGTGGGCGTCCGGTGGGGCCCAGCGCTGCCGTGTCCGTTGCCTGGGGGTCCGCTCCCGTTGGGGTGACCTGCGGTATCGACACGGTGCGGTGCCTCCCCTTCGGTGTGCTCTAGGCGCCTGGTTGTCGGCGGTTTACAGGGTGCCGACGTGGTCGCTCACGGTTGTTGCCGAGACCGAGCCTAGAAGTCGGCACCACGCGGCGGCAACGCGCCCCGCCCAGGCGCTGTGACGTTCTTCACCTGGCTCGGGGATGGGCACCCGCCCACACCTCCCGCAGTCCGTCCACCGTCACCATCGTGTACACCTGGGTGGTCGTCACCGAGGCGTGCCCCAGCAGCTCCTGGACCACCCGGACGTCGGCGCCGCCGTCCAGCAGGTGGGTGGCGAAGGAGTGCCGCAGGGTGTGCGGCGAGACGTCGGTACTGATTCCCGCTCGCGCGGCCGCCGTCTGCAGCACCTGCCAGGCGCTCTGCCGCGACAGCCGCCCACCGCGAGCGTTGAGAAACAGTGCCGGCTGACTCCGCGCGATCAGGGCCGGTCGGCCCCGCACCAGATAGGCCTGCACCGCGGCCAGCGCCGGGCGCCCGACGGGCACCAAGCGTTGTTTACCGCCCTTGCCGGCCAGCACCACGGAGCGGCTGTCGGTGTCCAGGTCGTCCACGTCGAGCCCCACGACCTCGGAGATTCGCGCTCCGGTGGAGTACAGCAGCTCCAGCAGGGCACGATCGCGCAGCTGACGGGGCCCGGCGACGTCCACGGGACCGCCCGCCGCGTCCAGCAAGGCCAGCACCCGGTCCACCGACAGCGCCTTCGGCAGCCGCTTGGGTCCGCTGGGCGGACGCACCTCCCTGGCGACGTCCACGGCCGCGATGCCCTCGCTGGTGGCGAAGCGGTGCAGTCCCCTGGCCGCGACGAGCGCCCGCGCGGCAGATGATGCCGCCAGGGCAGTCATTCCGCGCTCGGCGTCGCCGCTGCGCAGCGTCACGACGAAGGAGCTCACGTCCTGCTCCCCCACGGCGGCAAGATCGGTGACGCCGCGGTCGGCCAGGTGCTGCAGGTACCGGCGCAGGTCGCGACGGTAGGACTCCAGGGTGTTGCGCGCGCTGCCCTTCTCGACGGCGAGGTGGTCGAGGTAGCCCTGCACCTGCGCGACGAGCAGCGTCGAGGGTTCGGGCACGGTTGTCAGCATCCTCTCCTCAGCGGCCAAGCACGCCCAGCCACGCCGCCGCCGCGTGCTGCGAATGTGTGTCCCACCGCCACACCGACGGAGATACTGTGCGCGGATGAGCCAAGCCCACCGTGACGATGCCGCCGGTCCCGTGAACAACGCCCAGCGGGACGAGACCCGCGCTGTGCTCGGCCACCACTACGCCAACGGCGCGCTGCCCAGCGATCAGTACTCCGACCGGATGGGCACCGCGGCGACGGCAGCGACCGTTGCCGACCTCCGGGAGCTGTTCGGCGACCTGCCCGCGCCCTACCCGTTGTCCCTGGGCGGGCAGCCCTCCCCCGGGCAGCCGCCCTATCCGGCGCCTGCGCAGCCGTACGGACCGCCTCCCGGCTACGGACCACCTCCCGGCTACGGACCGCCACCTGCCGGCCAGGGCGCACCGCCGTACGGCTACCCCCAGCCCGCACCAGGAGCGCCCTTTGGCATCGATCCGCGGACGGGAATTCTTTTCTCCGACAAGCAGAAGCTGATCGCCGGCTTGCTGCAGCTGCTGGTGGGTGGCTTGGGGATCGGACGCTTCTACACCGGCCACACCGGGATCGCCATTGCCCAGCTGCTCACCTGCGGCGGATGTGGCGTCTGGTCGCTCGTCGACGGCATCATGATGCTCACCGGCAACGTCACCGACGCCCAGGGCCGCCCACTGCGCGACTGAGGCGCCTGCCCTCCGCTGCGCTTACAGTTCTGGGTATGACGCACGCGGGCGACTTCGGGCATCTCCGGGTCGACGACGTCGGCCGGGAGGAGGCGCGGATGGCGCTCGGCCGGCACTTCTCGGCGGGAAGGATCGACTACGCCGAGTACGAGGACCGCGTCGGGGTCGCCATGACGGCCCGCACCTTCGCCGATCTCCGGCCGCTGTTCGCCGATCTCCCGGAACCGCATCCCCGCTCGCTCGCCCCGCAGGGACCGGCCCCCGCGCTGCCGAACTGGGGCCCGGCAGCGTCCCCTGCGCCCTACCAGCAGCACGTGCCGGCGCCCTACGGCGTGGAACCGCGCACCGGACGCCCCTACTCGGACAAGCAGCGGGTGGTCGCGGGACTGCTGCAGGTCTTCCTGGGCTGCTTCGGCGTCGGAAGGTTCTACACCGGGCACAGCGGCATCGGCTTGGCTCAGCTGTTGCTGACCATGCTCACGTTCGGACTGTTTGCTCCGGTCACGGTCGTCTGGGGCGTGATCGACGGCGTCCTGATGCTCACCGGCGGCGTCACCGACAACCTGGGCCGTCCGTTGCGGTAATTCGCTCAGCCGTGCTGACGCGCGCTGAATGCGCTGGGGCGATCCTGCCAGGGCGCGGTGGTCGGACGCAGCTGCCCGACACCGGCTCGCACCGCGGCCAGCGCCAGCAGGCCGGCCGCGGTCGATGCGTTCACGATCTCCCCGCACAGCACCCGGGAGACCGCCTGCTCCCAGGGCACCCTGGCGATCACCAGGTCCGCCTCCTCGTGCTCCCCTGCCGCCCGGTCCACCTCGGACAAGCCCTGCGCGAGGTACACCCGCACCGACTCGTCGGTGAAGCCGGGCGAGGCAGCCACGTCGACGAGTACCGACCACTGCGCACCGGCGAGGCCGACCTCCTCGGCGAGCTCCCGCTGCGCGGCCGGTAACGGCTCTTCCTCGGCCACGTCGAGCAGCCCAGCCGGCAGCTCCCACAGCCGCCGGCCCAACGGGTGACGGTACTGGTGGATGAGCACGACCTGCTCGTCGTCGTCGATGGCCAGCACTGCAACCGCACCGTGGTGCTCCACCACCTCGCGCGTTCCGGTGCCGCCACCGGGCATCCGCAGCTCGTCCACCCGCAGCGCCAGCACCGCACCTTCGTAGGCCGTGCGGCTGGCGTCGACGGTGAAGGCGTGGCTACCCGGGTCGCCGGCGCTCACAGGGCGGCCGCCGCGGAGTCGCGCCGGGTGACCTCCACGGGCAGGCGCTCGGCCGCCTCGTAGTCGATCGCGGCCCGGATGAACGCGGCGAACAAGGGGTGCGGGCGGGTGGGCCTGCTCTTCAGCTCCGGATGGGCCTGGGTGGCGACGAAGAAGGGGTGCACCTCGGCGGGCAGCTCCACGAATTCCACCAGGTCACCGTCGGGCGAGGTGCCACTGAAGCACAGGCCGGCCTCGGTCAGCCGCTTGCGGTAGTTGTTGTTCACCTCGTAGCGGTGGCGGTGCCGCTCGGACACCTCGGTGCTCTGGTACGCGGTGGCCACCACCGAGCCGGACCGCAACACCGCGGGGTAGGCACCCAGACGCATGCTGGCGCCCATGTCCGCTTCCCCCGCGACGACGTCGGCCTGGTCGGCCATCGTGGAGATCACCGGGTGCGGGGTCTCGGCGTCGAACTCGCTGGAGTTGGCCCCGTCGAGGCCGGCGAGGTCACGCGCGGCCTCGATCACCATGCACTGCAGGCCCAGGCAGAGCCCCAGCAGCGGAACGCCCCTGGTTCTGGCGAAGCGGATGGCGCCGAGTTTGCCTTCGATGCCTCGGACCCCGAACCCACCGGGGATCAGCACACCGTCCACATCGGACAGCGCCGCGGATGCACCATTCTCCGTCGCGCACACATCGGAGGCGACCCAGACGATCTCCACCTTGGCGCGATGGGCGAAACCGCCGGCCCGAACCGCTTCGGTGACGGAGAGGTAGGCGTCCGGCAGGTCCACGTACTTGCCGACGATGGCAATGCGCACGTGCTCCTGCGGCTCGTGGACGCGGCGCAGGAGGTCACCCCACACCGTCCAGTCCACATCGCGGAAGGGCAGCCCGAGTCGGCGCACCACGTAGGCGTCCAGGCCTTCGCGGTGCAGAACCTTGGGGATGTCGTAGATGGACGGGGCGTCCGGGGTGGACACCACGCCGTCGTAGTCGACGTCGCACATCAGCGAGATCTTGCGCTTCAGGCCGTCGGGGACGTCCCGGTCGGCCCGCAGGATCAGCGCGTCCGGCTGGATACCGATGTTGCGCAGGGCGGCCACCGAGTGCTGGGTGGGCTTGGTCTTCAGCTCCCCCGAGGGCGCGAGGAACGGCACCAGCGAGACGTGCAGGAAGAAGATGTTGTCCCGCCCGACGTCGTGGCGCACCTGCCGGGCGGCCTCCAGGAAGGGCTGCGACTCGATGTCCCCGACGGTGCCGCCGACTTCGGTGATCACCACGTCCGGGATCTGGCCCTGCAGATCGGGCTCGGTCATCGCCACGATCCGGGCCTTGATCTCGTCGGTGATGTGCGGGATCACCTGCACGGTGTCCCCGAGGTACTCACCGCGGCGCTCCTTGGCGATCACCGTCGAGTACACCTGGCCGGTGGTGACGTTGGCCCAGCTCGGCAGGTCACGGTCGAGGAAGCGCTCGTAGTGGCCGACGTCGAGGTCGGTCTCGGCGCCGTCCTCGGTGACGAACACCTCGCCGTGCTGGAACGGGTTCATCGTTCCCGGGTCGACGTTGAGGTAGGGATCCAGCTTCTGCATCGTCACGCGCAGTCCCCGCGCGGTGAGCAGCTGACCCAGGCTCGACGCCGTCAGTCCCTTACCCAGTGAGGATGCGACTCCACCGGTGACGAAGATGTGCTTGGCGACATGCGCGTGACGTGACTGGTGCAAGGAAGCTCCCGTGAGATGAGGTGCAGTGCCACATTGAGCCGGCGGTCGGATCGAACTGACGGCTGTGACTCACGGAACCCCACGCTAACACGAACAGGGCCGGCAACGACGTCCCCGTCAGCCCTGAGCGGACACCGTCATTCCCTGCGCGGTACGGGAGGTCCCGTACCGGCCCGTCCGACCCTGCAGCTGCTCTTGCAGACCGAGCACCGTGGTGATTTGTCCGGCCGAGGTGTCCACGTTGTCCACCGTGGTCAGCGCAGCGGTGATGTCGGCGTCGGCCCGGGCGATACCGATGGGGCCGTTGCCGTCCGCGGAGCCGGTGCGGCCGGCCAGCACCACGCCGGCACTGGTGCGGTCCAGTGCGGCCGCTAAACGCGCCACCGTGGACGCCCGGTCGCCGGCGCCGTCACCGGTGACCGCGCCGCCGGTGAGGACGAGTCCCAGCTGCCCCGGGGCCAGTGGGCCGCCGCCCGCGCCGAGGAAACCACCGGCCTGCAGGGCCTGCACGGCCACCGAGAGCTCGGCGGGGGGGGTGCGCGGCTTGGCCGTCTTGGCGTCGAGGAGCAATACCGATCCCAGTAGGGCTCCGGCGAGGCTCCCGGGGTCGACCGCGCCGGTGGGCAGCTGCACCCCGGCCGGGATCACGTTGGTGATGGTGGAACGCACCTGGTCGGCGTTGGCGGGGTTGACGAAGGCGGGCGTGAGCGCGACCTGTCCGGCCACCGAGCCACCGGCCTGCCCGATGAGCTTGACCAGGGCGTCGCGGTCACCGGAGTTGGCGTCAGGTGCGGTGAAGATCACCACGCTGCGCTGGGACAACACGCCCCGCAGGGCCAACGGCGCCACCGCGGAGTCGAAGCCGTTTGCGGAGTTCAGCTGCTGGCGCAGCGCGTTGCGCTCGGTCTCCAGGGCTCCCACATTTTCCTGGAGGCCGGTCTTGTCGTTGCGCAGTCCGGAGAGCAACCCTTCGGACACCGAGGTGGAGCCGAGCACCACGCCGAGGGCCAGGGCCAGGAACACCGCCGAGATCGAGACGATGTGATGACGCAGCGTGATCACTTCAGCAGCCCCTTGGCCCAGTCGTAGAAGGAGTGCCACAGGACGACGGCGTGGTCGGCGTAGACCTGCCCGGCGTCGGAAACCAGCAGCGCGATGACGATCGCCACGAACGCGGCGAGCACCAGCAGCAGCACGGTCGAGAAGGACACGCGGCTGCGGTACAGCGTGGCGACGGCCTTGCCGTCCACCAGCTTGGACCCGACCTTGAGCCGGGTGAGGAAGGTGGAGGGATTGGAGTCACGCCGTCCGCTGTCCAGGAACTCGTCCAAGGTGGCCGCCGAGCCCACGCTCACGATCAACGACGCGTTGTTGTGGTCGGCCAGCAGCAGCGCCAGGTCCTCGCTCGAGCCCGACGCGGGGAAGGTCATCGCCCCGATGCCGAGGTCCTGAATTCGCTCCAGCCCTGGCGCGTGGCCGTCGGAGTGTGCCGGCAGCACCACTTGCGCGCCGCACTTGAGCGTTTCGGTGCCGATGCCGTCGGGATCGCCCACGATGAGGTCGGGCGTGTAACCGGCCGCGGTGAGCGCGTCGGCTCCCCCGTCGACGCCCACCAGAATGGGCCCGTACTCCTTGATGAAGGGCTTGAGTCGCCGGAGGTCCGCGGCGTGGTCGTAGCCGTTGCTCACCACCACCACGTGCCGGTCGCGCATGTTGATCTGCACCTCCGGCACGCCGACGCCGTCGAGCAGCAAGGAGCTCTCCCTGCGGATGAACTCGATGGTGTTGCCGGAGAAGGCCTCGAGGTGGTCGACCAGGCCGGTCTTGGCCTCGACCATGAGATCGGCCACCGACTCCGGAGTCTGCTCCGTGCCGGTGGCCAGCTCCCGATCCCCGGAGAAGACCACACCGTCGTGCAGCCGCAGCTTGGTGCCGTCCTTAACCTTGCGGAACAGGCCTTCGCCCGTGCTGTCGACCAACGGGATACCGGCACCGACCAGGATCTCGGGTCCGAGGTTGGGATAGCGGCCGGAGATCGACGGCGAGGCGTTGACTACCGCGGACACCTCCGCGGCCACCAGGGCATCGGCGGTGGCCCGGTCGAGGTCCATCTCGTCCAGCACGGCGACGTCCCCTGGCCCGACGCGGCGGAGCAGTCGGTTGGTGTTGCGGTCGATTCTTGCTACCCCGATCACGCCCGGTAGGGCGTCTGGCGAGCGGGTGAGCAAACCGGAAATCTTCATGGCCTCGATGATGACCCGCGGTGCTCGTCGCCCGGTGGAGGCGCGCCGCAAGGGAGCGGGGTCGCCTCAGGCCGAGCGTGCGGTGGCCGCGGCAGCCAACAGCTCCTCCGCGTGTGCCCGGCCGGTCTCGGTGTCTTCCAGCCCGGCGAGCATGCGGGCCAGTTCGGCCACCCGTTGCTCCTGGTCGAGTGTGCGGACCCCGCTGACGACGACGGTGCCGCCCTTGGTGAGTTTGTCCACGACGAGATGCCGATCGGCGAATGCGGCAACCTGCGGCAAGTGGGTGACCACCACCACCTGGTGGGTGCGCGCCAGCTTCGCCAGCCGCCGACCCACCTCCACCGCGGCGCGACCGCCGACGCCGGCGTCGACCTCGTCGAAGACCAGGGTGGCCGTGGTGTCCGCCTTCGCCAGCACCACCTCGAGTGCGAGCATCACCCGGGAGAGCTCACCGCCGGAGGCACTGCGGCCCACCGCAAGCGCCGGCGCACCGGCATGCGCGGCCAGCCGCAGCTCCACCTCGTCCACCCCCCATGCACCCGCGTGCACCCGCGCGCCGTCGACCTCGATGCCGCTGACGTCGTCCTCGTTCGCGGCTCGGGGATGCACCTGCACCTGCAGCTTGGCCTGGCCCATCGCGAGGCCGGCCAGCTCGGCCGACACCGCGGAGGCAAACGTGGCGGCCGCCTTGCGCCGAGCCGCGCTGAGCTTGCCTGCCGCGGCCCGCAGCTGCGCGGCGCAATCATCCCGTTGCTGCGCGAGCGCGGTCAGCGCGTCCTCCGAGACGTCGACCTCCCCGAGGCGCCGGCCCGCCTGCTCGGCCCACTGCAGGACGCCGTCGATGTCGGCGGCGTACTTGCGGGTCAGCTGCTTGAGCTCCGCCTGCCTGGTGAGGACGGCATCCAGCGCACCGGGATCGTCGGGCAGCTCGGAGAGGTAGCCGCTCAACTCACCGCCGACATCGCCGAGGACGGCGAGCAGCTCGTCGAGCCGCTGAGCCTGGGCTTGCAGTGCATCGTCCTCGCAGGCGCTCATCCGGGCCCGAGCGTGGGCGATGAGTCCCAGCGCGCCACCCGATTCGTCGTCGTCGGTACCCATCAGCACGGCCTGGGCGTCACTGGCTCCGGCCCGCAACATGTCCAGATCGCCGAGCCGCCGCACGGTCCGGCTGAGCTCCATGTCCTCGCCGGGCTGCGGCGCAAGCTCGGCGATCTCCGCCAGCCCCAGGCGCAACTGGTCGGCTTCCCGCGCCAGTTCCCTGCTGCGGTCGGTCCGCTCGGCCAGCTCCCTGCTTGCCCGCAGCCACTGCTCGCGCACCTGCTGGTAGGTCCGCACGAGGGGCCGGATGCGTGCCTCCGCGGAGCGGTCCAGGGCAGCGAGCTGCTGGTCGGCACGCAGCAAGCGCAGCTGGGCGTTCTGGCCGTGCACCGCGATGAGCGGGTCGGTGAACTCGCCCAGCACCCCAGCGGGGACGCTGCGGCCGCCCAGATGGGCGCGCGAGCGGCCGTCGGAACCGACGGTGCGGACCGCGATGATGCTGCCGTCCTGGTCCCGCTCGGCACCGGCCGCATCCGCGACTTCCCCCGCGGCGACTCCGGCGGCGTTGTCGAGCAGGAAACGGCCCTCCACCACTGCGCGCGACGCATCGGTACGCACCCGCGAGGGGTCGGCCCGGGCCCCGCTGAGCAGGTGCAGGCCGGTGACGACCATGGTCTTGCCTGCTCCGGTCTCGCCGGTGAGAACCGTGAAGCCAGGATCGAGCTCCACACTGGCCTCGGCGATCACGCCGAGGCCCTGGATACGCATCTCGGCCAGCACGCTGGGACCCTAACCCGTTGCCCCGACAGTCCTCATTCGCGGCTCATTCGTGGTGACGCCCGCGCCAGCTCTGCACCGGCAGATTAAACTTCTCGACCAGGCGGTCGGTGAACGGCGCGACGCCGAGGCGGACCAGATGCAGCGGGAGCTCCCCCCGGACCACCTCCACCCGGGCGCCGGCCGGCAGCGGCAGCGTCCGTCGGCTGTCGCAGCAGAGCACCGCCGCGGGACCGCGGCCATCCACCTCGATGGCGATGACGGATTCGGGGCTGGCCACCAAGGGACGCGCGAAGAGGGCATGCGCATTGCTGGGCACCACGAGCAGGGCTTCCACGTCCGGCCACAACACCGGACCCCCGGCGGAGAACGCGTACGCGGTGGATCCGGTGGGGGTGGCAAAAAGCACCCCGTCACAACCGAACCCCGACACCGGGCGGTCGTCGACCTCGAGCACCACATCGAGGATGCCGCCCCTGGTTGACTTCTCCACACTGGCTTCGTTGATGGCCCAGCTGCGGCCGAGCACCATGCCGTCGAGCAAAACCACCGCATCCAGCGTCATCCGCTCCTCGACCCGATAGTTACGGGCCACCACGGCATCGAGTGCGGTGTCGAGGTCGTGCGGGTCGGCTTCGGCGAGGAAACCCACCCGCCCGAGGTTGATGCCGAGCACCGGAACGCCAACGGGCCGGGCGAGTTCCGCGGCACGCAGGATCGTGCCGTCGCCGCCGAGCACGAGAACCAGCTCGACCCCCTTCGCCGCGCTCGGACCGGAAGCAACAGTGTGCGCACCGAGCACGCTGGGCAGGGCCAGGTCGTCGGTCTCCTCGACCAGCACCCGAATACCGATGCCGGCCTCGGTGAGCCGAGCTGCCACCCGCTCGGCGGGCCCGGTGTTGTCCCGCCCGGTGTGTACGACGAGGAGCACCTCGCGGCCGCCGTGAATCTGCTGTCCGGTCGGAGCAGTCATCGGTGCGGTACTCATTGCGGACCTGCGTGCACCGCACGCCGCACCATCGACTCCACCGCGTCAGTATCGATGGTGGGGTCGGAGTCCGCGCGGCCGGCATGCAGCCACAGGAAGAACTCCACGTTGCCCGAGGGTCCCGGTAGGGGGCTGGCCGTCACGTCGCGAGTCTGCAGACCGAGCGCAGCGGCCGCCTCGGCGACCTGCAGTACAGCGGACACCCGCAATTCCGGGTCCCGCACGACGCCGCCGGCGCCGACCCGTTCGCGACCTACCTCGAATTGCGGCTTCACCATCGGCACCAGGTCAGCGCCCGGCGCGACGCACGCCGCGAGCGCAGGTAGCACCAACTTCAGAGAGATGAACGACAGGTCGGAGACGACGAGCTCGACCGGTCCGCCGAGCTGGTCTGCGTCGATGGCGCGCGCATTGGTGCGATCGAGCACGTGCACCCGATCATCGGTGCGCAGCCGCCACACCAGCTGGCCGTAGCCGACATCGACGGCCACCACCTCCCGCGCGCCGCGCGCCAGCAGTACGTCGGTGAAGCCCCCGGTGGAGGCCCCCGCGTCCAGACATCGCCTACCCTGCACCTGCAGACCGGCGAAGGCGTCCAGCGCGCCGATCAGCTTGTGGGCTCCCCGCGACGCCCAGCGCGGCTCGTCGGACACCGCATCGACCAGCAACGGAGTTCCCGCCTCGACCGCGGTGGCCGGCTTCGTGGCAACGTTGCCGCCGATGCGCACCCGGCCCGCGGCGATCAGTTCCACGGCCTGCTCGCGCGTGCGGGCCAGACCCCGCCGGACGAGCTCGGCGTCCACCCGGGCTCGACGTGCCACTTCAGGCCCCGTCGATCGTGGCCAGCGCCGCCGCCAGCCGCTGGTGCACGTCCTCCAGCGCCTGCAGCTGGCTCTCTGCGTCGCCAAGGTGGTCGAGCGCACTCAACGCGGCGTCGACCTGGGTCGTGAGCGCCGCGGGGTCGACACGGGTGTCCTGGCCTGGTTTGGGTACGGGGTTGTTCATCGACGTTCACGCTAGTGGATGTGGTGCCGACGGTCAGGCCGGTTCCGTTCTACTGCGTCCGCTCGACTCGGGGCCTTTCCTGCCCAGCATCTGTTAAGCCCCATTGCCGCAGCACAGCTGCGGCGGTCTCACCCTTGGCAGTCACCCGCGCGAAGGAGGGCTTCGTCCAGGCAACGGCACACGCTGCCCGAAGGGCGTCGCACGCCTGGGGTTCGGCGGTCGTGGAGCAGACCACCAGATCGTCGCCGTCGACGTGCACCGACCAACCCGGGACCGGCCCGACCGCGGAATCCTGGGCCGGGCGATCGAGCGCGCTCAGGTCGGCACCGATGTAGTCGGGACGCTGATCGACCCGGGCGCGCAGCAGATCCAGCGGCGTGCTCACCCCCGTCAACACCAGCAGCGTCGGGATGCCTGCGGCGTAACCGCCGGCAATGTCGGTGTCCAGGCGGTCGCCCACCACGAGGGGACGCTGCGCACCAGCCCGCTCGACAGCATCACGCATCAGCGGCGTTGCCGGCTTGCCCGCCACCTGCGGCTCGCGAGCGGTGGCGGTACGGAGCGCAGCCACCATGGAACCGTTGCCGGGCAGGAGCCCGCGGTCGGAGGGGAGCGTGGGATCGAGGTTGGCTGCCACCCACACCGCTCCCGCCCGGATGGCAAGCGCGGCCTCACCGAGGATCTGCCAATTGGTATCTGGCGAATGTCCCTGCACCACCGCGGCGGGGTCTGCGCTGACCTCGCGTACCGGTCGAAGCCCACGTTGACTGACCTCGTCCGCCAGCGCATCGGTTCCCACGATCAGGACCGCCGAACCGGCAGGTAGCTGATCAGCCAAAAGACCGGCGGCGGATTGTGCGCTGGTGACAACATCGTCATCTTTGGCGGGCAGTCCCAGCTCTCGTAGGTGCGCCGCCACGTCACCCGGCGCGCGGCTGGCGTTGTTGGTGACGTAGAGGACGGAGGGGACGTCGTCCCGCAGTGCCTCGACGGCACCAGGAATCGCGGCCGGTCCGGCGTAGACCGTGCCGTCCAGATCGACGAGCAGGGCATCGTGCGCGGCCCGCAGGGTATCCGTCACTGCGTGCCCTCGTCCGTCACCGCGACCTCTACGTCGTGATCCATCGCGGAACCGCCGAGCTCCATCACCCGTTCCTCGGCATCGGTCTCGCCGTCCTCGTCAGCACTGGCGGCCGCGAGGAACCAGCGCAGCGCATCTTCTGCACGACCGGCGGCGAGCAGCGCATCGGCATAGGCATAGAGGTACCGCGCGGCCGCGGTGCCGGTCCGCGCCGGGTCCAGGTCCCGGGTCTGCAGCAGCACCACCGCGGCATCGAGCTGCCCCAGGTCCCGCCGCGCGCCGGCGGCGACGATGCGCAGCTCCTCGGCCGCTTCCCCAGTCAGCGAACGTCCTTCCGGGGAACGCGCAAGCTCCAGTGCCCGTTCGGGTCGGCCAAGGGCGCGCTCGCAGTCAGCGAGCACAGCCACGAGCCCGGGACCGCCCGCCATTCTGCGCGCGGCCCGCAGCTCGGCGATTGCCTCGGCCCACTCACCGGCGTGATACGCAGCAATTCCGGTGGCTTCGCGGACGACGGCTACACGGCCGGCCCGGGCCCGTGCGGCCCGCGCATGGGCCAATGCCCGCTGCGGGTCTTCATCCACCAGCAGTCCGGCCATCACCAAATGGCGAGCAACCGCCTCCGCGTTGGACTTGTCCAGGCTGAGCAGGTCGCTACGCACCCCGCCGTCGAGCAGCTTGACGTCGATGTCCTCCGGCAGATCCGGCTCGGGAGGGCGCGGCGCGCGACGTTGTTCTCCGCTGCGTTGTTCTCCGCTGCGTTGTTGCCCGCTGCGTTGTTGCCCGCTGCGTTGTTGCCCGCTGCGTTGTTGCCCGCTGCGTTGTTGCCCGCTGCGTTGATCACCGGTTCGCTGCGCCCCCGCGCGGTGACCCCCCGCGTCTCGTCCATCGCGGGCCGCTCCGGCTCGTCCGATCCCGCCCCGCGCGCCGTCCAATGGTCTGCGACCATTTCCATCGCGCAAATCTGCCACGGGATTCCCTCT